>OCVQ010000207.1_pt1 | contig 53179 bp, 47 predicted proteins | sample 1539061 | NCBI WGS metagenome assembly OCVQ01 (sample SAMEA3355526, study PRJEB22509) | marine metagenome | biome: marine; feature: river plume; material: water | place: USA | collected 2010-08-08 | depth 0.5 m | reverse complement strand
ACCTTCAATTTCGGATAGTTTTGAAATTAATAACTCATAAAACAATGGATCTTCCTTCCCTCCAGTGGAAGAGTATGGCGTATCAAAGTACCACCAGTAGTAAGACCAATCGTTTTGTAACACTGAATTTTTAATACGAGAATATTCAACTACCAACGGCAGACTGTAAGTGACACCGTCTGCACTTTCAGGCGTTGTTACAGTAAATACAGTATACGCTCGGTCATCAGGCCAGTAGTAGTTTAAGCGCTCTCCTTCTTGCGATTTATATGTAGACCAATCGCTAACGATTTCGCCACTCCCAATCGTCATTTTCATTTCGATTTTACATGCCTTCGGGTTCAATATTTTATAATCATTTTTCAATGATTCATAAACTTTAGCATTTGCCTTTGTTTCTGAAAATACAGAGGTCACACTTGGTAGTCCGTTTTGAGCAAAGATGATTCCGTTTAGTAGAATAAATAGGAGGCTAATTTTAAATTTAGGTTTCATGTTGTTTAGTTTTTATTGATTGGTGTAAATCAACAAATAATAAAACCGAGAATTAAATTTTATTGGTGAATAGGTTGACTTTTTGAGTGAACAAGGAAAAATTATGGGTTAAAAAAAAGCGAGAAGATTAATCTTCTCGCTTTTTTTATTTTTTGGTTCTTTGCGTTAATTTCTAATTAAGGTAACGCTTCCGTGTCCAGTATAGGTTTGATCGTTAAGACCGATAACCACATATTTTATAAAATAGACTCCTTCTTCAACTGGTTTACCGCTAGCGGTGTTTCCATTCCAAAGTGGATTTGGTCCTTCATCTTCAAAAATCAGGTTACCCCATCGGTTCACAATGATATATTGTATTGATTTTGTATTCTCTGTATTAATAAAGAAGAATTCATTCGAACCATCATTATTAGGTGTGAATACATTAGGTACTTCAATTAGGGGTTCTGGATATTCCATTACGATAATTTGTACTGTATCGAAATCAGAACAAGTCCCATTAGTTGCTTCCAAAATCATCGTATATGTGCCTGGTGCCCCATATGTGTTAGATGGAGTTGTTCCAACATTAGTGGTAATTCCTGTACCTCCATCACCAAAACTCCATAAGTAGTTAGGCGTAATTGATGAATTGTTAGTAAAGTTAACAGTTAACCCAGGGAAGCCTGATGTTACATCTGGAATTGCTTCTGCGTCTGGCATATCAACTACAGTAACACTAACTGCATCTGTTCCGACACAACCATTTGCATCAGTACCTGTAACAGTATAAACAACAGGACCAACTGCTGGAGTGAAACTTTGGTTATTTGTTACTCCATTGTTCCAAGTATATGAAGTTGCACCTGATCCAGATAATGTAACAGATTCACCTTCACACAAAGTAATATCACTACCAGCATTTACGATAGGTAAGTTGAATATTGTAATCTGTTGATTGTCTGTATTTGTACAACCGTTCGCATCTGTATATGTATAGGTAACTGTTTGTGTTCCTGATGAAGGAGCAAAATTGTTACCAGTCACTCCCGTTCCACTAAAAACACCTCCTGCGGGAGATCCAACTAAAGGAATTGAACCTGCATCAATACAAACAGAACTGTACGTTCCTGCATCTACAACAGGCAAAGGATCGATAGTTACGGCTACCTGAACTGTTGTGTTGCAAATAACGTCGTTAGGCGTAAACGTATAATTGAATGTTCCAGCTGTTGATGTATTTATTGTAGCAGGTGACCATGTTCCAGGAACATCATTTAAAGATGACGATGGAGGAACAGGAGCCGTTGCTCCTTGGCAAATATTAGCCGTAGGGTTAAATTCAGGAACTGTTAATGGATTTACAGTAATAGTAACATTATCACTTGCTGGACATCCAGAAACTGTTCCAGTTACGTCATAAGTTGTAGTTACTAATGGCGTTACTGATTGACCATTGGCACCTCCGATATTCCAAACATATGATGTTGCGCCAGTAGCAGTTAAGTTTACACTTTGTCCCGCACAGATTGTTTGATCTAATCCGGCATCAACTGTTGGTGTACTTACTACAGTAACATATACTGTATCCGAGTTTGAACAACCACTTCCCCCTGAACTAGTAACAATGAATTCTATTGTAGAACCCGCTGGTGGAGTAAAAGGAACTCCATTCGTAATAGGGTAATTCCATGCATAGGCTGGTGCTCCGGTCGCCGTAAGTGTTACAGGAGTACCTTCGCAAACGGTTTGATCAATTCCGGCATCAACTATAGTAATTGGTGCTACGGTAACTGACATTTGTGTTGTAGGGTTACAAGATGGTCCAGTAGGAGTAAAGGTAAAGTTAAATGTTCCAGCTGTAGCAGTACTAACTGCTCCAGACCAGGTTCCTGTAATTCCATTGGTTGATGTAGTTGGAAGAGTAGGTGCTGCGGCTCCTAGACATACATCAGGTATTGCATCAAATGTTGGTGTTATTGGGTCAACAACTGTAATTGTGATTGCGTCGTCAACCGTACAAGTTCCATCTCCTCCAGTTACAATGTAAGTAGTTGTTGTCGCAGGAGAAACAGTTTGTCCGTTTGCTCCTCCATTCGCCCAAACAATATTTGTTGCACCTGTAGCAGTTAATGTAGTATTATCACCTAGGCAAATTGTCTGATCTAAACCAGCATCTAATGGTGGTGGAGTTCCAACAATTACTGAGATATCAACCTGATCTGTAGCTGGACATCCATTAGGATCGATTCCAGAAACAGTGTATGTTGTCGTTCCTAAAGGTGAGGTAAACGGAACGCCATCTATAACGCCATTATCCCAAGTAAAACTTGAACCACCTGAAGCAGTTACAGTTGTGTTTCCACCTTGGCAAACCAATGTTTGATCTGGTCCAGCGTCAATATTTGGATCGAATACCGTAAAACAAAACGGATCTGAGGTACACAGGTAATTTCCTAAATTATCATAGACATCTGCCGTAATACATGTGTCAGAGGTAATTGTAGGTGAAATATTTGCAATATTTTGATCACCAGTACTCCAATCAATATTGGCATTGAGACAAGGGCCTGCATTAATGAAAATATTATCAATACCCCAGTTATCACAACATGTACCTGATGAATTGGTTTGAATCCATCTAAAAATTGTATTTGTTGTAACTGCTGCAGGTGGAATAGCGACTGAATAGGTTCCCCAAGTTGTAAATGGTGTAGCACCAGATATCGTTGGCGTATTTCCTCCTGGATTTGAAGCTAAAATACTTCCATTAGGATGATAATAGACGAACTCCACCCAATTCGCACCACCATTTATACTATATTGAATTGACACTCCTTCGTCTGGCTCATCTGGACCTTCACAAGGCGATGCCCCTGCCTGCACGGCATATCTCATGTCAAAAATAATACTTCCACCTGTACAAACATCAAAAGCTGCTGTTTGAATAAATGGAACCCCACTGCCTGCTGTTGAGGCCCAAAAGTGACTTCCATCTGGTCCAGCTCCGCAAGGTGAAGAGAAACTTGCCCCTCCAGCTACAGACCAGCCTGAAGGCAATGAACCAATATTGAAATTAAAGGATTGATTTGCACCAATAATTGTTGCTGTTGCAGAAAGATCAACCACAGTTCCAGGGCAAACTGCCGATGGTGAAGGTGATATTACTGTTAAGTCACAGGTTTGTGCAAAACTAAAATTTGTGCTAATACCAATTAAAAGTAAAAGTGCACATTTTTTTATGTTCGAATAAATAGTAGTTGTTTTCATAATTCTAGTTGGCAGTTTGAATTTTGACTATTGAGTGTGTATAGTTCCAAGAACCATTGAAGTTTGGATTACGCACAACAAAAGAGTTTAATTCATTTCTGTTGGCACACGTGGATTCTTTTGATTCTCCTCCGTTTAACTCAAATTGAGAGGATGTCTCATCACTTCCTTCACATCCATTGCATCCTTCTTCGAAATAAATTTCGAATTCAAGCTTTACCTTTGATTTAGTTGAAGTTGTGTTAACAGCTTTGAAAACGATGTTTTCCAAGGGAATATTAAATTCTTCTGTTTCACAAGAAATAATTCTTGAATAAACTTCAATTCCATTTTCAGTACTCATCAATTGCCAATCTTTAGATTGACCATATGAATTTGAGCAAAGAACTAAGGAGAGAAAAAGCATGGCTTTCCCCATTAGATGATTGATTTTCATTGTTTTAAGGTGTTTGTTAGTAGATGTGAATTGCCGCAATTTATGTGCGAAAAAAGAGAAATTTTGGCGTAGGTTCATCGTAGTATCTGTAAATTTAGTGCTTAGACGTTTTTAGAAACGAATAAGTTGCACAAATATACAACAGATTTAAAAATAATTCTGAAAATGAATAATCTTTTGTGTTAAAAATTAAAATTTAAACTTCAAGTTTGAATGCCGAAGTCTTATGAAAAGTAATGTCCTTGTAGTCTTGTTCTGCCATTTGCAATAAAAATTGTGTTTCTGCAAGAAAAACTAAATTATTGTCCTTATCAAAGGCAATATAACGTGCTTTTGCTCTTTTAAAATCCTCGAGCATGTCTTGATTTGGAGAGGTAATCCAACAAGCTTTATGAAAGTTACGAGGTACAAAACGACACTTTGCGCCATATTCATGTTCCAATCGATAGCTAATCACTTCAAATTGAAGCATCCCGACGGTACCAATTATTTTTCGGCTTCCCGGTTGTTGAATAAACAATTGAGCGACACCTTCATCCATCAATTGTTTAACCCCTTTATCCAGCTGTTTAGATTTCATCGGATCTAAATTTTCTAATTCCATGAAAATTTCAGGTGAAAAGCTTGGCACTCCTTTATACATGAACTGCTCTCCTTCGTTGAGGGTGTCTCCAATCTTAAAGTTTCCAGAATCATATAAACCAATTACATCTCCAGGGTATGCCTCATCAATAACACTTTTATCTTGAGCCATAAATGAAGTAGGGTTGGGGAACTTCATTTTTTTATTTAATCGAACATGATTGTAGAATGTATTCCTTTCAAACTTTCCAGATACAATTCTTAAAAAGGCGATTCTATCCCTGTGTTTAGGATCTAAATTGGCATGTATTTTAAAGACAAATCCTGAAAATTTAGGATCGTCTGGGTTGATCATTTTTATATCAGATTCACGACCACGAGGCGAAGGTGATATTTCGCAGAAAGCATTAAGTAACTCTTGAACTCCAAAATTATTTACTGCTGAACCAAAGAAAACTGGAGCAACCTCTCCTGATAAATAAGTTGCTCTGTCAAAAGAATTGTAAACTCCTTCAATCATTTCTAATTCTTCTCTTAACTCAGCAGCTGGTCCTTCACCTATTATGGAATCAATTTCTTTTGAGTTTAAATCTGCAATTGATTTTACATCGTCTGATATACCAGTCTTGTTCGGAGAGAATAAGTTCAGTTCATTTTTATAGATGTTATAGACACCTTTGAATCGGTCTCCCATGCCAATAGGCCATGAGAGGGGACATACTTTAATATTCAATTTAGATTCTAGTTCATCTAATAAATCAAAGGCTTCCTTTCCATCACGATCTAATTTGTTGATGAATATAATTACAGGAGTATTTCGCATCCGGCAAACTTCCATTAGACGCTCTGTTTGTGCCTCAACACCATTTGCAACGTCAACTACAAGAATAACACTGTCAACGGCGGTTAATGTTCTAAAAGTATCCTCGGCAAAATCTTTGTGTCCTGGAGTATCCAAAATATTAATTTGCTTGCCGTTGTAATTGAATGCCATTACTGACGTTGCAACAGAGATCCCTCTTTGTTTTTCAATTTCCATGAAATCCGAAGTTGCAGTTTTTTTGATTTTACTATTCTTAACCGCTCCTGCAGATTGAATTGCACCACCAAAAAGAAGAAGTTTTTCAGTTAATGTTGTTTTACCAGCATCTGGGTGGGAAATAATTCCAAAGGTTCTTCTTTTTTCTATTTCAACTGAATTACTCATGAGTCTGTTTTTGCGTGGGCAAATGTACTCAATTCTACAGAAATTGGAAGTTCGTGAGATTGAAAGATTCTAAATTGATTTAAGTTTCAATTTTTTTTTGAATAATTTCAATATAAAATATTCAGAAACAAAAAAGGCTGTCCGAAATGACAGCCTTTGAAAATGTTTATTTATTAAAACTTGTAACTAACACCTAAACTTGGTAGAATAGGGAATTGATAAATTTTCTCATTTGTTACACGGTTTATGTAAAAAATGTTTTGTCGGTTGTACGTATTTGTCAATGAAGCTATAATTTCTATTACAGATTCATTTTTAAATTCAAAACGTTTTTTAACCGTGATATCTAAACGGTGATAATACGGTAAACGCTCACTGTTCAATGTTCCTAAATTAGTTGTAATAGAATTTGAATTTGTTGTAGTGTAATCTGTAGTAACGCCGCCTCCGAAGTTTTGACCTTCAAAATTACCAATAGTAGGCGTGTAAGGTAGTCCAGATCCTAAATTCCAACGAATGCTCAATTCTAAGTCTTTCTTCTTCCCAAAAAGGTAAGTTCCAACAAGGTTAATGTTGTGTCTTCTGTCAAAAACAGGGAAGTATGTTGTGTCACCATCCCAACGAATTGAATGACCAAATGAATAAACTCCCCAAAGGAATAGCCTATTTCCAGAATATTTAATTAAAACGTCAACACCATAGGACTCTCCATTTTCCAAGATAAAATCTTTTTTATAGACGTCATCGATATTTGGGTTTTGGTCATCATCAGCGTATTGTTTGTTTTGATTGATGTTACTCAACTGGCTAAAGTATTTGTAATATCCTTCAACATTTGCAGATATTTTTTTTGTGATATCATATTCAAAACCACCAATGGCGTGCCAAGCGTATTGTAATCCGTTTTTAGGGTTTTTCTCATTCTGATAATAAGTAACAAACGTTTCTTGAACATTTGTTGGAGCAGAAAGGAATCCATTAAACAGGTTAACAACATCCTTATCAGATGATACAGATGTGAAGTTTTGTGAGAATCTACCACCTGAAGCTTTGATTCTGAATTTCTCACTTGCATTAAATTTAAGTCCTAAACGCGGTTCAGGAGAAATTGTCCCCATCGAAGCATACATTTGAGCTCTGAAACTTGGTTGAATAACCCAACGAGTAGAAACAAAGTTATAACTTAAGAAAACACCAATTTCTGTCGTGAAGTTATCAGCTGCAATTCTAGTTTTATTTTCGTTGAACGTCTCGAATTTAGTATTAAACCCATTTAAATTGATTCCATAATTTAATTCTCCATTGTTTTTCATGAAGTAAGTGAAATCAAATCCTAAATCAAAACCTCCAATAGAACTGCTTCGTGGCAACGGGTCACTTCCATCTACTGGTTCAAGAAATGAAGTACTATAAAAACTTCCATTAACATGTCCTCGAACAAATATTGGTGAACTTTGTGGTACTAGTAAAAAGTTAATTCCACCTCCACCTTGGGTCCATTGAATATCTGCGATATCATAGTTAACACGATCGTCATTATAAAATCCAAATGCATTGAATTTAGAACCACCATCTCCTTTGAAGGTGATTTTACCATATAAATCGGTAAAGCTGAATGGCATTCCACCTCCATCATTTACATTAGGATAAATGGATTTAGATAAATAGTCAAGTAAACTGTGTTTTGCTGAAAAAACATAAGTGGCTGGACTCAGTTTTCCTTCTTTTGCTTTGGAAAAAGGACCTTCAAGTACAACTTTTGCTAAAAAAGGCGAAACTGAAATCTTACCTCCGAATTTCTTGCGGTCACCATCTCTATATGTTATATCCATAATAGAAGAAATTCTACCACCGTATCTTGCATCGAATCCACCTGTATAAATACTTACGTTTTGTACCAACTCTGTTTCAAAAATTGAAAAGAATCCGATTGAGTGAAACGGATTGTAAATGGTCATACCATCTAGTAATATTTTATTTTGAATTGGTGTTCCACCGCGAACATACAACTGCCCACCTTGGTCACCTGTGGTTACAACACCAGGAGTAATACTAAATGCTCCGACGATGTCATTTTCAGCTCCCATAGAAGGGACTCGCTCTAAACCTTTTTTATCCAATCGAATTTCTGAAATCCCGACTTGCGTTTTATTTCGTTGACTTTCTGCGCTTACATCTATTTGATCGAGTGTTTGAACATCATCTTTTTTTTCCAACTGTACATTAATGTCCTCTATACCTTTTGTTTCAGTTACGGAAATATTTTGAGTAATCGTTTTGAAAAGAGCACTTTCGACTTTAAGAATATATTCACCCTTGTTTAATTTGGACATCGAGAAAAAACCATTTACATCGGTAACAGCACCAGTAAGTGTTGTACTATCAGTAGATAGTAATTTCACTTTTTCAAACGGCATAGGTTCACCATCGGCCTTATTATAAATAAACCCTCTAATCGTAAAATCTTGAGAAAAAGTAATTTGGGAGAAAAAGACTGTAAATAAAAATAAGTAGAACAGTTTCATATTTTTTGAGTATCTAGTTTTAACAAGGCCCGAAGATAAGATAATCTAACCAATTATGAATTGTTAATTTCTTTAAAAGTTTCAAACGGTATGCTTTATTTATTTAAAGGGAAAATTATTTTTCGAATTTTTTTGCTTGCTCCCAATACTTGTCCATTAATTCCAGTGAGCTTTCTTCAATTAGATGCCCGTTTTCTTTCAACAAAATCTCCATTTTCTGAAATCGATTTATGAATTTAATGTTGGTTTTTGCTAATGCATTTTCTGGATTCACATTGATAAATCGAGCGTAATTAATTAAGGAAAAAAGTACATCGCCAAATTCATCTTCAATTTTTTCAATAGACTTGTTGGAGTTGACTTCAATTTCTAATTCAGTAATTTCTTCCTTTACTTTTTTCCAAACGTCATCTCTATTGTCCCATTCGAAACCAACACCTTTGACCTTTTCCTGAATACGAGTTGCTTTCACAACAGCTGGAAGTGATTTTGGAACACCTTCTAAAACTGATTTTTTACCTTCTTTCAATTTTAATTTTTCCCAGTTGGTTTTTACTTCCTCTTCAGTATCAGCTTTTACATCGCTGTATATGTGTGGATGTCGATGAATTAATTTATCGCAAATTCGATTTAGAACGGATGTTACATTGAATAATTTTTGTTCATCCCCAATTTTAGAATAAAACACTAAGTGAAGGAACAGGTCACCAATTTCTCCCTCTAATTCATTCATGTCATTATCCAAAATGGCATCGGCCAACTCATATGTTTCTTCGATAGTTAAATGACGCAATGATTCGAGCGTTTGTTTTTTATCCCAGGGACATTTTTCGCGTAAATCATCCATAATATTTAGCAACCGCTGAAATGCAACAAGTCTTTCGTCCATCCTTTTTATTTTGAAATTTATTTCTATTTAATTCTTTGCTAGGTTATTCTTACTTTTGTTTCGTGAAATTAGTAATAATAATAGTTTTAATTTTTTCTTCGATTTGGTCATTTGCTCAACCAAAAGGTGATTTATGGATAGAAGGAAAGGGTAAAGCTGGTTTTCTATTAGCTCATAGGAGTTCTATGGGGCATTTAGCCACAGAACATACTTATGCCGGGGAAATTAGTTTTTATTTTAAACCAAAAAACAGAAAACTTTGGCATAAATCATTTAAAAACCCTTTAATAGGAGTGACAGGATTCTATGGGAGTGTTGGCAACAAGGAAGTTTTAGGTGAGTATTTTGGATTAATTGGATTTACAAGTTTACCATTAATCACTTCTAAACATTATGTGTTTAGTCTTAAAGTTGGCGCAGGATTGGGTTATGGTACAAAACATTTTGACCCAGTTACAAATCCACTGAACAACGCGATCGGATCAGCCGTAAATGCTCAAATTTGCTTAGGCTTAGAAAGTCGAATTCTATTTGGGAATAGTTCTATCAATGTTTCTTTAGACATGACACATTTTTCAAATGGGGCATCAAAAACACCAAATTTAGGGTTGAATTTACCTTATTTAGGATTAGGGTACGGTCACAAAATCAAGAACGGAATTGATTCGAATTACGTTCATGGAGAGTATCGAAAAAGTTGGGAATATGGGGTTATGTTAATCGGTTCCGTAAAAGAAATGTATCCTACAGGTGGAAAAAAGTATCCAATTTATGCTGCTAGTTTAATAGGTAGAAGATTTTTCAATCAAAAAGTGGGTATGGAGGCTTCCTTTGATTTAATTTCAAAACAGGCAATTATAGATTATCATCCAGATATAAGAAAGAAACAATCAGAGATAATACAACTTGGACTTTTCGTTGGGTATATTTTACCAATGGATAAATTCCACCTGCTGATTGGTATGGGGGGATACATTCGAGATAAATATAAACCGGAATCCTACTTTTATCATAGGGTTGGTATGCGCTATGTTTTTGAAAATGGAATTAATATTAATTTGGTTCTAAAATCACATTGGGCAAGAGCAGATTATTTTGAATACGGAATAGGATATACTTTTAAGAGATGAGAATTCAATTGTTAGTTTTTATGGTATTGTTTCTTTTTGTTCGTTGTAAAAAGGAAGAAGACAGGAATTGTATAAAATCAATAGGGGAGATAAGTAGTAAGGAAGTTTCATTGCAGAATTTCACCCAACTTTATATGGGACCGCACATCAAATATGTATTAGTTCAAGATAGTACAGATAAAGTTGTGATTATTGGAGGAAATAATCTTTTAAATGGAATTGATGTATCCCTAGATGATCAAACATTAAGTATTGAGAATTTGAATAAATGTGCATTTTTAAGAACATACGATGAAGTGGTTCAGGTTGAAATACACTTTACGCAACTTACGGAAATTGAATTTGAAGGCACTCATGAAGTAGTTTGTACTGATACGATTCAGGCGGTAAATTTAGAACTACTGATTAGAGAAGGTGCAGGTCATTTCGATTTGAAATTGAACGCAAATTCGCTGAATTTAGTAGTAGCGCAAGGTTGGGGTAATTATTCAGTAAGTGGTAATGTTAATTTTGCTAATTTAAGAGTTTCGGGGAACGGTTTTGGAAATTCCAACAACCTGAACGTAACTAATGAATTAGTTGTTATTTCTAATACTGTGGGACTTGTAGAACTTAACGCAGATCAATGTGTCTTGCTTGCTGAAATAAGATCTTCTGGTAGTATATACTACAAGGGCACTCCGGGTCAAATAGAATTAAACCGCTATGGTACAGGAGAGTTAATAGATAAAAATTAATAGATAAAAAAAACAAAATAAAATGAAATTAGTTCTTATTACAATTGCATTATTGTCGCTTGCATTTGCTGGAATAGCCGTCAAAATATTGCTTAAAAAAAATGGGAAGTTTGCAGGTACCTGTGCCAGCAATAATCCATTAATTAATGAAGATGGAGCTGCATGTGGACTGTGCGGAGCTCAACCAGATGAAAAGTGTAAAAATTAAAAAGGAGTATTAAATACTCCTTTTTAATTGCATTAATATTTTAAAAGCATCATCGATATCCTTAGAATCGACTATAACTGTAAACTCATTTGCAGTTGATACAACTTGTTCAATGTTGATTCCATCCCAAGCCAAGTGCTTCATAATATAATAGTAAACGCCAAACGTTTCTGTATTTGTTTCTGGAAGTTTTACTGTAATCGATGATAAATCCAATGTATGTGTTTTTTGATGTTCTTTCGCGAATATCCTATTTACATCAGCAATATATTTTGTATTTAAAATATAAGTGGTTTCGGTAATTCCTTTACAAAGTGCGAAAAAACTCTCTTTATCATTGTTAACCAATTTCACAAGATTACTTTGGCATTCTCTTAAAGACTCTGAATTTTCGAATGTGAAATCCACTAGATCACTTCGAACTAAAAAGTCACCAATTCCACCGATTACTTTTTTGATTTTTACGTCAAGCTTATGGTAGACTCCCGGTGTCATTCGCTTAATAGCCATGACGATAGCACCTTCCTTGATTTCTTTGTTGGTTACTTTTTCCACTTCTGGAATTATTTTCCTTGCTAACGCTGAAATATTAATTAAATTTTCAGTCATTGCCTCTCTTAAGAACGGACTTCTATTGATAATGTCCTCCGTAATTTTACTTATTGAACTCATATTTTTTTTGTTTGTAGCAGTTGTGCCAAATTTAGTGAAATTAATCCGTGATAGTGAGAAAAAATAACAGATTTATTAAAAAACTACTTAATTCCGTGAGATTATTGCGTTAACATAATTTAGAGCAATAGATAATTGTTCTTCTCGCGTTAATTGAGAGTTGTCAATTGTTATCGCGTCATCTACTTTTATCAACGGGCTTTCAATTCTAGAGGAGTCAATTTTGTCACGTTTTATTAGATTTTCACGAACTTCATCTTTAGAGATATTAATTCCCTTGCTTAGTAGTTCTTCAAATCTTCTATTTGTTCTAGTTTCTGTATCTGCAGTTACAAAAAACTTCAAGTCTGCATTCGGAAAAACTACGGATCCTATATCCCTTCCATCCATTACTATTCCGCCATTTAAGCCCATTTTCTGTTGTTCAATAACAAGCTTTTGTCGAACTTCTTTTATTTCGGCAATTTGAGAAACGAAATTTGCAATCTCAGGTTTTCTGATTTCATCCTCTATATTTTGGCCTCTTAAAAAAATTTCAGGTGATTTTGTGATCCTGTTAAGTTTAAATTCGATTTCAACTTTTGAAAGAGAGTTGATTAATTTTTCAACGAGAATTTCATTTGATACAATGAGCTTGTTTTTTAGTGCGTAATAGGTTACTGCGCGATACATGGCTCCACTGTCAATAAAAACATAATTTAATTCTTTTGCAATTGCTTTTGCAAGGGTGCTTTTGCCGCAAGAAGAGTGACCATCTATTGCGATAATTAATTTGTCTTTTAGCATAATGTAAAAATAGGAAAGTTAGAGCAAAAAAAAAGGACATCCGAAGATGTCCTTTTAATATTATTTCTGCTTATTAGAAGTGGAAAACCATTCTTAAAGATCCAGCAGCTCCAAACATAGAAGTATTTGCCTCTGTATCAACTCCAAAAGAAGAAGATTTAGATCCTTCTCTAGTAATAGTTTCAATAGACTCAACACCGGTATTACCATTAGTTCCTACCATTTCAGTTGAAGTAGAAGCAGCTCCTTTGCTTGTGAATGCTAATCCCCATCCAAATTCACCACCAACAGATAATCTTGGCAATACGAAGTATTCAGCTCCGATAAAAGCTCTAAGACCAACTCCGAAAGTTAATCCGCTTTTTGTCTCAGTCACTCTAGAGTTGAAACCGTAATCACCATCAGCAAATACGTTTCCACCGAAATCATCAGCAGCATCTACACCAACAGCTGGTGCAGCTGTAGAAAGCGTCAATGCATTACCATACTCGTATTTATCAGAGTTTGATTTTAAGTTAAAACCTAATTCAGCTCCGTAGTAACCTTGAAGACGTCCAAAACCTCTTCTTTTTTCAAGACCAACTGCTAATCCAACATTCATTGAACTTGCTTTCATTTTGTTTTCTACCATGTCTGGTAAGTTAGGGAAATCAACAACAGCTAATGAAGCTCTGTCTGTAACCATTCTTTTTTCAGTAGCAGATCCAAATCCTAAACGTAAAGAAGCACGGTAAGCGACGTCATCTTCTACAAAATACTTTCCAGTAATAGTTTGGTTAGTAGTTAAAAAGTTCCATGATGGAGCAGTATTATTTCCTTGACCTCCACCGATTAAGTTACCGAAGTAGTTTAAGAAAGGTGTAGCATCAATACCTACAGCCCAATCACCAGCAGCTGGTAAATAAGCTTCTCCATTTTTTGATTCTAATTTTTGAGCGAATAAAGAAGTTGCTCCTAAAACAACCGCAACCGCTAACATTGACTTTTTCATAAAACAAATAATTTTTTGGTTTGTGCAAGTGTACGAACTTTTTTTTAAATGGTTTCAAAAAAGTAATTCACATTTTGATTGTTAATAAAAGGTAGCGTGGGATAACGTATTACTAAAACGGTTTTGGTCTACTTTTGCCATGTAGATAAATTTGTAGAAAAAGTGATCATATTATTGAATCCTGCACGGGAGTACATAACAAAGCCGTAATCTAAACTGAATTTACGAAGCTTTAATCCGGCTCCAAAAGATAATCCAGCGATTCCAGGTCTGTCTGCTAATGCAAGTTCTTTTCTTCGTTGATAATCAAAACCTACTCGTAAATCGAAGTGCTCTCCAATGAGTGTTTCTAATTGAAAGGTAAAATGACGTGCGAACTTCTCGAACCAACTTGCCTTTTCCACAGGAACAATCTCACCTGTTAAGGGATCTGTCGTTGGTTTTAGATTGGGATCGTTATATGTTAAATCCCATTTGTTTAAATGATGAACCAAGACTGAAATACGAAATGGAGCATGCGGTAATTTGTACGATGTTGCAAGTTGCACATCAATAGGCAGTGGCTTACGTGATTTATTATTGGTGTACGACTTGAACTGATAACCGATGTTCTTCGCTAAAACAGTTACCAAAACACCTTTATCTTCATGATGAAATGTACCTGAGAAGTTGACGGATGCGCCAATGGAGCTGTAAGTTTCCAGTTGCGAATAAAGAAAATTTAAATTTGCCCCTATTGATAATCGTGGGTTTAACTCGCGACCAATAGAACTTCCTGCGATCATTTCAAATGGACTGAATGTACCTTCTTTTTCACCTGTTATGGTTCTCCTATCCATTTTTCCGTATGCTACATATTGAATGTAAGAAGACATCATGGCAATGTCTTTTAATTTATAGCCATATGCCAAAGTTCCATAATTTATTCCTCCAGAGAGCAACGCAGAACTGAAACTAATATCCTTATTCATTTTTGTATTCAATAAAGAAGCATTTGCGACTCCCATATTGATGTCTTTGTCTTTTACAGAAATAAAGTTACCACCAAGACCTGCTGATCTTGCGTTAAAATGCAATCCCAAAAGTTGAAAGGACGTATTGCCACCAGTTTGTGAGTGCACTAGAGCACTTGTAATGATGAATAATCCCAGAAGTTTTGCTTTCATTGCTTTCATTAACGCAAAAAATAAATAAAAATTTTATATCACACTCGTTTTCCTATTTCAATCACTTCTAAGTCATGAATTTTATCTTTTGTGATTGAAAATCGAAGTAATGTTTTAACGGAATGAAACCCTTTAAATCCACATGCTCCAGGATTCATCCATAACATATTGTAATTTGGATCCATTTGCACCAATAAGATGTGTGAATGTCCACAAATAAATAATTTTGGAGCTTTTTGATCCATTAATTCTTTTGCTTTTGGGTAGTATTTTCCTGGTTTTCCAGCAATGTGTGTCATAAGTACTTCAACATCTTCACACATAAAGCGTTCAGCTTCCTTTAATTCACTGCGAATTTCAGCACCGTCGATATTGCCATAAACTCCTCGAAATGGTTTAAATTTCAATAGTTCATCCACAACCTCAATAGTTCCAATATCCCCGGCATGCCAAATTTCATCAACGTCTTTGAAATATTCATAGATCTTTGGATCGACATAACCGTGGGTATCAGACATTAAACCAATACGCTTCATTTAGCAAGTCGTTTTTTTAAGAATTCAAATACCAATATATTGGAAACGATTAACGCGTAATTGTACAATATATCTTCCATTGGTATTGTGAAAATTCGATGATCGACTTTTTGGGCATCGCTGTACCACACTACAGGAGATTGTGTAAATCCGCCTGTTAGAAATCCATTAACAATAAAAAAAGGAATTAGAACAAAAATGAAGGCAATTGGGATGTAGCGGTAGTGTGAATTTTTCATCATCCAGAATAATACAATACTAGAGGATATGATAGAAAGAAGAGTGTAATACCCAACATCATCTAAAAATACTAGTAGCATTGCATAAATAGGAATGAAAAAAGAAAAAACGCGATTGAAATAAGTAAACGAGTAAGACCTGAAAAAATACTTGCAGCATTCGTATATAAAGGTACAAGCGAAAGGAACAATAATGAAGAATAGTATTTCTTCAATAGGTAAATGATAAAAATAAATTCCAGTGATGTAATCTGGATTGAAGCCCCAAAAGCCATTTTGAGTAAAAATAATGTCCCAAATAATAAACGGAATGGAAATAATAAGAGCTGAAAGAATGGCATTCTTCCATGATTTCACATATCTTATATTTTTATCAAAGCTTAGTAAAAGCGGACAAAATAGAGTCGCTAAATCTAATAAGAGATAAAGCGATTTCATTTTTTCCAATATTTCTTCGGGAAAATAAGTAGGCCAAAACTAACTCCGTCCTCTTTTTCTACCTTTTCATGATGTCCACGATGGGCTGCTTTTAAAGAATCAATGTATTTACCATTTAAGTTATCAAGCCAGTTGTATCTTCGATGTACAACAACTTCGTGAAAAAGAAAATAGATAATTCCATAAAGTGTAAATCCAAAACCTAGACCAATTGAAAGTGGTTTCCAATAAATAAATCCGAGCATAATACATAGCCAAGATGGAATAGCAAAAATTAAAAAGAATAAATCATTTCGTTGAAGATGGCGGCCAGTTGGTTGGTGATGGTCTCTATGAATATTCCATAAAACACCGTGCATAAGATATTTATGCGCTAACCATGCAACGAATTCCATTGCAATAAAACCTATAATTATTCCTATAAAGATTAACATCATTACTAAGTTAAAAATTTAAAGTCGATTGATAGAATGACGAATCAATGATTTTGCGTACAAAAGACTTTTTAAACTTGTGGGAATAGAAAAACGTTCATTCATTAAATCGTTCAATGTTTGTTTTTCAATGTGCTTTAATAGAGATGAGTAATATCTGTAGCTCATATATACACCGAAGCGTGAAGATTTTGGAAGCATTCCAATTCCCTTAAACGCTTCATCGAAATCCTTTTTTATTTCTTTTTCTATTTCTAATTTATTTGCCAACGTCATATTATTGGTATCAACATTGGGGAAATAAAGACGACCTAAAACTTGAGAATCATCTTTGATATCTCTAAGAAAGTTTATCTTCTGAAACGCTGCTCCAAGGCGCATTGCATAGGGTTTTAGTTTTTCGTACTCAGCTGAGTCGCCATAAACGAATATTTTTAAGCACATTAATCCTACCGCTTCTGCAGATCCAAAGATGTATTCATCGTATTTTTCTTGTGTATAGTTTACTGGATTTAAGTCCATTTCCATACTGTTGAAAAATTGATTAATTAAGTCGAAATCGATACTGTACTTATTCACGGTAGCTTGAAAAGAATTTAATATCGGATTTAGCGATACACCTCTTTCAATTGCCAAAAATGTTGCTTCCTTGAATTCTTGTAAAAGTGTCTCCTTATCGAAATCATGAAATGAATCTACTATTTCATCTGCGAATCTAACCATACCATAAATTGCATGAACATCATTTCTGATTTTCTTATCTAACTTACTAACACCAGAATAGAAAGAAGTACTATACGTCTTCGTAACGTTCTTGGATGCTTGGTAACAATATGTATCAAAAATAGATTTCAATTATCGGTAATTAGTTGTTTTGCTGCAATCTTTCCAGAGATTAATGCTGGTGGCATTCCAGGTCCCGGGACAGTCAATTGTCCACAAAAGTATAGATTTTTTAGCTTAGATGTTAGCTTTGGCTTTAAATGAGCAGTTTGTTTTAATGTATTAGCTAAACCATATGCATTTCCTTTATATGCGTTATATGTTGATTTAAAGTCGTTTATACTGAATGTTTTCTTGTAATCAATGATGGATTTTAATTCTCGTCCCAATTGTTTTTCCATGCGAGAAACTATTAATTCGAAGTACTTTTCTTGATTTTCTATAGAATCTTCCAAGTCCGGAGCCACCGGCATTAGAATCATAAGATTTTCATGGCCCTTAGGTGAAATCTCATCGTCCGTTTTTGATGCGGCACATACATAGAATAAAGGTTTACTTGGCCATTTCGGAGTTTCGTATATTTCTTTTCCGTGCTGATCAAGGCTTTCATCGAAAAACAAGTTATGATGCTCTAATCCGTTTACCTTTTCAGATAATCCAACATAAAACAACAATGAGCTTGGCGCAAGTTTCCGTTTGTCCCAATAGTTTTCATCGTAACGTCTATATTCTTTTGGAAGCAATTTTTGCTCAACATGATGGTAATCTGCTCCAGCAATGATTCCATCAAAATGAATTACTTCATCATGTACTTTTAATCCTTTCGCTATTTTGTTTTCAACTATAATCTCCGAAACAGGAGATTCATAATGATAACGAACGCCGTATTTCTTTCCAATCTTTTCCAAGGCATTTGCAATTGCATTCATTCCCCCTTCTGGATACCACGTTCCCAATTCCAAGTCGGCATAATTCATTAATGTATACAATGCTGGAATTTTTGAAGCACGTTCTCCTAGGAACAACACTGGAAAGTTTAAAATATTCTGTGCTTTATCAGATGTAAATCGTTTTGAAACATCTTTTTCAACAGATTTAAAAACGTCAAGTTTTAAGGCTTCTTTTAAAACTTTGAAATTTATTAACTCTCCAATTTTTACACCTGGTATTTCAATAAATGAGTGCATTGAAACGTCATATTTTATTTTAGCATCAGCTAAAAAACGGTTTAACTTTTTGCCTCCATCTGCTTCTAAACCGTCAAATAATTCTAAAAGTTCTTTTTTTTCTGCAGGAATTGAAGTTGATTCATTGTCCTTCCAGAATACTTTATAGGCTGGGTCTAATCGGTTCAATTGAAAATAATCTGTTCTCTTTTCGTCTAATTCCGAAAAGAGACGGTCAATTACATCTGGCATCCAATACCAAGACGGTCCCATGTCAAATGTATAACCATTGTCTTTGTAGACTTGAGAGCGACCACCAGCCATTTTGTTTTTATCGAAAACATCTACGCTGTAACCTTTTTTAGCAAGGTAACATGCCGCGTAGAGACTCGAAAGTCCTGCTCCAATAATTCCAATTTTTTTCATGCTTCAAATTTAATGAGAATTTCATACGAAGGAAAGAAGTAACCAAAGAATAAGCAATTTATCGTTACAATAAATTATCTTAGCATTGTATACAGTTCAAATGAAGAAAAATAGGGTAGATGATTGGCTTAAAAAGAAACGTGACTTTCGTGAAAGCTTAAGTCCTGCAGAATTATTTGAAGGTATTTCGAACAAGAGTAGAACGGCATTGAGTGCTGCGATTACTTTAGTTGAAAGTCAGAATACAGATCATAGAAAAGCAGCGAATGAATTATTGCAATTGTGTTTACCTAAAAGTGGAAAATCTATTCGCATTGGAATCACTGGTGTTCCCGGAGTAGGAAAAAGCACATTCATTGAGTCATTCGGAAAAGTTTTGGTGCAACAAGGAAAGAAAGTGGCAGTTTTAGCTGTTGATCCTTCGAGCTCTGTTTCTCATGGAAGCATTTTGGGTGATAAAACACGTATGAATGAACTTTCTGTAATGGAAGAGGTGTTTATTCGCCCTTCGCCTGCGGGAGATACGTTAGGAGGAGTTGCACAGAAAACACGAGAGAGCATTATCTTGTGTGAGGCTGCAGGATTTGATGTCATTTTGATAGAAACTGTTGGCGTTGGACAATCGGAAACCGTTGTGAAATCCATGGTCGATTTCTTTTTGTTGTTGATGCTTTCTGGTGCAGGAGATGAATTGCAGGGAATCAAGAAAGGAATCATGGAAATGGCAGATGCTCTAGTAATAACCAAAACGGATGGTGATAACGTTCGAAAGGCGAATCAAGCAGCGCAGGAATACCGAAACGCATTGCATTTATTCCCACCAAACGTCAATAACTGGATTCCACAGGTGTTTACGTGTAGTGCATATGACAATAATAACATAGACAAAGTATACCGTGTTGTAACCGAATTTGAGGCGAAATTAAAAGAAAACGGACACTTCGATTTAACAAGAAAGTCACAAGATAAAAAGTGGTTAAAAGAAACCTTGAAAGAATTAATATTGAACGATTTCTTTGCGTCTAAGGAACATACGGAAGCTTTAAAAGAAATGGAAAACGAAGTGGAAGAGGGTAAGTTGACTTCTTTTCAGGCGGCAGAAAAATTATTTAAGCAATACAAAGATGATTGAGGAATTTAAAATTGAAGGTGATTACATTGAATTATTGCAATTGCTTAAAGCAACTGGAATTGCTCAAACGGGAGGTCACGCAAAAATGATTGTAGATGACGAAGTTGTATTCAGAAACGGTGAATTGGAAACACGTAAACGCGCAAAATTAGTTCCGGGTGATTTGATTGTGATTGAGGAGATTACGGTGAAGTTGGTTTGATTTAGAACAAGGTTTCCTTCTGATTCATTTTGTGACTGCTTCGCGGTACAAATATAGCGGAGCGAGTTATTAAAAAGATGAAAACACTGAAAAACCTTTATAAATTATAATGATGGAATACTTTTTATTTGAAACATATTGGGGAAGTATAATTTTCATGTTAATTGGAATTTTACAATTATTGCACACATTGAGACACACAAAAAGAAGAATGAACTCTTCATTACAACCATATTCAAGTGGTATTGTTGCTGGATTAGGATTTATAATTGCAGGTTTAGCGATTTTCATTATTATAACTTATAATAAAATTTAGCATTGAAAATAAGCTGTATGTTTTTACCGCTCCGCAGGATTTGCAATCCTGCGGAATCTTCATTAACTTAATATAATGAAGCAAGGTGTCAAACACACAATTAAGAAGAATACAAGTTATTTTCTTACACTTACAATCGTTGGCTGGATTGATGTATTCACAAGAAAGAACCATAAAGAAGCAGTTATAGAATCACTTCGTTATTGTATTAAAAATAAAGGACTAAACGTATATTGTTTTTGTTTAATGCCGAACCACTTACATATGATAGTAAATTGCAACGAGCCATTCGAGTTAAAAGATACCATCAGAGATTTTAAAAAGTTTTCCTCAAAACAAATAATAAATCAAATACTGTTGGAACCTGAATCTCGAAGAGAATGGATGTTAAATGAATTTTCAAAAGCAGCAGAAGTAAGTCAGAAGCATAAAAGTTATAAGTTTTGGCAAGTTGGAAATCATGCAATTGAATTGTATAGTGATAAGTTTTTATGGGATAAAATCAATTATATTCATAATAACCCAATCGAAGAGGGTTTTGTAAATAACGATTTTGAATGGAAATATTCGTCAGCGAGTAACTACCATGAAAAAGAATCTATTCTTGCTGAAGTTTATTGTATTCCAGGAATGTTACAAACGATTACATGAACTTTGCCTTCCGCTGCACTATGCTTTCCGCAGGATTGCAAATCCAGCGGAGCGTGAGAATTGGAAACACGTAAACGCGCAAAATTAGTTCCGGGTGATGTGATTGTGATTGAAGATATTACTGTGAAGTTGGTCTGATTAAGAACAAGGTGCCGCAGGATTCACTTCGTGGCAGCTTCGCGGTGCAAATCCAGCGGAGCGTAAATTGACTAGAACAACCCTTGCACCTCTTGTTTCAAGATGTCAACAGTAATTTCTGTTGGCAATGTTCCAACTTCTGCTGTAATTTCAAAGATTTTCCCAGCTAAATCCAATGCCATAGATGTGGCGTCCATTTGACGTCCTGCTAGGTTGATAATCTTAATCGTTTCCTCTTTTGATTTCTTCACCATATTCCAAGCATCCACTGAGATAAACATTTGCTGTGCAATGTTGTGCTCGTACTCTTCACGGATAGATTCCAATAACTTTACTTGAAAAGCTGCAGCTGGTAATCCTGGATTGTTCAAACGCATTACCAAACTGTTTGGGTGAATTCGCTCCATCAACAAAATAGCACGTTGGTATGCATCCACACGGTTTGGTAAGAAAAACGATTGACGTTCTCTTTTTAACTCAATCTGCATTGAGCGGACCTCGTTTTGTGTTGCATTACGCATAAAATAAATAGCAGTCATCATTACAGCTCCCGCAGGAACTATGATTAAAGCAAGTTGAAGAACGATATCCATGGTTTCAATTTTTTTGAGTTACAAATATATAATTCTATTTTTTAGGAAAGTAACAATATTGGACTTTAAGATACCAAGACTCCATGATATTAGGACTTGTTCTATTGAAAGAATCGAAAATTTTCAATGAAATTCAATCGCTAAGTGTTGAACAAGTCCTAATATCTTAGTATCCTAATGTTCTAGTGTCCAATTAATGTATAGTTTTGTAACCAATAAATAGAAACGTCTGTGAGCAAATTTGAAGAATTAGGAGTACGAAAGGATTTTATCCGTGGATTGGAGGAATTGAAAATTATTAATCCAACTGAAATTCAGAAAAAGGTAATTCCAATTTTGCTTGAAAAAAATACAGATTTGGTAGGTCAAGCGCAAACAGGAACAGGAAAAACTGCTGCTTTTGGATTGCCACTTTTACAAACAATAGATCCTCAGTTTAATCACATTCAAGCTTTAATTCTTTGTCCAACCAGAGAATTGGGACAGCAAGTGGCCAAACAATTGTTCAAATACACCAAGTATTCTGAAAAAGTTTTTACGGAAGCCGTTTTCGGAGGAGCGCCAATCGATCAACAAATTGCAGCATTGCAGCGACCGACTCACATTGTGGTTGCAACTCCAGGTCGATTAATTGATTTAATTGAACGACAAGCACTTGATTTGAGCGAAGTCACGACTTTAGTACTAGACGAAGCAGATGAAATGTTGAGTATGGGGTTTAAAGACGAATTGGATCAAATTTTAAATGCACTTTCAAGTGTAGAGAATAAATGGTTGTTTTCAGCGACTATTCCAGAGGGAATTGAACAAATCGTGAAAAAGCACCTTTCAAAAGACGCTATTCATATTAAGGTAGGAGGAAAGGATGTTGTTAATCAAAAAATTCAGCATCAATTTTTGGTGTGCGATGAAAAAGATAAATTTTACATTCTGACTGAATTTTTAAAAACGGAAAAGAACAACCGGGGAGTGATATTTTGCAAAACGAAAGTCGCAACACAGAAATTAACCAAACAATTAATTGCTAAAAACGTATTGGCAGATTGCATTCACGGTGATTTACAACAACGCGAACGTGAAAAGGCAATGCGTGCATTTAAGAATAAATCGGTTCAGATATTAGTTGCTACGGATGTTGCCGCGCGTGGAATCGACATTGAAGCTTTGTCGTACGTAGTGCATTACCAATTGCCAGAAAACGAAGAATATTATACACATCGAAGTGGGAGAACCGCTCGTGCAGGAAAGGAGGGGACTTCTATAGCTATAATCACTCCAAATGAGGTGAAGCAAATCCGTAAGTACGAAAAGTATTTATCGATTTCGTTCAGAGAAATAAAAGCGAGATAATTCATGTTTCAAAAACAGAAAGAAATTACAGGTCATGCTGGAGCGGTTTATTGCTGCCTCGTGAAGGATGAGTTTGTTTATTCTGGAGGTGCAGATCATTTTGTTACACGTTGGAATATAGCAACAGGCGAACAAGATAAGTTTGCAATCAAATTTGAGCATTCAATTTATGCTTTGGAAATTATCAATGAGAACATTCTCGTCGTTGGTTTGTCGAGTGGGGGAATGCATTTCTTTGATCTAGAGGCTCGAAAAGAAATCAAGTTTTTCACTCAACATACGAAAGCTATTTTTTCGATAAAATATAATTCACACAAGAATCAGTTGTTTGTGGCAGATGCTGAAGGGAATTTGTCGGTTTGGAATACAATTGATTTCTCGCTAATGATTTATTTACCGCTGGATTGTGGAAAGATTAGAAAAATAGGACTGTCTTCCACAGGTGATTTTGTAGCATTGGCTTGCCAAGATGAAATGCTCAGAATTATGGATACCGAATATTTTAATGAGCTAAAAACGATTAAGGCACACACCGATGGCGTTAGCTCCGTTTTATTTCACCCACTGAATTCCGATGTTGTTATTACTGGCGGAAAAGATGCCCTAATAAAGGTTTGGAAATGGAACGAGGAGGAATTGGTAGAAACCATAGTTGCGCATAACTTCGCTGTTTATGATTTAATTGCTTTGAATGAAGGAGAAGCTTTTGCTTCAGGTAGTCGTGATAAGTCAATAAAAATTTGGAGTTCAATTGACTTTTCTTTTCAGCAAAAAATAGAATTGAAATCAGGTGGTCATCGCCATTCCGTAAATGGTTTGTCAAAAATAAAAAAGGGATCGTTTGTTTCTTGTTCCGATGATGGAAAACTGATTGTTTGGGAATCAATTAGAGAATGATGTAACTGGTTCAGAAGTTATTTACAAATAAGGAGTTTAGGAATCTATTGTACAATTAACAAAAAAAGGAATCAAAGTGATTCCTTTTTAGTGCCCTGGACTGGATTCGAACCAGCACGCACGTAGTGCACAACCCCCTCAAGATTGCATGTCTACCAATTTCACCACCAGGGCGTGAATGTGCAAATATAATTGATTCTCCGATTATGGATGGAATTAAACCAAAGTTATTGTGGATTACTCTAGTGAATCACAATTTTTTTCATAGAACTCCCTTTTTCAGAAGTTAATGAAATGAAATATACACCGCTCGTAAAAGTTGAAATATCAATTGATTGTAGTTCAGATATTGAGCTTGATTCCCAAACAATCTCGCCATTTACCTTCATTAAACGTGCTTTTTTAAAGGATGGGTCATTTAAATCTACTCTAATGAAATCATCCGCTGGATTAGGTGATACATTAAAATCAATAATGGAATTGTTATCGACACTTAAATCGGAATCAAATGCCAAAGCATCTAGTTTTAACACTGTACCTGGGTTGTCACCTGAAAAAACAACAAATATCATTGAATCAGGTGTACCGAACATTCCAACAACCGAGTTGAAAATAGTATAGTTAGCAGATGGAGAAAAGATTTCTTCATGGTAGCCCACTAAAGTCCCATTTTCCATGAATTGAATTTGAAGAACTCCTTCATCGACAGATGTAGTTGCTAGTTTATATGCTCCAGCAATATTTACCGGAGTTGAAGGAATAGGAACCAAACCAAAAGGCGTTCCACTACCAAAATCAATCGTTCCTTTTGATATAAAGCCAGCAATTGTGTCTGTTCCAAACAAAACTGTGCTCATTTCAATGGCAGAAGTACCTTCAAAAGAATCACTTGTTTTATTGACGTTAACTTGACCAAAATGAGTGAAATAAGGATTCAATGTTTCCCAGTTATTTGGTATTTCAACAGATTCATCTTGCCATGTTTCAAAATTGTAATTAGGCAAATTAGATTGATAAATTCCACCGTTTAACAATTTGATATTGTCGACAAGCGCCCAAGAATCTGGATGTGGCTTGTGCGTTGTATTAGGGTCTCCAATAATGAAACCTAACAATAACTCATCTTGCGCAGTGTTACCGACAGGTATAAGTTGCGGTGTCCAATTTGTTGCTGGTCCGATTGCGAATGGTTTTATTTGATAGTCTACTATATTTCCATTTGCTTTACGAACGATGACGAGGTATAATGAATCGTTAGGTTGTAGATCAATCTTGTAATTAACTGCAACAGCCTCAAAGTTATCAGAGTAGGGGATTCCTGTAACTGGGCTTAAACTGCCGTGTAATACAAAACCTCCTAATGTGTCGCCAAATATTACCGCTGCTCCTAGTTTTGCTGAATAAAGACCTTCTTGTGCATCCGTTGATTTAAAAATAGTCGTTTCTGTGTAATATGGTTCTTGGTTTGAACTACTCCAAACCGAAGGCGTTTCATAAATAATGGAATCTGACCAGTTTTCAAACCCACCATTGGTTATTTGGCATATCGAAAAGAAAGGTAAGGAAAGAAATAAAATGACTGTACAAAAAAATGATTTCATAGTTAGGTTATTATTTTTAAGCTAATTTACAAAAATTGAATGAAGAATTATTTTTTATCCATGTTCTGAGATAAACTTGTGTAAACAGCAATAAAAACGATTGCTTTCTGCAAATCAGGTTCTAAGTCACCAAATTCTACGTCAAAGTTCCATCTTTCCCAATCATTGCTAAACGTCGTTCTGAATGATCCTTCAAAATCTCCTGAAATTCGCCATTGATCTAAACTATTTGAGAAGGATGTTTGCACTTTAATCGTTTTTCCAAACCCATTAATTATCCATTCATCAAAATCGTTTGAAAAGGTAGTTTTTAATGTGACTTCAGAACCAATTCTCCAATTGTCCCAATCGTTTAGGAATACTGTTTTAATGGTTTGACTTCCACATTTCCAATTGTCGTAGCTTTTTACAAATGTGGTGTTAAACGAGAAGTCATCATACGTCCAGCGGCTGTAATCGTTCGAAAACGTTGTTCTCAAATCCTGAGAAAACCCTAAGGATGAGGTGAAAATTAACGTTAATACGATTAGCTGTTTCATTAGATTAAGATGTTTGTTTCTTTATCAAATTGCTTATATGACACAAATACTGCTAGGGTCGCAATAGCAAACATTACTCCAAAACTAAGAGCAAGTAGCCCCATATCAAGTGTTCCGGCAATTAAATCCTTTGTTGCTAATACAATATTCACAACAGGAATACATGCAGTTGTTAAGTTCAATTCAATACCAGGGAAGAATCCGACCATTGCTGGAAGAACCATTACAATGTTTAATGGAGTAATGATACTTTGGGCTTCCTTGAAGCTTTTTGCATAGACTGCAATTGGAATCATAACACCTGCAAAGAAAACTGTCAACGGAATAAGTAATGCATAGAGGAGTAATATAAACTTAACGCTTAAAATTCCATGAACGATTGCCAATAATTCAGCATTTTCTACCACATCTAAGACTTCAATAGATAAAGATAATCCGATTAACGCAGCTGTTGAAGCGAGAAGTCCAGAAAGAACTACGACGCCCATTTTACCAAATAAGATTTGCCATCTAGCAACAGGAGTCGTGAGTAATGTTTCAATTGTTCCTCGTTCTTTCTCTCCTGTAAATAAATCAATTGCTGGATACATGCAACCTAAGAAGCCAAATGCAATAAAAATATAAGGTAAAATTCCTCCGGCTAATTTTCCAATCATTTCTTCGCTTGATGCTACGTTATTATATTCGGTAATAATTGGAGTTAATTTTGTTTCATCCAAATTCAAATCTAAAATTCGCTCTTGCCGCGCAATGTCTTCAATGGTATTCAAATATATTTCAGCTCGATCTTTCATCCCAACATCCGTTGCATTATAGAATACGGTTAATTTTGCTGGCTTTTGAGCTGTTAAGTTATTGCTGAATTGTTTTTCGCTGAACATTCCAATTTGAATGGAGTCTAATCTTAAATCTTTTTTCAATTGGATAGAATCGCTGTAAAAAACAATTTCTTTCTTTCCCATCTCTTTTGGGAGATTCTTCAATTGTTTCAGAACATAGTTGTCTTTTTCTCCGACAAATCCAATTTTCACCTTTTTAGTAGCGGCTTCTTCAGAAAAAGTGGCAGATACTCCAACGAAAATATTCATAATGACAGGGAAGACGAGTATAGGTATCACTAACATCATCATTAAGGTTCTTTTATCTCTTAATGTGTCCTTTAATTCTTTTTTGAATATAGTAAATATCATATTTTCAATTATTTAGATGCTTTAATGATTCGAATAAATTCTGCTGTCAAATTCTCCGCTTGCATATTTGATTTAAATGAATCCATTGTTCCATCAAATAACATTTTACCGTTGTGAATTATGGCTAAATCATCGCACAGTAAATCAACTTCACTCATAATGTGACTAGAGAAAATAACTGTCTTTCCTTGATCTTTACAATCGCGAATCAATTGAATGATGTTCTCAGCAGTAATAACATCCAATCCACTTGTAGGTTCATCAAAAATCACAACTTCTGGATCGTGAATCATAGTCCTACATATGGAAACCTTTTGTTTCATTCCTGTAGAAAGTTTACCAATTCGTTTTCCTTGAAAGTGATGCATGTCAAGTAAGGTATATAAACGCTCTTTTCTTTCTTCGAAATCAGATTTTGAAATCCCATATAAATCAGCAAAATACTTAATGACTTCATTCGGCGTTAAACGGGCATAGAGTCCTGTTGAACCTGTTAAGAAACCAATTTTACGTCTAGCCTCTGCAGGATTAGCAATCGCGTCAATTCCTGCAATGTTTATACTTCCTGATGTCGGTTTAAAAATTGTTGACATCATGCGCAAGGTTGTTGTCTTTCCGGCTCCGTTAGGGCCTAATAATGAAAACACTCTTCCGGGCGTACATTTTAAACTTACATTATCAACGGCTACGGCAATTTTATCCGTAGTGTTGAGCTCTTTTCGTTGTTGTTTAGAAAGAATGAATTCCTTTCTTAAATCAGTGATCTCAATCATGCATTCAAATATTTGATTCTAAAATAGGTATTCTAGTCGAATTGAGTAATTTTAATTTATGGCATACGACGAATATTTACAGGAACGGATAGAAATCATTTTAAGTGAAAAGAAAGTACCATACGAAGCGAAGAAAATGATGGGTGGATTGTGCTACATGATCGATGATAAAATGTGTTTTGGAGTAGTTAAAAATGATTTCATGGCTAGAGTTGGAGAGAAAGCCTATTTCGATTTGATTGATTTGGATGGCGCGCGACCGATGGATTTCACCAAACGTCCAATGAAAGGTTATATTTTCGTCGCTCCCGAAGGAGTGGACTATGATTCCGATTTAAAATTCTGGATAAAGAAGTGCTTGGAGTTTAATCCTGAAGCTGTTGCGAGTAAGAAGAAGTAGGTTACTTTGATTCCATTACTTGAGTGCCTTCCAATTGAACGCGTTCATCCCAAATAGAAACCAATTCAGATAGTTCGTACACGTTTTTGTACCCGTACCCGTAAAGGTTAATGTACGTAGGAATGTTAAGTGCTAATGTCAATTCCTCTTTCGTCGTTTCAGTCGGGGGAATGTACATTTTTGTTGGAAAATAGCTCTCGTCGCCATCAAAATTGTTGTTGCAGTAAATTAAAATAGTCGTTGATTTATCAGTGAACAACGCTTCTAAATTCTTTTGAGTAAAATTTGAGAAATTAAGGTGAATTGCCCCTTTGATGTGTTTTGCATCGTACATTTCTTTGGAACGTGTATCAAGAATAACCACGTTGGCTTTATTACTCATCGCATTGAATTCTTCAATTCCGATTAGTCGTTTTGCACGATGAGGTTTAACTTCTGCTACTAATTTCTCAAAAGCATCATAGTCAACTTTGGATTCAACTTGAGAAAAGGAAATGGATGTAGTGCAAATAGCGAAAATGGAAATGATATTTTTCATGGCTTGAGTTTTGATTTCCTTAATGTACACTCAACCATAAAAATGGTTCAACCGTTACTCACAAATTCTTCCTTTGTGTTTGTCATTCAGATAATGCTCATCCAAGCTTTTCATTTCTTCCAATAATTCAGCAGATGGCGGTGTATTTTGCAGTTGACTTAGATCCGGCTGTCCTGCATCGACCCAAGCCGTGTACCAAATATGGCCAACAGTTGCAATTGCAGCGCGCAGTCGTCGTTCCACCATGTTGTTCAATCTCTTGTGGTATTCTTGAGAGAATTCATACGAATAAACAGAAATAGTTGCATTTCCACGTTGTTCGAAGCTGTATTTTTTGTCCGGAGCCATTTCAGCAGTCAATTCCTTTTCAAAACGAAATACCGAATCCAAGGCGTAATGTGATCCTTCAATTGCCTTCCAAATGTGATCGTCTAGGTTTTTTAAATACTTCGCCTTACCAACAAAATAATCGTAATTCTCGCAGTTAATTTCAACTAAACGACTTTCCCATAATCCATGAATTCCTTTTTGATTGGTCAACTGTCCATTGTAATTCTCTGTTGTATGCAACGGAACGTGTGCATCACCGATGTAGTGACCGATATCAGCAGAATATTTTAGAATTAAATCGACGTTCTTTTCCTCAAACGCCTTTTGCAGTTTATATTTCATCCAGCCAATGTTCCAAGGAACGATACCGTAGGCTTGAAGTGTATCTTCAGAAAACTTTTCAACGGCATCTTTCCATCTTCGAGGAACAACGTCGAAAGGATTTTCTCCACCATGCACATAATGATCAATATCAATGTAATGTTTTTGAGCCTCTCCATCAACCGCATAACGGCGTTTGTCAGGATCTACCGCGTGTTCTGTTAAGTATTCTAAATGGTCTTTATAGAAGCCAAACATTTCTGGTGGAAGCGTAAACGTGGCAATACGATTGATTCGTTTGTGACCAAAAAATCCCCATCGTTTACTTGATACTTTTTCTTCTCCATTTCCGAACAAAAACGGAATAATGAGTAGTAAAACGTATTTATATTTTAACCAACTTCCCATCTCGTAATATTGGAATTACATTCGTTTGATTTGGTGTTAAGCAATATTTAATATCTTCGTTTAAGTCTAAATTCTTTAGTCTTCTCCTGTGCGAACTTGATTTCAAATAACCTAAAGGATTTACCCAAGCCGATAAATACAAGTATTTCGCAGCGATCGATGAATCTTCGTTTGAAGTATATTTTCCAGTATTGATGAGGTAATCGCAAATAGCTCCTGCACAAATTGTATCTTCCAAGTTGAATTTATCTTGCCATCCAGAACACAAACAAAGAATGTTTTTGTCTTGATTTTCAAGCCATTCACACAATGCATCTAAATTTAACAATGAACCAACAACAACTGTTTCAGCGTCACTTGCTATACTCAACGCTTTCGTTCCGTTTGTTGTAGAGAGCACGACATCTTTTCCAATAAAACCTTCGTTCATGTAAGAATAAGGGGAGTTCCCGAAATCAAATCCATCTACAATTTGACCTTTGCGTTCTGCACCAACTAAATAACCTCTATCCTTATAGTCTTGAGCTTCTTCAATCGTTGCAACTGGAATGATGGATCTAATTCCATTCTCAAAAGCCGCGCAAATTGCTGATGTAGCTCGTAAAACATCAATTACTACGACTATGTCGTATTCTCCTTTGAAGTATTCATATTCACCTGGGGTGTAACAAACTTCAACATTTTTTCTAATATCCATACAATGACTAATGTAGCTATTAATTTTATTAAGCTTTCTCTTTTTTTAAAACTTTCGCATCAAAAATAAATGTACCGAAAGGAACAAATGATGCCACGAACCCTAATAATACGGTAGTAATTTTCCAATTGGCTTTTTTGGCATAAATTACTAACCAAATGCAGAAGAAGATAAAGAACACTCCGTGTATCATTCCTACAATTTTATTTGGTAAAAGCACGTTGTGTTGGTACTTAATGTACATGGTAATGAGCAATAAAGGCCATGAAATACCTTCTAAAACTGCAAGTATTCTGAATTGACCAAGTGTAGTCTTTAAATTCATTTTTTTGATTTTTTTTGATTCTCTAATGCGTATAATTCATCTCTCAAACGAGCAGCTTCCATGAAATCGAGTTCTTTTGCGGCAGTTTCCATTTGTTTGCGAGTGTGTTTAATTGTCTTATCCAATTGCTCTTCATTCATGTATTGAATAACGGGATCAGCTGCCAATGCAACTTCTTCCGGAAGTCTGTATTCCACATTGCTTCCATCACCATCAGCAACTTTAGTAGAATTCATAATTTTCTCCTTGGATTTATTTAGTGCTGTTGGAACGAGTCCATGCTCTGCGTTGTAATCCATTTGAATTTGCCTTCTTCGAGCCGTTTCATCAATGGTTTGTTGCATTGAATCAGTCATTTTATCGGCATACATAATCACTTTTCCATTCACGTTTCGCGCAGCACGACCAACAGTTTGAACCAATGATTTTCGATTTCTAAGAAATCCTTCTTTATCGGCATCAATAATAGCGACAAGCGAAACTTCTGGTAGATCTAAACCTTCTCTTAATAGGTTTACACCTATCAATACATGAAAATCACCCAAGCGCAATTGACGTAAAATCTCAACACGCTCAATTGTATCGACTTCGGAATGAATGTATCGACAAGCAATTCCCAATCGATCCAAATATTTCTGCAATTCCTCAGCCATTCGTTTTGTTAAAGTCGTAACTAAAACACGCTCGTCAAGTGGAATTCGCAATTGAATTTCTTCGATTAAATTATCGATTTGATTCAAGCTTTTTCGAACCTCAATTTCTGGATCCAATAATCCTGTTGGACGTATTACTTGCTCAACAACAACCCCCTGTGATTTTTCAATTTCGTAATCCGATGGCGTTGCAGAAACGTAAATGATTTCTGGTAACAGCGATTCAAATTCTTCAAATTTCAACGGACGGTTGTCCATGGCTGATTGTAATCGAAAACCGTAATCCACCAAGTTGATTTTTCGAGCTCTATCGCCGCCGTACATAGCACGAACTTGAGGAAGTGTAGCGTGACTTTCATCAATTACCATCAAGAAATCGTCTGGAAAATAATCGATTAAGCAGAACGGACGTTGTCCCGGTTCACGTTGGTCAAAATAACGTGAATAATTCTCAATACCTGAGCAATAACCTAGCTCACGAATCATTTCTAAATCATATTCTATTCGCTCTTTTAAACGTTCACTTTCTTCAATTTTCCCTTCTCTTCTGAAATTTTCGACTTGAATGACCATGTCTTCGCCAATCATATCGACGGCTTTTTTTGTCGTTTCAGAACTTGTCACGAAGATATTTGCAGGATAAATACTTATGTCCTCAAAGTGCTCAATTGTAGTATTGTATTTCGGATCTATTGTGGAAATGGATTCAATATCGTCGCCCCAGAATTCAATGCGCACGGCATAATCTGCATAAGCCAAGTAAATATCTATTGTGTCTCCTTTTACACGAAACGTTCCACGCTCAAACTCTTGGTTAGCCCTGCTATATAAGTTTTCAACCAACTGAAAGAGAAATTTATTTCTAGAAATTGTATATCCTTTTTTAATGTGAATGATGCTTTTTTCAAATTCTTGAGGATTTCCAATTCCATAAATACATGAAACGGAGGCAACAACGATGACATCTTTTCGACCTGAAAGTAGGGCGGAAGTGGCGGATAAACGCAATTTCTCAATCTCATCGTTGATTTGTAAATCCTTTTCGATATACGTTCCTGTCACTGGCATAAACGCTTCTGGCTGATAGTAATCGTAATAGGAAACAAAATATTCAACTCTGTTGTTTGGAAAAAACTGTTTGAATTCACCGTACAATTGTGCCGCTAATGTTTTGTTATGCGACAAAATTAAGGTTGGGCGATTCGTTTCTTGAATCACATTGGCAATGGTAAATGTTTTCCCACTCCCAGTTACACCTAGAAGTGTTTGAAAACCAGCGTTGGATTCAACTCCTTCAACAAGTTCCTTGATTGCGTTCGGTTGGTCACCTGTTGGTTCGAAATCAGATACGAGTTGAAAGTCCATTATTTTAGAAAAAGTTTTGGAACAAAAATACAAATTAAACAGCCATCTTCGAATCAACTCTTATCTTTGTAACCGAGTATTTTTCGAAGTATATGATGAATTTTTTGATTTTATTGTTGGGATTAGCTGTTTTGGTTATTGGTGGTGAGTTTTTAGTAAAAGGTGCCGTCGGTATTTCAAATAAGTTGAAAATTTCTCCATTAGTTATTGGTATGACAGTCGTTGCTTTTGGGACATCAGCCCCTGAGTTGATTGTTAGCTTGGAGAGTGCATTAAATGGTAATTCAGGGATTGCGCTTGGAAATGTAATGGGTTCTAATATCACTAATTTAGCACTGGTACTAGGGATAACGGTACTTATATTTCCTATCATTGCTGATCGTCAGACAAAGCGAGTAGATTTCCCAATGATGATGTTAGCGACATTGTTATTCTATTATTTTGCAATAGACGGAATAATTTCTTTTTCAGATGGATTGATTTTATTTACGATTCTAATAATTTTTCTAGTCTATATAATTACTAATATTAAACGGCAAAAAAGGAAGAAAGAAAAACATAAAAAGAAAGATAATAAAGAACATAGGTCGCATCATCATGGTAAACACGATGATGATGATGATGACGAAATCAAAAAGGTAAAATTACCCATTTGGAAGTCATCTATTTTTTTGTCAATAGGACTTTTGGGATTATTTTTTGGAGCTGGATGGTTTGTAGAAGGGGCGGTAGGAATGGCAGATTACTTTCTAGCTGATAGCCCTGATAAAGATGTAATAATCGGAGTGACGGTGGTTGCTTTTGGAACGAGTGCTCCAGAGCTGGTTGCTTCTTGTGTGGCTGCTTATAGAAAAGAAACGGACATTTCATTAGGGAATCTAATTGGTTCCAATATCTTCAATATTTTTGCTGTAATTGGATTAACATCAATGGTTAAGCCGATTGAAGTTTCTCAGGGAGCAATTGATTTTGACATGATTTGGATGATTGGTATAGCAGTTTTAATGCTTTTTGTTTTATTAATTGGAAAGCGGATTGGTAGAATAAAAGGAGCTATTTTAGTCTTATCTTATTTTGCCTACGTTGGAATCATCATTTTAAAAGTAAAAGGACTTATCTAATTTAGAATTCATAGATAATGCTCGAATTGATTAATTTTGAGCTACATTAAATAAAAAGCATGAAATATTACAATAACATACTTGAGACAATTGGAAATACACCTTTGGTGAAAATCAACAAAATCACAAAAGATGTAAAAGCCTTGGTCTTAGCAAAAATTGAGACTACAAACCCAGGGAATTCTGTAAAGGATAGAATGGCGGTTCAAATGATTGAAGATGCCGAAGCGGATGGGAGATTAAAACCTGGAGGAACTGTAATTGAAGGGACTTCAGGGAATACTGGAATGGGATTGGCTTTGGCTTGTATAATGAAAGGGTACAAGTTGATTTGCGTATTGAGTGATAAGCAAAGTAAAGAGAAAATGGACATTTTAAGAGCTGTTGGTGCGGAAGTTCACGTTTGTCCAACTAACGTTTCTCCAGATGATCCTCGTTCATATTATTCAGTTTCAAAAAGATTAGCGACGGAGGTGCCAAATTCATGGTACGTAAACCAATACGATAATCCATCGAACGCAAAAGCACATTACTTAAGCACTGGACCTGAAATTTGGGAACAAACAGGTGGAAAAATCACGCACTTCGTAGTTGGGGTTGGAACTGGAGGAACGATTTCTGGAGTTGGAAAATTTTTGAAGGAGAAAAATCCAAACATAAAAATGTGGGGTATTGATACATACGGTTCTGTATTTAAGAAATACCACGAGACAGGAATTTTTGACGAAAATGAGATTTACCCTTATATAACGGAGGGAATTGGAGAAGATATTCTTCCAAAGAATGTTGATTTTTCCGTAATTGATAAATTTGAAAAAGTAACGGATAAAGATGCTGCAGTTTATCAACGTATGCTGGCAAAAGAAGAAGGTATTTTTGTTGGGAATTCGGCAGGTTCTGCAATAAAAGGATTGTTGCAATTGCAAGATGAATTGACAAAAGATGACGTTGTGGTTGTTTTATTCCATGATCATGGAAGCCGCTATGTTGGAAAGATGTTTAACGATGATTGGATGCGTGAGCGCGGTTTTTTAGATGAAAAGAAAACCAACGCATTAGATTTAATTAAAGATCATGCAGGAAAACACTTGGTTACGGTTACGGCTGAAAATCCGGTTTCTCAAGCGTTAATTTTAATGAATCAATATGGAATTTCGCAAATACCTGTTGTTTCCGAAAACCAGTGTGTTGGTTCACTTTCTGATACGCATCTTTTCTCAAAATTATTAGCTAATCCTGAGTTGAAAGAAATGCCTATCAAGCATGTAATGGAAGCTCCTTTGCCTGAAGTAAATGAAAAGGCAACGATTGAAGAAATATCAAAATTGTTTACAAGTGGAGCCTGTGCTGTAATTGTAAATTATGATGACAATAAAAAACATATCATTACTTACCAAGATGTAATTAAAGCGATTGCTTAATTCTTGAAGACGGAATTTAAAATATATGATCAAATGAAGCGGGAGGTTATTCTTCCCGCTTTTCCTATGCGTATTATTTCTTTGGTTCCCTCGCAAACAGAGTTGTTATATTATTTAGGATTAGAAAAAGAGGTAGTTGGAATTACAAAATTTTGCATTCATCCAGACGAATGGTATCGAATCAAGGACCGAGTAGGAGGAACAAAATCGCTGGATATTGAAAAAATCAGACAGTTAAAACCTGATTTAATAATTGGCAGCAAAGAGGAAAACGAGCAGAGTGATATCAAAGCGTTAATGGAAATTGCCCCTGTTTGGATGAGTGATATTTTTAATTTGGATGATGCGATACAAATGATTCATTCAGTCGGTCAAATCAGTAATAAAGCAGTTGAGTCGAATGAATTAGTTAAACGAATTCAGGAGCAATTTGAATTATTGAATTCATTAAAAGAGGATAAAACTGTTCTTTATTTTATCTGGCAAGAACCGATGATGCTGGCTGGAAAAAACACGTTTATCGACTCCATGCTTCAACAATGTGGTTTGACTAATTTAGCTGGAAATGAGCGTTATCCTGAAGCTACAGGAAAAGAAAATCCAGATTTTATTTTTCTAAGTTCAGAACCTTTTCCTTTCGGAGAAAAGCACATTTCTGAGTTTCAACAGTTATATCCAAAATCTAAAGTTGTGTTGGTAGATGGTGAGTTTTTCTCTTGGTATGGTTCTAAATTAAAAGATGCACCGAATTACTTTAATCAGATATTAACGCAACTCTATTAGATTCCGAATCAATTCAATACTCGCGTACTTTCCTTTTTGGAATTGGATTTCACCTTTGATTTTTACTGTTTCGGTTGATGTTCCTAAAACATCAATATCTATTGATTGAATGGATTTAGTAAGGCCTTTTCCCATTCTGTATGCAGGGAAAATATTCATCAATCGCAGCATTAATGAACTTCCTTCAATTTTTGATAAATAGTTAGGAGTTCCATGGATGGACAAAAAAGCTGAGGTATTTTCGAGTTGAATTTCACTAGTTGGTGTTCTTCCGATATAAAATGATTTATCTGTTAATTGACAATAGTAAAATAACTTACCACCATAATTATACTGTTTAGAAGTTAAATCAACAATGATTTCATTTTCAATGGCAGATTTTAGCAGTTTATTTATTTCAATTGGTTTTGAAAAATTAAAAACAAAATCACCGTCTGGCACAATCTCAAACGATTTTTCTTGTTCAATCTTTAAGGAACGATAGTTCGCTGAAACTCCTAATAGGTTATTGTCTTCAATTTGCAAAAACTTTACAATAGAATCACCTATTGCACCTGGTATAATGCCGTTAATTGAAGCATGAAAACAAGTGTTATTTTCTTTTAATTGCGATAAACTAGTATTTCTTGGCTTAATATTAACCATGGTTCCATCAATGATAATCTTTGAACCTTTAATCATTAAATTAGAACAACTCCATTTATTTGATGATTCAGTTTTTGTCCAAAAAGAGATTAAACTTTCATTTTTTCGCTTAGATGATAATTTGTTCTTATACAGTGTGTTGGAATTCTTTAAGACTGAATTTGCAATGTGTCTCAATTTAATTTTATTGTCTTGAATTTCATTTAAAATGAGTAATCCAACTGATGAATTACTAGCAATAATTTGATCTTTAAAATTTGCTTTAAAATCTTTTTCACTGTTCAAATTAACCAATAAACCTTTTACATCAAGACCGTCTTTGTTAAAGTAAACGACAAGAAAGTCAGATAAAATTTCAATGCCCGAATTCTTTTTGAGATCACTTCTCGATTCATTCATTTTTTTTAGTAATGATTCATCTTGTGCAGATAGAAAATCCGAAAGGACAGATTTTAGTGCTAAATTTCCATCAAAAGCTATAACGGCTGTTGAGTTCTTTGGGATATAATTTAAATTATTGTTCTCTGGAGTGCCGTATGTGAATTGTAGCACAAAATAAAATAACCAAAATACGGCAAGTACAAATAGCACTGCGAGTAACTTTAGCGATTTTTTTATTTTCTGCACGAATCAAAAGTACGTTTTTATTGTGAAAAGATTACTTTTGTTCCATGCGAAAATTTGCACGATTTCTTCTTAAATTATTTGGCTGGAAAATAGACAAACATACACCTGAGGGAGTAAAAAAATGTGTGGTTGTTATGGGACCTCATACTTCAAATTGGGATTTTATTGTGGGTCGTTTAGCATTCAAGTCTTTTGGAGTCAAGGGAAGGTTTTTAATCAAAAAGGAATTGTTTTTCTTTCCGTTTGGCTTTTTCTTGAAGCGAATGGGTGGAATTCCAGTCGATAGGAAAGGGAAGAATAACCTAACGGATGAGGCTGTTCGGCATTTTGAAGAAAACGAAACGATGTTTATGGTCTTTACACCTGAAGGAACACGAAGTTATAACCCAAATTGGAAAAAGGGATTTTATTACATTGCTCAAAAAGCCAAAGTGCCAATCTATATTGGTTACATGGATTACGAGCGAAAAATAGGAGGATTTCACAGCGTTTTTGAACCAACAGGAGATTCTAATGCTGATATCAAACACATCAAAAAAATTCTTAGCCAATACAAAGGCAGATTTCCGGAAAACGGAATTAAAGCCGAAGATTGATCTAACCATCAACTTGTTGATGTCTTTGTGTTCTTAATTTCAGTAATGTACTTCTCATTACCTTTGCGTCTTAGCGGTAAAAAGTGTTATTTTTTATCTGATTTTTTCGGATCATGAATCCCATATGGACAATGCTTACACCTATTTTTGCAGCAATAACCTCGTTTTAAATGATATTTCTCTGTGAAAACAATATAGCCGTCAGGACTCATGTAAAAATCCTCTGGATCCATTTTACTTTGCTTAGAAAAACCTGACATGTCATCGCTCATGTTACAAATTTACATGTTATTTGTAACTCAAGAATGAAAAATGATTGATTTAACCAATTCCATCCTTCAAAAAATTGAAACTGATGAATTCTCACTTCGTGGAATTTCTCTATACGTGAAGCGTGATGACCTAATTCATTCTGAAGTCTCAGGGAACAAATGGCGGAAACTAAAGTACAATATTGAAGTCTGTTTGAATGGAAAAAAGGAAGGCATTTTAACCTTTGGAGGTGCTTATTCCAATCATTTATTAGCAACAGCTGCAGCTTGTCAGTTGGTTAATTTAAAATCTGTTGGAATTGTCCGTGGAGATGAATTAAACAAAGATTCAAATCACACTTTGAGACGTTGTTCAGAGCTTGGGATGGAACTGAAATTTATTTCACGAGAAGAGTACAGAATGATTTCTGATAAATCGTATTTGGCAGATTTAGCACATGAGTATCCAAATTTTCATGCTGTTCCCGAAGGTGGCGCGAATTATTATGGAATGATTGGTTGCCAAGAAATTCTCAAAGAAATTGATCTTGATTTTAACGCCATATTGGTCGCCCAAGGAACAACAACTACAAGTTGCGGGTTATTATTGGGGTTAAAAGAAAATCAACAATTGTTTGTGGTCCCAGTTTTAAAAGGGTTTAATTCTATAAGCGAAATGAAATCCATTTTTCAATATTCTGGAATTGAAGAAGAGTGGCTAGAAGAAGCGTTTTCTCGATTGAATGTTTTGAATGATTATCATTTCGGAGGCTATGGAAAATACGACGATGAACTATTAAATTTCATTCGCGAATTCTATTCGAGGTACAATTTAAAACTAGATCCCATTTACACTGGAAAAGCGATGTATGGTCTAATGAAAGAATTGGAAAATGAGAAGTGGAATGGAAAGTCAATTGTTTTCGTTCATACTGGTGGATTGCAAGGGGTAGAATCAATAGAAAAGAAGAGTAGCGTTCGTTTATTTGATTAAATCAACCGCCTCCTTTATATCATGCACTCTCAATATTGAAGCCCCTTTTTTTAACGCTATTTTATTCAATGCAATTGTTCCATCGAGCGTGGCTTCGTCTTCAGGAGTTGTATTTAACCTTTTGTAAATCATTGATTTTCGAGACAAGCCTGCAAGAACTGGTTTACCCAATAGTAAGAAATCATCTAAATGATCAAGTAAATAATAATTCTGGTCAATCGTTTTGCTGAATCCAAATCCAGGATCGATGATAATGTCGTTGACTCCCGCTTGCTTCAGAACCTCGATTTTTTCGCTGAAATATAAAATCATATCATTAAAAATGGAATCGTAATTGGTAAGACTATTCATTGTTTCAGGAGTTCCGCGCATATGCATTAGAATATACGGGACCTTATATTTTGAAACAACATCGATAAGTTGTGGTTCAATTGAAAATCCACTGATGTCGTTAATGATATCTGCTCCAGTTAAAATTCCTTTTTCCGCGACTTCAGATCGAAAAGTATCCAATGAAATGATTAAGTCTGGAAATGCTTTTCGAATGGCAGAAATAGCAGGGATCACTCTATTTAACTCTTCTTTAACAGTTATTTCTGTTGATCCAGGACGGGAAGAATAGCCTCCAATATCAACAATTTGCATTCCCTCATTCAACATTTTCTCAACAATGAACAATAAGTTTGCTTGTGCAGCGCGACTTTCACTGTAGAACGAGTCGGGTGTTACATTCACAATTCCCATGACTTTTGGTGTGGATAAGTCAAACAAGATATCACGCACACGAATGCTTGTGTTTCTTTGAAATTTAGTATCTTCAACTTTTGAATTTTGCATAGATAATTGATGAATCAAACAAATACTGAATATACAAATGTAGTCAATGTTTGCCGAGATATTTTCTCGAAGAAAACAAAAGATTACGGAACTGCATGGCGAATTTTGCGACCAAGTTCATTAACTGACCAGCTTTTTATTAAGGCCCAACGAATTAGAACAATTCAAGAAACAGGTGAGAATAAAGTGGGGGAGAATATTGAAGATGAGTTCGTTGCAATTGTGAACTACTGTATTATGGCAATTATTCAATTGCGAGAAACGGATTTAGTTGAGTTGGAAATTCCTGCAGAACAGGCCGTTTCATTGTACGATAAATACGCTAAAGAAGCATTTGAATTGATGGAGCGTAAGAATCATGATTACGGCGAAGCTTGGCGAGACATGCGGGTAAGTTCACTGACGGATTTAATTCTTCAAAAAATATTTAGAGTCAAACAAATTGAAGACAACAAAGGTGCAACATTAATCAGCGAAGGTATAGATGCTAATTATTTTGACATGTTGAATTACTCAGTTTTTGCATTAATACTAATGAACCACAATCAATAATAATATGAAAGAAAAAGCGACTATATCAGGACGTTCGATGATTTTTAATATCATTTTTATTCTATTGAACTTAACCGGTGTAACCTTTATGGTTATGGGATTTCATTCTAACTTTGAAGAGCAAGCAGGGCTGTTTAAACTTCTGGGAATGATATTGTTAATTATTACTATAGGAGGATTAGTTCTCTTTAAAGGAAGATTAATGATGTCCAGTGTTGCACGAGTTCTTGTAGGTGGATTGTTTATCGTTTCAGGATTGATCAAAGCAAATGATCCTATTGGCTTCTCATACAAGTTAGAAGAGTATTTTGAGGATGGAGCATTGGCATTTAGAATTAAGGAATGGTTTTCGGCTCCAGGATTTTCCTTGGAAGTGTTTATGGACTATGCTTTGTTGTTGAGTGTGATTATTTGCATTGCGGAAATTGTATTAGGTGTTTTATTGATTATTGGAGGTAAAATCAAGTTAGCTGCTTGGATGTCGCTTTTCATGATGTTGTTCTTTACTTTTTTGACTTGGCACACTGCCAATTGCGATGGAACAGTAAAATTTAAAGATCGTGACACCTACGCAATGACGGATCCAGTTGCTGCAATGAAAATTGAGGAGGCTAAGACGAATAAAGAACTAAAAATCATCTCACAAACCAAAACAGAATTGATTGTTGATGAAATGAAATTACCACAATGTGTGGACGATTGCGGATGTTTTGGAGATGCAATGAAAGGTTCAGTAGGCCGTTCATTAGCTCCTTCTGAAACGTATTGGAAAGATATCGTTTTGGTGTATTTGCTTGTGTGGATTTTCGTTGCACAATGGAAGATAAGGCCAAATACGCGTAAAGAGAATTTGGTTTATGTATCTACATCGATCATTGTAATTTCGTTCTTCTCTTGGGTGTTTGGTTGGTATTTCCCAATCTTTTTCTCACTAGTTGCATTGTTTGGTGCCTTGTGGATGCTGCGTGCAGGAGGAAAATGGTTCGGCAATTACTACGGAAGTGCATTTTTCGTCAAGTTAATCAGTTTGGCAATGGCTGTATACGTGCTGACGTATGCTCCTTTGAAAGATTATCGCGCTTATGCTGTTGGTTCTGATTTGAAAGAGAAAATGAATGACGGAATAGATGGTGTTTATGAAAGTATGCTCGTTTACAAAAACAAGAAGACGAAAAAAACGAAAGAATATTCCTCAACTTCTAAGGAATATACGAATTCTAAAATATGGGAAGATACGGATTGGGTGTACGAAAGTATGGTTCAAAAAGCAATAATTCCAACGAAAATTCCTTCGATTACCGATCAATTCAACCCGTTTGTTGCTTTTAGTGATGTTTCCGAATATGAGTTGGCTATTCCAGTAGTTAACGATGCGATTGCAAATTCAAAAGTAAAAGCGTTGTTGATTAAAGATTTAGGCTACAATTCAAATATGGAAGTTCCTTTTGAAGAATACAATGTAACAGATTTTGATGCGGAGAGTTATGTTATTTTGGACACGATTGAAATGGACAACCCAAATGTATCTGATGTAAGTATTCGTGATTTCATAGTGGATGCGAAGAAAATTGTTGTTTTATCTTCTCAAAATTTGATGAAAGGAAATTGGTCAGCAATTAAGGATATCAAAGCAATCAATGAAAGTTGTAAGAAAAAAGGAGTTCCATTTGTTGTCATTTGTGGTGCAACAAGAGAGGAGATTAATGCATTTCGAAAGAAACATGGATTGTATGCTCCATTCTTTGTAAATGATGTAACGGAATTGAAAGCAATTACGCGTTCAAATCCAAGTATATTGGTTATCGAGAAGGGAGTAGTAAAAGCGAAATATCCGTTCAGAACTATACCGAACAAAGAGAATTTTAATAAAAAACACTTGAATTAATGGCGCAAAAAATTGTAGCGGGGAATTGGAAAATGAATCTTTCGTTAAATGAAGGAGTTAAGTTGGTCAATGGAATTGAAAGTAAAATTGATTCGACAGATGTTCGTATTATTGTTTTTACACCTTCATTATTTGCACATCCAATTTCCCAATTGAATAAAAAAGATACAGAAGTTGGAGTTCAAAATTTTAACGAAAATGAAAGTGGTGCTTTTACGGGGGAAGTTTCAGTGAATCAAGTAAAAAGTATTGGGGTGAACATTGGTTTAATAGGTCACAGTGAACGCAGACTTTATTATAACGAGAATAATTCAATACTAAAATCAAAAGTTGATGCAGCAATCGGAAACGATTTTGAATTCATTTTTTGCTGTGGTGAACCGCTTGAAATTAGAGAGGCTAATAATGAGTTTGAATATGTGAAAAAGCAGTTAGAAGAGAGTTTATTTCATTTATCTGAATTACAAATAAAGGGCGGGACAATAGCTTATGAACCTGTTTGGGCTATTGGAACGGGTAAGACAGCTTCAACCGAACAAGCAGAAGAAATGCATAAAGCAATTCGATCTTGGATTGCAGAGCGCTATTCGGAAGAAATTGCTGAAACGATATCTATTCTTTATGGTGGAAGTTGCAATCCAAAGAATGCAGAGGAATTGTTTGCATGTCCAAATGTAGATGGCGGATTAATTGGAGGAGCTTCACTGAATGCAGAGGACTTTTGTGCAATCATAAAATCATTTTGAATGGATACGGTAGAACTAAATATCCAGTTGTCACCAAAGGATCCATGGAGTGATATAGTCATTGCTGAATTGTCGGAACATGGGTTTGATAGTTTTGTAACGACTGATGAAGGAGTTTTAGCCTATGCACCAATTTCGATAAATACGGATGAGGTTGTTAAAGAATCTTTGTTGGGGAATCCTGATGGCTTTGAATGTACAATTGTAAAAACAATAATTCCTCATCAAAACTGGAATGCAGAATGGGAAAAGAACTTCTCGCCTGTGTTCATTGAAGAGTATGCAACAATTTTGGCACCTTTTCACGACGGAAAGGACGCAGTGGGAATGAAAGTTATCATTCAACCGCAAATGTCATTCGGAACAGGACATCATCAAACAACATGGATGATGACAAAAGCGCTTTTTGAGCTGGGCGAAATGCCATCTACTGTTCTCGATATGGGAACAGGTACTGGGGTTTTAGCTGTTTATGCTGCGAAATTGGGTGCGAAGGAAGTTTTGGCAATTGATATTGAAGAATGGTCAGCTGAAAACGCCCGAGAAAACGTTGAACGAAACGGATGTTCAAACATTGAATGTTTGTGGGGAGACATAGATTTGGTAAAGGGGCGAAATTTTGGACTAATAATTGCCAATATCAACAAGAATATTTTAAAACAGCACATGGAAGTTTATTCAAATGCACTTGAAACAAATGGGACGCTATTGCTTAGTGGATTTTTTGTGACCGATGTGGATGAAGTGACCAATTATTGTGAAGCATATAAATTGAAACAAACTAAAGTCTTTACCAAAGATGAATGGGCTTGTATTCAATTAATTAAAGCCAAATAAACCTATTATTATGAAATTAAAAGCTCTTTTTTTTATCGCCTTTTTGGGCTTTCTGTTTAATGGATTTGGACAATCGTATTCAAATGACCGTGAGAAATTTGTAAAAGAATTCCAAAAAGTTCTGAGCGATTATGGAAAAGGAGAATTTCATGATTTTGCAAAAAAGGAGTTGCCTGTTATGTTATTGGAAGGTAATTCATTTCCAAATGATTACTTCTCAAAAATGATCGAGACCTGTAATGTTATGGAGACTAAAAGGTTAAAACCTTATCCTGAGATTTATAATTATGTTTTTTCAGTCGCAGCATTTGTTAAAGGAAAACAACCGAAAGAAAGTTACACTGCTTGGCATGCAGCCGTTGATAAAACATTGGATAATAGAAATATCAAAAAATTCGAAGACTTTATTGAATTGTCAGCAGGTTTTTTCTCTGAATCTAGAATTTCAGAATCACCTAATTATTCATGGTATTATGTTGGAGGTACATATTCATTCGAATTTGACACGAAGACCTCGATGATCTTTTCTGGAGGAAACCTTGTTTGTAGAGCTATGAGCAGAAGCGGTTCGAACAAAGGAGAGGCGATTGATAGTTTGAATGTAATTAATACAAGTGGAGAGTATGACTTAACTTTGAAGAAATGGGAAGGAAAAGGTGGAAAAATCACTTGGGAGAAAGTTGGACTGCCTGCTGATAAGACTTTTGCAGTGATTAAAAATTATCAGACTTCAATGCGTAATTCTACCATAAACATGGATACAGTGGAATTAACGACTCCATATTTTTCTAAACCAATTAAGGGTATGTTGGCAGATCGTGCATTTAAAATCAACAGAGAGGAGGATAAAATTTTCCCTCAATTTTTGTCCTTTGAAAAACGATTGCTAATTAATAATATAGTTCCAGATGTTGATTATACAGGAGGTTTTTCGATGCAAGGTTCGAGTTTTATCGGAGCAGGAACATCCGAGAAACCTGCAATTATTACATATAAGAAAGGAGGCGTTCCATTTATTATAGCTCGCTCAAAAATTATTTATGTGGCTCCAACAAAAATCACCACGGATAACGCGAATGTGGTGATGCTTTTTGGGACGAAAGATTCAATTAGTCATCCCAGTGCGAGTTTTTTATATGATTTAACGAAAAAAAATATTGAATTTGCACGAACTAAATCAGGTGGTGGTGATGCTCCATTTCAGGATTCATATCATCAATTGGACGTTTTCGTTCCAAAAATTACCTGGGAAGTTGGCTCAGATAATGTTTTCTTCACATTTGATTTCGGAACAAGCCAACAACAAAAAGTAGGATCATTTGAATCGAAAGCATATTTTGATGCGGAAGTTTATGATAGATTACAAGGAATGTCTCCTGTTCATCCGTTGGTTGCCCTTTTTAGATATGCATACAAATATGACGAAATGACCATGACTGCCGGAAAGGCAGCATCAGCGCTTGGTCAAACGCTCGAACAGGCAAAAGGTACTTTGTTGACGTTATCTGCTGCTGGATTTATAAGCTATGATTCAGAAGGTGGAATTGTAGTAATTAATGATAAATTAATCACCTTCGTTCGAGCTAAGACGGGAGAAGTAGATTACGATAATATTGTCTTTAAATGTGATTTCAGACCGAAGGAATTAAAAGGATATTCAGAGGAGCAAATAAAAGAAAGTGAATATTTACAATCAGTTCAAGAGTTGTATAAACAACAAAATGAATTAAGAAGAATTAAAAAGGAATTCGGAATATTGAACATGACAACGATGGATTTGGATTTAGAGGCGGTTGATAATGTTGTCATTTCAATTGCAGTAAATCTAATAGTGTTCCCTGATAATAGCCAGGTTAAAGTGAAACAAAATCGAGATTTCAATTTTACAGGTTGGATAAATGCAGGGAAAATGGAGCTGAATACAAAAGCCTCGAAGTTTAAATACGATGATTATAAAATTGAAGTTTTAAGTACTACTGAATCTTTATTTAGAGTGCGTCCTTTGAGAAAGGAAGATGGTCCTAATTCAATTCCAATGATTAGCACTATTTCTGGAATTTCTGGCGAAATATTAATTGATGATCCAGGCAACAGATCTGGAAACAAAAAAGGGTTTGAAAAATTCCCATATTTAAAATCAACTACTGCTTCAAAAGTATATTACAATTCAAAGGATGTATACCGTGGAATTTATGATAGTACTCGATTCTACTATACAATAGCGCCATTTGAATTAGATAGCTTAAACTCCTTTAAGGAATCTACCTTAAGGTTTAAGGGAGAATTAACTTCAGCTGGAATTTTCCCTAAAATAAAGGAAGAACTTAAAATTATGCCAGACTATTCATTCGGTTTTGGAATTCAAGCTCCTCCTGGTGGGTATGATTTTTATGGGGCCGATGCTAAATACGAAAACAAAATAGTGTTGTCGCATAATGGTCTTCAAGGTACTGGAAACATTAATTTTGTTCATTCTACTTCTATTTCAAAATCATTGGCCTTTTTACCTGATTCTACTATTGGTGTTGCACAGTTTACAAACAAAGGCACTAAAACCGGTGTGGAATTCCCAGATGTTACTTCAGATGAAGCCTATATAGTGTATGTTCCAAAGGAAAAGTTATTGAAGGCGAAATCATTACCACTAAAGCACCTTTACTTTTTTGATGGAGATACAAAGTTCAATGGAACAACGTATGTTAGAGAAGGTGGAATGACAGGAGATGGCATGATGACTTTTTTAACGGCGACTTTAATATCTGACATTTTTGAATTTAAGAATCAAGAAATTTTAGCTGATACTGCCAGTTTTAGTTTGAGAAATGACGATATCGACCTCACTGAGGCTCCATTAGCTTTTAAGACCGACGATGTGAATTGCCATGTTGATTTTAATAAACGTAAAGGTGAATTTAGATCAAATCGAGGTGAATCTGTCGTTCAATTCCCTGTGAATGAATACATGTGTAAAATGGATAATTTTACCTGGTGGATGGATAGCTATGATATTGACATGGAACGTCAAAAGGATAGAGACCTGGCCATTGATGCAGGGGTCGATTTAAAAGGTGCCAATTTCTTTTCTCTAAATTCTAAGCAAGATTCACTTCAATTTAGATCGCCCCGTGCGAAGTTCAACGTGAAAGATAAAATTATTCACTGTCAAAAAGTTGAATATTTGGATATAGCGGATGCTAGAATATTTCCAGACAGCATGGAATTATATATTCGAAAAAAGGCAAAAATGGATCCTTTAAAAAATTCGAAAATAGTTGCGAATTACATCACAAAGTATCACCAATTTGAGAATGCGATTGTACAGGTTTTGGCGCGTAGAAAGTATGAAGCACAAGCTGATTACGTGTATTATGATAAAGACAGTTTGAAAAGTATGATTCCTATGAAAAGTATAAGCTTAGATACTGCCTATCAAACGATAGCGGAAGGAGTTATTGACGCAGATTACGGATTTAAATTGAGCGAACATTTTGATTTTTATGGTAAATTTTCAATAGAAGCTTCTAAACCTTCCGTTTTGTTTGATGGAGCAACAAGAATTAATCATACATGTGATAAGTTTGATAAAAATTGGATGTCATTTAAAACGGAAATAGACCCAAAAAATATTCAAATACCAGTATCTGAAAAAATGACGGATTTGAACGGAGGTCCAATATCTGCGGGGATTGTGTGGCGCGATTCACCGGCTGTTGATAGTTTAAAATTGTATCCTACATTTTTATCTGCCTTAACCTCCGTAAACGATCCAGTTTTAATTACTTCTTCAGGATTTTTACAATACAACGATATTTCGAAAGAATATCAAATTGGATCAAAAGAGAAATTAGTAAATCGAAGTGAACAGGGAAATTATCTAGCACTACATACTGAAAGCTGCTCATTGAATGGAGATGGGATTATTAACTTAGGTATGAATTATGGGGAAGCAAAAATGGATGCTGTTGGAGTTGTAAATTACAATCAGAGTAAAGGAAATACGACGATGAACGTAAGTTTAAGATTAACTGCACCTGTTGATAAAGGTATCTTTCAAAATGCAGCGAAGAGAATTCAAGAGGTGGAAAATCTTCAGCCTATGGCTTTTAATTCGTCCACTTTAGAACAAGCAATTGTTGAATGGGATTCAAGAGAGGCAGCTGAAGAAACTAAATCGAAATATACGATTGAAGGAGCAATCAAAAAAGTACCATCAGGTCTTAAAGAGTCGATAGTATTTACAGGCGTTCGATTGGCTTCGTATGCTGATGACGAGAATAATAGAGGTTTAATAACTAATGTTGAATCTGCAGTAATTGTCAACCTATATGGTGAACCAATAATGAAATATGTTCCTTTTAAAGCCTTTTTCCAACAAATATATGGTAGTGAGGGAGATCAATTCTCTATTATGGCTAATATACCAGGGAATTTCAACTACTTTTTGCACTATGGAATGGCGAAAAAGGATGGAACATTAAGAATCATTACCAACGATACAGAATTCAACACTGAAATTGCTGCTATTAAAGAGGAAAAGTTAAAATCTAAGAATTTTAGGTATGAGTCTTCCTCTCAAACGATCTATATGAATAAACTGTTGGAATTATTTAATAAGTAAAATTGAACCTTTTTGAATATTAGCCGTACTTAACTGTTAATGAAGAATAAAGCCTTTAAAATACATATGATGATTTTGAGTCAGAAATACCTTGGAGTAATTTTGTGTTTGATTTCATCTTTGGCTTTTGGTCAAACCAATGAAGAGATTCGAAAAAGGGCTGACGATTTTTTCGAATCTGAGAAATACATTGAAGCGACTAAGGATTATCTGCATTTACTTTCTTTGACCCCTACAGATTCTGACCTCAACTTTAAATATGGTACGTGCCTATTATTTAATTCAACGAATAAGAGTAAAGCATTTCGCTATCTGAGCTATGCTGTGAAAAATGATGAAATTGATCCCAGGGCTTTTTTCTTTAATGGTAAAGCGCTGCATTTGGACTATCAATTCGAAAAGGCAAAACAAAGTTATATAACCTATCAAGAAAAACGTGCTAAAAAGGACGTAAGGTACAACGCTGAATTATCAATTAAAATGTGTGAAAGCGGGAAAAAACTGCTATCATCCTTTACAGATATAATCGTCACCAATAAGCAAGAGATTGGTAAAGATAATTTTTACAAAATATACTCTGATTCTAAGACCATCGGAGGAGAGATTTTGGTTGTAGCAAAGTTTCAATCAAAAATTGATAAAAAAATGAACCATATACCGGTCGTTCATTTTCCTCCCAATGCAAAGGCTATTTATTATTCCAGTTACGGAGAAGACGAGGCAAATGGTTTAGATATATACATTCGAAGAAAATTGCCAGATGGAAGTTGGGGAGATCCACAACCTCTTCCGGGAGCCGTTAATACAAGTGAGAATGAAGATTTTCCTTATCTACACCCGTCCGGTAATTTTTTGTATTTCAGTTCTATGGGTCATAATTCAATGGGAGGTTATGACGTGTTCATGTCTCGTTTAGATACTGAAACCAATAGTTTTTTTACACCTGAAAATGTAGATTTTGCAATAAGTTCTCCAGACGATGATTTGTTTTACGTCGTAGATTCACTTTTTCAAAACGCCTATTTTGCTTCATCAAGGCAGAGTGAAGATGGAAAGTATCACGTTTACAATGTAAAAGTTACAAGGGCGCCAATTCAGGAGATTATTGTGATGGGAAATTTTCTCTCAGAAATAAATCCTAATAATGTAACAATGCGAATTAATATCACCTCAGCCTCGAATGGATCAGAGGTGGGGAAAATTGTATCAAACGAACAGGGTAAATATTCTTTCGTTTTTCCAAAAGGCGGCAAGTATAATTATGAAATAACGGTTGATGGAAATCCAAATAACATTTATAAATATGAGGTGGATTTGCCATTTCTCGATGAATTTAGACCTCTAAAGCAAAAGGCAATTCATCAAATGGTGGACGGCGAAGAAATTGTTACCATTATTAATCTATTTGACGAAAACGTTGAAGGTGGAGAAGCAATGATTGCGGAAGTGATCCGTAAAAAAGCTGCCTTAGACGTGAATGTTGATAATTTTGACCTTAAGGAATTAGAACGAGCGGCAGAAAGAAATAAAATTTTAGCTGAAATAGGTTTTATGAACTTATCAATTGTGGAAGTCAGTGAGCGTTTAAATGAACTTGCTGAGTCGGAGCAAAAGCGTTCAGAAATGGTCGTTAGAATCGAATCAAATTTGGATTTAGCAATTCTGTCTAAATCAGAAGAGTTGAAAAAATTGAATGCTGAATTAAAGGAGCTTTTAGCAAAAGTTGAGACTGCGACGGACCCAATAGAAAAGCACTCTTTCTTAATGGAGGCTAGTAAAATTGAAGCTGAAATTGCCCGAATAAATTCTGAAATTGCGATTATTAATACCATGAAGAATGAGGTGATTCAACAAGTTGGAGCCCCTTCTAATACCGGTTTAGGTAAGATTGAAGTTATAGAAAATCAATACAATTCATTGGTCTCAGCTGGAAAAGAGGATGATGCCCTTGCGCTACTAATAAAAAACAAAGATGTACTTCAAAAGGCAAAAAACCAATCTGCTGAAAAATACGTGTCCAATTTAGTTGAAAAGAGTATTAAGTTGAATGAAGTTATCAAAACACTTAAAAAACAACAAGTTGACCTTGAGTTAAATAAAAATGCTGTTGAAGCACAAATCAATCAATTAAATTCTCAGTTAATTAATGCAAAAAAGAAAGAAGCCGAACAGATAAAAGCTCAAATTTTAGAAAAAGAAAATGAATTGGTAATGATTAATGACTTGTTGAAAAACACGAACAAGCGAATCATTGAAAAGAATACTAAGTTAGATATCCTAAATAATAGTATTGAGGCGCTTAAAAAAGCAATGACCAATACAGATTTGGCCGCTTACAATAAGCCAGATGTAGAAATTGCAATCAAAAAATCACGGGCTATTGAGAATGAATTAATTTCAAAAGGAATTAATGATCAAATTGAAATATTAGAGAAGAATAATCCGGAGTTAAGAGGAGATGATAATGTAACGAATGAACTGGAGAATTCATTAGTTGAAATTCAAAATGATTATTCAGATAAGATTGCTGAAATCAACGCAAACTCTAATTTGAATGCGGAGGAGAAATTAAAACAGGCACAAAAAGTAATTAACGAAAGCAAGGCTAGCACAGATAGAAGAATTAATTCTATTGAACGTGAATTAATCGAAAATCCTGATAATAGTGCATTAATTAATGAGAAGGAAGGATTAACGGAATATAAAAATCAATTGGAAAATGAAGGTACAGCTTTAGCCAATGAATTAAATGCAATAAATTCTGTCGCTTCAAATAGTGCTAACCAATTGGATGTTATTAAATCATCTTTAGAAACGGAAATTTCCGAAATTGATTCAAATAACTCTACTACACCAAAAGAAAAAATTGAATTAAAGCAAAAGGCTGTTCAGGAAAGTATTTCGGCTATAGAGATCCGCTTAAATAATGTAAATAAAGAGTTAAAAGCTGATCCAAATAATAAGAGTTTACAAGGTCAACGAACGGATTTAACTTCGTATAAATCAGAGTTGGAATCAAATAGGACTGAATTATCAAATGAATTGGCAGAATTGAACTCTGCTTCTTCATCAAATGATCTAGTGGCCATTCAAAACAAATTAAATGAAAATAAGGAAGCGATTTTAAGTAATAATTCGCTTTCATCAGAAGATAAAATAAAAGGGCAAGAACAAGCCAATAATGAAAGCCTTGCGGAGATCACCAAAAGATTGACGGATATTGATGAACAGTTAAAAAAATCACCGAATAATGCTTCATTGAAAAATGAAAAGGAGGCTTTGACCGAATATCAAACTGAAATTGGCGAAGAGAATAATCGATTATCAGCAGAATTGTTAGACCTGAAAAATTCGACATCTCAAACGAATCAATTAGAAGCTATTCAAGCTAGTTTGACTGAGAAAATTGAAGCTATTAAATCAAATACTTCAACTACAGAAGCGCAAAAAATTAAATCACAGCAAGAAGCAAATATTGAAACTATTGCCCAGATTGACAAGCGTTTAAATGAAATCAAATCGGCTTTAGCAAAAGATCCTAATAATTCTATTTTGAAAGCTGAGCAATCACAATTAGAGGACTACAAATCTACACTTCAGTCTGAAAATGAAAAATTGAATTCGGATTTAGTAGCCCTAAACAGTGGGAAATCTGAACAAACAAATCAGTTAAAAAGTATTCAATCTAGTTTGACTGAGAAAATTGAGGCTATTAAATCAAATACTTCAACTACAGAAGCGCAAAAAATTAAATCACAGCAAGAAGCAAATAATGAAACTATTGCACAGGTTGACAATCGTTTAAATGAAAT
>OCVQ010000202.1_pt1 | contig 54100 bp, 48 predicted proteins | sample 1539061 | NCBI WGS metagenome assembly OCVQ01 (sample SAMEA3355526, study PRJEB22509) | marine metagenome | biome: marine; feature: river plume; material: water | place: USA | collected 2010-08-08 | depth 0.5 m | reverse complement strand
ATTTTCCAATTGGGCTGGGGAATAATCGGGTTGAAAGATCAATTCTATATATCGGATTCCAATAATATGTATATTTTTCAATCCAAAACATTAAGCTTGATTAAAAAAGTTCCATTTCTAAACAATAGGCATGGTTCTGTAAATTGCATGTTTCAAAAGGATGCATCTTCCCTTTTTCTCGGTAGAAGTTCAGATATCCTATTATTTGATATAAAAAATAATCGCTATAATTCTATTTCATACAAGTCTTTGAATTTACCGAAAGTTAAAAATGTGTACCGTATTTTTAATAGTTCAAAAGGGATACTCGCACAAGCTGAAAATGGGCTGTTTCTGATTCAAAACCAACAAATTGTAGATTATTTTGGCCCCTTAGCGAAAGATAAAAATAAGTACCTACCTATCGCGTATATGCTCGATGCGCATGAAGATAAAAATCATGATTTATGGATCGCTTCCAATGGTCAAGGACTTTTTAAATGGGAGTGGAATAAACCGCATGGTACGGCGAAAATAGAAAATTACACGAGCGAAAAAGGATTGCCAAGTATGGTTCTTTATCGAATTGAAGAGGATGAACACAACCACCTATGGATTAGCTCTGATGATGGTTTAATTCGATTTTATAAATCGAATGGTGAATCTGATCTATTCACAATAAAAGATGGTTTATCAAATGATGAATTTAATCGCGGGTCCTCTTTTAAAGCGTTGGATGGCTTTCTTTATTTTGGCGGAATAAATGGAGTCAATGGTTTTAATCCCAATGAAATTCCAACAAGAACGTACAAAGAGGTTCCTTTGCATTTGATTTCCATAACCAAATACTCCACAGATGGAGAGCAGGACGAATTAACTTCTTTTTTGAAGAGCCGTCGAATTGAATTCAATAATTCAGATAAATTATTAAAAATCGATTTCACCTTATTGGACTATTCAGCACAAGCGAAAAAATATGCCTACAGAATTAAAGGTGTTCAAAATAGTTGGATTTCTGTTATAAATGGGAGTATTTCGCTTGGTGAGCTTCCTTTTGGAGAATATACAATCGAAATTAAGGCACAAATAGAAAACGGAAAATGGCAAAAACAAATTCTTGAGATTCCAATTATAGTAATTCCGCCGTTTTATTTAACAACTTGGTTTATTTTAATGTCAATTACGATTTTTATCCTCTTGATTTTTGGATTATTTTGGCTCCGCAGTAAACGATTAATAGCACAAAATGTCAAACTTGAAAAAGTAATTATCGATCGCACCGAAAAGTTGCAAAAAGCACTTGGAGATAAAGACGTACTATTGAAAGAATTACATCATAGAGTTAAAAATAACCTACAAATTGTAACAGGATTATTGGATCTTCAAAAAGCTCGAATGACCGATAAAAAAGCAATTGAAGCGTTGAATGAAGGTAAAATAAGACTTTCCAGTATTGCACTCATTCATCAAAACTTCTACAGTGGAACCAATTTAGAAACTATTTCCTTCAGAGTATTTTTAACAGACCTAGTCATCGCTGTGAAGCAACTTTTTGAAAATGAGCAACGTATCATCGACTGCGTAATTCAATCAGAGGATATACCAATAGATATTAATATTGCAATTCCACTTGGTTTAATTGTCAATGAACTGCTAACAAATTCATATAAATACCTTCCACCGGAGCAGTCCGATAAAAAAATTGAAATCAACTTAACAATTTTGGAAAATGGCAACTATGAATTTAAATACAGAGATAATGGCCCAGGATTACCGCCAACTATCGATTTTGAAAATGCGCAAACATTAGGTTTGAGATTGATCAGTGGGTTAACTGAACAAATAAATGGCAATTTGGAATATAGATTTGAGGAAGGAAGTGTTTTCGTCATTCAGTTTAATCCTGAATTGAATAAATAAAATTTCTATGGAAAGAATTAAAGTAGGAATAGTGGAAGATGAAATGATCATTGCTGATACAATTTGTTTGGCGCTTCAAAATTTGAATTATGACTATTGTAAACCGGCTAATTCATTTGAAAAAGCAATTCAGATGATAGAAAGCGAGAAACCGGATATAGTACTATTAGATATCAACCTTAACGCTAGGCTGGATGGCATTGATTTAGGTCATCACATAAATGCAAATTATGCTATTCCAATTATATATCTAACAGCCAACAGCGATAAAGCAACCATTGAACGATGCAAGGAAACCTTGCCGAATGCTTTTCTAATCAAACCGTTTAGCAATGAAGAACTTTTTTCTGCTATCGAAATTGCACTATTTAGTCATTCAGCTAAATCAGGAACTTTACCGATATCTAAAAACAGCATATTAGTTAAATCCATCGAAAAACATAAGTTGACTATGCGAGAGGGAGAAATTATTCTCCTGATTTCGGAAGGTTTTAGGCATAAAGAAATTGCGGATAAACTCTCGCTATCTCATACTACTGTGAAAAAACATATGCAAAATATTTTCCAAAAATTGGGGGTGCAATCAAGCATTGATGCATTGAATAAATTGCAAGAAGGGTGAAATAAACTAGAATATTTTGATTTTGTCAATAGGTCAATCTGTAGTTTCTTTCAAATCGATTAGCGCATTTAAATCCTTGTAAAAGTTAGATTTTTCGACCCTTGGGGTCACAACAAAGCCCAACACGAATGTTGGGCTTTTTCATAACTCAACTCCAACAATACAAACATCATCAACTTGTTCATTTGCATGTTTCCAGAGCTCAAATTCCGAAACTAAAGTTTGTTTTTGAGCTTCTAAATCTGTATTGCCTGTGTCAATAAGTAATTCGTGCAGTTTTTTTGACTTATATTTCTTGTTTTTTTCACCACCTATTTGATCTTGAAAACCATCAGAACCCAAATACAGTTTATCTACAGATTCATAGTTAAAAGTAATCGTATCAAAGGTCCTGTTTTCCTCCACCTTCCAGCCACCAATTGGGTAGCGACTTCCTGAGTAAATTTCTGATAACCCATTCTTCTTTCTAATTAGCACTTTTCTATTGGCCGCTGAATAATATATTTTTTGCTCCGACTCATCAATGCAAACTAATGAAAGATCTATCCATGGGTTATCCTCATTACCCTTATCGGAATATTTAAAACTCTCTATAAACTTCTTATCGAATTCCTTTAAAATTTTATTAGGCTTCTTTAGACCTTTGTTCATTATTACATATTCTAACAAATTCAATGCGAGCACAGAAAGAAGTGCGGCTGAAATTCCATGTCCTGTGCAATCACCAACTACCAAATAAGTAAAATCATGCTTACGACCTACCCAATAAAAATCGCCAGAAATAATATGCTTCGGTCTATAAAAAACAAATGAATCATCAAATAACCGATCAAAATGTCGCTTTTTAGGTAACAAAGCTTGTTGAACCAATTCTGCACTTGATAACCCCTCTTCTATTCCAACTCTTTTTTTACCTACTATCATACATCCCGATTTTAAAGCAAATCTCGCTTAAACTTGACAAAAACCTGTTTCCGTAACATTAATTTTTAATAGTTTAAATTATATAATTGAGGATGTTTAAGTTATTTAGATTAATAAAAAAATAACAGGAATTAATCTTAACATTCTTAACTAAAACATGTTCATAATTAAACATTGCGTTTAAAAAGTTTCATCGGAGGAATTGTTATTTGTACTTTTGAACAAATCGCTGTAAAGTTCAAAAAGCGCATTAGTTAACTATGTCATCCAACAAAACCAAAATACTTTCAAAGTCTAAAGAGCTATTCGAACAATATGGTTATCAAAAAACCACATTGACGGATATTGCAAAATCTGTTGGAAAAGTAAAAACAGCAATCTATTATTATTTCAGTGGAAAAGATGAAATATTTGCTCAACTCGTCCAAACCGAAGCGGAAGCATTCAACAAAAATCTTTTCAGCACTGTCGAAACAGCAAATAAACCAGTTGAAAAACTAGAATTATACGTTGAAACTAGAATGAAGTTGATGGAACAACTTTCAAGTCGTTATAGCTTTTTAAAGCAGGACTTTTTTGAACTCATGCCAATCGTTGAAGCCAATCGTTTGACTTCTGATCAAAAAGAAATCAAATACGTTACAGCAATCCTCGAAGAGGCAGAACAAAACAATGATATTCAATTAGTTGATGTTAATTTTTCAGCAAAAATGTTGGTTAACACACTAAAAGGACTAGAAGTACAAATGTACGTTACAGATAACGTAATAATACCTGAATCGGAAACAAAAAAATTTAGAGACTTTATTCTCTATGGCGCTATAAACCCTAAAACTTAAAAAATGAAAACTCTACTTATTTCTACACTCTCCTTATTTCTATTATTCAGTTCCACTGCACAGCATGAAATAGGACACATGACAAAAACCTTTGTTGACGCATCTCGAAGCAACAGAAACATTCAAACAGAAATATATTACCCTGCAGTAACAGCTGGAAACAATACAGTTGCCGCTTCTGGTGAATATCCAGTAATTGTATTTGGACATGGTTTTGTTATGGCCTGGGATGCCTACGCGAACCTTTGGGAAGAGTTTGTTCCAAGAGGTTATATCATGGTATTTCCTCGAACAGAAGGCAATCTTACTTCAACTAACCACCAACAATTTGGTTGGGACTTACAATACCTAGTGACCGAAATTCAAAATGAAGGTAACCTTCCCTCGTCTTATATTTACAACGCTATTGCACCCGCCACTGCTTTAATGGGACATTCAATGGGAGGTGGAGCTGCATTTTTGGCTGCAGACTCACTTTGTACAAATGGAAACACAAATCTTAAAACATTAATTGGATTAGCTCCAGCAGAGTCATCTACTAATGGCGTTTCATCAATAGCGTCAGCAAGCAGCGTCACAGTTCCATCTCTTATATTATCTGGTATTCAAGATGGAGTTACCCCTCCTGTAGACCACCATATACCTATGTATAATGGACTTGCATCAACTTGCAAAACAATTCTTAATATAATTGGAGGTGGACATTGTTATTTTGCAAATTCTAGTTTTACATGTGACTTCGGTGAAGGTACTTCATCAACGGGGATTGCAATTACTCGAACAGAACAACATCAGGTAACGTTTGATTTTGTTAATTTATGGTTGGATTATACACTTAAAAATGAATGCAATGCTTTTTCTGTTTTTCAAGATTCTGTAGCCACTTCTTCAAGAATTACATACAATCAAGTATGTAGCACTGTTATACCAACTATTGATGCCACAATAACACAAACTTCCACACAAATCTCATCTAACGAAAATGGCGCAACTGCCTATCAATGGTTAGACTGTGGAAACAACTATGCGCCTATCGCAAACGAAACAAATCAAACGTTTTCCCCTTCATTGAATGGTAGTTATGCTGTTGAAGTTACCGTAAACGGATGCAAGGAAACTTCAAATTGTGTGAGTTTTACAAGTTCACTAGGAATTGATGATATCGACAATATAAACTTTAGCATCTATCCAAACCCAGCAACAGATAACTTTACAATAAACTCTGATCTAAAAGACAGCTACTCTTTTAACATAACTAATTTGAATGGAAAAATAGTTCATACCGAAACAAACATGATTAATGATAAAGTAATATCAGTTAACAACTTGGAAAAAGGAAGCTATTTTATTGTTATTTATTCTGACAACCAAAAAATAATCAAACGCTTTATTAAACAGTAGTAGTTTAATGGTTAGGTGAACCCTTCTTAATAATTTAAGAGGGGTTTTTTTATGTCTTCACATTTTTCTTTATACATTGTACATTATCTTTACAATCAATGAGAGGAATTGAACCTAAACAGCATTATGATGTTGTAATAATCGGAGGCGGAATTAGCGGATTAACTTCTGCTGCTCTGTTCAGTAAAGTCGGAATTTCATGTTGCGTGATTGAAATGGATAATCGACCAGGTGGTTATTTGGCTGGATTCAGACGACACGATTTTAGATTTGATTCTGCCATACATTGGCTAAATAATTGTGGCCCAAATGGGCTTGTGACTAAAATCTTCAAAATAATTGGTGATGATTACCCAAAATGTCGTGACCAAAAACGAATCCGTCGTTTTGTAAGTGATGAGTTTGATTACTTAGTTAGTAACAATCCAGATGAACTAAAAGAAGAATGGATAAAGGAATTTCCTCATGAAGAGAAAGGTATCAGACGCTTTTTCAGGGACGCAAAAAAAATTGGGAAATCATTCGATAGATATGCTAACCTAAGCCGGACAATGAATTCGATGCCATGGTATAAAATTCCATTTCATGGTCTTAAAATGCTTCGATTTGCAATGCCCTTTATTCCCCACGTGCGATATACAGGAGATGAAAAACTAAAAAAAGGATTGAATCGCTATTTCAAAGATGAAAAACTGCACCGCGTTTTTTGTTCAGAGCCGGATATTCTTTCGTGTTTAATTCCAATTTCTTGGGCATATATCAAAGATTTTCAGCTCCCACCAGAGGGGGGAAGTCAAAGTTTTCCTGAATGGTTAATGTATGCTACTGAAAAAATGAATGGCGATATATTTTTTAAATCAAAGGTAACTGAGGTTCTCGTCGAAAACAATATTGCAAAAGGTGTTCGATTTAACCACAGAGGAACCATCCATGAGATTTCAAGTAAATACGTAATCGCAGCCTGTGATGCAGAAACGCTCTTCGAAAAAATGCTGCCACCAAATTCTGTCCCCGTTTTAATGAAGGAACGATTAAAAAAAGCTCCTTTGTATGCTTCAGCAATTACCATTGCCCTTGGAATTGATTGTCCTTCTGAAGAACTGGGATTAGATGAAGAAATTATTTTCCTTGCCGACCCTTCAGTTGGCCGAGAAGAACTAGGTAAAGGAGATCCACACTTAAGTGGAATTCACATTCTTGCATCAACAGTTAGAGACAAATCACTTTCGCTTCCAGAACACGGCACAATAACGCTGTTCATTCCTGCTTGGATGGACAACAACAATTATTGGGGATGTGAAATAGACGAAAACGGAAATTACATTCGGGGAGAAGAATACAATGCATTAAAGCAAAAATACGCAGACATTCTAATAGATCGTGTGGAAGAAAAGTTGATTCCGAACTTGAGGAAACACATTCTATATTGTGACGTTGCAACACCAATAACCCATCACCGTTATACAGGAAATAAAAACGGAACCATGATGGCTCAAAAGCCTGGTAAAGAAAATTACCAAGGGAAAGTAGCATCGTACATTACACCCGTTAAAAACTTGTATTTAAGTGGACATTGGGCGGATTTAGGAGGAGGAATTCCAATCGCTATTAAATCCTCAATTAACACAACATTACTTGTATTACAAACTGAAGACAAAAAACGTTTTAAGTTGTTAGCCAAGTACATGGACGGAAAAATTGGATTGGATAAATTAAGATCATCCGATTTATTAACCAAATACGATAATTCTTGGGTTAAGGAACCGACACCTGCGCAGAAGAAAATGGAACGGCGAGCAACTGAAGATTAGGTTCCGACTCTTTGCAAAAAACGTTGTACTTTTGTAGTCCTATTTCAAACAGAATGAAAAATATACTTCTCATCGTTGCACTTTTTATTTTTTCCATATCAAGCGCTCAAACCGATACTATAACAATTGTCTCCTATAACCTTCTCAATTTTCCAGATGGTAGAAACGACTGTGGCACAAACACTAGCGTTCCAAACCGATTTGATACGCTAAGAAAAATTTTGAATTACGCACAACCTGACATTTTTGTGGCTTGCGAAATTCAAAACAAAAGAGGCGCAGATAGCATATTATCAAGATCATTAAATGTCTTTGGACAAACGAATTATGCGGCCGCGACCTATCACAACGATTCAAATGGTGGTGATTTACAAAACATGATGTATTATAACACAGAAAAATTGATTCTACATTCACAAGATGTAATTGAAACAAGTGTTAGAGACATTGACCATTACGTTTTATATGTGAACGATCCCAATTTGTCGAATTTATTTGACACAACATTTATTGAAGTGTACATGTGTCATTTAAAAGCTGGTTCTGGCTCAACTGAGCAAGCAGTAAGAAACGATCAGGTTACCTTGCTCCGCAATTTCATTGATTCACGTCCGCCAAACAGAAATCATTTTGTATGTGGTGACTTAAATGTGTATCGCAGCTCTGAAAGCTGTTACCAAACGCTAACTTCTGGTGGTTCAAATCCTTTGGTTGATCCCATAAACTCTCCAGGAAACTGGAATAACAATGGTTCCTTCGCTTCTTTACATACACAATCAACCAGAAATGGTCAAAACCTTGATTGCGGTTCACAAGGAGGATCAGATGACAGGTTTGATCAAATTTTAGTAAGCGGAACGGTTATGGATGGAAGCGACAGTCTAATATATCTTGCAAACTCTTACGATGCAATTGGCAATGATGGAAACCACTTTAATTCAAGCCTAATTGCTGCTCCAACCAACAGTGAGTATCCCGACAGTGTTGTAAATGCGCTATATTATATGTCTGATCACTTACCTGTCACTTTAAAAACAGTCATTACCTATCCAACAAGTAATGGGTTGGCCATAAATCCAGCAATAACAAATGTAAGTTGCAATGGAGAAATGGATGGTGCAATTACCATCAACTGTTATGCGGGTCAAAGCCCATACACCTATCAATGGGACTCGAATGCTGGTAATCAAACCAGTCAAGCCATTTCAAATTTAACCGCTGGAACGTACTGTGTTACGGTGACAGATGCCCTTTTAGAAACTGAAAACATCTGTGTTATAGTCGCTGGGCCTGAAGAAATTAACTTTAATATTTTTCAAAGTATCGACAATGGAGCCTGCGACGGAGCAGCTTACGTTGTCATTTCGGGCGACCCAACGCTTTATACGTATCAATGGGATGACGATTTAAATCAAACTACTCAATCTGCCACTAACTTATGTGCAGGCACATATTCTGTTACCGTTACAAATTCTGTAGGATGTAGCACAACAAATCAAGTGACCGTTGGTGGTGGAACAAGTGGATTAGAAATCAACCCTTCAAACCTATTCTCAGTGTATCCAATTCCTTTTCAAAAAGAACTTTACATTGCCATTGAAAATGAAACCATTGTAAAAAACATTGCCGTTTACTCTCCAATTGGCGTGAAAATATTTGACATAACTTCACCTGAATTAAAGAGTGATAATCACGTAAAATTTTCTACAGAACACTTATCAAGCGGAGTTTACTTCGTTCAAATAAGCACTGAAACTGGAACTACAATTATTCAAGTTGTAAAAAACTAGTTGTTCGTTTTTACAATCCGTATTGTTTGATTGTTCAGCTTTAGGAAGTAAACGTCAGAATCCAAATTAGAAAGATCAATTACGTGCTTTGAGTTATTCAATTGTCCCGTTATTAATTGTTTACCCAATGCATCTATTAGTTCATAAGGTTGTTCTGATAAAAACTCCCCTTGCACAACAATTTCATCATTACTTGGATTTGGATAAACTTGAAAATGTGCTTCTTCTATATTTTCGATAGACAAAGAACAGTTTGCTCTTAAACCATTTATGTCATATCGTGATAAGAAATTCCATATTTCTTTTGAAGCATTAATATCATAATTGGTCACACCAATTGCAATTGGAGCTCCCGGCCAAGTATGCCCGCCACCCATAATTTTAAAATGCACTACTTCAGTGCAATTATCACCATTCAAGTACTCATATTTCACTGCTGTACAATTGTCCGAAGTACTTATATTAGGCATGTTCGTTTGAACTGCCGTTTGATCACAGTTATTATAATTGGACCAATGTGTTAATACACTCGTTATTGACGCGGAAATACCGCCACCGCCACTATAGTTTACCGTTCCATCTGCTGTTCCATGAATTTGCATTATTGGAGTTGGATGACTTGCTGCGCAGTTAGACAATGTCGCTGGAACCATAGAGCCAGTAACTGAAGCGATTGCCGCAATTCGATTACTTAAGTTACATGCTAAATGGAAACTCATAAAACCGCCGTTAGACATTCCAGTGGAATAAACTCTATCGGCATCAATAGCATAGTCGAGCATCAAAGAATCAATCAACGCTGATGTAAAACCTAAGTCATCAATAGAACTTCCTCCCCAACCAACATTAAAATGCGTTTGACCACTTCCATCCAACTTTCCTTGAGGGTGAACAATAATAAATCCCGCAGTATCAGCAATAGGTCTAAAATCACCATAATACATTTGTGCAGTAGCATCACTGGTATAACCATGAAAATTGAATAACAAAGGAACATTTTGGGCTCCTGTATAATTCGCTGGAACATAAAGAATATAATCTCTTTGCAAACCATCGTGATTTATTGAAGCTGAAATTGTTTGTTGACCATATGCCATGGAAGACAAAAGAACGAGCAGAAGTAATAGGTTTTTCATTGTTTACAATTTAGAACTCAAAGTTACACTAAATTATGTTACTTGCCTAAAAAGCTGGTCCTCACCTCCCTATATTTAGATTTAATTTTAATTAACAAATCCCTGTAACCTTTTGTTGGTATTCAATTATATAATTTACTTAAACTCGCTTAATGAAACAACTTCTTCTCCTTTTTTACATCGTTGCATGTCATTCACTTTTTTCACAAACCATTCAATTAACTGCGAAAATTGTAGGAGACAACTTGAATGAAGGAGAGGGTCGAATTTTGGTTGTAAAAGCAGTTGATTCTTCTGTTGTAAAAGGAAGTTACCTAGAAACCTTTAATGTAGATTTAAGATTTGACGCATCCAAAGACACCAATTTTCTGTTTGTTGTGGATGTTCCAGAATTTAACAAACAATACATTCCGTTTTCGGTTCTTGACACCAAAAAGATTGACTTAGGTGAAATTCGTTTAATAGCCGATTTAACACTCGAAGAAGTAAAAGTTAGTTACAAAAAACCAATGTTCGAGCGTACAATGGATGGAATGACGATTAACGTGGAAGGAACAGAGTTACAACAACTAAACACATTGTTTGATGTGCTAAAAGCATCTCCACGGTTAAGTTCTCCTGACGATGAATCAATTGAAATTGTTGGAAAAGGTGCACCCCAAATTCTAATAGACAGACAGGCTATTATTTCAAACGAAGAATTAAAAGCAATTCCTGCCGATCAAGTCGAAAAAATAGAAATCATTACAAACCCGTCAGCCAAGTACAAAGCCGGAGGAAGCGCGAATGGAGTAATTGAAGTGTACACCAAAAATTTTAAACTGGAAGGTTATAGAATGTCTGTTCGAAGTCAGGCTGGAATTAGCACTCAACTTAAACCAACTGGTGGTTTAAACTTAGGATACAGCTACAAAAAAAATAAATTCACCGTAAATTCGTATTTAGGTGCTAACTATAATTCCAGTATTCAAAAAGGAGAATATACAACTACATCACAAGAAGGAGTTTTACGCGAAAACAAAAGTGAAACAACAAATAACAGTCAAAGTTCTTGGAGTTACTACAACCTAAAAATGGCTTATGATTTCAATGAAAGCCATAAATTAACGCTTGGGGCAAACGGAAACACCTATTTTGGAGGCGGAGACAACAGCCAAGTAGGACAATATACGTCTGGCGATACGTTGAGAACTGTTTCAAATAAAACATCTGATAGTAAATACAAATGGTTAAACAATCGTGCCTTTTTAAGTTACACCTTTGAGGCAGATTCCTTTGGTAGCGTGCTTGAGGTTAATTTGAACTATAACAACAAAATCAGCGAAAGCGGTGGAACCTATTTTAGCACATTTAATGACCAAAGTACAGGAATTGCTTCGGAGTTCAATGTTAGAGATGATAGTCGAAATAGACCAAACATTGGAGAATTAAGTGTCAATTACGATCATGTTTTTGACACAACTGGCTGGGATTTGAGTGTCGGCGGATCGTACAGTTATCTTTTCAATGGAAAAAAATACAAACAAGAAGTCTTAACTTTTGGCGACTGGATTGAAAACACAGCATTAACCAATTCATACGATTATACTGAACAGATTGGTGCGGTTTATTTTGAAGTAACCAAAAAGTGGAAGAAATTTGGAATTAGAGGAGGATTAAGAAGTGAATATACGGCACTTCAAGGCTTCAGTAATTCACTCAACAAACAGTTTATAGATTCTAGTTATATTCTTCCTTTCCCAAGTCTTGGTTTTATGTTAGAGCCAAGTGAAAAAGTTGCCATTACTGTCTACTACAAAAGCGGTATCGAACGCCCACAGTTTGATAGTTTTGACCCATTTGTAAAACGTTCAGACAGCTTAAACGTGAGTTACGGAAACCCTTATTTAAAACCATCATACACTCATTATGCTGGAATTGAATTGGACTTGTTTTATTCATATAATCTATCTGTCGGATATTCTCGTGCACAGCATCAACAAAGCACATTAAACATCATTAATGATACAAGCTTTGCAACGGTGAGCACCGAAGGAAATGCCAATTTTCAAGATGGATTTGACGTTAGTTTGAGCATTCCGATTCAATTGGAATGGTTGGATGGTTGGAATTCCATTTGGTACGAGTACAATAGAAATTACTTTACAAGTGAATTTGGTCGTGATCCATTTTTTAATAGTTCTTATGGAATTGGTTCCTATCTAACGTTTAAGTTGCCAAAAAAATTCTCCATCATGAATGCTTTCTCTTTGCAGCAATGGAGCAACGATAACTATCAAAGTAAACCACAATACTATTGGAGTATGCGACTAACAAAAAAATTCGATAAAAACAGTTTCGAGCTATTTGGCGAAGTAAAAAACCTTCTCCCTAATAAACAACGATACGAGAGTTTTGGCAGTAATTACCAATCGATTGGTTCCTCACAAAACAACTTTACCACTTTCAACGTTGGTTTCTCAATCAAATTTGGAAGATTAAAAGCTCCAGCTGATGTAAAAGAAACAAGCTCTGGTCAATCCGGAAGAATATAAGCTATTCTATCTTAAAGGTATAATCCATGTTGTAAGTGCGCACGTAAAAAATAGTGTTTTTCAATACAATATAGCTTGGACCAGATTTCAATAAGATTTTTCCATTCACCTTACCTGTATTCTTGTCGATGGTATAGAGGTAATCCTTTTCATTTGTAAACCCATAACCACATACAATATTATCGTTGTGAATAATAAAGTTTTGGGCGTTTGAAACCAAAGGTTGTGTACGCCAAATTACTGAATTATCCTCCAAATTAATAGCCGTTAAATAAGCATTCATTCCTTTCGAACTATATGCATATGTACTATGCCCATGTGACACGTATAAAGTGCCGTCTTCTATTTTGGCCCAATTAAGTCGTTGACTGATATAATCCTTGTCTTCCGCAACAAATTCTGGACTCAATCTGTAGCTATCAAAATCAAATGCATAAAGCACACTTTCCATGGATTTATCAGTAATCAGTAAATAACGTCCTTCAGAAAAGTCAACTCCGTACACGAAATAATTATAATCCTCATCATACATGGCATTTACCAATTTTTCACCCTTGTATGAAGTAGGGGTTCCCTGAGGAACGTTCCCTTTTTCTGCCATAAAACTATTTGGAACTTGATACCTATCCATTGTCAATTCATTACGCTCAAACCAGTCTTCGTCATCCGTAATTTGATTTTCTTTTGCCGACAACTGGGTGATTTTTGGTTGTTTTACCGGTGTTTTTGAACTGAACATTCCTTTAAATGGGGGAGTCATCATTGAAACGGGCTCAAGATCTATTGGTACTTCAGCAGCATATTCCCAAGTTCCATCATCATATAACCAGATTTCATCATCGTACTCTGTGTATCCCTTTATTTGAGAAAAGGCAATCGCTGCGTAAAAAAGAAAAAACAATGTGAATAACGTTGGTTTCATTTTGATTTATCGTTGGTTATTGATCAAAAATAAGATTTAATTTTTTTAAGAAATAATATTATTATAATTTTGCCGTTCAAATAATCACAACAAACACCTACGCATGAAATTTTTATTCTCCATTTTATTTTTACTTTTTACATATTGCGCATCTGCCAACACAACTGTTGAATTATCTGCAGAAAAGTCTTCTATAGAGGCTACTGTTGAATTTGCCGATAAAGGTAAAAAACGCCAAAAAGCAGCACGAAAAAAGGCGCGCAAGGGACAAAAAATGAATAAAAAGAGAAAACGCGCTTGTGGTAAATGGGGTGCTCGTTCCTACGCAGGATAGTTTTCACATCAAAGTCTATTCGCTTCTTTCATTTTGAAAGGATTCCCTTATCTTTAGTCATTCAATTTTTATTATGGCTAAGGTAAAATCAGCATTTTTCTGTCAAAATTGTGGACACGAGACACCAAAGTGGCTCGGGAAGTGTCCGTCATGCAACGAATGGAACACATTTGTTGAGGAAATTGTTGAGAAAAAACAAGCCCAACAAATTGTAGCTTTTTCAAAATCGGGCAAGGCCGCGCGACCACAATCGCTGCACGAAATAGAAAAACAAGAACACCGCAGAACCTTATTGAGTGACAAAGAAATGAATCGCGTTTTAGGCGGTGGTTTGGTTGCTGGATCTTTGGTGCTTTTTGGAGGTGAACCAGGAATAGGAAAATCTACCTTATTACTTCAAATTGCCGTTAGTACGCCAAATTTAAAAGTGTTATACGTTTCTGGTGAGGAAAGTGATCAGCAAATTAAAATGCGTTCGGAACGCATTGGAATTGAAAATAAAAGCTGTTTCATTCTTACCGAAACGAACATTCAAAACATCTTCAAGCAAGCCGAAGAAGTCAACCCTCAGCTATTGATTATCGACTCAATACAAACACTTTACTCTTCTGACATTGAAAGTTCTCCAGGGAGTATTTCGCAGGTACGTGAATGTACAGCTCAACTTTTGCGTTATGCGAAAACCGTGGGAACGCCTATTTTCTTAATCGGACACATTACCAAAGAAGGTTCATTGGCAGGGCCAAAGGTGCTGGAACACATGGTTGATGCTGTTTTACAATTTGAAGGAGATCGAAATCACGTTTATCGCTTGTTACGCTCCATCAAAAACAGGTTTGGAAGCACTAATGAATTGGGAATTTATGAAATGTTGGGATCTGGACTGCGCCAAGTGGAAAATCCTTCCGAAATTCTAATTACAAATTCGGATAGCTCATTGAGTGGCATCTCAATTGCCGCGACTTTAGAAGGAATGCGCCCAATGATGATTGAAGTGCAAGCATTGGTCAGCACAGCAGCGTATGGAACACCTCAACGTTCGTCCACTGGATTTGATGGTAAACGCTTGAACATGTTGCTTGCGGTTATGGAAAAACGCTGCGGATTTAAGTTGGGTGCAAAAGACGTTTTCTTAAACATTGCAGGTGGAATTAAAGTGGACGATCCAGCTATTGACTTAGCGGTTGTTGCGGCTGTTTTATCTTCCAATGCAGATATTGCCATTGATAAAAACATTGCGTTGGCAGCTGAAGTTGGACTTTCGGGAGAAGTACGACCAGTAAACCGAATTGACCAGCGCATCTACGAAGCTGAAAAATTGGGAATGGAGAAAATTGTCATTTCCAAATTCAACAAGGGTATTCACCAAAAAGATTTTAAGATTGAAATTATTCAATGCGGTAAAATTACAGAAGTGGTAAAGGCTTTGTTTGCTTAAACCAACACCGTAAAAAAGTAACTAACACCGAGTAATGCAATTGCCCCATCAATTAATCCTGCGCAATAAAAATCAGATCGTTTTTCATTCATAAACGCAACTAATAGTACTTGTATTAGAACTGCTATGTGAAAAATCCAGTTGGAAATTAACGCCGGCTCTTGCCAGAGCATGATTCCAAAAAAGAGGATTAGCAGCACTATTCCGTTGATTTTTGCGAAAAAGACTCCTAAAACTTGTGGAATGGTTTTGTGGGATGGGTCGTCGTATTTTAAATCGCGGATGTCAAAAGGAATAGTTACGGCTACAACATAAAAATAATGCGCGACAAACATCCACAACACATGAACTTCAATATTTTCATTTAAGACGGGAAATAACACGAGGACAAAAACCCAGGTAAAAGCAATCAAATGAATTTTGAGATACGGAACTTCGCGCGCATTTTTATTCCCAATTCGAATGACATAAAGTACGGAACTAACTGAAGCAAAAATCAACAATAAAAGTGCATCGTATTTGAGTTGAATGATTTGAAGGAGACAAATTCCGGCTGCCAAAATCGAAAAAACTGTTATTCCTAAAAGCGATTTGGAATGTGCTCTCACCCAACTTAACCAAGGTGTGTTTTTTCCTTCTTTTGCTTTAAATAGGCGCTGTCCATTGTAGGCGACTAATGTTGAAAAAAAAGCAAAAAGCCCATAATATAACCACGGTTTAATACCAAGTGCAAATGAAAAACCTGCACACATAACACCCGATGAAAGTGAAACGATGGTGTTACTGTAAATGAGGTATTTTAGACTCTTTTCGATGTGAAAAGTTAGCTAATTTTTTCCAATACCGCTTCAACAGTAATGTTTTCAATGCAATTGCATGGTTTACGTTTTGCACACAATTCACATTTTTCATCAAAAACCAATGCTATTGCCTTAGGCCCAAGTGCTTTCCATCTTCCTGGGTGAATTGGTCGTTTTGGAGAAAATAATCCAATAGCACATATGTTATAAAATCCAGCGATATGCAACGGACCGGTAGAACAAGCCACTAAGTTTTTTGCGCCGTGAATCAATACCATCAGTTGTTCCAAGCTCAATTTTCCTGTTGTGTCAATTACATTCTCATTTTTTGGAAGTTGATCTATGAAGTGTTTGCCTTCATTCTCCGTTCCTGTAAAAACAATCGTTTTTCCTCTTGAAACCAATTCATTCGTCAAAGAAATGTACTTTTCCAATGGCCATTCTTTGGCGCTTCCTTGCGACTTTGGATGAAGAATAGTGTAATCCTTTAATCCCGCATATTCAGCTGGTAAATCAACTTTTGGAACATTTAAAAAAGTTGTACTTTCAATTACATGTTCTAACGACGGCAATTCCTTCAAACCAAATGGACGCAATAATTCAAAATTCAGCTGTGCTTCGTGTAAATCCGACTTTTTACGTGTAAAGTTGATACGATGTGTACACGTTAGTAAGTGATATGATCGGTGAGAAGTACCCACACGCATCCCTACACGCACTTTCTTTGCCAAAGAAGCAATTTCCTTGTTCGGAAAAACATGAATGATTACATCGGCGTTTAACGCTCGAAAGTTTTGCGCACTTTCCGTCTTTGGTTGATTCTCAAAATCATTCCAATCAATAAATTGATCCACTTTCGAATAAGCCTCAACAATTGAACGTGTATATCCCTTTCCTAAAAACAATATTTCAACTGTCGGAAATTTTTCTTTCAAATAGGCACACATCGGTAGTGTTAACAGAACATCTCCAATACTATCGGTGCGACTTATAATAACTCGTTTTCCCTCTAAATTCATTTTCCCTCTTGAGTTAATCTTCTTAATTCTTTGTATTTAAATACGTTCGATTGACAACTGATTTGCGCAATCTTAAATCCCATTTTACCATCCAAAAAGCCCTTTTCCATAAAGTACATTTTTACAAAACGCATAATTCCACTTAAAAATGGTTTAAAAAACGATGCTCTCTTTCCTTTTTTGTACATTTTTAGCGCCGTCAAAGTAGAATAAATATCTGCCCGTTCTCTGTGATCTTTATATGAATAATAGGAATAGTGTAATAAGTGGCCATTCAATTGTTTTACTGGAATGTTGGCCGGAAACACCAATTCTTCATGCACAAACTCTCCACTCCAATAACTTCCTTTTTTTGGAAATAAGCGCACTTTAACATCTGGATACCAACCAGAATGTTTGATCCATTTTCCGCAGTAATTCGTTAAACGATTCAAGCTATATATTTCCGGCTCATTCAACGCTTTGAGTTGCAATATCTCTTCTTTTAATTCATCATCCAGCGCTTCATCTGCGTCCAATGACAAGATGTAGTCGTATTGCGCTAATTCATTTAAGTAGTTTTTGGACTGAGAATACCCTTCCCACTTTCGCTTTTCAAACCGAACCTTATGTTGAATACAAATTGCTTCAGTTAGATCTGTAGAAAATGAATCGAGGACAATAATTTCGTCAGCAACGTCCTTTACTGAAAGAATACACCTTTCAATATTACGCTCTTCATTTAAGGTAATTATTGTAACAGATATTCTCATTACTCTATTTCAACACTTCGCAGTATTGCTTGTATTTCTCTTATCGGGTGAGTCCAACTTGTTGTTGGAGGTGCATCAACATATCCACTCACACAAATTAATTTTTTTGTTTTCTTATTGATAAAATGGAAGGCCCAAAAAGCTCCTCCAGTTGCATGCTTCGGTAAACCGGTAAACATGAACATTCCGCGCATTTCAACACCAGAAATTTTTCCATCCAGCGTTGAAATTTTATTCATTTCTGGATATACAAATTGAGAATATTGTGTTCCCATATACATTCCTTCTACTTCATAAGGAACATTGTATTTCAACATTGTATCTCTATCTTGTAAAAGGCGTTTTATATCAAATTGTGATGAATCGGTATAATCGTATTGATAGATCAACAACCCAGAAAAGATTTCTCCTGCATCCTGTGTGTTCGTTCCCACAAACTCCAACGGACGAGCAGATGGAGGAAATTCAATACGGTAAAAGTTTGTGCGCTTTGTAACGATTTTAGCATTTGATGGAAGCACCATATCGATACCAAAGTTTTCTCTGATTTGGGACTTTAATCGCTCCATTTTGTTTCTTGAAAACTGACGAATTATACGCTGCCATTCGAAATCATCAAATTCACTGTGTACCTCATCAAGTCCCATTTTACATGTCTCAACTAGTTGATTATAATCCTTTCCGGTAATATCAACAACAAATTGATCTTTGGCCCAAACGTCTTTACGCTTCACAATACTTCCCTTTTCACCCTTATAATTCGGATCAATATTCAAGAACAATGTGTTTCGGTAACGTTTAACGCCTTGCGTAAAGTGACTTGGAGTTTTATGGGTCAGCTCAAATGTTGCAACATCTGGTAAATAAGGTAAAATCCATTGTGTTAAACCCGTATCTAATGCTTCTTGAATTGGTGAATCCCAAATTCCTTGTTCACAAACAACTAATATTTCACCAACTTTTCCAGTAACGTTTAAACCGCTACTCATTGAATTATTGGAGTTGGATTCACATCCAAATGAAAAAAGAAGCGAAATTGCAATACTGAATGAAAAAATTTTAAATCTCATAGTGCATAATTTTTTTGAAGGAGCATCAAAAATCGGGCAAATTTTACTTCACTCGAAGACGCTGACCGACATTAATTCTGTCAATATTCACTCCAGGATTCAAACTCTTCAATTGAGACTGTGACAATCGGTGACGTTGAGCTACTTTACCAAATGTATCACCTGATCGCACCGTATAATATTGTTTGGTCGCCGCTGGCGGAGTATTATTTACAGGTGGCGTAACAACAGTATGGTTTGTTGGGGGTGTTTTCACAACACTTGAAGGGTCAAAAGTTGTTCCTGTTTTTATCTTTAATCGTTGTCCAACATAAATTTTTGTTGAATTCAAACCATTGTCACGTTGAATTTCGGCAACAGTAGTTTCATAGCGTGTCGCAATTGTTCCTAATGTTTCTCCCGCCTCCACTTTGTGATATTTGTAAGTTGGGGCCTCTATTTTTACTACGGAGTCCTTAATAACCGGAGATGTTTCTGTCGTATTTGCAACATATTCAGAAGAATATTTTTTTATTTCCAAGTCATATAAATCTGCCTCTTTTGACACCAATTTACCAATTACCGTATGTGGTAATGAAATACATTGATTAGGAATTGTTTTAGGAATATATGACTTTTTATAAATTGGATTCAAGCTTTCAATATCTTCCAAAGGGAAACCGAGCAAATCACTGATTGTTTCCATGTGAATTCCCTTCGACAAACAGATCGTATCTAATTGCGTATAATGCACCTTTGCTTCCATTGGAATAATATTGTGTTCGGCGTGATACGTCAACAAATAAGCTGCTGCAATAAAGTTAGGCACATAACCTTGTGTTTCCTTTGGTAAGAAAGGTCGAACTTCCCAATACGTCAATTTGTTTCCTGATCTACGAATTGCTTTATTAACGTTTCCTGGGCCAGCATTATATGCCGCTAAGGCCAAATTCCAATCGTTATAAATTCCGTAAAGTTTTCCTAGATATTGACAGGCCGCTTCAGTTGCTAATTCTGGATCCATTCGCTCATCGATGTATGAGTTTTCCTGCAATCCAAACATTCTACCTGTTCCGTACATGAACTGCCAAAGTCCTAATGCTCCAGCGCGCGACTTTACTTGTGGTCTTAATCCACTTTCAATTACAGCTAAATATTTTAATTCGATGGGTAAATTATACTTCGCTAATTTTGCTTCGAACATATCAAAATACATCTTTGATCTACCAAGAACAACTCTAGCAAAACCTCTTCTTTTTTGTACAAAAAACTTAATTGTTGAAAGTGTTTGCTCATTACAATCAAGATGAAACGGGCTCATTTGATTGATTACATCCAGTCGCTCACAATAAACAGCATCTGAAAATTCTGGAATAGCATTTGGCTCATAATTCAACGCGGCGATTATGGAGTCATAATTTCCATTTTCAGCGTAATCAGCATAAAACATATCTAAACTTTGCTCGATTGTATTAATCAAAGCTGATCCTTTTAAAGAATCTTCCTTTGACCAGTTATACGGCGTTTGAGCCACAACCAAAGTCATGAAAAATATTGTAATTAGTGTTCCTACTATTTTCATCAATTTGCTACTGTTTTTTCCAAAACGTTTGAAAACTCAAACATCTCTTTTTCTTTAAAATGGTCCGCTATAACTTGAATCCCAAACGGCATTCCATTCGAATGTTTACCAAATGGCAGTGAAATAGCTGGGTTTCCAGTCAAATTAGCGTGAACCGTGTAAATATCCTGCAAGTACATTGAAATTGGATCTTTTACAGCATTCAATCCAAAAGCAGGTGTTGGAGTAGTTGGCAATAAAACCATGTCATACTCCTTAAAAATATCGTTTGTTTTATTTTGCAATACACGTCGAACTTTTTGGCCTTTCGTGTAATAGGCATCATAAAAACCGTGTGAAAGAACAAATGTTCCAGCCATTATTCTTCGTTGAACTTCAGGTCCAAACCCCTCGCTTCTCGATTTTTTATATGTTTCTTCTACTCCTTTTGCCGATTCACTTCTATGACCAAAATGAACACCATCAAAACGAGACAGGTTAGAAGATGCTTCCGCTGTAGTTAAAACATAGTATGTTGGAACCATGTACTCCAAGTATGGAAAAGACACGAATTCAACTGTATGACCTGCAGACTTCAATTTTTCAATTGCGCGATCTAGTGTAGCTTTTACTTCGGCATCAATTCCTTCTACTTCATAGCTTTCTTTGATAACCGCCACCTTTGATTTTTTGTCTGATTGAAATTCAGAATAATTGTCAACAGGCTTTGTAGATGCTGTTGAATCAAAATCGTCTGTTCCAGCCATTATTTCTAACAACAAGGCTGCGTCCTCCAATGAATTTGTAAAAGGTCCAATTTGATCAAACGATGATGCATATGCAATTAAACCGTGACGGCTAATTCGACCGTAAGTTGGTTTCATTCCGTAAGTTCCGGTAAAGCTTGCCGGTTGACGAATTGATCCTCCTGTATCACTTCCCAGTGAAGCTGTACACAATCCAGCCGCAACAGCGGCAGCAGAGCCACCAGAAGAACCACCTGGTACTTTTGTTTTATCAATTGGATTTAATACAGGACCAAAAGCTGAATTTTCATTCGAGCTTCCCATAGCGAATTCATCACAGTTCAAACGACCAATAATAATTGCATCTTGCGCAATCAGTCGCTCAACAGCAGTTCCAGTAAAAAGAGATTCGAAATTGAATAATATTTTAGATGCTGCAGAAACTTTGTGCCCTTTGTAGCACATGTTGTCTTTTAGACCGATAACCATTCCAGCTAATCGTCCAGCGGTTCCGTTCTTGATTTTTTCATCTACTAACTTCGCTTGTTGGCGCGCAGATTCTTCAAAAACTTCTAAAAAAGCATTTAAATCTTTATTGGCTTCTATTGCAGATAAATATCCTTCAAGGATACTCATTACTGTATCACCTGAAGAAATGGCTTGCTTTACTTCAGCATACGTTCGCAACATAGTGTCGACTTATTTTATGATTTTTTCTCTTCCGATTCAACAGGCTCTTCTGGCTTTGCAGAAGCGTCTTTGAATTCTTTAACTCCTTTCCCAAGTCCTTTCATTAATTCTGGAATTTTCTTTCCGCCGAATAATAAAAGTGCAACTACCAAAATTGCGATTACTTGCCAAGGACCAAAAACTCCTAATATCATCTTATTCTTTTTTAAGTTATAACAAAGTTAACAAATAAGCATTGATGTTGCTTTTTTAGGGGCACTAAAAGATGTTAAATACTAATTACTTTAGTTTTCTAGCAACTTCGATCTCCTCGTAAGCTTCAACGATGTCTCCTTCTTTAATATCGTCGTATTTATCTATATTCAATCCGCACTCGTAATTGTTTTTCACTTCTTTTACGTCGTCTTTAAATCGTTTTAATGACCCAAGAAGACCTGTGTGAACAACAATACCATCACGAATTACACGAACATTTGAAGTACGTTTTATCAATCCACTTGTGACATAACATCCTGCAATTGTACCAACTTTAGTAATGTTAAATGTTTCTCTAATTTCAGCAGTACCAATGATTTGCTCTTCAATATCTGGAGAAAGCATTCCTTCCATTGCGGCTTTAATTTCATCAATTGCTTTATAGATAACTGAGTAAAGACGTATGTCGATTTGTTCAGAATCTGCTAATTTACGCGCACTCACTGAAGGACGAACTTGGAAACCAAGTATAATAGCTTCTGATGCTGACGCCAAGTTAACATCCGCTTCAGAAATTGCTCCAACTCCTTTATGTACGATATTAACCTGTATTTCTTCAGTAGATAATTTTTGTAAGGAATCAGACAAGGCCTCGATAGAACCATCAACATCCCCTTTAACGATAAGGTTAAGTTCCTTGAAGTCTCCAATTGCCAAACGACGACCAATCTCATCCAACGTAATATGTTTCGTAGTACGTAATCCTTGCTCTCTATACAATTGCTCACGTTTAGTTGCAATTGTTTTAGCTTCTCTTTCGTCTTCCATAACATGGAACTTATCTCCCGCAGAAGGGGCTCCATTTACACCAAGTACAGAAACTGGACGAGAAGGACCTACTTCATTAACAACAACGCCGTGTTCATCATGCATTGCTTTAATTTTACCGTAGTTTCTTCCAACTAAAACAAAATCACCGATTTTAAGTGTTCCTGTTTCAATCAATACGTTTGTCACGTAACCTTTACCAACGTCCAAAGACGATTCGATTACGGTACCAATTGCGTTTCTATTTGGATTCGCTTTAAGGTCTAACAATTCAGCCTCTAGCAATACTTTTTCTAACAACTCATCAATGTTCAAGTTCTGTTTTGCAGAAATTTCTTGACATTGGTATTTACCTCCCCAATCTTCAACAAGAATGTTCATTTGAGAAAGCTGTTCCTTTACTTTGTCTGGATTAGCTCCTGGTTTATCCACTTTGTTAATTGCGAACACCATAGGAACCTCTGCAGCTTGTGCGTGAGAAATTGCCTCTTTCGTTTGTGGCATCACATCATCATCCGCCGCAATAATGATAATTGCAACATCGGTAACTTGCGCACCACGAGCACGCATCGCAGTAAAGGCCTCGTGACCTGGAGTATCAAGAAAAGTCATTCTTCGACCATCTTTCAGCTTCACGTTGTAAGCACCAATATGTTGTGTAATACCTCCGGCCTCACCATCAGTAACGTTTGCATTTCGAATTCTATCCAAAAGCGAGGTTTTACCGTGATCGACGTGACCCATTACCGTAATAATTGGTGCACGAGGCAATAAGTCTTCTTCACTATCTACAATATCTGGGATAGAACTTTGAACTTCAGCACTAACGAATTCAGCATCAAACCCAAACTCTTCAGCAATAATTTGAATCGTTTCAGCATCTAAACGTTGGTTAATCGATGCGAATATTCCTAATGACATACAGGCAGCAACAACCTCAGTAGAACTTACGTTCATCATTGCGGCCAACTCAGATACAGAAACGAACTCAGAAAGTTTTAGCGTTTTCTCTTCAAATTCAGCCATTGCCTCCTCTTCCATTCTACGCTGTGCAACATTGTCACGCTTCGTTCTTCTGTTTTTTGCTCCTTTAGATTTTCCACCTTTATTTGATAAACGAGCTAAGGTATCTTTGATTTCCTTTTGAATATCTTTCTCCGTTATCTCTGGTTTATCAACCTTGGCGTTTTTATTAAATGGTTTACCTCTATTTGGTCCAGAATTATTCCCTGCGGGTCTGTTTCCTGGAGCATTATTTGCTGGTGTTTGCGGCTTACTTGCGTCAACCTTTCTAACACGCTTACGTTTTTTACGATCAGCACTTGAAACACGCTCCTTCTCAACTGGTAAAACAATTTTACCAACAACATTTGGACCTGTTAATTTAGCGCTTGTTGCTCTAATCAACTGAGGTGCTTCTGCTTTTTCAGCTTCAGGTTTCGCTGGAGCTTCACTCTTTTCCTCTGTCTTTGGTGCTTCTTTTACTTCTTCTTTTTTCGCTTCAACAGGTTTTGCAGGCGCTACTGGAGCAGCTTCTTCTTGTTTTGGCTTTTTGTCTGGACGTGTTTTTGAATTGATTTTATCCAAATCAATCTTTCCAACCACTTGCACTTTTACGTCTCCTTCACGCTTTTCCTCAATCGGTTTTGGCGTCTCTTTCACCTCTTCTACTGCAACAGCCTTAGGAGATTCCACCTTCACCTCTGGAGCCTCTACCTTCTCTTCAGAAGGCTTAACCTCTTCGTTTTTATCGCGCAACGAGATAGTCTCTCTCTTTTCTTGAGGAGGCGTAGCTTTTTTTGATTGCTCTTTTAAAGTTTGATCTGCAGCAAATTCTGTGCGCAACAAATCGTAGTGCTCAGGCTCAAGTTTTGCGTTTGGGCTAGCATCAATTGTTACTCCCTTCTTGCCGAGAAATTCAACAAGGGTTGACATACCCACGTTAAGTTCTCCTGCTGCTTTTCCTAATCTAATTGGTTTGGCCATAAAATTATGCGTCCTTTTTATCTTTTATTCCTATCTCTTCTCATAAGAGAACCTTAGTTTTCGATGCCTAAATATACTCATTTACGCTGAATTTACTCAAACTCAGCGTTTAGAATTTTAAACACCTCTTCAATTGTTTCTTGTTCTAAATCAGTTCTTTTTACTAATTCCATCACTCCTAAATCAAGCACAGACTTAGCAGTATCACAACCGATAGCTTTCAATTCATCAAGAATCCACCCATCGATTTCATCTCCAAATTCTTCTAAATCAACATCTTCAACATCAACTTCACCTTCACGGTAAACATCAAGTTCATATCCTGTTAATTTTCCTCCCAATTTAATGTTGTGCCCACCTCGACCAATTGCCAATGAAACTTGATCTGGCTTCAAAAACACTTTTGCTCTTTTCGCTTCTTCATCAATTTCAATCGTTGTGATTTTCGCTGGTGATAAAGCACGTTGAATGAACAACTGTGGATTATTTGTATAATTGATAACATCAATGTTTTCGTTTTTCAACTCACGTACAATTCCGTGAATACGAGAACCCTTCATACCAACACATGCTCCAACTGGATCTACACGGTCATCGTAAGATTCAACTGCCACTTTCGCTCTTTCTCCTGGTTCACGAACAATTTTCTTAATCGTAATCAAACCGTCAAACACCTCTGGAACTTCCAACTCAAACAAACGCTCAAGAAATTCAGGTGCTGTACGAGAAAGGATAATTACAGGGCTGCTATTTCGCATATCTACTTTTGCAACAACTGCACGAATAGACTCTCCTTTTTTGAAATAATCAGATGGAATTTGCTCTGACTTAGGCAAGATTAACTCGTTACCTTCATCATCCAACACCATAATTTCTTTCTTCCAAACTTGGTAAACTTCTCCCGTAACGATTTCTCCAACACGCTCTTTGTACAATTTGTACAAGTGATCTTTCTCCAACTCCATGATACGAGAAATCAAGTTTTGACGCAATGAAAGTACGTTTCTACGACCGAAGTCTAAAAACTTGAATTCTTCTGTTACCTCTTCACCAATTTCGAAATCAGGTTCAATTTTAATTGCGTCTGAATAAGCGATTTCCGTATTAGGATCTTCTACTTCTCCGTCATCAACAATTTCCTTATTCAAGAAGATTTGAACATCTCCTTTATCAATATTTACAATTACATCGATGTGCTCGTCGGTATTAAATTTTTTCTTCAGCATCGCACGGAATACATCTTCCAACACGTGTTGCATCGTTTGTTTATCGATGTTTTTCAATTCTTTAAATTCCGAAAACGACTCAATCAATTCTAAACTATCCATACTCGCTTATTTAAATGATATTACAATTTTTGTTTCTTTTACTTTATTCATAGGAAGTACGTGGTCTTCCACTATTACTTCTTTTTTCTTTTTTCCTTCTATTTTCTCTTTGCGAGTGGTTTGAACCACAATTTGCTCAGGCGTCGCATCGATCATTTTTCCGTTAATTTCTCCGCCATCAACAAGCTTCACATCAACCTCACGACCAATGTTCTTTTTGTATTGAGGAAACACACGCAATCCTTTGTCTAGACCCGCAGAAGTAACGCTTAATTCAAAATCTTCTTCCTCACGATCCAGATTATGTTCAATATTTCGAGATACCGAGATACAGTCCTTAACCGAAACACCACCTTCATGCTTATCCAATTCTACTAAAATTGAATTGCGCGAAGAAATGCTTAAAGACACTACAAAAAGACCGTTGTCCAACTCTGCAATGCGTTCGTCAATTAATTCTGTAACCTTCGATTTACTAATCATAACTTATAAAAAGAGGGGACTTTCGTCCCCTCATTCGTGCATTTAATAATTAACTACGGTGCAAATATAGTGCTTTTTTATTTATTAACAAGTTTTACCTGTTATGAACACCTTTTTTTCGGATACAAATAAAAACCTAAGAAAATTCACTCTTTTTTTAGACCTTTGTGTTCAATTTAAATGAACCATGTTAGTAGAAATCGGTGATAAAATAGTGTCCACACAAATCTTTGAACGAAAGTTCGTTTGCGACTTGAACGCATGCAAAGGTGCTTGTTGTGTCGAAGGAGACGCTGGAGCACCTTTAACACTTGAAGAAATTGACATTCTTGAAGAAGATTTAGAAGCAATCAAACCGTACATGCGAAAAGAAGGAATTGATGCTGTTGACAAAACTGGCGTGTTTTACATGGACCAGGACAACGAAGCGGGCACTACCTTAGTTAACAATAAAGAATGTGCATTTGTTTTTTTTGATGATAATGGAATTACCAAGTGCGCAATTGAACAAGCTCACAGGGAAGGAAAAACAGAATTCAAAAAACCCGTTTCTTGTCACTTGTATCCGATTCGTGTAAAAGAATTTAAGGATTTCACTGCTTTGAATTACGACAAGTGGAAAATTTGTGAGCCCGCTTGTGCCTGTGGAGAAAGCTTAAATGTCCCTGTATATAAGTTTTTAAAAGAACCTATCATTCGCGCGTTTGGAGGGGATTTTTTCGAAGAGTTAGAGGTTGTTAACGAGGAGTTGAAAAACCAAAAACATTAATCACCCGTGCACCGTTTCGCTCTTCCCGTAATTTTGAATAACAATTGCTTCATGTGCAAGCCACTCTTTCCAGCGTTTATCTACATCCACTCTTTCTGTGACCGCTTTCGCGTGGCGTAAAAACATGGTGTAATGTCCCGCCTCACTTACCATTAAGTCATAGTAAAACGCTGCCAGTTCCTTATCTTCAATGTTCTCTGAAAGCGTTTTGAAACGCTCACATGAACGCGCTTCTATCATTGCAGAAAAAAGCAAACGGTCTACCAATTGGTCATTGCGACTTCCTCCTTTCAACATGAATTTGTACAATTCATTGACATAACTATCTTTTCGCTCTCTTCCAAGAGTATAACCTCGTTTCTTTATCACTTCGTGAACCAACTCAAAATGTTCAATTTCCTCTTTGGCCAAATCCAACATGTCTGTAACTAAATCCACTCGTTCAGGATTACTGACAACTATAGATATCGCATTAGTTGCGGCTTTTTGTTCGCACCAAGCGTGATCTGTTAAAATTTCAGGAAGATTTGATTCAACAATATTAACCCATCTAGGGTCTGTAGGAAGTTTTAATCCGAGCATTTAATACGATTTATTACAAAGATAGCTAATTCAGTTTCTTTTCATAGCAATCAAAAACAGCATCGGTTATCAACTCCTTTGCTTTTTCGACTTTTTTAGGCTTTAGCTCAATGAAACTTTTTGAACCAGTAAACTCATATCCCAGGCGCTGATACCATTGCCCCAATTGGTCTTTAAATGGGACGGCTTCATTTTTTGGTTTTAAGATTTCAATAGACATTTTTTTTCCACCATATTCCAACGCTGTTTGTTCTGCCTTTTCGATCAGTAATCGGCCAATTCCAAATCCTTTTTTAGAAAAATCGACCGCTAACAAACTAAAAGAAAAGGTGCCTTCTGCTATTGATGCAAGAAGAATTGTTCCAACGACTTCATCATCAAGTTTAGCCGTAAAAACAGTTTCATTTTCTATATCCTGCTTATATTCCTCTAGTGAAACGCGAACGTAATTATCTCCCCAAATTTCTTTTTCTGTTTCTGCGTAAGCATGGATTAACAGTTCGTACTGTTGTTTCAAATCACTTTGTGATAGTGTGTTTAAACTAGTCCTTTGGATGGAGATGTTTGGCATTCCTTTTTTGTTTTATAATGTCAAAGTTAAGCTTTTATAAAAGAAAAAAGCTCCACATTTTCATGCGAAGCCTTCTAAATATTAGGAATCATATTCCTTTTCTGGTTTTAGACAATTATTGCTTTTTTAATTTAGCTTAAGTACCAAAGTATTAAGGTACATTAAATATTCCTCTAAAGTTGCATTCAACATTAATTTAACTGCTGTTGTTTTTTTATCGTTCTTTTTCATGGCTTGAAGTTTTTAAGTTGATTAACCTATTTTCAAACTACATGCCAAAACGTATGTAATTGTTTTTAAGTAGATTAACTATAATTTATTAAACTCACTCCTCATCGTTTCCAATGTTTCTCTCGAAAGCAAAACATATCCTCCAACTTTATTTTGAAGGCGTAAAACGTTTTTACTTAACTTATTTCTATACAAATTATAGTCTGCTGTTATAATTCCACTATCAGAGGCCAACACTTTTTCAGCTTTATCAAAAAACTCATTCACCTTGTCTTTGTTCTTAAAAACAAGCTCACGCGTTTCTTTTACATACTTCAAATCTCTGTAGAAAAACGAATAGGTCGTGTATCCGCCACCCTTAATTTGAACGAATTCATTGGTGTTGTTGATGACATAAATTTTTGTTGTGTCATTTTGAGAAAAAGCAGTAAATACAAGGGTAGAAAGAAAAATTAAAGCAAACTGTTTCATGTTGTTTTGAGTTTTAGGGTACAAAAAAAGGGTTATCGTGTAAGATAACCCTTTTGCTCTCCCTCTTGGGCTCGAACCAAGGACCCTCTGATTAACAGTCAGATGCTCTAACCAACTGAGCTAAGGGAGAATTTCCACACCTTTGTTTCCAAAAGCGATTGCAAATATATACAAAGAAATTATTTTACAATGCAATTTGCTGAAATTTTCGCGCATTTCATCACTTTTTTACGCAAATTTTTCAACTACAGCTTTATTACAATGGCATCATTGTAGCCATGACTTTGAATTTGAGGAAGTTCCGATTTCGCATCGTTTTTAGAGCTATAGCTTCCGACTGTGTAAATATATTTATAGGCGCTAGTTGTATTTAGCTCTATTCTATTCACATCCATTTTTAAATTCTTAAATCTCGCATCATTTGTGTCAATTGGATCTCTAGAGGAGGCTATTTGAATAGTATACTCCGTATTCGAAGAGTTTAATGCTGACTCATCAGGCTGAACATTACTACTTGGAGTTGTGCGGAGAAACGAAATTGTAGGATATTCCTTAACAATCACCGATCGAAATCCTCTAAAGATGGCAGAAGCAATAACCTCTTGTCCGACGGTGGTGTTTAAATATTGCGCTTCTTTCTCATTGGTTAAAAATCCACATTCAACCAAAACCCCAGTCATATTTGTATACTTCAATACTTGAATGGAATGTTGAAGATCTTTTTCATCTTTAACACCTCGCGATTTTCTCCCTGCCCTCTGCGAAAATTGATCCTCAATTTCTCTTGCCAAAGCGACAGATTTTGCGAGTGACATTGCGTGTACATGCGATTCGGTGCCGTGGATGGAGTGTCGCTCGTTTCCATTACAATGCACACTGATAAAGTAGTCCGCATTAATCGAATTTGCTTTAGAAACACGCTCGTCCAATGTTGGATAAACATCTGTTGTTCGCGTGTACACAACTTTTACATTTTGCAAATATTTCTCTATGTAACCTCCCAAAAACATAGCGATTTTTAAATTTAATTCCTTTTCTGTTTTAAGAAATGGACTATCCGACAAGTGTCCAGGATCATAACCGCCGTGACCTGGGTCAATTACGACAATGATTTCTTTTTTTTGTGCAAAACTTACCGAAAAGACAGCACAACAAAACAAGAAGGATAGAAATAATCTCCTTTGCATAACCCCAAAAGTACGTTGGATTATTTTTCGTTCCTTTGTAAGGAATAAAGCTTACGAAAAACGAATTGTTGAAATCCCAGAAAAAAAAGGTAGAAAAAGTTGCTCTAATTGAGGTTGACGGGTCTCATGATGAATGTCTTTTAACGCAAATAGCTGCGCTTAAACAAGCAAATATTCATGTTACATTAATTTGTACTCAAGGTATAAAAGACCGAAATAGCAGCTTTGAGGCTCTCGTTGATTCCTTTTTTATTGTAGATGTCACTACTAAACACAAACAAATCGTTCGAACGATTTCAAATTTTCTTAAAAAGGAAGCCTTTGACGCTGCCGTATTTAATACCGCGCAGGGAGCAAAAGTGAGGGATATCGCACTTAAATTATTATTTTCAAAAATTACATTAGCCGGTATTATTCACACTACTCGCAAATTTGAGGGCAGCACGACTCAAAAAATCATCAATCTAAAGATTAAAAAGTATTTTTTGTTGAGCGAGTTTCTATTCAAAAAAGTAAAGCCGCCTAAGGGAATTTTAGTTGATTATTTTTATCCCATTCGATTCCCTGAATTCAATACACAACGCACAAAAAGCGAAACGCTGACGATCTCCATCATTGGTGGTGTTGAAAAGCGAAGAAAAGACTTGGATGGATTTATCGATATGGTTTTAGCCACTGCAAATCAAAACATAAAATTCGTTTTTCTTGGAAAGAGTGACCCAAGCAGTTCAGAAGTTCAAGAATTGAAAACAGCATTGAAAAAGTATAATTTGGTTAATCGTGTAAAATTGTACGATTCATTTGTCTCTCAAGAAGAATTTGATGCGCAATTGAAACAAACTGATGTGCTTTTACCTTTAGTTCATCCAGATACTCCAAGTGCCGATCAATACTTCAAAAATCAAATTTCTGGCGCTGTAAATGTTGGTTTTGGATATGGTGTCCCATTGTTAATTCATTCAGCTTACAAAAACGTGAACGAGCTTCAAAAACGCGCTTTGTTTTATGATTTGAATAATTTTTCAGATGTTATTTCCAACTGCAAACCACAACTTTCTTCAATAGTAGAATGGATGAGAAATGATTCAGAAATGTCGAATATAGTACAAGAAAAGCGCTATCTCGATTTTTTAACTAATTAAAATAGTCAAATACAATTTTCGCCTTCGCCTTTCCAATTACGGAAGTTAATTCCTCCATTTTAGCTGACTGAATGCGACTTACAGTTTTAAAGGCCAACATTAAATCTTCATGCGTTTTTGAACCAATTCCTTTAATTTGGGTCAATTCCGAAGTCAACGCAGCTTTACTTCGTTTGTTTCTATGATGCGTAATTCCAAATCGATGCGCTTCATTTCGCATGAATTGAATGACTCGCAAACTCTCAGAACGCTTATCTAAATATATAGGAAAACTATCTCCAGGAAAGAAAATTTCTTCTAACCGTTTAGCAATACCAACAATTGCAATTTTACCTCTCAAATTTAAGTCTTCCAACGCCTTCAAAGATGCACTTAGCTGACCCTTTCCCCCATCTATTACAATTAATTGTGGTAATGATTCCTTTTCATCCAAAAGGCGCTTGTATCGTCTATAAACAGCTTCTTCCATAGATGCAAAATCATCGGGACCTTCAACCGTTTTAATGTTAAAATGTCGGTAATCCTTTTTGCTTGGTTTACCATTTCGAAATACAACGCATGCCGAAACCGCATTTGTTCCTTGAATGTTGGAATTATCAAAACACTCTATGTGCACCGGTTTATCCTGTAAGCGAAAATCGACACGGATTTGCTCTAATATTCGTTCGGTATGTCGCTCTGGGTCCTTGATTTTTTCCTGTTTCATCTTTTCCAAGCGATAAAACTTAGTGTTGCGCTCAGATAGTTCAATTAATGACTTTTTATCGCCTCGCTGCGGCACAAAAAATTGCACTCCATCAATCTTAAGGTCAATATCCACCGAAATAAGCACTTCCTTTGATAAACTATCAAAACGCTCACGCATTTCAGGAAGAACATAACCGATAATATCTTCATCTGTTTCTTCTAGTTTTTTATTTACCTCAAAAGTATAACCATGAATTATTGCACCGTCGTTAATCACTAAATAATTAACATACGCCGTTTTAACATCTTGTAGAATTGTGATAACATCTACCTTTTCGATGGTTGGAGAAACAATCGTCGATTTGGCTTTATAGCGCTGTATGGTCTCTATTTTTGATTTCACTTCTTGCGCCTCTTCAAAACGTAAATTCGCCGCATGATCCGACATTATTGCCTTCAACGAATTAATAACTTGCGAAATATTTCCTTTGAGAATATGCTCAATATCTTTAATATACATGTCATATTGAGCTTCCTTTTCAAAACCCACGCAACCGCCTTTGCAATTACCCAAATGATATTCCAAACATACTTTATGGCGCTTTTCAGCAATCTTTTTTGCGGATAAATCAAGCGCACATGATCGCAATGGATAGACTTCCTTAATAAAAGAAAGTAAAGTATTTACCACCTTAACACTTGGATAAGGCCCGTAGTATTTAGAACCGTCCTTTATCATTCTTCGGGTTGTAAAAACTCTGGGAAAAGGTTCGTTTTTGATACAAATCCAAGGATAGGTTTTATCATCCTTTAACTGAATGTTGTACTTAGGCTGGTACTTCTTAATTAAACTGTTTTCTAGCAACAAAGCATCTAGCTCTGTATCCACAACAATGTATTTTATATCAACGATTTGTTTAACCAGAACTCGCGTCTTACCGTTCTCTTGATTCTTATTGAAATAGGATGAAACACGTTTTTTTATATTCTTCGCTTTACCTACATAAATGATACTATCATTAACATCAAAATATTGATATACCCCCGGTTTCTCAGGTAGTGTTTGTAATTTCAATATAATATCTTGATTTTTTGAAGTCATCAATAGATTACAATTTTGTCAAACCAAATCGATTAAACTTTGGTGTAGTTTGTATAATTAAAATCTAGTCCTAAATAATTTTTGAAGAATGCTTTAAACACGTATTTAAATGTTCGCTTATTAAAAGATAAATTATAATCAAACTTCCAGTTAATACGGTCAATTCTTTCCAACATTACTTTTGGGTGAGTCCCTTTAAATTTATGTAAGGTTCGCACTCCTTCCATATAATCGAACAGGTCGGCTTCACCTATGTGTTTTTCAACCCAACTATCATCATGCCATAGTTTGTTAAAGTCTCTCTGCTTGTTTTGCATTATCCTTGGATCCTTTACCCAGCCATAATGATAAACATAAGCGTCGATTGACTTTACTTTCAACTTTTCATTCTCTCCCTTTCTAAACCCTTGAGCATCTTTGTATGAATAAAAAGATTGATCGTTACGAATTATCCTTACTTCGTTCGGGTACCAATTTTGAGAGGTTCCCACATAATCATATGAACCATAGAAATGTAAATATTTGAATAATAAACCGTCGACTTTTTTGTTAAGAAGGTGTTTTTTCATTGAAGCATGAATTATTGGTAAATAATCCTCGTGAATTACCTCGTCCCCTTGAATATAAAAGGCCCAATCACTGTCCTTCGAAATCTCACAAAATGCCTTATTCGTTTCAACGGCTAAAACATGTCCACCTTCTCTTAAAGACTCATCCCACTCCGTTTCAATGATTTTAATTTTTTTAGAATCTATCGAATTAATTAAGGCTAATGTTTCATCTTCGGATTTTCCTACAGCAACAATTACCTCGTCACAAATAGGTAAAATTGATTGGATTGCTTCAACTATTGGGTAATCATATTTTAAGGCATTTTTCACAAAAGTGAAACCCGATACTTTCATATTCAACAAAATTTTAAACTAATTACTAAAAGTAATTGATTTTATTGAGTTGTTTTAAAACAACATTTACATTCTAATCTTTAACCACTCTAAAGCCAACATGGAAATAAGCATCATTTTTAGATATCGACTGGCGTGAGTCTGAGGTATAACCCATACAATATTCTGCATCACATAAAAACGAACCACCTTTCATAGCATAAATGGAGTTCTCGGCATCGAATTTACTTGCTGTTATTTCCCATACGTTGCCAAACATTCCATAAAGGTTCAAAGCATTTGGTGGAAATTTTTTTACAGGAGAAGTGTACAAATATCCATCAACCTCATCTTTTGTTTGACCATGACTTATATTAATACTTTTCTGAGATGTTTTTCCTTCTAAACAAGCGTGAATCCATTCCTCTTCGGTTGGTAGTCTAACTTTCCCCCATTTACAATATGCCATGATATCGTTGTACGTCACTTGCACAACAGGATGGTCCATTATTTCTTCAATTGACGATGATTTACCGAGAGGGTGTTTCCAATTGGCATGTGGATCAATTTTCCATTCATTGTTTACATATACAGAACCTCCGTAATTGTTTTTTTCTGCATCTGTTACATAATGTGTTTTATGCACAAACTGTTCAAATTGAGCATTTGTTACCTCTGTTGCTGCAATTTCCAAGGGTTCTAATTCACTTGTTAATGTAGAAACCCATTCTGTCGTATCAACCTCAGACGAGCACGAAAAGAGAACTAATATTAGGCAGGGAAATAATATACTTTTTCTCCAATGATGAATTTGCGATCCATAATTCGCGGCCATAACGGTTTGGTAGGTAGATCTTTGTTCCATGCTTCGAAGAATTCGGTTAAATTTTGTCGTTCCAGGCTATTTAATCCACTCAAATCTATGGTTTCACCCTTATCCGACTCTAAATTATACAAATGCAACCAATTATCGCGTGTACTTAGGACCATTTTCCAGTTTTTATGTCGAATTGCCCGCACATGGTCGCATCTCCAATATAAAGTCTCGTGTGGAATACCTTCTTTCTTCTTAGTAATAAAAGGAATTAAGTCAACACCATCCAATGCTGTTTGATTCATATTTTTTATCTGCGACGCATTCAAGGATGTAGGAAAAATATCCAATGAAGAAACCGGAGCGTTGTATCTCGTTCCTGCAGGAATAGTGCCTTTCCATTGCATCATGAAAGGAACATTAACTCCCCCTTCAAATAACGTCAATTTTCCACCTTTCAACGGTTCGTTCTTGGTCGCTTTTGTATAACTCGCGCCACCATTATCCGAAATAAAATAAACAATGGTGTTTTCTAACAAGTTCAGTTTTTCTAGGTGTTTCATTACATCTCCAATTCCATCATCCAAGGCTTTTATCATTGCCAAGTACACACGTTGGTTTTCATCTTTGATGTGTGAAAATTGATTGTAATATTCATCAGGTGCTTGAAATGGAACGTGTGGCGCATTGAAATTCAACATCATAAAGAAATTGTCGTCTTTATTGTCTGAAATAAACGTTTTCGCCCTATTTGCAAAGGCAAACGTCAAATATTCTTTTTCATTGATTTCTTTTCCGTTTTCCAGAATCTTTGCATTCTTCGTTCTTCCTACCTTCCATTGGTATTTACTACTAAAATCGTCTTGAATAAAGGTGTGATAACCAGGTGTTTTTTCTTCTTCTGTATAGCGTGAAAATGCTCCTAAAAAGCCGTAATGGTAATCGAACCCACGATTTTGTGGTAAATGCTCTGGACCAAATCCCAAATGCCATTTTCCAATCAATGCTGTTTTGTATCCTGCATTTTGGTAGACTTCTGCCAAATTTGTTTCGCTAACAGGAATTCCCTGGTGTTCCAACATTTCCTTTCTTGGATAAACTGGTTCTGTTGCCACTGTCCAATCTCCCAAACGTTTGGCTTTTTTCGCCAAACTGTGTTTTAGTTTAGAATTTGGATAGAATTCCATTGGCTGCGTTTCAAATCCATACCTCTGCTGGTATTTCCCTGTAAGAATTGCTGCGCGAGAAGGCGCACAAACAGGAGATGTTACGTAAGCATCATTAAAAACGACACCATTTGCCCCAATTTTATCAATGTTTGGTGTTGAAATTTGTGTTGCACCGAAAGCAGATAGTTCAGCTTTTCCCAAATCATCCGCCACAATAATAATAATGTTTGGTTTGGAACCTGAACCGCTTTCGATTGAAATTTCCGATTTGCTTGAAGCTGGAATATCCCATTCACTCGACTGTGTTGATGAGCAACTTGAAAGTGCAATTACAGGGAGGACAAGAAGTAGGTAACGAAAAAAGTGTTGCATTTTGGCTAATAAATTTCGACGCGAAGATAAGGGATAATGTAATAAAAAACTCCCTTTTCTGATTTCTCAAAAAAGGGAGTTTTTAAATGTGTTCATAATTGCGGATCAATCATTTACACTTATGTTGTTAATTTCATTCACACTTCTTAAGCTGGAGTAACGTTTCCTCGGAGGGTCGCGCAGTCGCCTAACGGGCTCCATTCGAGGCTCCCGCCTCTCTCCCAATCGAAGCTTCGCTTCTCTTACACATCTCTCGAAATGTGCACATTTGACTTCGCCGAATATCCGAAAGCAAGTCACCGGCTTAACAGCCGCCTCTTAGCTTCCGCACATCTCACAATCATCCGGATTATCAATAGAACAAGCTACTGCTGCCGCTGCTTCTTCCAAAGATGCTGCTGTTGGCTCAGCGATAGACGATTTATCAATTGTAAATTTAATTGCGTCTGTTGCTGCTTTTGTTCTAAGGTAATACATACCTGTTTTTAATCCTTTTTCCCACCCGTAGAAGTGCATTGATGTTAATTTACCAAAGTTTGCATTCTCCATAAAGATGTTCAACGATTGTGATTGACAAATGTATGCTCCACGATCTGCTGCTTGCTCAATGATTGATTTTTGTGAAATCTCCCATGCAGTTTTGTACAAATCTTTCAAATGTTGTGGTACTTCATTAATGTTTTGAACCGAACCATTTGCTGCCATGATTTTTTGACGCATTTCTTTGTTCCACAATCCTTCTTTTACTAAATCTCTCAATAAGTGCTTGTTTACGATGATAAACTCACCTGACAATACTCGTCTTGTATAAATGTTAGAAGTATATGGCTCAAAACACTCGTTATTTCCTAAAATTTGTGCTGTAGACGCTGTTGGCATTGGCGCAACTAATAATGAGTTGCGAACTCCATGCTTAACAACTTCTTCTTTCAATGCATCCCATTCCCATCTGTTTGATGGAGTAACCCCCCACATATCGAATTGGAAAATTCCTTTAGAAACAGGAGAACCTTTGATTGTTTCGTATGGCCCATCTACTTTAGCTAAATCTTTAGATGCTGTCATCGATGCATAATAAATCGTTTCAAAGATTTCTCTGTTCAATGCTCTTGCTTCTTCCGATTCAAAAGGGAATCCTAATAAAATAAATGCATCTGCCAATCCTTGAACACCTAATCCAATTGGACGGTGACGCATGTTAGAGTTTCTTGCTTCTTCAACTGGATAGAAGTTTCCATCAATGATTTTATTCAAATTCAACGTCGCTTGGTACGTTACCTCAAATAATTTATCGTGATCAAATGTTCCTTCCTCAGTCACAAATTTAGGCAATGCCAATGAAGCTAAATTACATACTGCAACCTCATCTGGTGCTGTATACTCAATAATTTCTGTACATAAGTTTGACGACTTGATTGTCCCCAAGTTTTGTTGATTCGATTTAGCATTCGCTGCATCTTTGTACAACATATATGGCGTTCCTGTTTCGATTTGAGATTCTAAAATCTTAAACCAAAGGTCTTGCGCTTTAATTGTTTTTCTTCCTTTTCCTTCTGTTTCGTATTTCGTGTACAATGCTTCGAACTCAGCACTATGTGAATCTGAAAGACCAGGACATTCGTGTGGGCACATTAGCGTCCAATCTCCATTTTCTTTTACACGTTTCATAAATAAATCTGGAATCCACAATGCGTAGAATAAATCTCTTGCACGTTGCTCTTCTTTTCCGTGATTCTTTTTCAAATCCAAAAAGTCGAATACATCAGCATGCCAAGGTTCAATATACATTGCGAAAGAACCTTTACGTTTTCCTCCACCTTGATCTACGTAACGAGCAGTATCATTAAACACTCTCAACATTGGAACGATACCGTTTGAAGCACCATTTGTTCCTTTAATGTAAGATCCCGTAGCACGAATATCATGAATTGCCAACCCAATACCACCAGCTGATTGGGAAATTTGAGCACATGATTTCAATGTATCATAAATACCTTCAATACTATCTGATTTCATTGTTAACAAGAAACAAGAAGACATTTGAGGTTTTGGTGTTCCTGAGTTAAACAATGTAGGAGTAGCGTGTGTAAACCAACCTTCTGACATCAAATTGTACGTTTTGATAGCAGCGTCGATATCACCTCTGTGAATACCAACAGAAACACGCATCAACATTTGTTGTGGACGCTCGACAATTTCACCATTCAATTTCAATAAGTATGAACGCGTTAAGGTTTTAAATCCGAAGTAATCGTATCTAAAATCACGATCATAAATAATACTTGAATCCAAACGTTCACTGTTTTCCATGATTGTGTTATACACATCAGTCGCCAATAAAGACGCGTTTTCACCTGTCTTAGGATCAACGTAAGTATATAAATCAGTCATCACTTCAGAGAATGTTTTCTTTGTCTCTTTGTGCAAGTTAGAAACCGCTATACGCGACGCCAACAATGCATAATCTGGGTGATCCATTGTTTTTCCCGCTGCAACTTCAGCTGCAAGGTTATCCAATTGTGTTGTTGTAACACCATCAAACAATCCTTCAATGACTTTCATTGCAACTGCTTCTGGTGATACTAATGGGTCTAGTCCGTAACACATCTTCACGATGCGCGCTGTGATTTTATCGAACTTAACAGCTTCTTTTCTTCCGTCTCTTTTTACTACGTACATGCTTGCTGGTATTTTGGTTTTATGGTTTAGGTTATCTTAAAAATCTTCGTCCATGCTGAATGTTTGGTCAGCATCATTGTTTAGTACTCCTGCTTTTTGGTATTCTGCAACTCGTTTTTCAAAGAAGTTTGTTTTTCCTTGAATTGAAATCATTTCCATGAAATCAAATGGGTTTGAAACGTTATATATTTTATCGTTTCCTAATTCTTGTAACAAACGGTCAGCAACAAATTCAATGTATTGCGCCATCAAATCACTGTTCATTCCAATTAAACGAACCGGCAACGCTTCCAAGATGAATTCTTTTTCAATCTCTACTGCATCAACAATAATTTTTTGAACTTTTTCTTTCGAAAGTTTATTTACAACGTGATTGTTGTACAACAAACAAGCAAAATCACAGTGCAGTCCTTCGTCTCTTGAAATCAACTCATTTGAAAACGCAAGCCCTGGCATTAATCCTCTTTTCTTCAACCAGAAGATTGAACAAAATGAACCAGAGAAGAAAATTCCTTCCACAGCTGCGAATGCAACCAAACGCTCTGCAAAATTTCCTTCATCAATCCAACGTAAAGCCCAGTCTGCTTTTTTCTTAACAGGCTCCATTGTGTCAATTGCGTTGAACAAGTAATTTTTATCCTTTGTGTCTTTGATATACGTATCAATCAACAAAGAGTAAGTTTCTGAATGGATGTTTTCAATGGCTACTTGAAATCCGTAGAAAAATTTTGCCTCCGTATATTGTACTTCTGACAAAAAGTTTTCCGCTAAATTTTCATTCACAATACCGTCTGAAGCCGCAAAAAACGCAAGAACATGTTTCACAAAGTGACGTTCATCATCATTTAATTTTGTCTCCCAGTCTACTAAATCTGCTTGTAAATCAATTTCTTCTGCTGTCCAAAAACTTGCTTCAGCCTTTTTATAAAATGACCAAATATCATCGTGTTGTATTGGAAACAAGACAAATCTGTTCTTGTTTTCTTCTAAAATCGGTTCTACTTGTTCTGCCATTTCTTAAAATTTAAACGTATATATTCCTACCCAAAAAACACTGTTTTTTGATTTTTTAACTCAATAAAGTTGTTGTTTCCTCCAAATTAAATCGAATGCTTGGCGCGTTGTTGATTTGCTTCCTAGAGGCATACAAAAATTGTCAAAAATCTCGCTTCTACCAACTAAAGAAATTCACAATTTCTTAACGTTATTAACATTACCTATCGGAACCCCTTTGAGAACAACCGTTAACGTTTTTATTAACACCTATCACAAAGATATTCACAGTGCAAACATTGAATTTTGTCGATAAAAAACCTTTATTCATCTCATAGCCTTTAACATCAGGCCTTTAAATAAGGTTCTATAAATTTAACGCCTAATTCCCGTTATGTCAAGAAAGAATTTTTGTTATTTTAAACATCAAAATGTTTATAAATTAGGATTAGCAAACACCATTTTTCACCCTGCTCAATGAGAACACAATTTAAGGTCCCTTCTTTCATTTCTGATCTAGGCAATTTGATTTTTCCAAATTCATGTTTGGCATGCGAAAAAGAACTTTCTCGTTTTGAAAATCATATTTGTTCATTTTGTATGGCAGATCTTTCTTTAACTAATTTTCATTTGTTTACTGAACCAACACCAACTGACAAACTGTTTTGGGGCAGAGTTGAAATTTCCGCAACCTATTCGCATCTGTTTTTTGAGAAGAATAAATCCTCCCAAACCATTTTATTCAACTTAAAATATAAAAATCAACCTGAGCTTGGGGTATATTTTGGAAGAATGATAGGCGAAAACTTAAGGAAAATGAGTGCATTTTCTTCCTTTGATGTACTTATTCCGGTTCCATTACACCATAAAAAAGAGTACATTCGCGGTTATAATCAAAGTGAGGTACTAGCCATTGGAATGGGAGAAAAACTGAACGTCAACCTGGACAAAACAACCATTACACGAGCCAAACATTCCGACTCTCAAACCAAAAAGTCACGTTTTCAGCGCTGGGACAATGTCAACGAGATTTTCAAAATTTCCAATAAAATAAACTCATACAAACACATCGTCTTAGTTGACGATGTGATTACGACTGGTTCCACCTTGGAGTCAATAATTCACGCTATCCGAAAAAAGAATCCCGATATTTTAATTAGTGTTGTTACCTTAGCGGTGGCATGATTCTAAAAAATAAAACCTATATTATTGTTGGTGGTGGACTAGCTGGAATATCTTTGGCTATACAACTCATTCGAGCAGGTGCAAAAGTGATTTTATTTGACAAAAAAGAAAATCACAGCTCGATAATTGCCGCAGGAATCATCAATCCAATTGTTTTTCGCAGAATGACCAAAAGTTGGAGGGTAGATGAGTTTCTTCCCTACCTCAAATCGTTTTACAATCAATTAGAAGTTGAAACTAACACTAAATTTTTACATCACTTACCCATAAGACGTTTGTTCTCCTCTGTTCAAGAACGCGAATTTTGGTTGGAAAAACAGGAAAAACCAGAATTTCAATCGTATTTGAATGTTGTTACAGACGAAGACCTGAATTATACTGTTTCTAAGAATGAATTTGGTTCAGGTAGGGTAAAAAACGCCTATTATGTTGATGTAAAAGAATTTATTTCAAGTTGTAAATTGTGGATATCAAACAACGGAGTGATAATAGAAGAAGAATTTGATTATACTCAACTTACACAAAGCGAATACAAAAACTTTTCCTTCGATGATATTGTTTTCTGCGAAGGATTTGAAAATAAAAACAACCCTTGGTTTGGAGAGCTACCTTTGGATCAAACAAAAGGACAAACCCTAACCATCCGTTCTAATGAACTTCCATCCAACGTTTCGCTAAACAGAAAATGCTTTGTATTACCTCTGGAAAAAGATGTGTTTAAAATCGGTTCAACATACGAATGGCACAACCCTACAACTCACATTACAACAGAAGCAAAAGAAGAAATATTAAATCATCTATCATACATCACAAATGAAAAAGTAGAAGTTCTTCATCAGGAAGCAGGTGTACGACCGACAACTAGAGATCGACGGCCTTTGATAGGCACACACAATGCGTTCAGCAACTTTCACATTTTCAATGGTCTTGGAGCAAAAGGGTATATGATTTGTCCAAAACTATCACAAGAATTTGTCGATTATTTATCAAACGGAACAGAATTAGATAAAGAAGTCAATGTAAAGCGCTATTACGAGAAGTAATAATCGTAAATTTGTACTATTCGATTAATAATTAAAAACACAATAGATATGTATCCACCAGAATTAGTAAAACCAATGAAAGAGGATCTTACAAACGTAGGATTCAATGAATTGACAACAGCTTCTGATGTTGACGAAATGATAGAGAGTAGCGGAGATAGTTTACTATTGGTCGTAAATTCAGTATGCGGTTGTGCAGCAGGAAATATGCGTCCAGGAGTTAAGCTTTCATTGAACAATGATAAAAAACCAATTACACTTGCAACTGTATTTGCTGGTGTTGATGGTGAGGCGGTAGCACAAGCAAGAAAACACTTCTTGCCTTACCCTCCTTCTTCTCCATCAATCGCGTTATTTAAAGACGGAAAGTTGGTTCACTTTTTAGAACGTCATCACATTGAAGGAGGAACAGCACAAATGATTGCTGAAAACCTTTCAGAAGCTTACAATCAATATTGTTAAAACTAAAAACCCGATTACTTTCGTAATCGGGTTTTTTATGCCTTATTGATTGTTTTCTTATTTCAATAAATCAGTAATCTCCGCATCTGTAGGTTTTACTCCTGACTTAAAGTGTGCAATGTACATTCCATTTTCATCTACAATGTATTTTTGAAAATTCCACATTACTTTACTGCTTTCTACTCCATTTTTCTCCTCTGAAGTCAACCACGTATAAATTGGGTTTTGATCACTCCCTTTAACATCAACCTTAGAAGCCATCAAAAATTCAACACCGTAGTTTTTTTGACAAAACGATTGAATTTCTTCTTCCGTTCCTGGCTCCTGCCCTCCGAATTGATTACAAGGAAAACCAATAATTACCACTTTGTCTCCATACTTTTCGTGCACTTCTTGTAACTCTTCATACTGCGGAGTGAAACCACATTTTGAGGCAACATTCACAAACATGATTTTCTTGCCTTTAAACGACGAAATGGAAACTTCATTTCCGTTTATATCCATGAAAGAATAATCGTAAATATCTTTAGATTGTGCTTTAGTTCCGATTGCTGTCATTACTGTAATTAGTATTAATAATATCTTTTTCATACTGAAATATACGTTTTTAAATGAGTGTTGGTTTTTGTTTTCTAAATTATTAATTATTTTAAGAGTAATTCGTTTTTTTTCATTTATAAAAAAATTAATGCGTTTCAATGGAAAACAAAAGTTACTGGAGTTCGCTAACGCTATCAGTAAAAATTAAATACATTTCCATAGTTGTCGTTGCTGTTCTCTTTACTGTATTTATTACTCAAAATCTTGAGGTGATAGAACTTGACGTTTTATTTTGGACATTCCAAGTTCGTTTTGTTTTCGCATTAATTCTTTGCTTTTTAATCGGTGTTTTGATGACTTATATATGGATGAAGTTTAAGTTTTCAAAGAAAGAATGGCCGCACTAAAAAATAAAGAAGCGGAATCTAAGGTTACAGAAGAAAAATAAATTTGAGTGCAGAGAAGAGTGTTTAATACAAGAAAGGCCAGTTACTGGAGTTAAGTAGTTTTTGCTCCTACTTCCCGATACAGAAATTAGCAAAAATATTAGCAAGTAAATCATCCTCAGATATGTCACCTGTAATGCTTCCTAGGAAATACATTGCTTGTCGAATATCCATTGCTACAAAGTCGGCCGTAATATTTGTCTCTAACCCTTGGGCCGCCTGCTCAAGTGATGTAGCGGTCTTTAAAAGAGCCTCATGATGTCTGGCGTTTGAAACGATTACATCATCGGAAAGGTTAAAATCTCCTTTTACTGCAGTTGATAACCATGTTTTAAGGTTCTCAATATTATCTCCGCCTTTTGCGCTAATTAATAGTGAATCTGGCTCTTTAACTATTGAGGCAATATCCATTTTATTTACCACCGAAATGATCTTTTTATACGGATGTGTTACTTGTAATTCGGCCACCCAATTTTTCACAAACGCCACATTTTCTGGTTTAGTTCCATCGGCTAAACAAAGGACAATTTTTGCTTGTTCAATCTTTTCTTTCGAACGCTCAATGCCCAATGCTTCAATTTCCTCTGCCCCTTCACGAATTCCTGCCGTATCTATTAGGCGAAAGATGATTCCGTTAATATTTAACGTTTCTTCTATCACATCTCTAGTCGTTCCCTCAATGGAAGACACAATTGCCCTATCTTCTCCCAATAATTGATTTAAAAGCGTGCTTTTTCCTGTATTAGGTGCGCCAACAATTGCCACAGGCACACCATTTTTTATGGCATTCCCTAATTCAAAGGACTGCGCCATTCTTCGCACATAAGCGAGAACATTTGACACTAATATTTTAAGTTCAGAGCGATCTGCAAATTCAACATCCTCTTCAGCAAAGTCTAATTCTAGCTCCACCAGCGATGCAAAGTGAATCAATTGTTCACGCAAGTCTTTCAATTCATTCGAAAACTTTCCGCGTAATTGCTTTAATGCAATGTCATGTGCGCTTCGAGATTGTGACGCAATTAAATCTGCAACAGCCTCAGCTTGTGACAAATCAAGGTTTCCATTTAGAAAGGCACGCTGGGTGAACTCACCAGGGTTCGCCATTCGTGCACCACTAGCAATCAGTGCTGCAATTATTTTCTCTTGAATAAATGTGGATCCGTGACATGAAATTTCAACGCTTTCTTCTCCTGTATAACTTTTTCCTTCCTTAAAAAGTGTAACGAGCACCTCGTCAATTAGTCCTTCGGAAGAGGAGATTGTTCCAAAATGGACGGTATGTGATTGTTTATCTTTTAGGGATTTAGAAAACAAGGATTCGGTAATCTCAAAGGATTTTGCTCCTGAAAGTCGAATTACACTAATTGCTCCAACTCCATTTGCTGTTGCTAATGCACATATTGTATCATGATTTTCTAACATTGAAACAAAAGTAATGGATAATAAAGTATGGTCATAAAAAAACCCCTATCAAAATGATAAGGGTTTTTAGCGTTAAATGAAGTCCTATTTCTTAACTAACTTCGTTAAAATCACTCCTGAATCTGCTTTAATACGCACAATATATACTCCTTCCGATAAATTTGACACATCAAAAGTAGACTCTCCCTTCTGGAACGAGTTAATCACTTTACCTGAAAAGTCAACTAATTCTACTGTACTTTCTCCATCAATTCCACTAATTTGGAATAAAGATTCAACGGGGTTTGGAACGATAACGACATCTGCCGCATTCAACTCATCGATTGATGCACATGCATTTACATTTACCACTGTATTTGCGCTATTCGAACATCCATTTCCATCTACATATGTGTATGTAATCGTATGCGCACCAAGTCCAGCAGATGATGGTGTAAACATTCCTCCTGAAACACCTATACCAGAATAAACACCTCCTGCTGGGGTTCCTTGCGTCAGACTAGAAGCAGAATAATACACACAAACATCCGACAATGCTCCCATGGTAACTGTTGGCAAAGCGTTAATAACAAGGTTTGCCGTGTTATCTGATCCTGTTGTTGCTGGGCTAGATGACACAACTCTAACTCTATAACCTGTTCCCACTGGAATTCCCGCTGGAATAGTTGTATTAATTGACAAGGCTCCTGAAGCTGTTGAACTTAATGTGCCAATGCTTGTTGACGCCGCGAAAGAACCCGTTGCGTCTGATAGTTGCGCTGTATAAACGTTTCCTGCGTTATACGTTCCTGAAGAAGTGAAATTAACCGTACCTGTCGGCGTAGAATTGAAGCACCAACTTGCGGGACTTGCATCATTTGTTGTGGTGATTGAATTTGCGGAAATCGCAGTCCCAAAAATCTCAAAATCATCCATGCTAAAACCAGGGTCTGATCCGCTTGCACTTGTTGAATTTACAAATCGAACGCCAAATTTTAAACTTGGCTGGTTGTCCCATGCGGCATTTGTCAACGTCGCATTCTGCCAGCTTGTTTGACCTTGCATACTTGTTTGTTGTAAAACCCATGTCACACCATTATCTAACGAATAATAAACTTCTCCATAAGCCTCCGGCGAACCACCACAAAGCCACCAAAAATCAGCTGTAACATTGTTCATCCCAATTGTACTTATTGTGTTGGTCATTCTAACAAAATGATTTTCAGCAAAATTACATGTTCCATCTGCCGGAACATAGGAAGCACATGTAATCCCTGATGAAACTGCAGCATCAGCTGAAATGTGTAAATAATTACTGTTTGGTCCGTTTGCTATTCCCGCCGGCTGACTTGGTGTAGCTGGAATCGTAAACGTAAAAGGAAAGCCCAAACAAACTAGTGTTCCAGAACCTCCCCCATAGGTATTGTTTATTAGCCAACCATTTTGTGATGAATTGCTAGTACTAGACATATCAGTCGTATTGATAATAAAGGTTCCTCCACCGGTTTCAAAGTCTTCCAAAAATAAACTTGTTTGAGAAAAAGCGGGCGACAAAAATAAAGTTGTCCCAAATAGTAATAGTGTTTTCATAGTCAGTAGTTAAAATGTTTGAGTTAAAATTAAACTAATTAATAATTAAATACAAATAACCCTTCATGCTCAACAGTTTATGGGATTTAGTATCTTTACTCAGAATTAAAGTCACGATTTATGAGTACAACTTTTATTGTTGTAATAAGCATTATCGCTCTGCACTTTGTTGTGGGAATTGCGTTTCTTATTTACAAAATAAACCAGAAGAAATAACTGGATTAATTCCGTTTCATCGAAAAAAACAACTTCAGAAGGTCCGAGCATTCCTGCTCCATTGTACCATTTTCAATAGTTGTTTTGGGGTGGTAAATACCTGAATGTTTTCCCGCCCCGCGTTTTTCATCTTTAGCCGCAAAAACAACTTTACCTATTTGCGACCAATACAATGCTCCTCCACACATCGTGCAAGGTTCAAGAGTTACATATAGAACACAGTCCTTTAAATATTTTCCTCCCAAAAAATTGGATGCTGCGGTAATTGCCTGCATTTCTGCATGAGCTGTGACATCTGTTAACTGCTCGGTGAGGTTATGTGCTCTTGCAATTACTTGATCTTTACACACTACAACTGCTCCAACTGGAACTTCTCCTATTTCAAAAGCCTTTTGTGCCTCTTGAAACGCTTGCTTCATAAAATATTCGTCGTTGAATGGTGTAATCATAACTGGTTATTTATTCTTCAAAATTAATCAATAAATTTGCGCTATGAATTTATCCATTGAACCATTACGAAAAGGAGATACAATTGCAATTGTTGCCCCAGCAAAAGCAATAGAAGAGGAGTTTGTGATATTCGCAAAGCAAAAAATGGAATCTCTAGGATATAACGTTATTGTCGGAAAAAACACCCTTGGAAGACATCATTATTACAGCGGCACTATTCCTGAAAGGTTGTCTGATTTTCAAGAAGCACTAGACAACCCTGAAGTAAAAGCAATTCTTTGTGCTCGGGGTGGGTTTGGATGTGTACAGCTTGTTGACCTAATCAATTGGAGTTCTATTTTACGAAATCCAAAGTGGATTATTGGCTTTAGTGATATTACAGTTTTTCATCAGCGACTTCAAAAATTAGGATTAAGAAGTATTCATGGAACAATGCCCTTAAATTTCAAAGAAAATTCTGAAGAAAGCCTTTCAACATTAATAGATTCACTTGAACAAAAAGAATATTCTATAAAGACGTTACCTCATCCAAGTAATAAAAAAGGAACGACTCAAGGAGTTGTTGTTGGAGGAAACCTATCTATTTTATATAGTCTTTTAGGCACGGATGATCAAATTGACTACTCGAATAATATCTTGTTTATTGAAGACTTATCTGAACAACTTTATGTGGTGGATCGAATGTTCTTTGCTTTCAAAAAAGCAGGAATATTAGACAAAATAAGTGGGTTAATTGTCGGTGGAATAACCAACATGTTCGACACAACACCGCCAATAGGGGAAACAATTGAAGAAATTATACTTAAGCATTTCCTTTACTCTAAAACACCCATCTGTTTTGGTTTTCCTGCTGGGCACATAGACGACAATCGCGCCATTCGATTTGGTTCAAATGCAACGTTTACTGTCAATGAAGAAATTGTTGAATTAGTAATAGAGGCTTAAATCACCAAAAACCGACGTGTGATTTTTTGTCCGTTAAAGTTAACTTCAACGATGTAGGTTCCTTCAGAAAGACCATCAAGAAAAAACCCTTTTTCGTCTGCTTCCCATGTCCCAACATAAGTTCCCTTTGTACTTGCAACTTTGCATATTGAGCCCTCTGGAGCGTTCATTGAAATTGCTCCACTTGACGGGTTCGGAAAAACCGCAATTTCATATTCTGCTAAGTTTCGTTTTTGGGTAACTTGGACTATTTCATTATCTGAAGTCTGAGCTTTTAGATTGAAGACACATCCTAAAGCCAGAAAAAGGAGAGAATTTTTCATGACGATTGTTTTTTACAGTTCATCTGAATAACGGTTTAGATCGCAATTGTTACACCTCATCCCTCCTTATTTACATTTAATCTAAATAAGGAGTGTTTCACTCTCATTTTTATTGAAATGTTACATTTGTAAAACACAAATTATATAACTCAAACTTCTAACATGAGTAAGTCAGGTATGCTAAAATCCTCAATCGCGAGAAAAGTTGCAATGGCGCTTTCCGCATTTTTTCTAATGATTTTCTTGCTTCAACACGTAGCAATTAATCTTACATCAGTATTCAGCGCAGACACCTTTAATGGAATCTCCCATTTTATGGGAACGAACACACTGGTCCAATACGTGATGCAACCTATACTAATATTTGGTGTAGTTTTTCACTTCATCATGGGGTTTGTGCTTGAAATAAAGAATAAATCGTCACGTAACATTAACTATGTAAAAAACAATGGTGCCGCAAATTCCTCTTGGATGAGTCGCAATATGTTATTATCGGGATTGGTAATTCTAGCTTTTGTTTGTTTACACTTCGTTGATTTTTGGTTTCCTGAACTAAACACTAAGTTTATTCAAGGAGATTGGTCTGGCATTGTTGATGGTGAAGAAGGGTTAAGATACTTTCGAGAATTGCAACACAAGTTTGTTAACCCAATTCGTGTAGTGATTTACTGTTTGGCATTTGTTTTCCTGTCCTTTCACCTTATGCATGGTTTCAATTCTGCATTTCAATCGGTTGGAGCAAACAACAAATACACAAAAGGATTAAAAAAATTCGGAACAGCATACGCAATCCTAGTTCCATTAGGCTTTATTTTTATCGCCCTTTTCCATCATTTTAACCATTAAGAAACTGTAGTGAATATGGCAACTTTAGACGCAAAAATTCCAGAAGGTCCAATTAAAGACAAATGGACAAATCATAAAAATCATATTAACGTTGTTAACCCAGCGAATAAAAGATCTATCGATGTAATTATCGTTGGAACAGGCTTAGCAGGTGGTTCTGCTGCCGCTTCTTTAGCTGAAATGGGTTACAGCGTAAAAGCATTTTGCTTTCAAGACTCACCACGTCGTGCACACTCTATTGCAGCACAAGGAGGGATTAATGCAGCAAAGAACTATCAAAATGATGGTGATTCAACATTTAGACTTTTTTACGACACAGTAAAAGGAGGAGATTACAGAGCCCGTGAAGCAAACGTTTATCGCTTAGCTGAAGTTTCTGCGAACATCATTGACCAATGTGTTGCACAGGGGGTTCCTTTCGCGCGTGATTACGGCGGATTATTAGACAACCGTTCGTTTGGAGGAGTTTTGGTTTCAAGAACATTTTACGCAAAAGGGCAAACAGGACAACAATTGCTGTTAGGCGCGTATTCTGCAATGAATCGTCAGATTGGTAAAGGAAAAATTAAAATGTACAACCGTCACGAAATGTTGGAGTTAGTGATGGTAGATGGGAAAGCAAGAGGAATAATTGCTCGAAACCTTGTTACTGGAGAAGTTGAACGCCATTCTGCTCACGCAGTGGTTATCGCTTCAGGAGGATATGGAAATGTTTTCTTCTTATCTACAAATGCAATGGGTTCTAATGTAACTGCCGCATGGAGAGTACACAAAAAAGGAGCATATTTCGCTAACCCGTGTTATACGCAAATTCATCCAACTTGTATTCCACGTTCGGGTGATTATCAATCAAAATTAACATTGATGTCAGAGTCTTTGCGTAATGATGGTCGTATTTGGGTTCCGAAAAACATCGCTGACGTTGAAGCAATTCGCAATGGTTCAAAAAAACCAGTTGAGCTTTCAGAAGAAGAAAGAGATTATTACTTAGAAAGAAGATACCCTGCATTTGGCAACCTAGTTCCTCGTGACGTCGCGTCTAGAGCTGCCAAAGAGCGTTGTGACGCTGGTTATGGCGTAAATGCAACTGGAGAAGCTGTTTATTTAGATTTCGCTAGTGCAATTATGCGTTACGGAAAAGAACAAGCAACAATAAACGGCGAAGTGAACACTTCTGATGCAAGAATAAAAGAGTTAGGAACAAAAGTTATCGAAAATAAGTACGGTAACTTATTCCAAATGTATGAGAAAATCACTGATGATAATCCATACAAAACACCAATGATGATTTATCCAGCTGTTCACTATACAATGGGTGGAATTTGGGTAGATTATAATTTAATGACAACGATTCCTGGTTGTTACGCCACTGGAGAGGCAAACTTCTCAGATCATGGCGCAAACAGACTTGGAGCGTCAGCGTTGATGCAAGGATTGGCAGATGGGTACTTCGTATTACCATACACAATTGGTGATTATTTAGCAAATGATATTCGTACAGGAACAATTCCTACCGACTCACCTGAATTCGATGAAGCAGAAAAGTCAGTTGTTGATCGTTTGAATAAATTCATCAACAATAAGGGTACTAAATCTGTTGACCACTTCCATAAATTACTTGGAAAAGTAATGTGGGATAAAGTTGGTATGGCACGTGATGAAAAAGGATTAAAAGAAGCAATTGCCGAAATTCGTCAGATTCGTGAAGACTTCCATAAAGATGTATTCGTTCCAGGTTCTGTAAATGAATTCAATCCTGAACTGGAAAAAGCAACAAGAGTTGAAGATTTCTTAGAGTTGGGAGAATTATTTGCAATGGATGCTTTGGAAAGAACAGAGTCTTGTGGTGGACACTTTAGAGAAGAGTCTAAAACAGAAGATGGAGAAGCAAAAAGAGATGATGAAAACTTTGCATATGTAGCCGCTTGGGAATGGACTGGCGACCCTGGAAAAGCAAAGTTGCATAAAGAAGAATTAACGTTTAACGACATTGAGTTGAAACAACGCTCATACAAATAAGGAAACGACATGAAATTAACATTAAAAGTTTGGCGTCAAAAAAACAGTAACGATAAAGGTAGTATTCAAACATACCCTATCGATAATGTATCTGAACATATGTCATTTTTAGAAATGATGGACGTGTTAAATGAGCAATTGATTACACAAGGAACAGAACCTATTGCTTTCGATCATGACTGTCGTGAAGGAATTTGTGGAATGTGCTCTATGTACATTAACGGAGAGGCGCATGGTCCCGATAAAGGAGTTACAACGTGTCAATTACACATGCGTAAGTTCAATGATGGCGATACGATTTACGTCGAGCCATTTAGAGCAAAAGGTTTTCCTGTAATTAAAGATTTAGTTGTTGATAGATCATCATTTGACCGTATTCAACACGCTGGAGGATTCATATCTGTTAATACTTCGGGTAATACACAAGATGCGAATAGCATTCCAATTCCAAAAGACGATGCAGATAAGGCGTTTGATGCTGCAACTTGTATTGGTTGCGGAGCTTGTGTTGCAACATGTAAAAATGCATCTGCGATGTTATTTGTTTCGGCTAAAGTTTCACAATTCTCTCTATTACCACAAGGTAAAATTGAAGCAAAACAACGTGTTTTGAATATGGTGGAACAAATGGATAAAGAAGGCTTTGGTAACTGTACAAATACAGGTGCTTGTGAAGTAGAATGTCCGAAAGGAATTTCTCTAGAAAATATCGCACGTATGAATCGTGAATATTTAAAAGCTTCTTTAGCATCAGATTAGAAGTTGTTTTTTAATAATAGAATTATAAGGTTGAACAAGTTGTTCAACCTTTTTTTATGTTTAAATTTTTATTTAACATTTAATTAATTGTATATTAGCGCAACTAAAACAAATTCTATGAAAAAAATATTACTCTCTTTATCACTTATTGCTTTAGGCAGTTGGTCTTATGGACAAGTTGTCGTTTCGGGTGTTAGCCCTGCGTCAATTCAAGGAAATTATGAATATGATACTCAAGCTAACTGCGGTTCGTGGCCAGGTGAGGTTGATGATGCTTCGTGGGGAACTTTTCCTACATGGGATTTTAACAACCCGGGTGTATTTATCCAAGACACACTTATGTTGGTTGACGATGGTACCCCTGGTTTAAACCCTCAAGGAAATCCTATATCAGCTGAAGCCTGTAACCCTTTAATTAATGATTTAACAGGAAAAATTGCTATTTTATACCGTAACACTTGTGATTTTGCGACGAAAGCTTACAACGCACAACAAGCAGGAGCTGTCGCTGTGGTTATTGTTAACAGAGAAGACGCATTAGTTGGAATGACAGCGGCTAACCCTGGAGACGGTCAAAGTGTTACAATTCCTGTTGTATTTTTATCTAGTGTTGATGGAAATGCCCTAATTGCTGAAATGAATAACGGCCCTGTGGTTATGTTCATCGGCAACAAAATCGGTGCGTTTCCAAATGACATCGGTGGTGACTTAAATTTCTTATTGATTTCTCCTTACGGTGCAACTACGAATATGATGGACAATGGTTTTGACGTTGGAATCCAAGTGTACAACTGGGGAGCAAATGTACAAAACTCAGGAACTGTTAACTTAACGATTGACGGGCCTGCTGGGAACGTTTATGATGAAACAGTTGCTTTACCTTCTATGAATTCAACTGATACAGTTGCTATATATACAGGTTTCGGATTAGATTTACCTGATTTCACACTGGCTTCTTATCCTAATGGTTTGTATACTATGACATACACGATTGACTTAGGTGTTGCTGATGACTTTCCTTTTGACAACGTATACTCTTCAACTTTCACTGTTAACGATGATGTAATTTCTTACGCACGTATTGATGGAGCTGGAATGCCAATTGCAACAAGCTACACTGCAATATCTACTG
>OCVQ010000196.1_pt1 | contig 54638 bp, 110 predicted proteins | sample 1539061 | NCBI WGS metagenome assembly OCVQ01 (sample SAMEA3355526, study PRJEB22509) | marine metagenome | biome: marine; feature: river plume; material: water | place: USA | collected 2010-08-08 | depth 0.5 m | reverse complement strand
TTGGGATCGAACCAAGGACCTAGTGATTAACAGTCACCTGCTCTACCGCTGAGCTACGCAGGAATTAAGCATTCTAGACGGGATTTGAACCCGTGATGCCGCCGTGAAAGGGCGGAGTGATAACCACTTCACTACTAGAACATTCGACTTTACTTATACTGATTAAAATCATCACTTTCTAAGCTTCATTTGACCATAAGGAAACTTCCCACTTTCTCCTCAGCTCCAAACCTTTTCTAACTTTTCCACCAGCCATTCTATACTTGGGCATAATATGTTTAATGCTTTCATAGTTTCCATGATTGAGTCTATTGCTCTTACTACTAACTAATGAACGTAGTGCACCTTGACCACAGTTGAATGTGAAGCTTGTTAGAGCTGCTAGTTGATGTTCATTCAGTGGAACTTTAACGATCCTTAGAACATGACTCTTAGCGAGTAGCAGCTCTTCTTCCAGAAGCTTTAGTGCTTCTTCTTCTGTCACAACATCACCCCACTTAACATCTTTAGTGTATCCATAACCAATCGTCATTACTCCACCGCAACACTTATAAGCTTTGCTTTTGAAGCTTTCGTAATACTTAACTTTTGAAAGCATCCTTTCCCATGCAGTCACTTCTCTAACTTTATCTTTGATGTTCTCCTTGGTGATTTTAGTGTTGTAGAATCTCTTGGGTTTAACCAATACAGCAACTACTTCTTCTTCAACCAGGTTGTAGAATCTCTTGGGTTTAACCAGGACTGGAACAACTTTAGGTTCATCTATGCTTGGTGAACTCTTTGGGGGATTTCCACCTCCACTGTTTTTCAGGCAGTGAAGGGGAACTAATAACCCAACTAATACAAAAATTAAAAACTTATTCATAATATAATCTCTCTCGATTGTGGTTACACTCTATCAAAATAATGGTGGTTTGTAAAGAAGAAAAGTAAAGTTTTCTATACAATCAACTTCTCATACCATTCATCGGGTGTTAAATGATTCCAATCACAAATGGTTTTATCATGGAATCTTACAGATAACCATTCCAGCCAAGCTTCAAAGTGATCTGGAGTTTTTATATTTCCTTTCTCTTCTGAATCGGGAATCATCCACCAGTGATCATTGGGATAACGACTCTTGATATATGTTCTGAGGTTGATCTTACCTAGAAGTGACTTATTCAAGTTCATACTCATCTTCGTCTTTAAGTAAAATGTAACTGTGACTTTCCAATTCCTTTTCACTCAAACCTGTGATTGAGAGGAACCGCTTTTTGTTGTGGATTATCGGGGCGAATATCATAATCGAATCATAATCAATATTGGTATAGGCAGAACCTGAGTAGTTGGCAAGCAACTTATTGATTGCATCGTGTGATACAGTTCTTACTAGTATTTTTTCAGTCATAATTTTTAATTGTGGTTACATTTTAACATGCATACTCTAAGGTGTAAAGAATCTATTCAGGCTTCTTTACTTTGGAAATACTGCTTTTATATCTAACACTCTCCTACAATCTCTTCTTCTTGGAGCAGTATCTATTGCAGTTCTACCATTTTGGTCTAATGCTAGAAGATGACCTTTAACAGAAACAAAGTAGACAGTTCCAGAAGGATCGTTTAGTGCTCTGATACTTTTGCGTATACCTCCAACTGTAGCATTTTTAGGAATGTAACTTTTACGTGATCTAACAGCAAATCCAAACCTTCGCAGTATTCCATGTGTTGCATTGTTTCCTGTTTTGTTAGTCCAGGTAGAGTAGTATTTGTCTGGAGTGATTCCTACATATGCTAGGCACTTACTAACACAAACTCCTTTGAATGATTTCGTTCTCACAACATGTTCGGTGAGATATGTGATTCCCTCAACAGTTCTGACATTATTTTCTGGTATTGCGGTCATATTTTGTGGTGTTATAGTTTCTCTCAGTTACGGTTACAACTTAACATAGGCCCATAAAAAGTCAAACACTAATTTAAAAATTATTGCTTCTGCCAGATGGTGATTAGTTTTTTTTCCAGGCGTGTAAATACAGTTCAGAACTTTTCCCTACAAATGATGTTGTATCTACTGTAACATTCCATTCATCAATCTTACCATTAAAACGAAAAAGCTTTTCAGGCCTAGTTTCAATATGAATTCTAGACTCTCCCTCCGAGGTTTTTTGATCTACTTTCGCTAAACGAAACATCGATGTAACCGCACCAAGGATTTCACATTCCTTTATGCTAGGGGCGAATTCGTAATAGTCGCCGTGAAATATTCTTTCTGCTTTCATGTTTTTGTGGTGTTAATGGTTATTCACTTACTGTGATCAGTGGTTTAGAATCTTGGGTTAACGTGATCCATCCAATTTACGAAAACTTTAGATCCATCATCTAGCTTAACTCCAAATCTGGCTGATGAACCACAAGCATCGGAAATGCAAATCTCAGTTGGTGATCCGTATCGTTTTCCATAATGACTCTTACCCATCATGTTAACCCAGAAAACAACTCCAGATTTACCTTTGCTTCTACCCCTAAGAATGTCTATGCGATCTCCTTTTTTCGGGATGTGTGAAGAAAGATCTAGTTCCTTCATTGCGTCTATTGCTTTTGCTGATATTGCGGTCATATTTTGTGGTGTTTGGTGTTATGGTTTCTCTCAGTTACGATTTAAACCTAGCATAAACAGGTGGAAAGTCAAACCCTAATTTCAGGTTTATCAACTTACTTTCCTAGTTTTTGAACAGCTTGATCTATTGCTTTTAGCTGTGCTTCTAAATGAGATTTTGCTAAACTCTCACTGGAAGAAGTTTTCAATTCTTTTACAGTCATTCCATTGTGGATTGCTGTAGCGATTACTTTGTTGGTGTATTCTTGAAGTGTCATCTTGGTATTGTTTAAAAGTTGGTAACTATTTCTCTGGTGTTAACTGCACCAGTAACTCTCACTTGATGCAGAACAGCAATAGTTTGTATTTGTATCTTCAAGAATCCAAACACCATTCATTGCACTGCAAACCCAAGTCATACCTTCGGGTGCCTCATCAATTCCATAAGTGTAACCCTCTTTGACCCAATATTCCGCTGTAGTTCCGATTGCTTTTGTTTTTTCGTTTGTCATAATATAATCTCTCTTGATTGTGGTTACACCCTAGCATGGATTTTGAATTTAGTAAAGAAGAAAATAAAACTTTTTTTACCAAAGAAAAAGAGGCTTGCAGAATATATCCACAAGCCCCTTAGTTTTTAAATTTAGAATTTAGAATCCAATAGTGATCTCACCATTGTCATCAAGTTCAAACCATCTGAAGTCAGGTCCCTTAAGAAAAGCAGCTAGTTTCTGTTTAGTGATTCTTGGTGAACCCATACTATTCTTGCTTTGCAATACAATAATTTTTCCATGAATACCATCGAATGCATAGTCGGCTCTTGCATTGAAAACTTTAGACCACATCCTAACAGACTGCTGATCTTTCTTATCAAGATTTGTGATTTCGACTTCAGTTGCTTCGTCAAGTTCATGATCATCACCACAAGACTCAAACATATCTTCGGCAGATTTCATTGTTTCGAACTCAATAGTTCCTACTTTTGGAAGTTGGATCTTAGTGAGGAATCCACCACTCTTACCCTTGGAAGAAGTTGCTGTAACTTTCTTTCCTTTATTTTTTACGAGATCAGCAATTACTTCTTCTGGGTTATCGAATTGCATATCGATGTTATCTTTAAAGTCTGCATCCTTATTCCAGCTTTTAGTTCCAAAGATACCAGAAATAAACTGGTCAACACTAACTTTTACAGCTTCTTTAATCTCAGATTCCGTCATTTTACCTACAACTTTTTTCAAGTTCTTCAATGCTTGACTTCCTCTCACATTACCGAGTTGCTTCATTTTCTTTTGCATCTCATCTGGAGATTCAGCTGTAAGAACATCCCAATAGTATGGATCTGAACTTGGAGCAAATCCGAGGTGCTTCTTTAAGTCTGATGCAATGCTCTTAGCATTTTTGCCAGTTTTCTTTGCTATTTGGCTAATAAGATTCTCTTCAAGCTCAACTTCTTCAAACATCTCACCATCTTGGGCTTCGATTTCTTTTTTATATTTGTCTGCAAGGGTCTTAGAAACTTCCAATTTAATCTTCTTGGTGAATGTTTCGTTTGCTTCCTTTGGAGTAACTTTCATTTCTTTGGTGTAACTCTTGACACCATCATCAACCAAACCCATCCAAAGTTTTGGTGCTAGTAAATGATTATACTTTCCAGACTTCATCTTCTTCTGAATGCTCTTAACAATAGTAACTAGCTTTCTGTATACATTAGGATCATTTTCGATCCATAACACCAAGTCGTATGCAACTTCAGCATCTTGATTTGTTGATGCTTCTTGGATAGTTGATTCTCCGTTGAGTATTTTAAAGGCAGCTTCTTCCATGCTACCAGCTTTTATTTTTTTATTCATTTTGATTGTTGTTTATGAGAAATTTATATTTGTATTTATATGACTAGAAGTTATCGATGTGACTTTCAGCATCCAAGAAAACATCAGAGTAAGCTGCCATTTTTTCAAAACGAACTTCATCTGTTTTTTCAAAATGGTCATTATCCATAAAAGCATAAGTGCCTTTCTTGACATCGATCTTGGCAATAGATTCATTACCTTTTCCACTACTGGTTTTGAAAACACCCTTGGTTTTAATACCTTCTCCCTTTAGCCACTTCTCGTCATAGTCACTCAACTTGTGAACAGACCAACCACCACGGTTATACTTGTTAGCAAACCAACCAATAACAGGATACTCTGAAGGTTTGAGGTTTTTATTATCCACTGAAGTTACTCTACCTTTGGCTCTTACTGTAACTCTCTTTAGTGTAGGGTGTAGATACTCCATGCTACTTTCCAAGATAATCTTAGCAGCTTCTTCTATGCTTCCTTTTTTAAATTCCATATTCTTGTTAAAATGTATACTCGTATTTATACCAATAAGATCTTAATGTCAATATTAATCGACTCCAACTCCATCCCTAAAGCGAGTAACAAATGGGAATCTAGGAATACCATCGGGTGTAAGATTAAAGTAAGTGCATGTTGCATATGATCCAACATATGATTCTGCATCAACTAGCAGGTTCTTAAGGAAGTCGTGGTTTCCTTTGATGTTGGAATGAAACTCAACTCCATCATCTTTTTGAAGAACCATGTAACCCGCCATTCCACTTTTGTTCCCCTTACCTTCTTCAATACTAACAATCTTGTATTCAGAATCAGTAAAGTCTTTGCGCTTTAAAAGAGAATTACTTCGCTTACGATCATATTTTGAATTAAGGCGAATCATACCTCCTTCATATCCAAGTTCAATAAAGTATTTGTAATTTTTATCAAGTTCTTCTTCAGAATCGTAACAATAAGTTGGAACTAATATAATACCGTTTAGTTTATATTCATTATTAATATTAATCATTTCTTTAAACCTATCAGAAAAGATAATATCTTCTTCGCAAAATCCGTCAACGGGAATAATATCATACCACCAAAACTGAAGTTTATCAGCAGAATCTTTTAGATCTTGTTCAGTTGGTTTTGTCTTTTTAGCCAATGAACTAATTGTATTAAAGTCGTCTTTATATTCATGGTTATATAGTTCACCATCTAATACAAGATTTGGATAAGCTTTAAATACTGGCTCTAATGATTTTAAAATATGTGGAATAGTAACCCATGGTTTTCCATTACGTGACTTCGCACCATCCTTGGTAATAACAGCTCTCATACCATCCAACTTAGGTTGAGTATAAACTGGATAAGAAATCTTATCACTTCGATCCTCCCATTTCTTAGCGAGCATGGGTTTGACGAATAGAACAGTATCCACTTTATCAACATTAGTTACATAACCAGCTTCAACTTTCTTTTTCCATTTAGCTTCAGCTTGAAACTTAGCCTGCTCTAGCAAACCGCGCTCGTTACTTCTACCAACATTCATTGGTTTAACATCATACCATTTTGATGTAGTAATCTTACCATCTATTTGACCAGAATGAGTCCTGAATCTTCCTTCTTCATATTCAACAACCCACTCTCTTAAAGCACCTGTAGATGCTCTTGAGTATAATTTTTCTAATTTCATTTTATTCGTATCTATTATCTTCACAGATTGCTTTAGCCATAGCCAAAAAACTGACAGTGATTAAAAAGGTTAAGGTTAGGAAAACTGTCAGAACAGCTATTGCATGGAGTATTGTAAAAATCATGTTGGTATTTAATTTAGTCTGCGATAGGGAAGGCTAAATCAGCTGTCATTTTCTCCCACTCACTCGCGGGTCTTTCATGCCAATTATGCCATCTAGGAGAAATACCATTGTAGTCTTTAAAGGTATCGTAATATTCATTGAAAGCTTCCCATGCATCGTATCTTGCAGGTGTAGCAACTTCTTTAGCAAACATCTCTACATCTTCAATTGTGTAGGCAGCTGTTTCAATATCTGCATGAACAGAAATGATATGCTTTCGTAAGATCATCTGCATATCAGAAGCAGGCTTTCTCGTAAGATGATTGGTCTGGGCAAGGATCTCAACTTTGTTTTTTCTGTTGTATGTTTTGGTCATAATATAATCTCTCTTGGTTTTGGTTAAATACAATCTCTCTCGATTGTGGTTACAACTTATCACGAAATTCAGATTTAGTAAAGAAGAAAATAAAAGTTTTTTATCTCTACAAAATGAAAAACCACTGACCCGTTTGGATCAGTGGTTTTCGTAGTTTAGAATTTACGTTTTGAATTTAACCTTTACCTTCGTATTTGACTTTTATAACCATAGTTTCGTCACCATTAGTTTCAGTTATGTATGTTTCTCCCTTTTCGTGAAGTTCATTCATAGCCTCTTCAGAAATGGTCATTTCGTGGTCATATTCTTTCTCCATATCATCCACACTCTCAACCATTCTAACTTCTGCCTGAATCAGTTCCCAAGTCTCAGCTGCTTTGATAAGATGTTTGTAGATCTCCTTAAACTCACGATTCCACTCATCATGCATAGCCATGTTCACTTCAGTGTTGAACTTAGATCCTGGTGTGAAAATGTTTATTAAACTCTCAAATGTTTTTAAAGCAGCTCTGAAGTTTGAAGTCTTAACATGTCGAAGACCCTCTTTAAGTTTGCTCTCCTTATACATGTTGAGTTCATACTTACCGCTATCCATTCCGTAGACTTGAACATGAAAAGCTTTCTTGCCATCTTTACCTAAAAGACGATAAGTGTTGGTTTTACCTTTGTTGGGTTTCTTAGGTCCGAGAGCAACTTTATTGTCAACTTCTTCTGGATCTACTTCGATGCCATACTTCTTCTTTGCATGTGCATAGGCGTGTGCCATTGCTGAAGAAAAATCTTTATGGTAAAGTTCATACCCAGTTGATGACTTACTTTCCTCTAATTCGGCTTCCCCGTTGAGAATTTTACTTGCGGCTTCTATAAGCCTCTTGTTTGCTGGTGATAGACTCATTGCTTTTTACTTTCCAAAATATTGTGTTTGCAGAATTTTACCAATTGCTTTGACGAGATCTTTGCCATCTGCATTATCTTCCCAATCTTTAATAGCATCTTTGTAGGTGGAGTGATCCATAGCATCTTTTAAATACTCAACGTCATTGGCAAGACCTTCTAGCATTTTTACTACAGCTGACTTTGCGGTTCCTTTTAGTTTGGCTTCGTCAATTTGCTCGACAGTTCCTTCTAGGATAGCTCTAGCTGCTTCCTCAAGTTCTTTATTTTTATTTGAAAGATTCATATTGTTATTTATAAAGGTTAACTCTTTTCTATTGAAGTAATGTTTGGGTAGTATGGTTTATTGCTTAGAACAACTTTAACTTTATCTCCTGCTTTGTAATCCTTACTAAGCTTTGGATCAAATGCAAATTCAGCTTTCATGCCCCACTTGTTTTTCTTGTCATGCCCTTTGAAAGTCATAACCCATGCTTTGCCAAACTTACCAGGTGATCTTTGAACTTGCGAAACACTTGAGATCGTAAGAACTAATTCTTTGCCGAGATTCTTATTAAGAAAATCATCATGAATAATTGCGTTTTCTCCAAGTGTGTTTTGCTCAGATTCTTTAATCTCGGCTTGGTTAATCATATAATGCTTACCGCTTGCCTTAAAGATATAAAACGTGCCAGACCGATACTTATCTTCAACATCAACAACTACATACTTACCTCCATCTTTAACAACTAGAGATTTCTTATTAGTTGCTTCCCAAATATCACTCTTCTTATTATATTTACACTCTTGCATTTTTGCTCCAACAGGAACATTAATTGTCTTTGGTGCTACTTCATCAAGTGACTCCTCCTTACCTTCAAGGATAGCCTTAGCGGATTCTTCGAGGCTTTTTTTCCTATTCGAAAGATTCATATTGTTATTTATATTTGCAATATCTAGTCTCTAAGAACAAGATTATAAAGTGGTCTTAGTCGAAGAATAAAAAATTAATTGCCATTATGGTCAGTATTATACATAGTAAAAAAGGTGAAAAATCATGGATCATACGAGGTTTTGTTTTAATTTTCGGCTTATCCAAGAAGGAGTCGTGTCATACACCCACAACCCAATGTTTATCATTATTCTTAATCTTCTCGGGACCCCATATCTCTTCAATAATTTAATGAAGCGATGTCGATTATGGGTCTTAGTATTTGGATACTTAAAAGTTAGCCAGTCATGAAACCTACCCGCTCTATCGATCAACTCAATAACTTCAGATGGATATTTATTTTCAATCCATTTTCTGAAGAAAGCAGGTAGCGTAGCCCCATCAGTATCAGTATATGTTTCCCATTCTGCCATATCGTAACTGTGGTTGGTTCGAGGAAAATCCCCGTTTAGTTTAAAAGAACAAGTTCTTAATCTTTGTAAGAAGTCCTGGTGATACACACTCAGTAACATCTTCCAAGTTCTTACTAGCTCTCTTGATGCCATTCTTATACTCATTGAGTGTGAATAGCAACGGAACTAATTGATTATCTTCATCTTCAACGTGAACACAATAGTAACTTGTTTTTGAGTTTGAGAAGTTAGGTCTATCTGCATTGTTGACCAGAACAATTTCTCCTTTTTTTGTTTGTTGTTTCATATCTTTAGTTTTGTGTTTCTTTTGTCAAATACTTATACAAATTTAATGTTTGTTCGATGTCATACATTGCATCGTGACCAGCATCTTCATCCCAATCCAATCCAGCACACTCACATAATGTGCCTAGTTTGAAGTTCTGGAATGATCTGCGTGAATCCTTTACTAGCCAAGCTGCTGATTGCATAACGCATAGAGCTGGATACCAGAACCAAGATCCAAAGTATTTATCATCATTCTTTGTGAAAAACTGACGAAGAAACTCAGAATCAAAGGGGGCATTGTAAGCTACTAGCTGGAGTTTATCCAACTTATCATATCGATCACAATATTTTTCAAGAACAGCTATGAATTGATCATATGCTTCTTTGCTAGTCATTTCTAGTTGACTTAAGCTTTCAATACTCTCGCCTGTAACCTCCATAGCTTTTTCTTGAACGTTATCCAGGCTGAACGGGGTGAACTTGAGGTTAATTTTTTCAAGTTCATTAAGTTCACTGTCAGTGATAATAGCACTGATCTGGAATATATCATTTTCTAATGGATCGACACCTGTTGTTTCTGTATCGACAAAGCATAGTTTTTGTTTGTTTTTGTTTTCACTCATAATATTATATTGGTAATTTTTCAAATAGTTTTATTTCGTTTAGGAAGGTAAACTGATCAGCGGGGTTTTGGAATGATGCCCAAGTAACAACGTGATCAGCAATTCTTTTTAGTTCTTCGTTGTTCTCCCTTTCATAATCATTCGCTGGTGGAACTATACTGCCATCTGGAAGTATCCTTTCCAAGTATATAGTAGATCCACCATGACTCTTAACCCAGTCATATTCATTCTTGAATCTCATATCAGTGATAACATAATCATCACCAGATAACATACATTCTTCAGTCTTCTCAATCCAATGATTATTGTTAAAGCCTCTAATAAAGTCAGTTCCATAGAACACTAAGAATGGTCTAATCTTAGCTTTCTCTTCATCCTTTTTCGTGAACGAGCTTATTCCTACTGTATCTTGCAGAAATAGATCAGTTTCCCTCTTGAGTGCATCAGCAAAAGCAACCCTGTGCAACCTTTTCTTTTTTCCAGTGGCGTGTAAGATCAAAATTTGAGCTAATGTATCTTTTCCACTCCTTGCATTGCCAGCTATGGCTATCATATTATATTTTCTTTTCATTATATATTTTAAAATTTTATTCTACAGGTTCATACTTAACATCATTTATATACCATTGATCTGCATATCTTATCCAACTTATTGTGATGTCTGTGGTTTCATTGCATTCCACTTCCACAACATCCCCTGTTTTTGCTTCAGTGTAAACTAAAAGTTCATCAGAGATTTCGTCAGAAACTTTTTCAAGTTCACCCATCATCTTTCTGGATTTATCTTTTGCTATCTCAAACTCATCAAAGTCGAAAACCTTATAGGATCTTCTTATTGGAACTGCTGTTTCGTATACCTTATCTCCACACTCAATCGAGTCATGGATTATTACATTATGTCTGTTTATACCATACTCCATATTACTTGTAGACTTCTGCCAACCCTTCAGCTAATAGTGTTAAGTTAACATTCTCAAATCCACTTCCATCATTTAAAAATAAAGTCGCCAACCATCTTCCATATTTTCCAGACTTATCTTTATATGATGTGATGACAATTTCTTTATCCAAAATTAAATCCCTCAATCTGTCTCTGGAAACTAAACCAGCAGCTCTTTCTTCACCACGTAACTCGGGTGTATCAATTCCATATAATCTAATCTTTTGACCTCGCATCCAAATATTAAAACCGAGATCAATGTCTGCCGTGATGCTATCACCATCGTACACACCTGTGACTAAAGCTCTATAATTATATAATTGACTATCCATATTAGTTTTGTGAAGATCTCTAGGTTTAGAGTGTTTCGATATTATTCATTTCCATCCAACCAGATACCTTGGCTAGAGTGTAATCGAATGATCTATTACTATTAACACGAAGACCAAAACTGTTGTAGTATTCTTTAGTGAGGTAGTATGCGGGTTCAACATCAGTATCACCTTTGCTCAAGTTTGCGACAATTTGATAAGCTTCAATATCAGATTGAACATGACTTTGAAGAGTGCTATCACGAAAGATGCTCATTTTATTCATTTCGTAAACCTTACGAATGATGGGATCTTTAACTTTCGAAGTTGCAAGTTCGTGTCTAGTGAATTTTGTATGACCCCAACCTAGAGTATAAGCATAATATTGATATCTAAGACCCATCACATCTCTGTGACCTGACTTCTTACCCCTAAGATCCAACTGATTGATTTTATATTTACCAACATTCTTACACAGTGCAACTGTTTTTGCTGGAACTTTAGCCTTGCTTCCAGTTTCTTTAACTGCATCATCAATGACTTTTAGAAAATCAGTTTCATCTCCGTATGCTTCAGCTATTATATCCTTTATGTTCTTCATGACTCTTTATTTATTATTATTTTTTCGTTACCAATCTGCATTAAAACCTCGTGTATCGATATGTATAAATCCAGAATACCGACCAATACCACCTTTAAATACTTTATCAGCTCTTAATTGTCTAGCCGCATGTGCGACTCTATACGGGCTTGTCTTACAAAAGGTAACGTCAAGTGCTTGATTTGACATATGGTATGAACCTCGATTACCATTCACAGCTTTATTATACTCTGGGCTTCTGTATGCTGACAATATTTCCTTGATTGGAAGTCCAATCCCATCACAAAGTTTATCAACTACTTTGAGAGTTGGGCCCATCCTCTTCCACATGTTTTTTGGTGGTAAAGAGTTCCTAACACCTCTTCGAGACTTGAAGTGAGGTGCAATAACCATTCTAGGTGTAATGTTTTTCAATTTCAATTTCAAGATATAGTTTCCATATTGGTATATACTCACACCAACCAAGTCGAACCAACTCTGTGGTAAACCTTTAACTTCTTTAGTTGAATAACCAAACCAAGAAGCATCCAATTTCGTGGATGATGCTATAACAGCTGAAGTTGCTAGCCCAGTTGTCTTTATGAAACTTCTTCTATTGTTGATATCCATACTTATATTATATTTCCTTATGAACAACACTGGTGTTCGTCTGATAAACAAGGGGCGGATATTCGTGACGATTCTGCAGCTTGGTCGTGAGGTGCGTTCCCTCGCAATAGGGGCAGTGATACACTCCGTATTCCTTGCCGTGCTTCGCCTTCATCTTCTCGGCTTGCTTCTCGTAGGATCTCCCTAGATTGGCTTTTGCCTCGCATCCCCGCTTGAAACTAGGAAGACGAACAACGGGATGCAGATCAATTTCGCTGTCGCTCATGACTGATCCTTTCCGTTCCTTTAAGGAGTTGCCATGTATGAGGCAAGATGTGCTGTATACAAATACTCCCTCTTGCCCCATATAACCTCTACCATACTCATTATCCATCACAGGACACTTGCACCCCATATCGATTGCTTCTTTAGTGCCAGGATCAGGTATCTTTTCTTTATCTATGTCCATAATGTCTGGTAGTGTTTTACTATGATTCGCATTGCTTCAGCATCCCTCTTCACTTTAAAAGCTTCTAGCTTGCTTACCTTCTCATAACACTCAGAAGTAACCAGCTCATAATGACCATCTACCTTTTTACTCTCGTTAAACATCTCTTCGATCTGTGTATATGGTGGATATGCATTATCAATCTGTTCATCTATCTCAATACGCCCAGTCTTAATCCAATTATATGCTTTAAGAATCTCTTTGTCAATCTTCATCTGCTCATCAGCATAGGATTGACTTACGAACTTAAGCCTAATCTCTTCTGCCCAATCATATCCAAGATCATGCACCCATTCAACTTTGCGTTCAACCTCGACATAATGTTCAAGACACTTGAAGAGTAACCGCGGAATAAGCTCAACCTTATCACAATGTGTATCAGGTATAACATCTGTTAACCACTCTTGCTTTGGCTTAAAGAAACACTTGACTTTATAGTATAGATCAAACCAAAAATGGCTGTAAAATAATTGTTTAATTTTCATCTTCTTCTAACTTAGATTTAATATCGTGATATACATATTGAGTGTTATTAAAAATGTAATCAAATACTTCATCTTCAATTCCATCAATATCCACTTTAGCAACCAACTCCTTATAAGCTTTATCTTGTTCTTCTTGTAGTCGAGAAACAATTGCTTTTGTTATCTCAAGTTCCTGTAATTTAGTTGGCATGTGAATACTATACTACAATTTAATCTGATTGTAAAGATACTTTTAAGTTTTTATAATCATTAAAGAATCTTCTCTTGTGTTGTAACTTATATCCTTTACTTGAACTATCCATCAACTCAACAACCCTGAAATTATCGGGCCAGACCTTAACAAATTTCTCGTAAAGTTTACGTCTTTTTTCTTTACTTTCCCAATGTTTCATGTTGCCACCTTTCTGGGTAGCAGTAACGGGAGCTTCAAAGAGGATGTGTGAAAAGGAAAGTGTGCACCATTTATTCTCAAGTAATGTAAGAGTGTAGTGCCAATCTTCCACACCAGATAGATTCTCAGGCCACTCTATATCAACTTGATTGTTTATTAATACACAACTGTATGCAAGTTGGTTCACTATAACTGGATATTTTTTGCTGAAAGCAAATGCAGGACTGGTAAGACCAGCAATACCAATGTTCGAAAACAAGTTGTTGGTCTTCTCTACGATAGACAAAGCATGAACTGGTTTAACAACAGAGTTTTTACCATTCATTCTAATCTTAAACTTCCTAATATCATCATCCATTTGCCAATGTGACTTATCACCTTTAGCTGCAGAATAGTTCTTTATAAAGTTTCTAACGTAAGATATACCCCTATCGTCAGCTTCAATATTTACCAAAGTATCAGACTCGTAATGCTTCGAATACTCTTCGTAATCTTGAGGCTCAACGAATAATTTGTATGGTATATTCTCATCATCTAAAGTTTTTGGGGTATGAGCGCATCCAGCTCTTCCTTTAGTTGGAATATATATTGGTTCTATTACTTGAGTGTGTTTTTCGTATTCTAATATTAAGTCAGAAACATATCCAACTACATCGAAATCAACCTCGTCAGTGAACAAAGGGCTGGACTGCACTGTATATTTACTCAAACAACTCATTACGAAAAACTATCTGTAAGGTCTTAATGTTTTTTTACAAGTGGGGTAGACTCTGTAATTGTAAACTGCATAATTTCTAGGATAAGTGTAGCGTGTATACCTGTATGATGGTAAACACCCGTGTTGGTGACTACAATTAATTAATCTTGGGGAATAGATTACAGATTCATGTGGAGTTTGGTAAGTATCAATGCAACATGAACATAGTGATAATGTAAAAAGTAATATTAGTAGTTTCATATCAAACGTCTCTTACGAACTTACCCAAACGCTCTTTGTATTCCTTGTATGAAATTTGTTGACCAGGTTTTAATCCTAAGTCATCAAATTCAGTTTTATCTGAAGAACCTCCCTCCCAAACTACCCAAAACTGCCAAGACTTCTTTGAGTAAAGTCTCTCCATACCATCTTGATATTTTTTGTGGTCTGAAGTTCTACACTTATCACCTTTACCAGCTCCGTTAGTTTCGTATCTCATTTTTTATTTTGTTGATTTGATAATATCAGAAAAAACAATACATGTAAAGATTATTTTTAATATTATGAGGCTTTAAACAGGGTCAAGACTATCACCTTTTCTGCACCATTGTTTTTTAGTATGTTCGAAATCTGATTTGCAGTAGTTCCGCTCGTCATTATATCATCAACAATAACAACTGTTTTACCTTCAACTTTAGATGATATTTTAGGATCTACCAATTCGAATAGGTTTGTCAAGAATTTTCTGTGATGAGGAAGAAAAGCTTTGATACTGAGAAACCCTTTTTTCTTAGCAGTTCTAAGTGCAGTTCTCATCCTTTTAATTATCTCATCACTTATTTTGGGGTTTTTCTCATCGATTCCAATCTTACCTATATCAGAATTCTTCTCAAAAGAATCAACAAACAAGTCATAGTTTGTTCTCTTTCCTATGCTCTTAGCAAACTCTTTTGCTAAATCACTAGAAGATTTTGGAGTCACGATTATATCTGGAGAGTGTTTTCTCAAAACTCTAGCTCCGTATATTGCACTCCTATTCAAGAATGACTTTACTGAATCACTGCCAAGGTTTGTTTTCTTAACTGCATTCAATACTTCAGTTGCATCTTTAGAAATATACAAACTATAACTAAACAAGTCATCGTTTATTTTCTTTTTGAATGGTGACAACTTTTTATCTTTTCCAAACGAGGTTGATACCTTTGCATCTTTATTATTTGAATACAAGAAGCTCAAATCACTTCCACTCAAGGTTATTTCTTCGTTAATATAGTCAAGAAAAGTTATCATCTTACTATTTATATTCTATCAAGTGTATATGTTTACCCAGCTTTTGGGCATGTTTCATACTATTCATAGTCCCCTTGGAAGATCCATCCCAGAACAAAATAATATCATCACAAGCATCAACAATATCTTTGTTTCGTATGAATCCAGCACCACGACCATATTTTTTCCAATCTGGTAAATAGATTTCTTTGAGGATATCATTTTCATCAGCAAATCTCTCACCAAGTGAATCAGCACCCTTTGCCCCACCACTAACTATATAACCAATCTTATCAATAGTATAATTTTTATGTATAGTTTCTTTTAGTAGATCATAATCATCGAAACCTCTTGATCCAACAATGGCAAGTTTTATATTCTTCATAGTGTAGTGTTTTTTGAATTGGAGCCAGTTAACGGATTCGAACCGTTGACCTACTGATTACAAATCAGTTGCTCTACCAACTGAGCTAAACTGGCTTAAAATGTATAATATATCAATATTATTATTTGTCAATATTATTATACTAATACTTAGATCCCTTCGGGAATCCCTTTGGGATGCATTATTTTTTGATACTATTTTTGTCGAATCTTTGTATTAAAGATATTATACACGGGTTAATATACCATGTAAAGATAAAAATGCATTTCAGCGTGTATTATTTATCACCTTGTAAAGTGAGTTAACACGACCTACTTTAAGCACTTGAAGTTTAAAATCTTCTTATCTTCCATTCTTTTCCAAATTGCAACAATACCAATCTGCTTTGACCTAGCTGTGCTACTCCACTTGCCATCAGAAACGTATTTTCCAGGCTTTTCAATTGTAGTTTTAGCATAAAGATACGGGCTTGGTGTGCTTCTATGGTATCTCCAATATCCAGTCCCGTTGTAACCTTGAACCGCCCAAAGAGTATCAAACAGATAAGCCCAACGTTTCTCTCCCATTCGATCATAACTCAAAGCATCACGGGCGCTCTCCTCCCAAGTGAATGGTGGATTTCCAGTTTTAGGCCTTCCTTTCGGGACCCAACGAGTTCTTCTTGTTAATTGAGAACCTTCATGCAGATGATGCCGAAAACTTCCACTACTTTCCATGTTGTGCAAAGCTGCGATAACATACCAAGGTGCATTTGTGTTTTTATCAACAGCAACATAACGTTTTTTGTTGAGCATTATCCTTCTAACCACTTTGTCGATCTGAGGATAATAAGATCTTTTTGGTTCAGCAACTAAGAATCTTTGAACCCGCAAATCCTCTCCCTGCTCGTAAGCAAGGAGGGATTGTGTGGATAAAAGAATTATTGTTACAGTAGCGAGGAAACGCATAGTAGTGTTACAAGGTAAGAGATTGCAGTAGCGATCCAGTAATGAATAAGTTCTGGGCATACTGTTTTCTTTTTAACAAGCTTTCTGACTTCACCACTCTCAGCAAGTTCAGCTGCTTCAGAGAAAACTAGTAGGCGAATAATTGGGGAGAGAACAGCTACACTCAGAACAAGAATTCCAGCATAGATCAACTCTGCAAATGGGGTATCTCCCAATCCTGTATATTTAAACACTAATAGAATCAATAGTGTGATAACAGCACCTTTACTCCATAGAAGAGAAAGAGCTGTTTTAACGTTCTTCAATAAACCTCCAGTATTCAATAAAGAAACGAGGCCTGACATAATATTTGTTAGTATATTTTTCATATTTTTTGTTTTTTTGTAATCAGTGAATTAACACAGATAGTTTTATAGCAACCTTCCAGCTGCTGAAAATTTAAATAATAAGAATAAACCAAATGCTGCTGCTACACTAAAGAAAATGGTTCTGTATTTTTTCAGACTTTCCACTTGCTTTCTAGCTTTAAGTGCATCTTCTTTGGCAAGATGCTCAGACTCTAAAGCTATTGATATTTTCTTTCTCAACAGTTCGTTCTGACTCCTTAACTCTTTGACTTCGTTTTCTTTCTTAAAAAGGGATTCTTCCACTTCGTTAAGGTTATCTACAGCAATTTGAATTTGTTCACTTTGTATAGTATTGATTCCCTCCAAACCTTCAACATATTGTGATATCTGAAACACTTTCTCGTTAAGTTCAATGTTCTCGACAGAAGGGTCTTTGATTTTTTCAGCTTCACTTATGATGAGAAGTTCATCAACTCTTCTTCTCAATTCCTTGACAACTTCGTTACCTTTTTTGTGATTGGCAGAAACATTGATAAGTGCATTTTCAAATACCTTTAACTTAGGGAAAACACTTTCAGTAGATCCAACGTCATCGATAATAACCTCTTGCCTGCGTTCATTTTGACTACAATGACAAAGAGTAAAAAGCAGGGGGATTAGTAGTATTCTTTTCATCATTCTATTTTTATTTATCATCCTCAATTAACTATCGACTCTTTATATATAAGAATCTTATGGTGAATAATGAAACACCAAGATCTTAGGTTGAGTGACCTATAACACATAATTGGCAATATGGTAACAATACCATAGCCTTGTCATTGCTATTACTAACTAATACGATGTATTACTTGGATCTTTGTTGCTTGATCCACTCTTTAGCAATGGGGCTTTTGGGTTCACCCTTACTCCACTTGGAGATTAACTTGTATACACTCATTGTAGCACCCTTCCAATTGGAGCCGTCACTATTATCAACAATATACATAAACTTACCAAAAAGGTTTTGGAATCTACCAAGGTTTGACTGAACACCTTGCCACATCTTAGCAACTTTATCATCTGGCAAACTTCTTGATCTTTTTCTATTTCTATTAATAGCAGTATCCAAATCAGTGTTCACAAAGATCATAGAAACATCATAACCAAGAGTTCTGAGTTTTTCACTTTGCTTTTTAATCTTGTCATAATCTTTTCCAGTTCCATCAATGACCAAACCAAGTCTACCCATTAGTGCAAGATCCAATCTCTTAGATGTCAAAACTTTTGCGTCTTTTCTGACTTCTTGACCCTTTGGTGAAAAAATATCATCGGGGCTTGTGGTCAATCCTGCTTTCTTCAGAGCAACTTCAAAAGGAATATCACTATTGATAACTTTGTATCCAAGTGCAGTAAGTGCAGTTTGACCAACTATAAAGCTTTTTCCAGATCCAGGCCCACCAGCTAAAAAAACTGCCTTAAAAATACTAGGATCATTAACACCCTCTTGAACGTAATCTTGGAAACTCTTCATTATCCTTTATTTATAATATTTTTTAACTTAAGATATTACATTTTCGTAAACCTGTTTCCAGTTATTCACTTTCTTAGCTTTTCCAGTGTAGTCATCGTTATGAGCATGACTCATCAGAATTGAATTCAAGCCGAGAGAAGAACCTAGATCAGCATTTTCAGGTTTATCTTCGATCCAAAAACACCCGCTATCTTTATAGGGAAGCAAAGCATCATCTTTATCTGCACCAGTATCCAAAAAGGTGTAACTTTCAAAAACACTAGGCCCGAACAACTCTATCAAGTTTTTAGTTCTTAAGCTATGAGCATACTCATCGTTACTAAGACTGCTTATAACACGAAAAACATAACCATGCTCTTCATGCAATTTTCTCACATACTTAACAGCATCTCTAAGGGGAGGAATCTTTCTGATTGTTGCACTCTCGTTAAACATCCTACAAAGCTTTTTTCCCTCAGCTCTTTCAAGACCATAAGATTCGTTTATTTTATATGCATCTCGATCAACCATCTTATACCCGTGTCGATCCATCCAACCTCTGAATGAATAAACCCAGTCCAAGAGAACTCCATCAGCATCTACTAGTATTGTTTTTTTATTATCTGTATACATTATATAATCTCTCTCAGTTAAGGTTATAACTTAACATAAACCCCTCGAAAGTCAAACACCAATCCTAGCTTGTGCTATTTTATGGTATTCCTCTACTTTCTCAATACCTATGAAATTGCGGTTGAGTTGCTTTGCCATTTTACCTGTTGTTCCAGACCCAAGGAATGGATCGAATACAATGTCACCTTCGTTGCTCCATGAGATGATATGATCTTCTGCTAGCTGCTCTGGAAACTGAGCTGGATGCTTTGGTTTCATTTCTGTTTTCAGCCGCCAAGAGTTATAACGCATTCCAAACTCTGTGTTGACCTTGCCTTTTGTTCTCTCTTCAAGACTACCATCTGCTAATCTAGTGGTATTCTTCCCCCAACTACCAACCTGACCCGCGCATATATTTGGTCTATCTTTAATGGGGTTAAATGTTTTCGGCTTACCCTTGCTGAATATGAACATATACTCAATGATTTGGTGGTAACGATTGGATGAGGGGTTTGAGAAGTTATGCTTTTGCCAGATCATAGTATCGTGTAATCTAAATCCACACTCCATCGCATACAGTGCTTGCTTAAAGCTAGTTCCCGTCTCACTCCCTTTAATTGTAGCGTCACCCACTACCCAAACAACAACACCTCCTTTTTTAGTGACACGAAATAAACCATCAAGAACCTGTTTCCAGATATCCTCATTCCATTGTAATGTTCCCTCGTATGTTCTGAGATTATCGTATGGTGGTGATGTTACAGTGAGATCAACACTATTAGCATCCATCTTCACCATCTCATCAATGCAATCTCCTTGTATTACACTTATTGTTTTTTTATTATCTGTATACATTATATAATTTAAGGATATTGCTTCGTTAGTGCATTGAATAAGTCTGGATCTGCTGGTGAATACCAACCCTTTCCAGTGTAAACATTCAACACATCGCTGAAATATTTTTCATACATCAAAGAAACCTTTTCCAGTGAAAAGTTTTGACCAAACTTTAAACAATCTTCACTTTTTATTTTACCTTTTTCGATGTTGTTAACGGCTTCCACAAAATCACCCATTGTTCTGCATCGATAACCAGTAACTCCATGAAGGTTGTTTTCAGCAAAAGCACCCCAATCAGTTGTTATTGTTGGAGTTCCACTGAGTAAGTTTTCCACTTGAACTCCTCCGAATGGTTCTACATATAAAGTTGGAAGAAAACTTGCTTTAGCTCCAGCCATCAATTCTCTTCTAGTCTCTAGATCAGCATACCCGATATATTCAACATGATCTGGAACAACATAGTCTTCTGCTTTTTGACCAGCCATTTTTAATTTCACACCAGCCTTCTTGGCAGCTGCGATTGCTATGTGAACACCCTTTCCTTCATAGACTCTCCCAATATAAAGGTAATAATCACTTTTTTTCTCTCTATATTCAAAATCATTTACATCGAAGTAATTAGGAATAACAGTTTCATACCATTTCTGATGACATTGAGTTACGTTTTTTAAACCACAATATGCGTGGTATATCGCATAACTTTCGAAAACTTTCCACTGGGCCCAGTGATTGTCACCATAACCAATTCCAGGCTCAACAACAATCAGATCTTTATGTGCATCACAAACCTCCCTAACCCCGCAACCAAAGAAAGGCAAAAGAAAATCATTCTTTTCTTTTCTCTTTGCTATTTCTTTCTTAGCATTTCTGTAAAAAGCTTGGTAAGCATAATCCCTCATGCAATACTTGAAGAAACCCTTTCTCCAATCATATGATCCATAAGCATCTTCAAGATCTTGATTTGTTGTTACTGTGACATGCTCATCACAACACACCTCTGAATCTTCATGACCATAATGAATAATCGTGTGACCACGAGACTTCATCATCTTGCAGAACTTTAAAAGCTTCTGTGTGTATGCACAAGCCACATATTCTGGGCTTGTTACTGTGTGTGGAATTCCTAGACAATGGAAACGCATAATTAGCTATTACCTTGGTAGACCTTTGTTATGTAAGTTTCGTATGCTTCGATTTTCCCAAGCCTATCTGGCCAGTAAATGTAATCTTTACTAGGTTCACCCTTGAGATTGTTCAACAGCGGTTGAATCGAATTGTAGAGAGTATCTAATCTATCTTGTAGACTATCACTACTAGCTTCTGCATCTTGTACTGCATCTATTTCATCTTCATCAGCAAATGTGAATCCAAAGTCGAATACAGGATTAATTGTTTCTTCACTCATATTTTCTAAATATATCTTTTATTGTTTCGTTATCTAGTGCACCTCCATGTGCAGTTAAAATGTTTCCATCATGATCTTTTATAACTGTATACGGAATTTCATTTATGTGAAATCCAAGTTCCTTGCAATCTCTTATCAAATCAATAGTAGCTTCAAAATCATCGTCTATGTAAGTTTTGTTATAATCATAATCAAAGATTTCACACCATACTATAAGGTCTTTCAAGAATGGCTCGAAAGTAGCGCAGTTTTTATCTCCATATGCATAAACTTTTACCATACTATTACATGAATGTTTTGTATAGAAGTATTACTATAAAAGCTGGAAGTATAAAACTAAAGAATATGGCAATCGAATAGCCTATAATAATTCCAAGCAGGAGTCCTAATGTTTTTGCGAGTTCATTCATGTTTCTTTTTGTATTTGTAATATATGTATATCATTATCATTGCTGATATGAGACTAATCGAGTAATTAAAAAGAAGCCAGAAATCAAAACCAAACTTGATATAAACGTATATCGCAGCTGATATGTATCCACCAACACTTAACAGAAAAAGTGATATACTAATGTCATCAACCTGTCGTGTTTTTATGCTCTTTATTATTTGAGGCCAGTAACAACTAACAAAGCATATGTTGTATACTACACCAAATATAGTTTCCATTTTATTTTTTAAGGTGATTCAGGATCGCTTCAACCCCTACTATTTTTTCTTCATCCTCAGTGATCAAAGTTGGAACACTTCTAATTTTATGAAGAATGAAGTAATCTGTATCGTTAGTCATGTCTGCCAATTCAACCTGTATGCCCATATCTTCCAGTTGAACTTTCAGTTGTTTGCATGGTTCACACCACGCACTAGTAGCTAGAGTTGGTAGTTTATTCATTTTTACAAAATTCACAACCATTAGTTTCTTCTTGTGGGATCAATGAGTGGGCCTCACAATCTTCACACTCATATATGGGTTGAACCCCATGTAGGAAAGCGATAAGTCTAGTTAAAAAGCGTTTAATTTTTTTCATGTTTAATATTCGTATGGATCTGATCTGATTAGGGAGACTGTATCGATGATTTTTTCCAAGAAATCAAAATTATCATCTCTTGTGTATGGTTCAACTTTGATATACGAGCTGATATCCTTTATTCCTAGCAACTTGCATTTTTTACTGGAAGGATTGAATTCTTCACTACTGATTAAATAGTTATTCGACTCATTGATGTTATCTCCTAAGTCTGTGATCGTTTTAACATCACAAATAATATTCCTTTCGTAGAAGTTGAATTTGACTTGCTTACATAAATTCTCAACATGTTCTTTGTAGCTATCAGTGATAAGATAAACATCGAACATTCCTATGCTCCTTACAGCTCTGTCAATAGCACAATGAGCAGATTCTCTTACATTCGTATAAGCCTTCATCTTTCGACCAAATGGCACGATCAAGTCACAATCAACTTCTTCATTTAAAGTTGTATGCACTAATGTTTTTTCAAGTGTGAAAAATAGTTTGTTATTCATAAATTTTACCAGTTTGAGCTATAGAAAACCCTGTTACCTTTTTCAAATTCTTCACGGGCTTTCTTGATGAAAACCAAGTCTCTATCCCGTTTAGTTTTGCAATTCGAAGAATCAGCACCGAAGAAAAAACCTTTTGTATATGGCAATTGCATTGATGTAACATCTTCATCCAATCTATCTATATCAGATTCATACAACTCCATCTTCTTACCATTACCATCCCCACTGTTACCTTTGTATTTGTAAAGGTCATGCATCCACCCCTCTAAAGCATTGTGTTTCCGCCAATATTGTAAATCAACTTCATTGCCTTTAACATCCTTACTGTATCCATATTGATCTAATCCCATTTTGTTTTTATATTAGTGTTTTACTAATCGCAGTGACATATTAACATATGAAGTTAAAAAGTCAACTACTAGTTTGTTATTTATTCTCTTCCAATCAATAGTGGTTACCAAGCAAAGTGAACAGTTTCTTGAGGAACGTTACTAGATCTCAAGGATCTAGCATCCTCTCTGCACACCTCTAGTTTCTCGGCTTCATATAGCATATGCATATCCTTTTTAAAACCGATCATATCTTCATACGTTAAGTCATGCTCACTTGCATACATAACGTCACTTATTGTTAACTCTCCGATGAACTTGTCACTTACTTTTTTTGATGGATTCATAATATTATTTCTCTCAATTACATTTACAATGTAACATACCTTGACTCAAAGTCAACTATCATTTCACATAAACTTCAACGTATTTGACGATTTCTCTCATATCATCAAGTGACATTAACGGGGCATCTTCAAGAGCTGGAATCAATCTCGTACAGCAACCAGCTGCATCGTAAGCTTTATACTTTGCATTCTTACTAGGGAAAGCTCCCTGTGGTGGTCGGCTTTCTCTCCAAGCTGATTCATCTTCTCCCCTTGCAGGTCGGGTAGAAATCCACTTTTTAATTCGATCAACTCTAGCAATGAATCTCTTAGCTTTTTTTGCGTTTCTTTTCGCAGCTTCAATCTTGTATCTTTCGATTTCTTTTGTTTTAACAGTCATATTTTGTGGTGTTATAGTTAGATGGTTACAGGCTCAACATCAGCTGCTTCAAAGAACCAATCGTGACCGAACTCGTCTAGTGCTACCCAGCACTTATCATGCTCATGGTAGTATTCAATGAACAGCTCAGTACCTGTCTCCTTATGCCTTACGCACATGTCTAGTTTAATGTCAGTGTCTTTCATAGTAGTGGTGTTTCTCTCAATCACGATTAAAACTTAACACAAATCGTTGAAAAGTCAAACACTAATTTCAACTTTTTTACCATCCAACATAAGCTGCATCGTAAGCATCATCCATTTTCTCTTCTGATGTGTAAATATCAGTTGCATCGAATGACCACGCTTTAAAGCAGGCAAACTCTACTCCATTCTCCATTACCTTGATCATTACACGATTAACTCCAAAAGTCGTTTCGATTTTAATTGACTTTTCTGTTCTGGAAATGACTCGTATATCACAAGTTCCAACCGATCCGACTCCTCTGTAATTGTTATTGATTTTGAATTTCATAGTTTTATCTTGGTTACGTTTAAAACTTAACACAATTAGCGCATTTGTAAAGAAAAAAAATAATATAAATAAAACTATGATTTCATTCAAAGACTTTATCACTGTTGACTACACTCAACAAGGTGGAACTAAAGCTGATCCAGATTATTATCTAGCTTATCTTCGTCACAAAAGTAAGGGTTTAGAGGAAGTTGCTGAAATAACTAAAGCAAACTTGGATGCTGTTGAGAAATATGCTGATAAACTATTCTCTAAAGTTGGTATTGATGTTGAGTTTACTAGGCATTTCTTGGATAGAGTTAATGATGCGAGAAACAACAAGCAAATCACAACTCCAGAACTCGTAAGGTTATTCAAAAAAACTTATGCTCAATACGGAAAGAAAATCGCAAGTCTCGGACCTGATGCTGAAGCTGTATTGAATGATATTAAGACTGATGTTAATATGCCATTCGTTCTGAAATGGGATAGAAAAAATAAAGAGCTTGATATGGTAGCCAAAACTGTTATGCGTAAAAAGGATTTCAAAACACCTGATCAGAAGCTCGTTTTAAGTAGTTATGGTTATGTTGCTGAAGGTGTAGCTCAAGATCAAGATATTAAAGATAGAAAAGGATCTCAACCTAAAAAGTATTACGATAGTGAAATGTCGAAAAGCACAAAGGAAAAGAGAGCTGCTCATTTTGCAAAGAAGAAAGATGGTAAAGCACCTGGTGATGCAAGTGCAGAAACGAAACCTTCTAAGCACACTCTAGCTTATAAAAAAATGTATGGCGAACTCACTGAAAAAGAGATTTCAGGCCTAAAAAAAAAGTCAGATGCTAGTGGAATTGACTATTCAATTTTAAAGGATGTTTACGATAGAGGTATGGGGGCTTGGGAAACTGGTCACAGACCTGGTGCTACGCAACAACAGTGGGCTTATGCAAGAGTCAATTCTTTTATCACTGGAGGAAAAACAAGAACAACTGCTGATTCTGATCTTTGGAAGAAACACAAAGGAGTTAAATAGTCAGGTTTCAAAGGTTATGAACCAGTATAAACGACTCTAACCGAAACGAATCATAAAAAAACCACTGACCCGTTTGGATCAGTGGTTTTTTGTTTTGTAAATCTGAGATTATTTCCCTTTATAATCAACACCACGGATCTTAGTTCCAAACAAACCCTTAACTTGCTCGGGTGTGAGAACTATGTAGGAAGAACTGTATTTCTTATCTCCAATTGATCTCTCTTGAGAAAGTTGAAAGAGAACTCCTAAATCTTTTCCACCAGCAAACCTAGTAAGTGTTAATCCTTCCTTGCTCCAGATATCAGTAGCTTCTTCAAGTTCTACTTCATCAACTGGAGTTGATTCAATAATTGGGCTTTGATCTTCCTTTAATTTGAGTTTAAGATCACCTGCTTTGATAGCTTTATGGAACATGTTACCTCGACTTCCATTGATTGCAAGATAATCTGCGTTAGCAACTTGAATGTCCTTAACCTTACTATCTTTTACAGGTACCCACGCTTGGAATTGTGACTTATCTTTAAATGTCAACGTATACATTTCGGGATACGTTGGAAGCGGCTGAAGTGTTTTCTTATATGTAACTTTATTCTTTTGAATATATTTAGTTAACGTTGCCAAGAATGTTTTCTTTGGGCTTTTCGCCGAACCTTTACTGAGTTTCCACCAAAAGGTTTGAGCCATATTAAGGTTGTGATTAACACTTAAACCAAGTTCATCATATTTGCTTTCTTCCAATTCATCAGATTCCTTAACTTCTGTTACTCCCTTCGCCAAGAATTCTTTTGCTTTTTCTGTGATATCCATAATTGCATTTTTTGATTCGTTTGATTCGTATAAACCCTTGTTATCTTCGTAATGAGCAGAGGTCATAACGATACCTCCCTTTTTCTTCACATGCTTACTAGCATCATCATACTTCTTAAAGTATTGGACTTTCTTAGTGTTCAAATTTAGAACTAACCAATCTTTTCCACGGGGGCTTGATTCTTCAACAGGTTTCATGATACTATTTATATTAATCTGACTTTAAAATGTTAATTGCAGAAACTGCGGCGACTGCCAAACTAACCAATGCTTCTGTATGCTCTGGTGCAATCTGAACACCTGCTATAGCGATTAAAGAGATAAGACCTCTCCAAGTACTTTCTTGTTTCAACTTCTCCATTGTACTGAGTTTAACAGTAGTTAAGTGAGAACATTTTTGTGGACTGTCGTTGTTTTCCATATTTTTATTTATAAGATCCTAAGAAAATAAATCATCTTTAGTGACACTTACTTGATCCCTAGCTCCGAGCATTATAGCCTGATCCACAATTCTGAACTCATCAGAGTCGAAATTATAAGCATGGCAACTCGGGCAAAGGATTGTTTTATGAGAAACTATACTATCACACCCTTCGCAGATTTTATAGTTCTGCGGGTTTAGTGTGATGGTAATAGCTTTTTCCCACCTTTCACTGTCACTACTCATATTATTTTTTAGTGCGCTTTCTTGGTTTTGCTGTTTTCTTTTTAGCTTGCTTCTTAGCAGCTTCGATCTTCTTACTGATAGCTTCTCCTCTAATTTTCAATCTTTCGATTACTTGAGGGCTATCCATCCAAATATCTTTATCGTTAATAAGCTCGTTAAGTTCACTGTCTGTTAAGAATCCTTTATAGATATCCTTAAGAAGTGTTTCAGTCCATTTTCTTTGATGCATAATGTTTCTGTACATTTCACCACCTTTACCAGCAGTTCCTCCACTGTAGTTATGGAACAAGAAAACACTGTGATCACCAATGATATATTCATTAGCCATTAGGAATATCATTGTAGCTGCACTCATACAGGCACCCTCAACACTTGCAATTATGTGACCATCACTGTCAACCATTGCTTGAAGAAATTGAATGGTAGTGAATAGATCACCACCAGGACTATTGATGTGTAATCGAATTACATCATACTCTCTTGCAGATCTAATCTCATGAAACATTTCTGTGTAAGCATCAGCAGATCCAATTTCACCACACAGGTAGTAGTCCCTAACGATTCCATACTCATTACTAAAAGAGCCCGAGTTTCTTTTAAATAGAAACTGTTGATCGGGTCCTGCCATATTTTCTTTATTCATATTATTTTGTATTGATTGTGCTTTTCCTTCCTGCACCTTTTTTTATTTTTCCTAAAACATCATTCCAACCCGAACCTGCTTTTCTCATAGCTTCTCCAGGTCTACCTTGGTATGACATTCTTACAACTGAGGGTATTCTTTTAACGCAATCGGATTCTCCACACTTCGGGCATTTTTCACCCATTGGAGCATCCCTGTCATTCATGCTATGTGATTCCTCCCAAGATTCTTCACAACTATCACATCGATAATCGTAGTTCATTACTTAACACTAAGAACAAGGTTTGGAAAAGCTTTGGCAACTGTATTATGGGTTAAACCCTTGTAAAGTTTTTTAAGAGTTTTATCTTTCATCGCAACAAGAACTTCAGCATCTTTAGCATGAACTGACTCTAGCATACGAATGAATATAGACTCCTTTCTCACATCACTACCTTTTGCATCTGCTACACAGTCTTTAAGGCTTTTGATAAGATTACCAATTGTAGTTACCTGATTTCCTGGTGGTAACTCATCTGGAGTGTATGGTGGAGGACCCTCTGGAAAATTAAATGAAATATCATCCCTGAAATTCACCTGAAGAATCGTTTTCATTGCAAAGGATTCGTTTTCTTGAAGAATCTTAACTCTATCGGGCACACTTTTAGCTTCTGAAATTTTCTGAAAAACTTCATGAGGTAAAAGTGTTACGTGTTTATTTGGTTTTTGTTCAATCATAATTTTTTATTTTGTAAAGAAGTCATCTACGCAATTAATCAGTTGATTACATCTTTTGGTTATAAGGTAATTTAGCACTTTATTATTTCCAACTTTATCACAATTCTGATATGTTTCCATAATACCATTTGTAATTTCATCTGGAATACAATCAAGGTCAATCATACTTTTGTTTCTCATGTAGTTTCTGTATGTTTTCTCATCCAAAACCTCGCTAAGTTCCTTGGTTCTGCTTTCTTCATACCACTCTTCAATAAGTTTTTTCCTTAAGCTCGTTTGTCGAATTCCATCAACAAAGCATTTATCTTCACTAAGAACATTTGGAACACCATCACTACTATCACCTCTGAGAACATGCTCAAAGATATACTTACCTGGATTCTTATCCACAATAAGTTTTTTAGTCATGGGGCTATATTGCTTTACATTGTCGTATTTCTGCAACTGAATAAAGTCTTTGTCTGCACTAACGATCATAACATCTTCGTGTGCCCCGAAGTTCTGAGTAGATTTTGCTAATGTTGCAATAACATCGTCAGCTTCTGCATCGTTATATTTGACAACTCTAAATGGTAAGTTCTCTGCTATCTCATCTGTGATCTTTCCTATGGTTTCGTAAATGAAACCCCAATCCAAATCACTTTTATCTCTGCTGGTTTTTCTGTTGGCTTTATACTCTGGAAAAGCTTTCTTTCTCCAACTTGAGGAATCTACAGCTACAACAAGTTCACCATACTTCTCCCGATACACCACGTTAAAGTATCTAATTCCATTCAGAATATGGTGTCTGATAAGCTCTTCGTTTATATCACCTTTAGAGGCGAAAATGATTGGCATAGTAATGCCTGAATAATCTACTAGTATCATAATTTTAATTATATATTGTTTTTCTTATATGTCAATTCTATTTCACTACTTTTTAAGTATCTTTACATGAGAATGGTGTATTCGGCACTGGATGATACCATTGTGATAATCCTCCCGCAAGAGAACCTCACGGTCAAACTGCTCTTTCGTTTCCATGTAGGAAAGTTCTCCAGCACCTTTGCATAAGTGAATTATCTCTCGCTTTACAGAATCTAATCCATTTTCCTCTATCAACTCCTTAACAGCTTCACTTGACCCACAATAAGTTTTCCAATCAGATTCTTTTAAAGATCTGCGCTTTCTTTTCTTTCCTTTCAATGGTGGTCTAGTGACTTTACTCCAAAACTTTTTCTTCCCTATGTATTTTTTCCCATCATCGAAAGTTACCAAGTAAACAAATCCAACATAATCCTCGATCATCTCAGTTGTAAATTCTTTACCTTTGTAAAACCACATACAATATATATATGATCTTAAAAAAACCCCTAACTCGAAAGCTAGAGGTCTTGGTTTAAATTGAAATATGTTACACTTTAATAAGAGAATCTAGGATTCGCTCATTTTTTCCGATCTTACGAGTTGTTGGAGTCAACTTAGTTTTTGGTGTATACTTGGCTTTAACCACAACATACTCTTCTCCAAGTGAAACTACGACTCCGTAATTTGTTTTATCTCCGACTTTTAGGTTTAGTTCTTTTACTGTTTTCATAATATATATGCAATCTCTTTCGATTACGTTTGCAAGTTAACACCAATTTGGCATTTGTAAAGAAGAAAAGAAAAGTTTTTTACACTCTAAAGCTGTAAACCAAAGTGGAAATCATTCCTATGATTATAAAAGCTTGGTATAAAAAATCAGGTGTCATTTATTCTTTTTCTTTTCGATTCGACTGATCTTCCACATTCTGAAGAGATAAGTCAAGATAATAGTTCCAGCAAAAAGAGCTGCAGTTTTAATAAAGAAGCTAGGTGGTGTTTTTTCCACAACTACAGCTGCATCCATCATTCTTTGATGAATGATATCATCTACGTATTTTTCTATTTGAGCAAGCATTTTATGATAAGAATAAAAAATAAAAACCTACTAAAGCGACAACAAAAGCGACAGTATCAACTAGAGCTTCAAATGCACTCTGAAGCAAAGGTTTATATTGACTTTTGCGAATATCTTCTAGGTAAAAAAACATGAAGAAGCAATAGAACAACCCCAGAGCAATTACTGATAGGATTATTGTTATCATGTTTAAAAAAGGTTGTCAGTTTATATATAAGAATTATACTTTTACAAGGTTACACTTTATCTCCCTTGGTATTCGTTGCCAATCAATTGAAGTCTCTCACCTTTGTTTGTAAGAGCAAATACGTTTCCTAGCTCATCATACACTACAGCAAGATGGTTATGCTTCTTTGTGCGTAACTCCTTCTCTCCACCCTTCATGTATTCGCGCCTGGTTTGGTTGATACTGAAGTCTTTGCGGAACTCGTTAACTGCTCTTATTTTTTCAATGTAATTCATAATAATATAATCTCTCTCGATTGTGCTTACACCCTATCAAGAAAATTATGAATTGTCAATAAAATATTCCAAGCTAGTAAACTTCGTAATACAAGTTAATAAAGTTTTGAATGATGATTTCGTTTCCTGCTTGGGGTTTGTCAAAGATAATTAATTCTTGGACTTTTCCACTAAGGTTTCTACCTGCATATCCTCCTCCAATCACTTTCAAGTCATACGGGTAACCACCATCGTTAGCAGAAAACAACAGAACTAAATTAAGAGATGCATCTTGGTTTGTGGTAAACTCCTCACCATTGATATAAGTCTGACCCTGGGATTGGAAAGAGTTACCACCAGCTGTAGCTGGTTGCCATAAATTAGTATTGGTTGTTCTAAATCCTCTAAACGATTCAGTAACAACGTTATTCCACTTTTCTTCATCTCGGGTCTGAAGTATAGCTGCAATGTCAGTTGCTTCAATAATGTCAGATGATAAATCAAACTCATCATCTTCACCATCAAACTCAATTGCTGGCAATCCATTGCTGAATATTAAGCCTGGAATAATACTTTGATTTCTTTCAGGTGCACCTTCAACATACTCGTCGCTTTCCAATTTGTATTTGTTAATACCTCTTTCTCCAGCTGCACCATCGATGTTTACGTAATAAACATAATCATCAGTCACAGCACAACCCTGAGAGTTTACACTTGAGAGAGATTGCATATTACCACCATCTGCTATATCAATTCTATATAAGCCTGGATTACTATATGCAGCTACATAAATGTAATCACTTGTTAAAGAAATGCCAAACATGTTTCCAGGAACATTTGCCAAAGTGACAACATTACTTCCATCGAGGTTACTTCTACGAATCACATCAGTTCCTTGATCAAGCCAGTAAAGGAAAGTGTTTGTAGCCCAACAATCTCTATAACCACCAGCCTGTTGGTATATTTGTGTAAGGTTTTGACCATCAAGATCACATCTGTAAATACCATCACTACCATCATCAGTGATAAACAGATGAGTATCGTTAGCTGATATTCCATTAGGTGTTACTATTGTATCGGTCACTAAGTCAGTAGCTCCACTGCCATCAAGATTGAACCTTGTTAACTTATCACTAGCAGAGTTTAGGCAATATATGTAATCATCATTCACATGTAATCCCTTTAAACCAAGACCCTGATTACTGATCAAAGCAACAGGTGACTCCGATACGTCTCCATTTACATCTAACTTTACTCTGTAAATTATACCTTCAGTTCCATCACCCCAATACAAAAACCCGTCATGATGCCTCATATATCTTGGATATTCTAATCCACCAATGTGTATTTTTGGTTGTGAAACTTCTACAGTTTGTGAAGCATCATTTCCTTTACCACTTTGATCATACCATGTTGTAACGTAAGCTGGTGCAGATGAACACCAATCTTTTAAAGTTCCATTTAAAATTTCTTCTGAAGTAAAACCTCTAGATGATACTCCACTTCTAACTTCAATAACATTCTGGTCACTCCAAGCACTAGAAACATTTCTGAGGGAATATGCACTTGCCATTCCACCACCAAGTCGATCAACAATACTGTCAAGGTTTCCAGAAAACTTATTGACTAAATCATCAACAAGAGGATTCTCTGATCTGTTGTTTTCTATGAAGGTTGCATATGCAAAAGCATTAAAGAATTTTATAGCGTCATCCCAAGCATTCGTTTCTACACTCGCTAAGCTATTAAAGTTCGATAGCAATGAACTCATATCACTAGAAATATCTGTCAACTTGTTTGTAGCATCGGTGATCTCAACTGTATCAAGTTGAGGCCCACCAACAATTGTATCTATTGATGTTATTGCATCTTCGATGTTGGTTAACCATCCTGATAAATTGCCAGCAGCTTCACTCCACGTTTGAGAACCTAGGTAAAAAAACGTTAGTTGTTCTTCTTTAGGTGGAAGACCATCACTCTCAAGCATTCTGTTTTCTTGACTGTCTGCACTATTTAAAACACTTGGTATGGTTTTATACCCATTTATACCAGTCCACCAACTCGTATAGTGACTATCCATGTCAACAATTACTTCGTCTATACTAGTGTTAAACGTTAAAACAAAAGCATCAAAAGCATCGATAGCAAGTGTAACTGCACTTGGAGGACTGGATGGTGCTGATGGATCAGTAAACACGATACCAGAAGCTTTGCTTGTCAAGCTATTTAATCCTCTTTTTAACCCAGAATACGGGTTTGTTGTATCTGATCCACTTTTTATTGAACCTACTAATTCTCGTAATGATGACATAATTTAATATTATTTATACACCAATCAACCCCCAACCGTGAGTAGCAATAGCATTTAATATAATAAAAATACACGTAAGTATATGCAATACCACCCATGCACTTCTAACGATTGCAACATGATCTGCTTTACGATTATTATCATAAGCTTTTTGACCAATTGATTTACACCATAATTCCCACATAAAATTTAAACTTTTGATTTCAAGATTTGACATATAGCCAAGTCTTTAGCTTTTACTTCACATTCCCAAGTAACATCTTCATTGAGTTGAACAACAAGAGGAATGTGTGAGAAGTAATCAGTATGTTTCCTTGTTCCATCTATACCTTCACTCCAATGAAATACAGGAGTATACTCACCCCAAGTTTTCTTGAACAACTTAGCCCAATGATCTGAGTATGTTATGGCTGAAGGATTGCATTGGTCATGAAGGTTATCATAAACAAAGGGAGTCAATCCATTGAAAGTTTCATATAAGTTTTCACAACTCCAAAAACCTTTATCTTCATTCTCCAAAACTAAACGATTCTGAACACCTTGGCTACACTTCTTAAATGCTTTGTAAAATCTGTCATAGTATTCTTTCAAAGTTTCATCTTTAGCTGGAGACCTGCTAAGATGTAAACACATTGGAGAGGTGTAATTCTGTTCACATCCTAACCAATCCAATACTTGACTTTCGTGATTAAGTTCACGGATAGTTCTTCTTACAACATCTGGATTTAAGCTACTAAGAACATTGAATTGACTCGGATGACAACTTATAGAAATTCCTAGACTTCTAGCCGAGTCACCTGCTTCTCCTAATCCATCTATGATTTTATCGATATCTGGAAGATCTTGGTAATCGAGACTTAGTGTTTCGTCTGTAACCAACGGGAACATGCTACTACTAACACGTAAATGTGATATCCCATTCCTAGAACACATCCCGATGGTTTTACTCAATACAAAAACATTTTGTAAAATTCTATTTGACAATTCAGAAATAGAGGATGCTTTCTCCTCAGAAAGAAACTTCTTTCTCGTCATACTCTTGCTATGAATGCTTTCTTCATCACGTAAAATCTCACTAATACATACTAATCCTAATTTCATAGACACTTTATATCTAATTTTAACTATGTTGTCGAGATAAAATTATGTTATTTTTTGCTATTAATTTGATTTTGTATTTCTTCATAATACTCCAAGATAAAGTCATATCTCTCTTTGGTTAGACCTGTCATTATCTGTGACCGAGGATCATATATATTATAAAAACCAGCAATTTTATTTCTTTCGAAAATGTTCCAATCATTCTCATCTCTATAGGAAAACCTATCTTTCTCTATTTCCATTCCAGTGCTTCTGCTACAGTTGGGAATTGCTCTACAAAAATCTCTTTACAAGAATTTGCAATATTCATATGCTCAAGTTGTGTGCCGTGACCACTTCTTAGATCGATGTAATGAATCCAGCTTCGGCATGATCCACTCATATAGATACGAGTTGGAGTTGCTAATGGCAGAATAAATCGAGCGCACTCTTTAGCAATATTAGCATCAAGCATCTCTTGATATAAACTCATGCTATCATACATATGCTTTTTAATTTTAGTTTCAAAAGCATCTTTAACACCTTCGTCAATATCATCAATGGAATTTTGCCTGTTCTTTGTATCTTGACTCCTCAAATCAAACATTGGAATTGAATCTGCCAATAGAGAACTATCAGCATATCTCTGAGAAAACTCTTGATATGTAAAGCTTCTATGCCTTAAGATCTGAGCTGCAATACCTCGATTAGTTTCAATTTCAAGAGTCATGAATGACTGCTCAAACACTGACCAATGTTGATGCTTTACACAATATTTTAACAGACCAGCAATATCTGGATTGTTTTGATTTGAAGGATTACTCACTCTTGCCACACGACCCATGGTCGCTTCAGCATCGGGAGTTACACTAATTAATTTTGCTATATTACTCACCAGTATCTTCCAATTCTTTCTTTAAATCTTCTACTTTTTTCTGCTTTTCACCCCAAGTACAAGAATTGTAATCGGGATCTCCTCTATGGAAACCGTTCCATGAAATCACATCAAGAGCTTCTTTCTTATTCATAAGAAAATTAGTCTCTAGATCAGGGTCTGATTGATTTACAACAGAAAGGTAATCTTCTATAGATTCATAACCTTCATCAAGATCAAACATTTCTTCTTCGAGATAATCTCTAAGTTCCTCTTCGTTCATTTCTAAAATAGAAGGGTCTTCATACTCTTTTGCAAGAGACTCCACATCAATCTTAAAGATATTGCCTCGGAATTCTGTAAAGGATTCCCATTTTTCTACATATATTGTTTTCATAATAATTTTTTTAGTTAAATACTGCTTGTAATATAATACACACAAAGAAAGCTAATAAAACACACCCAGCAAAAATGCTAACTCCCATGAATATAAACTCAGCACATTCTTCCATTGGATCTTGATCGTGTCTCATAATCTTTTTCTTTTATTCTACTGAAACATCATCATAAGAACCCAGATCCTTTGTCTTGTCATAAACAACATCGCCATAGCATAAGTCTTCAACATAATCACTTGGGTCTTGCTCAATTGCTTGGATAAGATCTTCATCACTCATATCCATAATGGTGATATCTTTGTTTTGTCTGATTTCTGATAATTCGATTTTGGTTCGATATGTTACTGATGTATGCCGAGATTCTGTTCTCTCCACTACAATCATTTTGTCTAGAACACCCAACCCATATTCAGTTGTTGCATCGTCAGCAATTTCTTCTGCAACATCTCTATTTAAGATTGTTCGAGGCCCATCTAATTTGATTTCTTCTGGAAAGGTTTCAAAGTTCTCATTAATGATGTCGTAAAGTTCATCATTATCCAATTGTTTAATCCATTCTGTTTTTGTCATATTATTTTATTCTATTTTTATTTCTAAGTATACTTGTAATTTTTAAACGATTCCATCTGGTATTTTAGATGTATCATCAATAGTGAATTTGAAACTTTCACTTCCTGCTTTATAAGATTCTTCCATTGCACATTTAATAGCATGTGCAGACACTTTCTGTGTGTAAAGCTTTTTAGACATTTCGTGTAGGTCATGAATACTCAAGCATTCTTCTGCTATTCTGTTTAATTCATTCTTCATTTTAATCAAAGGTGATCTCTTCTTTAGTAGTGGTTTCCTTAATGATCTTAAACTTAGAATCATTAAGAATTTCATATCTCTGCTTATCTTGAATAGCAGAATCTAATAGTGTGTGCTCAGAGAGCACACGTTTGGCATATCCTTTACCTGGATCTAATAGAACCTTGTATAATGTTGTAGTTTCCATATTTTAAATAACTTCTGATAGAAGTATGAGTGTTACGTAACATGCAATGATGATTGTCATCGCGGTGATAAAGTCAATAATATCTTCTTTCATTTGTTCCAATTGTTTTTCGTATAACGAATCATATCATAAAGATACTTGCTGTCAACATTAATTGATGAGTAATCGTGTATTTCTTTTTTCAGTAATGATACTATGTTACCATCACTCGACCCATTTTTAATATGATTCTCTAAAGCACTTTCGGCGTATGCATAAGCATTTCGAGATTTATTAAAGATTTCTTTACTAGAATTCATGGAAGATTAACCTCTACATTCGAACCTCCAACTTGGAAAGATCCATCCATCAACATACAGTCTTCGATGGTGTTATTCTCTATCGCATTCTTAATCTGATCGATTCTTTCAATGAGTTGACACTCACTGCTTGCTTCAATTGTAATTGTAGTTATCATAATATTGTTCGGTTGAGTAAGGTTATACTATATCATAACTATCAGAATATGTAAACATAATAGTTATTGTTTTTTCAGGTGTTCATCCACCAGATGATTCCACAATTCATCAGTGGCATCTTCAGCAGGAAAAGTAGATTCGTTCAGCTTGATTTGACATGAACCCCTTAACCTGTCAATCATTTTCCTTCCACTGATACTGCCTCTTGAGAAACCACCATTTGAACTCACGATACCAACATGAACACTCTTATCATCTTCGAATATATTAGGGTCTAGCTCTTGAAGAGATAGAGAGATTATAAGCTTTTCGAAACCCTCAAGTTGCTCTTTAGCCTTATCTCTAAGGATGCGAGCAGTTTTTATTTTGTCGTCATTCATATAATCAGTATAGTTCTTCTTCAGCTTCAATTTGCTTTTCAATATCCTCAAGGATTTTCATCCTTCTTTCGAAATAGGTTCGATCTCTAAGCTCGATGGAATCCATCTGTGAACTCAAAAACTGCATTTTCTTTTGAGTATCAAGTGAGATGTAAACTACAAATGCAAGTAAAATTGTTAGCATTACATTTGTTAGTGTTTGAGTTATGTTTTTCATAATTTAAATATGTCATTAGAATTGCTCTTATTTTTATTTCTAGGTGTCTCTTTGGATATGATAATACCTCTCACTAGAGCAACAAGAAAACCAACAAATGATAACAAGAATGCTGTCACTGTAAGCTCATCTGGTGCTTTTAGAAACACACAAAGAACAAAGAGGATTACGAGGGGTCCACACCACCTTAGAAATATTGGCATTCTTTTATTCTGATGCTTGTTTTTTCTTCTGTTTAGCCATGATAGAGGCATTAACTTTAGGGGTTACTTTGTAACCAACAATATCATTGTAAACCATGGGACCCCATGATCTTCCTATAGTTTTTCCACGACCCTTAGCATCTTTAACTCTTCCTTTTAATAGTCTCTTACCCATAATTTTATTTTATATTTTGTTTTTTGTTGTTGTTGGTGAAAAGTGATACATCCACCACTGTGCATTTTTTCTTTTCCATTATATCTATAATGTAATCAGCGAAAGCATTGTCATTAGTATCTCCAATTGCTACAGTATTATTAGAGAATTTTACGATACATATCTTTTTCATTTTGTTATATTAAAAGTAGGGGCGGTGGGACTTGAACCCACGACCTGCCGATTATGAGTCGGATGCTCTAACCACTGAGCTACACCCCCTTATCTTTTTAATCCTTCACTTCGACTTTATCTTGAATATCAATCGTATCAGTGGAATCTTCCACTATATCTCCCAAGTATAATTCCATATAATCCTCTGGGCACATTTCTACTTGTTGAATGACCTCTTCATCACTAATAGATTTAGTTTGATTAGGTTTATTTTTTCTGATTTCGTCAAGAGTGATTTCAGTTTTCCAAGTTGTTTTATTTTTAACCCACTCGGTGCGGTGAACTACAAAGGTAACTGTCTTTTGTTTATTATCTTCCATTGTTTTATTTGTGTTGATCACATATTATCACAAGTTGCGTTTCTTGTCGATTATTTTTTTTCATTATTGTAAGATATTTTCAACTCAAAGTTTCTCTCAACCAAGAACCGAACAACTTCATTCAGTGGCATACATGCGAGCACATAAGCTTCTTCTGGTTCTGTATCCAACTGAGTGAACGGGTCATTACTTTCATCGTTACTGCATTCAGAAAAAGCCTCTTGAAGATCATTCCAGAACTCTCCGATCTTTTCGTTTTCGAAAATGTCTATATCTTTTGGATTCATATTCTATTGACTGAGATAACGGAAAATAGCAAGGCTCAATACAATCCAACCTGTGATAGAGCTGGCGAGAAAGAGGTGTGATAGTATTTTAGTTTTCATATATTATTCGACTGAAGTTGATTCACAAGTGATTGCCTCTTTTTCTTCGACTAGAGTTTTTACCATTTCTTCTAATTGACCAACTCTAATTTCCTGGTTCAAGAAGACTTCCCTATCTTCAACAATGAGTGTGATGTTATTCAACCCCATGTAAATGAGGAAGAGTATCGAAGATAGTATAACTAAATCGATGCTTAACCTGATTTGCTTTTTTACGTTTGTATGTCTTTTTTTATTCATTTTCCTTTGCTTTCTTTTTTATTGCAGTTGACACTTTTCTAAGTGTATACCACTGATTCCAATTACAACCTGGATTCCTATTTTTGTATTTAAGATACTCATCCAGCGCATCATTCCAACATTTTAATTTTAATTTATTAAGCTCGTATCTCATTCAATCTATTTCATCTAGCCAAACTTCGTGACTTTTGTTCACAATATTACCCGATGGTGCTTTCGTTCTAACTGTTAAAAGAAAGTTCCATTCACCACCTCGTTTTTTCTTTTCAACATTGAGTATAGTATGAACATGACCATAACCCCTAGATAGAATATAATGATGAGGTGACCATACAACACCTCCCTTGACTGGTGTTATTCCTTTTTCTATGTAATCTGTAGCTGTCATTATATTCTTCCATACTATTATTATATCAGTGTTCCCTTTTGTTAACGTCAAATCTCTTTCCCATCCCGCTTGATTCTCACATCGTCCTCTCCCCATCCAACAGCGAACAGGTTAACTGTATCGAGAACCTCCTGGAAGGTCTCGCCAGAGTCAACCTCTTTCCATTCGCCGTTATATTTTACCTCAACTGTAAACATACTTATCTTCTTGTTATTATTATTTAAATTTGTCGTAGTAACTATCGAAGTTCGGGGGGAAAGTGTATCCAAGAGATGTCAACTCATCATCAGAGTAAGACCATGCTTTTTCTCCATCGTAAAAGTAGGGCCTGCGATTATGATATCCAGTCGGGTGTTTGACACTCTTAACAATCTCAGTGTTTATATCACCATGAGTAAATGGCACATCATCGATGGTCACATTGTATCCACGGCATGATACCAATACACTATCACCATTCTTAAAGTAGACATAAGCATCCCAACCTTTTTTGTCAGCATGGATGATCTTGTCAACATGTGAGAATGTTGGAAATTTACGAAAGTCAAAAGCAGTCATGCTATTGATTGCGAGGTGAAATGGGTTTAGTTTTGTTGTTACTGTATTCATAATATAATCTCTCTTGATTGTGGTTACAACTTATCACGAAAAGTCTGACTCGTCAACAAAAATATCAAACTTTTTAACATGCTTAAATGCATTTCGATTTAAAGCTTAATCTGTAATTGCAGACCACTCCTTTTCATCTGGAAATGCTTCCATATCATCTCCAAACATAATTGATCGACTATGCTCTCCAATCTCTGATGAACTTAGACCTGCGTAAGTAGGCTTTTTCGATTCATAATTTGCTTCAATTACAGCTTCGATTTCTTCAAGTGTTTTCATACTGGTGGTGTTTGTTTCGATTGAGTTGATTCCCTCTCGATTGTGGTTACACTTTAACATAAATTCCCTACAAGTCAACTATTATTTTCCAGCTGAATCTCTATTTCCTTTTCAACTTTTTCTTCACCAAATCCGAGGTAGAGAAGTTGCAGTTTCATCTGACAAGTCTTTTCGTTGTAAGGCTCTACCCTTAGAGAATCTAGGTATTCCATAACACCTTCTTTGATATCTTTCTGTTCTTTAGACATTTTTCTCTTTGATTAAATCGATTAGTAAAGCGATCAAAAAGACCGAAGAGGTTACAATCCAAAAGGATATCAAACCTGATGCACCTAGTAATAGTATTTGTTCTGTATTCATATCTTATATATTAGTGGATGTTAATTGATTGTGAATCTTGCGACCGATCTCGATCTGCTGACTTGCCTGCTTCTCAGTTATTCCCTTGTCAAGTGCGAATACAGAGATTGTAAGGTAGTCGTTAATATACTCAAGGTATCGTTCTTGAAAGAATGCACCAGCGTTATCAACTGCGACCTGTATTTGTTTATTTGTTGCTTTCATATAATGCTTTGAATTATTTGACTAACGCAATTCGGCTAGGGTGGATAGCTATAACGTGATTTTCAAAGTTTCCCTTTTCATAATCTCGGGTCAAGTAAGCACATCCATGTGAATATCCAGGTCCGATTATATAGTGGAAAGTCCAAATTGACTTATAGCCTTCTGCTTTTACCTTGTCTCCTTTTTTGAATGTCGTCATAGTGTTTTTTGTTTTGGTGTTATTGTTTCTCTCAGTTACGATTTAAACCTAGCATAAACCTAGGAAAAGTCAACTACTAATTTTCAGTCGGTCTACCTCCTCAGTTAGTTGCTTATTAAGGTGTTTTAAGTAAGCTTTAAGATCACTATCATCACGAACTTCACAATTCCAATTCTTGATGCTTTCCTTTGTTCCTATAATTGCTCGCTCGATTCCCTTGATTCTATTCTTAATAGCTTCAGTAGAGTTGTAATTATGATTCATTTTGAAAGTTGTATTAGTTTTGGATTTGCTTAGCTGGCATCAGATACTAGAAGAGCATAATAGTGATTACATAACTCATGAGCTTCATCTCTCACTGCGGTGTTACAATATCCAAACTTATCTCGAAATTTTGTATTGAATTTTGCAACTTCTAGTGCTTCCATATCTGCACCATATACAGCAAGGATTTCGTAGCATTTTGAATGATCGTTACTAGCTTCGAACTTTTTATACTCAGCTAAAGTTAACTTGGCGGCTTCTTTTTTTACGTTGTATGTTTTGGTCATAATATAATCTCTCTTGATTGTGGTTACACTGTATCACTAATTCTGGATTTAGTAAAGAAGAAAATAAAAGTTTTTTCGTGACCACAAAAAATCGGGTGCAGAGATAATCCACACCCGATGTGTAAAGTTTAGTTTCGTTATCCTTCAACAAACGAATACAACTCTTTTGCTCTTTTTATAATTGATTCAGTTGAAGGTAAAAGATTTTCAATTGCTTCTATCGTTAGTTCAGATTCAGGTGGTTCTTCATTAGTTTTACCATCATTCTTACAAAGCCAAGCATCATAGATTCTTTGATCACTTTCCCTTATTGAAGAAACTTTCTCATTGTATTGCATCGAAAGTTCTTCATGAGCCAAACTCAAAACTTCCAATCTTATCTCGTATGCGTTTTTATTCATAACCAGGTGTGTGATCTGCATCACTGCAATGGATATGTGTTCCGCAAAATGGACAGTATTCTGGAACACACTCTTCATCGTGATCGTTATGATCAGTATCATCCTCAACACCAGAAGAGAAAGCTACTGGATCATCGTCCCAGCATACTTCATACTGACCCCTACAGAAATTACATTTATGTTCTTGATGTATCATTTATCCCTCACAAGTTGAGCATTCGTTAATTTCCCTAGCTAATTTCTGAGCTGGGTTTGCACTACGTTGATAATACAAGCTTTTAACACCTTGCTCCCAAGCATATATCATCAATTTACTAACTTCTCTAGCTGGAGTTTCTGGGTCTATCATAATGTTTAATGACTGACCTTGATCGATGAACTGTTGTCTTTGAGCTGCTTGAATGATGATCTCCTTTTGACTAATCTCACCCCAAGTTTTAAACACATCCTTTTCATGATCACTTAAGAAGTCGAGGTGTTGAACACTTCCTCCTCTCCTTAGAATACTATCCCAAGTTTCTCTTGAGTCTTGACCCTTACTTTTCAGAAGTTCTTTTAGATATGGATTTCTGTAGCTGAACTTACCCTTAGCATTATTATTAGTGAAGTAGTTATCCATATTTGGTTCTATGCCCTGAGAGACTTGCCCATGAATGAATGAACTACTTACAGTTGGAGCTACAGCGAGAGTAGTCGTGTTCCTTCTACCATAACCTTCAAGAAGTTCAGGCTCTCCAAACATATCAGCGAGGTCTTTACTTGCTTTGTCTGCTCTAGTTCTAATAGTTGACCAAATCTGAGTGTTGTGAAGTTGTGCTTCAAGACTCTCGAAAGGAATCATATTTTTGATTAAATAGTCATGCCAACCCAAAGCACCCATTCCAAGAGCACGTTGTCTGATGGCGAAGTTTCTTGCACTATCCATAAATGGCATTCCTTCAGTCTTAGTAATGAACTCAGACATGACAGCATCCAAGAAATAAACCATAGTTTCAATGGCATCAGTTTCTTGAATTTCTTCCCACTTACCAAGATTCAAGCTGGATAAACAACACACGAAACTTTCATCTTCACTACTGGAAAGCATGATTTCACTGCAAAGATTACTAGCATGAATCGTTTTGTTCTTGTCTTTATAGACTTGTGGTGCAGCTTTATTGACGTTATCAGAGAAGAAAATATAAGGATATCCAGATTCGAATTTCTTTTTAATTATCTTACCCCAGATCTTTTTGTTGGCTTTGTTATCATTCTCTAGCATGTCTTTCATCCATTCATCAGAAACACAAACACCAATACTAATCTTTTGGAGGGGGTTGCCCTCTTCCATAATCTCTAAGAACTCTTCGATATCTGGGTGATCAACTGGCATGTAAGCTGCGAAAGCACCCCTACGCATTGACCCTTGAGCAACAACATTCATGAGAGATTCATATATCTCCATGAAGTGAACAGGACCAGTACTCGTTCCACAATCGTTACCAATATTAGCACCACGGGCCCTAACATCACCGAAGTATGCACTTGTTCCACCACTGTTCTTAGTCATCATGGAGACTTCTCCAACTTTATGACCGCAGATCTGTTCAAGCTTATCTGGAATATAAGACCCGAAGCATGAGATTGGAAGTCCCCTTTTTCTGTTGAAGTTACACCAAACTGGGCTACTCAAGCTGTAAAAGTTCCTGTAGAGATATCCTAAGAATTTCTCAGCAAATCCACTGATTCCGAGTATATCTTCTGCACCTCTTGCTATGTCTTTTAATCTATCTTCTGGCTCTTCTCCTTCTGTTAAATATCCTTCTTTTAAAAACTTACGAGAATTTCTATTTAACCATTCAATTTTATCATTCATTATATCTTATATATTATATGTGTATGTGTTTATATTTTAGAACAAATCATCTTCATCGTATGACTTGTTGTTTTTACTGTATTCAACAGGAGTCTGATTAAAGAAATCAGTTCTGTTGTTACCGTGAAGTTCTTCATTGAACCACTGTGTTTTTGCCAACAGATCTTCATCTGTATCAAAAAGCTTTTCCCATCCAATCATCTCTAAGCTGAGATTGATTCGATCTTTGATAAATTCTTTTAGAATAGGAGCACTCAATCCAACTTGTTGGTCACCTTCCTCTTCTACAACCTCATCGATTCCATTAACGATCCAGTCGATGATTTTAGATTCTGCTTTGAAAGCTTCTCCAGCTTCATGAGTAATACGATCTCTCAGTTCGTCATCGAAAAGCTCTGGAGTTTGCTTTCTGATTTCGTTAATGATCTCAGCTCCAACTTTAGCATGAATGTTTTCTTCGTTTCGGGTATACATCACTTGCTGATCAGTTGCAGGTAGAACATTCTTAGTTCTAGCAAACCAGTTAATAACATAGAATTGACTAAAGAGAGATACATTCTCAACAAACAAAGTGAATAAGATAAGAGCATAAAGATACTGCTTCCTACTATCCTTGTAGAATCTATGTGTATACTTCTTAAGGTATTTTACACGGCCGTCAACCCAGTCGAGTTTCAGGTTCTCTTCGAAAACATCATCTAAACCAAGAACAGTAATCAATCTTTCGTATGCTTCGTTATGAACAACTTCAGTGTTAGCCATAACGTAACCAAGGTCTTGTAATGCTGGGTGTGGAAGGTTATCACCGAGTTTAGCCCAGAAAGTCTTTACTGCAATTTCAATCTGACCGATAGCACTCAAATCTCTAACGATTATCTCTCTATACTGATCGTTAAGAACAGTTTTGAAGTGATGAACATCTGCTGAAAAATTAAATTTTCTGTCAGTCCAAAAGTTATCATGCATTGAACGTATGTATTTCGTAGTCCAAGGGAACATGTTTGGTTTGCGGGAGACTTGTTCATCCCAGATAGTGAGTTTTGGAGATTTTTCAGATGGCTTGCTATTCATTAAGTTGGTTTTATTTTGGTATTTTACATTAAACGAGTTACTGCAACAAGTTTTTAACTTGCACAGTATATTATAAACTGAGGATTTGTAAACAAAAAAGTTCTACTTTTTCATATAACCCTTACGAAAAATAGCTCTTAAAGCCCCAGTTTCTTCACAACGGAGAACAACAGTATTCTTGCGTTGCCTTTTTGCATATCGATAAATTTGGTCTTGTTTTTCATCTTGCAAATTCAAGTATTTTGACCACCGTTCAAACTTATATCTTCCAGATTCAAACTTGGAAAAAGTCTCCATAGGAACATCGAACATCTTCCAGTTGGGGCCTTCCATTTTATCATACTTGCTTTTCTGAAATAGTGGTTGCGGGTTTCCAGCTACAGCTGAACTTGTGGTGTCTTCTTTTTTCATAGGTCAATATCTTGAGTCGTAGTATATATAATATTTTTAGTCTTTAAGTGAGTAAGTTTGAAGATTGGCACTCCAAATATTTCACCAACTGGATCAGTGTCTTCGGTGCAATAAACAATATCACCCTTACATGTCAAGTAGTCTTTACTAAGAAATACACACCCATCTTTAACTTTATATTCACCAGCAATTAACTGATTATCTTTGATAGTATCAAATGACTCTATCATCACATCCTCTTTGTTGGGGTTAAAACCATACAACTCGTATAAACACTCACCAATAAGCTCATCTGATAATCCAGTATGCTCCTTTATTAAATATAAAGCAGCTGCATATCTTCCAACAACACTTTGACCAAATGGAACTTTGGTCAATAACCTTTTGATATTATAAACCAACTTGTGAAAAACGTTGTATACACTTTTCTCTTCACTCGTTTCTGGTTTTTTTAGAAGTTCACCCTTTTCACCAATGATTCCAGCCTTGTATGCACCAGTTTTTTTCCATGGGGTTGTGAGTAATCGAAGAAACCTCAATGCGTAATATGTATCTCCTGCTCTGCTTAATAATCCCATGTTTTAAATTTTTTGTAGTTTTTTGGTGATATACAAATCACAGTGAATATTTATAAAATCGTCATCTTTGATGTAATTCAAATATATTAAAAATGTTTTAAGAGATGGATGGTGTTTAGAGTCTAACTTGAAAAACAACATCTTGGTTGCAGCTACAAAGTTGAAGACGTTATATATGTTAATCAAATGATTAAGAACTAATCGCTCTTTTATTTCACTAGTTTTATCATACCTGGTGAATAACTTTTGTATATACTTAAAACTTGACAAATCTTCATAGAACTCTTCAACATCCAAAACTCTTTTGTTGGTGTAGTTCTTTGCCGCGTATAGTGTGAAGTTCTTACTGTTCAGTTCGTCATTACCAATCATCTTACATTATATATAAGGTGATTTTAAGCTTCAGATATAATATCCTCTAGGAATATATGCTTAACATCATCAATCGATGAAGAGTTTTTGGATTTAGATTCGACTATTCCATATTTAGAATCGATCATATCGAAAGCTTCCTGCATTTTTGATACTGCATCTGATACGAGAGATGCTGATTCCTCATCAATGCTTTGGAGTTTAGACAGTGTTGAGAATAAGTCATCAGAAAAGCCAAGTGCATCACAAATTCCAGAAAGTATTGAATCTACCTCGCATTGTGATTCATCTTGATTATTATCAGAACCCGCTATCACCTTTTCAAGATCAGCGTCACTGTTTTCCCTCACTAGTTGAGATGTTGTAATTTCTTTTAAACTTTTCATTTTATTTGTTTTAGGTCTTTTATAAAGAACTTTTTATTCTTTTTATTTTTGTCTTCTACTACAACATAGTTGCTATGTCTTTCCGTTATCGTGTAAAGGTTTCCATCCTTGGAACTCTCAACACTTTCACCAATATTAAAAATCTTGTTGGTTATATAAAGATCTCTAAGTTCACAACTATCAGCAATCTGAATATGTGTTCTGAAATTATGCGACTCCTCCAGACCCACACCAACTCTTACTGCATTGAACAGTTTGATAGAGTCACCGTAAGTTTTAGGTATAAACTTAGAAAAGCTCTTTAAATCGTTATTTCTAGCTTTTTCCACAAGCATAGATTCACTAATCATCTTCGAACCTATACCAGTAACTTCAACACCATACTCAAAAAGTTCGTTTATCTTGTTGACCTGAAATAAGGTTTTATAAGATTCAATAGAATCATCATCAGAAACATAGGTCAATTTATTATATCCATCTCTATGTGCTTTCTTAACAGCATCGATCGGGTCTTTAACGTTGATATCTCTTATGATGTTTCTTCCATGTGTTGTAAACATTTTACGCATAAAGTCAATCTTTTCATTATAATCTAAAGGTTGATGATCTTGATCACTATCTGTTGATGAGTAGATCCTATAAGAATCACCCTCAGCTAGAGAAGATGCTTTTTCGATAATGCTCAGGCAATTAATACTCGGCGGATTGAAGTTACCACTGGATATAACAATGGGTTTAATCTTGGATTCGACAAAAGATTTGAAAGATTTCATTCTACAAGTTTTCAATGGTTTCAATGATAGGTAGAAGCTTAGATGTTAATTCATCCTCAAGTGATTTTGGTAACTCTTCTTCAGTAATGAGTCTTCTAGCATGAGTTCTCGCACGATACTCCAATACAACCATTGGTGTCTTTCTAACTTCAGATGGCTCTATTATATTAGAGGTTCTCTCATCCTCCTTAAGCTGAAGCATTCTGTTGCGGATATTTTGCAACATCTCCATTGCTTCTTCATTATACTGATCTTCTTCCATACTATACATATACTTAAATCATTTTGGATAATTCCTCAACCTCTGGATCTGAAGTGTCGTCTTCCTCATACTCACCCCTACCATTGATGAACTTAACTAAAGTTGGTAAGTTCTTAACTAAACTTAGTGACTTATCAAGCTCCAAACTCTTTTCGTTACCATCAAACCAAACATCGACACTAGTAAGTTCATTTGAATTTGCTCTAGGTTTACTCCAATTAAACCGAATAGCTATTTCTTCTTTATCAGAGAATATTCTAGTTTCAAAATCACTCAAGTCTTCCGAATTTGGAACACTACCTAGAGTCTGTGAGAAGAAATTATATTTTGTATTTTGACCAAGATACTTCGCTATCAAAGATAATGCTTTCTCAAAGCTGCTGGTAGATATAGCCTCGCATAGTGTAAATTCTACGAAGCTCATTTGTTTCTTACTCATAAATATTCCTAAGTTTATTAACTATTTATATTTATATTGAAGTTAGACACTAATATCTCTTTGATATAGATTGACTAATGCTACAGAAAGAATGTTGGCATCGATCTCCCAAGGTAACTTATCATAGTTAAAGTCATCACTGTAGTTTTTACCCTTCCACTTATTAACTTTAGTGAAGAACCTTAGTTCACCCAATTCGAACTGTTTTACATGCACAAACTCATGAGCGATAGTCCCAAGTAATACATTGTAATCTAGATCTGAATCTATCCAAATAGTATAAGAACCCTTTCCATTTCTGCAACATTCACCATAGACTCTCTCATGTGAAACTAAGTTTTTCTTAAGTGTGACAGTGCATTCAATTTTATTATTGAGTGGTATTAACCAATCCATGAAGTAATTACATGCATTAGATATATCAGTTTTTAGTTTTTCTTTTTTATAACAACCGTATACCCTGAGTCTCTTCATTACGTAGTATATATCATGTCTTGAAATCACTGAATCCCTCAGTGCTTCTCCCTCTATTAACAAAAGTATTTTCTTGCTGAGAATCTGTAGTCGGGACTAAGCCATCAGTTGGATCATCAATATCATATAATCTCATCTTAGATCTATCAATTCCTAACGTAAACCTCTTCAGTGAAGTTATGTCGTTATATCGATTCTTAAGTTGCTTAACCATAACTTGATTCATATTCTCAAGTTGTTCATTGGATATCAAAGCAATCATAAGGTCACAAGTTGCGGGTAATCCAAAACTCTCACTAGTGTCAGTCAACTCAATATCACTATTATCATAACCACTCCTAGTTACCTGAGTTGCACTCCAAATTGGAACATCGAATTCAACAGCTAAACCTCGTAACTCTTCAGCAATACTCTTGATCAAACTGTATGTATTAACTCCACCACTCAATCCTTTAATTCTTGAGCTACCACAAATGTTTAGGTAATCAATATAGATAACATCAGGTACGAATTTCTTCTTCATCTTGAGTTCAGTCAATAACGCTCTAAAGTGACCCGAATGTGCGCTAGCAGTTGGGTATTCTTTTACAATAAGTTTGCCCTGGGTCTTTTTGGATATGCTTTCGATTTTACCATCAAACTTCTCTTTAGTGAGATTCTTAAGTTGGTCTATTCTAACATCCATGAGGTTTGCATCAATACGTTCAGCAATTCTCTTCTCAGCCATCTCTAGTGTTATATACAAAACATTCTTTCCTTGCGCCAATGCACTTGAAGCAAAGTGGCACATTGCCAAACTTTTTCCAACACCTGTTCCCGCTAGTATGCAATTAAGTGTTTTGTTAGGAACACCACCACCAGTGATCTTGTTCATCATCTCAAGGTCAAAGGGCATTTTCTTTTCATCAAGGTGATAAAAATCAAAACGAGCATCAGATTGATCTATGTAATCATGACCAACTTCAGTATTGAAGGTTACACTTAGAGCTTTGTCAAGAATATCAGGCATTGCACCTTCAGCCTTTTCTTGGTGCTTACCATCAATAATAGTAATACATTCCATTACTGCTAAGTGTAAAGCTCGATCTTTACACCAACTCTCGGTAGTATCCAACAACCAATCACAATCAGTCTTCTCATCTTCGAGGTTTGTGATTAGAGAGTGAACTTCATTAGCGTCTTGGTTTCCAGCCATTTCTGACTTTTGAAACTCAATGCTCAATACTTTAGAGTCTGGTAGTTTATTGTATTTTTCGATAAAGGAAACTATCAATTCATAAACTGACTTATCAGACCCCTGGAAATATTCACTTTTAATGTGAGGCAATGCTTTTCTGCAAAAGTTTTCATTATATATTAAGTTACTAAGTATAACTTCTTCAAGGTTTTTCGTCATTATTTCCAATCTTGTATTCGTAATTTGTAATTATGTGAGCGAGAACTTCGCCAATATGGTTTTGAAAATCTTGATCAGTTTTTAAGATGTCTCTATCAACATCTTCTGGAACTGACTCGATTTTATAGTCGAATGAAAGCCTGCAGATCTCTTCACCATCTACAACCTCTTCATTCATCTTTACATCTCCGTAAGTATAAACAATTCCAGTGTATTTGTCAACCAAACATTCGACACTATATGTTTTTTCGTTTATGCCCTCTACGAGCTTGTAGTCAGAGTCGTTAATCATTTTCCACCTCCTCAACTGTCTCAACTGTAGTTTCATCATCATCATCACTCAACATCTTAGTGATTCCAACTGTGTATTTGTTCTTAACATACTCAGCAAAGTCAGTCTTCTCAAAGATTGGGGCCCAAAACTCTTTATTAAGAGTATCTTTAGCTCGACAGTTAGATGCATGAAGATCGTCACCAGTTTCTGGGTCTTTAGCATTATACCATCCATTCTTAGGTTTATGAGCATATCCACCATCAATTGCAACTTCAAGTAATCCACTCCACTTCTCAATACCACCATCCCAACTAACACTAATAGGAATCTTACTTTTCTCTTTAACGAAACGTGACTTTTCAATATTAACAATGAAGTGATAACCTTGAATCTCAGTTCCAACTTTGTCTTGTTGTCTACCAATAATCCAAACGTTGTCGGCAGAATACATCACACCAGTTCCGCCACTAACAACAGCTTTACTAAACATCTCTTGTGTTTGATAGGTGTGGTTAATTGCCAACAGAGGAATATCTTTCATTGACAAGAAAGGTGTAACCATTCTGAACAAACCCTTTAGTGCTTTTGCACGGGTCATATCAGCAACGCTCTTCATGTTCTCTGCATCATCAATCTCTTTCTTACTTGCAATGTTACCAATACTATCAATCACGATGATTACTTTATCCTTACGATCCAACTCACTAAGTTGATTAACGATATCAAATTTTAACTCTTCGATATTAGTAACTGGAGTATGAAGAACTCTAGAAGTATCGATCCCGAAACTCTCAAAGTATGATTGTGGAGATCCGAACTCACTATCGTAAAAAAGTAGAGCTGAATCTTTATGTTGCTTCAAGTATGCACTAGCCATTAGCAGTGCAAATGATGTCTTGAAGTGTTTACTTGGGCCTGCTAATACAGTAAGACCCGAGGAAAGACCTCCATCTAATCTACCACTTAAAGCAGCGTTGATCATTGGCACGCTTGTCGTGACCATTTCTTTTTCTGAAAAGAACTTACTTTCAGATAGCACATCTGCTTGTGCAGTTCTGCAATTCTTTTTTAGTTTATCTAATATGGACATATTGTTATTATATATTATTTTTCGTTAATGTCAATTATAAATTGACTTATCTTATTAAGTCTAGTGCTATAGCTAGAGCTTGCTCTGGGTCACAACCAATTTGAACAAGTTCGAAAACTAACTCATCTTCAAGTTGACTATCATCACTATAGTAGTCTCTCAATCCTAATAGGATTTCTTCTGCTTCGTCTGACCAATTCATGTTATTAAAAAATTAAATCTCTAAAGGTTATGATGTTCTTTATATGATACTCATCTTGAGTAATAATAGCATCAAGGTATGTATCAAGTTCATCTTCTGATGACAAGGAAGATTCAAATTCCAATTCCTTTTCAATTAGAGTGTTCACTTGTTCAGGCCTGTCATCTTCAACATACTCTAGGAACTCCTCAAAATAGTGTTTCCCAAAATCACCATGCTCTGTGCTATCCCAATCAATAGTGTGTGAGTCACCCTTTGCGAAACTCATAGCTTTATTAAAAAGGTATGATTTGAGGTTGTCTTCTGATAGACAACGCGCTAACTTTACTTCTATGCTTTTGTTCATGATTATATTATTTCTCAACTACGTTTTCTGTGTGATCACAATCCTCAGATTCAATGAAATTTTTGATGTATTTAAATTCACTGGGGTTAATATCAATCGCACTATCAAACCTCCAAGGGCTATTAGGCCACTTCTTTTTGATCCTGAGATCACCTTCAATAAACTCAACAGTCATGATGTAATCTGTATCGGGTTGACCATCTTCTTTAATGTATTTCATAATTTTATATATTGTATCTAAGTTCCTAGATGATACCATCTGGTACCCATTCGAATACTTCTGGAGTACCTTGTATAGATTCTATGGTATGTTCTTCTACTTCGATTTTATCTATATTATCTTCTCCATCGAGGATAGACCAGAACTTATCATATGCTTTAGCGTATCCAGCAGCATCGATCCAGAGTTGTTTATCTTGATCATCTTGACAATATACGAAATGGTATCTTTTATTCTCTTGCATAACTAATTATATCAGTGTTCCTTTATGGGCAGATTGCAGTTACGTGTTCAATTGTGAACTCAACTTCTCCACCATCTTCATCTACTCCAGAGTATCGGTTTCCATTGATTCCATTAACTACACACCAAATCCCATTCACGATAACTTCAGTTCCGACTTGAACTCTTTCTTTATTCATACTGTTATTAGATTACGTTGCAAACTTCGAGGTCGGATACACTTGGTAGAGTGTCACGATACATGATGAGGTCTTCGATGATCTCATCTAGGATCTCTCTGTTGTGCTGGCATCTAAGCCTCTCATTGATCAGCAGGTGACCATTAACGATCTCTCTGACTCTGACTGGTATGTTATAGTGAACTGCATCACTTACTTTTTCGTTTTTGCTTTTAGTCATAATATAATCTCTCTTGATTGTGGTTACACTGTATCACTAATTCTGGATTTAGTAAAGAAGAAAATTAAAAATTATTCATCAGTGTCATTTTCTTGTCGTAGATGCTAGTCACCCTGTCATAATTATCATTAATGACTTTCGTGATTCGAATAGAATCTTCTACTAAGTCTGACAGATCTAGACCATCCAACTCACCGATTATATCTAGAGACTCAAGCAGGTCTTTTAGTTTCGAATGAAATTTCAAATCATAATCATCCAAGCCCCAAGAAGAGTCTTTTAGAATTGATAATTTGTGATGATAACCCTCAAGTTTATCGAGGTCATCATCTGTGATTTTACTTGTGAGTGACAGCAGGGTGTCTTTTGTTTTGTCTTTCAGTTCCATGATATAATCTCTCAATTGAATTCACAATATATCACATGAATTTCAATATGCAATCGAAAAATTAATATTAATTAGAATGCCTGGCTAATTTTATTCTTAGTGCATTCTCCCGCTGAAGAGCTTCCTCTAACTCTACAGTATCCAATCCTCCTTGAGTGTAACTTGTGTAGTCATCGATTATTGATGTCACTTTGGACATAGCTCTAAAAACATCCGAACTATCCATGATGTTATCTAAACTTGAAACTACACTTTGAATTTCCTTTATTACCTCTTTTTCTTTACTCATAATGAAATGTTTTATAGCATACAATTACTGTATCTATAAAGAAATAAAACGAGCTCTAATGACCTGAGTTTGCAAGTCATTAGAGCATCGCTGATTTAAATGATGCCGAGATTTTTCAATCTACCGCGACCCCATTCACCCGCCAACTTTCTGATGTCAGCTGGTGTAAGAGAATCAACATCGATCTCTTTGCCTTTAAGCTTAACGATATTCTTTTTCTTAGCTGGAGCTTTCTTGACTTTAGGCTTAACAACCTCTTCAGCAACTACTTCTTCAGTAGTTTCCTCTGTAGTTGGTTCAGCAGTCTTCTTAACTTTAGCAAAAAAAGAACCCTTTGTTTTTTTAGTTTTCTTAGCCATTATGTTATTTATAACAATTAGAAATTGTGGATACCAAAATCTATCGCTCTCTGTGCTTCAACATTAAGAGGTCTACTCTTATACCAACCTCCAGTTTCATTATCAATTTCTTTGCAGAGTGAAACAACTTCATGCACTTGTATTGGATAACTACTCTTTATCGCCTTTGCAACAATGCTAACCATTATTTTATACATTGCGTGATACCAACCCGATTCAGTAATGCATTTGTATTGACTAACTGCCTCTCTTGAGACGAACGGGCAGTCATGATAAGAGTTCCATTTTATATCTCTGTTGGTTAGCTTTTCTTTTCTATACTTTGCTAATTTATTTTGAAGGTCTTCGCTTAACTTAGACCTGAAGCTATTGTCAACGGGATTGGTAAATGGATGTTTTCTCATTAAAGCATCAACATCAATCATTTCAGTATCTTCGTTGCATGTAAAGAATGAATATGCACCTGGGTATTTGGCAGGGACGTAATACATCCTTGACAGATCTTTCGTTTGAGGGTCAGCAAAAGAATTGAATTCAGAGTTAAGAGCATACCATAAGTGTTTGATTTCATCAGCTTTGATGAGTCTTTTGAATGGCAGAACTACTCTGAACTTGGGCTTCTCTTCAGTTGAACTAGAACTGTTATAAAGTATGTGACGTATGTTTTCAAAGCTCTTTTTTACTTCTTCAAATGAACAATCGTAATCATCAATGTCTAGAGGTGCCCACCCACACCATGCGATAACAT
>OCVQ010000191.1_pt1 | contig 54896 bp, 44 predicted proteins | sample 1539061 | NCBI WGS metagenome assembly OCVQ01 (sample SAMEA3355526, study PRJEB22509) | marine metagenome | biome: marine; feature: river plume; material: water | place: USA | collected 2010-08-08 | depth 0.5 m | reverse complement strand
GCCTACCAAGACCTCTAGTGCAACGGGTTTGTCGGAGATCACCAGCACTGTTTGCCGGTTGTAAATAGCACGACCAATAGCGGCACTCAAGACATTTGATTTGCCCGTTCCCGGTGGGCCGTAGATCACTAAAGACCCTTTTCCAATTTGATCAAGCGCGGCATGCTGATCGGGGTCAAGAGGCCCAATTTGCGCAGCTTCCCAAGTGTTAGAATATTCTGATTCTGCTGCAGTTGAGTCGCCAATGATTTGATGTAAAGCGCTTGAATACTGTGTTTGCAGTTGCAGGGCTTCCCATTCTTTACGCAGTTCGTAGCGCTGTGGATGTAAATTTGCAAAACCAGTTGTCGGAAGGTAACTCAGAAAGAGCCCTGTAGACAGTAACGCTTTAATATAGTTTTCGGGTTCTTGCTCTGTGAGCTCAACATTCAGGGTTTTTTTGAGCTGCAGACTTATAAACGGATTTAAAAAAGCTGCTTCTTCGAATGCTAATTTTTGACCTTGTGGATTAAAAGTGGTGCATTCGCGCAGGAATACAGGTGTTTGCAATAGCTGCGTTCCTTTTTTCCACGTAAGCAAGCCCTCGAAATGGACAAGCGCAATAACACCTCTTTCGCGTTCAATGCGCCGAACTTCTCTTAAAAGTTGACGGCTTTCTTGAGTGTCATTCCAGAGCTCAGTTTCTGTGTTTAAAATGGCAGAGGAAGTCAGGTCTATTAATGGGTCGTTGGCTCGAAGTTGCAATAACTCGGCTTCCCATGAGCGTAGATATTCCTGAACCAATCCCGACATTTGGTAAAGTTAGCACCAATCCATCGAATAAAAAACCTAAATTTGGCATATAAACAGACTCATGAAAACGCTCATACTCAGCCTCTTTTTAGTTTCAGTAGGCACTTTATTTTCACAAATCACCCTGCAGGTCAACGATTTTGCAACTGCCAACGACACCGTTCGCATGAGCCTAGCCAATCCATTTACAATTGATCTTCAGAATACGGGAGCCAATGCCGTATGGGATTTTTCGCAGCTTAGTGCTCAAAGTCAGACTTTGATTGATTACAATCCAATTGGTTTTGGTTCGCTCTTGATCATTGCCACCTACGGCCCAATTGCCTCCACGCCCTACAAAGCGACCTATTTCAACCTGACCAATGACCTACCGTTAGACCAATTTTCTGCATTCTTGCCCATTGAACTCTCCAATCTGAGCCAATATACGCGCCGAACCAGTTCTGAAATCAATAGCATCGGTTATTCGATTGATGTACAGGGGCAAGGAGTACCATTTAAATCAGACACCATCGAAACCCGTTACGCTTTACCCCTCCATTTCAACGACACCTATACATCAAGAGGTTACACCTACATCGATCTCAATCCGGCCACTGACATCAAATTTATTCAGCACCGCGAGCGCAATTCTGTGGTAGATGGCTGGGGTACCCTCACTACGCCACTGGGCACTTTTCAAGCACTGCGTATTCGTCATGACATCACCGAAAACGACTCCATCTACCAAACCTTTTTTGGCACCGGCTCTTGGATTGCTCCTCCTGGTTTTGTCACGACTGAATACGAATGGTGGACCACAGGTAAAAAAGAATTTTTAGTGAGGGCTACAGTAGGTGGTTTTGGTCAAAACCAAGGCGCAGCCACCATTGAATACCAAGACATCTACCTTGGTTTAGACGCCAGTATCGACGAACCCACTTCCAAAATAGAATTCTACCCCAACCCTGCAGCAGATTGGTGTTTTTTCAAAAGTACCACACCATTTGATTCAATTGAAATTTATAATTTGAATGGTCAAGTTGTTGCACGTCACGAAAATGCCGCATTACAGGGCTTTTTTGATATTTCAGCGCTGCAAACAGGAACCTACACCATTCATGTGCATACCTCAAAAGGGGTTCTTCACAAAAAGCTCGTCAAACTTTAATACCTTTACTGCGGCAAATCAGTCTATCGCTTTTCATTTGAAAAGAGGAAAGTCCGGGCAGCGCAGAGCATCGTACTTCTTAACGGGAAGGGTTGCAATAAGGAATTGTTGCAATACAGCTAGTGCCGCAGAAAACAAACTACCTCGGCTTGCCGAGGAAAAGGTGAAAAGGTGAGGTAAGAGCTCACCGCAGGTGCAGTGATGCACTTGGCAGGGTAAACCTTACGAGCTGAAAGACCAAATAAACCGAGGTCTGCGCAAGCAGAACGAGCTGCTCGCTCGTCTCGGAGGGTAGGTCGATAGACGCTGCGCGCGAGTGCAGTGCTAGATAAATGATAGACACCAACGCTGCGTGCAGCTATTGGTACAGAACCCGGCTTATGATTTGCCATTTTTTTTAATCATCAGCAATGTTGCATCACATCATTTCAGAATTAGAAAGGATCCAAGACAGCCAGCGCGCTCCTGCCATGGAAGCCTACATGAAAAACCGCTTCGCCTTTTTAGGAGTGGCTGCAGGCCCCAGAAAAAACGTCTTTAAACCATTCAAGCAAGAATGGAGCAATCTTTCAACTCCCAAGCGCTGGGATTTCATTTATGAATGTTGGCAGCACGACGCAAGAGAACTGCAATACATCGCCTTAGATGCGCTGCTTTCCGATTACAAGAAAAGAGTGGTGGCCTCAGATATTGATCACCTTGAGTTTTTAATCACCCAAAAATCGTGGTGGGACACCATTGATTTGTTAGTATCTCACGTGGTTGGCACTTACGCCAAGAAATTTCCGCAAGAATTTGCAAGTCGGGCGCAAGAATGGCACGCTTCTTCTCATTTTTGGTTACACCGTTCTTTATTAATTTATCAGCTCAAATTTAAACACGAAACCAACCTCGATTTGCTTCAGTTCTACATCCATAGCTTTAAGTGGAATAAAGAGTTTTTTGTACAAAAAGCCATCGGTTGGTCTCTGCGCGAGGTATCTAAATGGAATCCTGCTTGGGTGCGCCAAATTGTAGAACAAGAGGGGCTAACGGGCTTGGCCAAACGCGAAGCACTCAAATATGCCGCATTGGTTTAGGCAGTAACATTGGTGCTATTCTCTCCAGATTTCGTATTTTCACGGCCTATGAAAGCATACCAACTTCTTTTTTTGTTGGCCCTGTTCCACGCGGCCAATTTGTTTGCGCAGTTTGGTCCAGAAAATGGCTTAAAGGCTTCTGCGCCAACCTACATCTTGATCCAAAATGCCACTATTATGGTGCAGCCTGGGCAAACGCTCGAGTCTGCAGACCTTCTCATTAAAGACGGTAAAATCGTTTCGGTTGGTAAAAACATTAAACAAGAAGGTGCAGTTGCACATGATTACACTGGTAAAGTCATCGTCCCCGCATTTATCGATTTGTATTCAAGCGTTGGTCTGGACCCTGTCACGTTTAAAAATAACGGATGGAGACCACAACTAGAATCCAACAAAGAAGGCGCTTATTATTGGAACGAGGCCGTGCATCCAGAACTCGCTGCCGCAAGTGCTTTCAAATTTGTGCCAAGCAGTACAGATCAACTTCAACAAGCAGGGTTTGGTTTTGCGATAACGCATCATATGGACGGCATTGTGCGCGGGAGTGCAGCTTGTGTTTCATTGGGCCAAACAGAAGTACACAAACAAATCATTGCACCAAGGGCAGCACAAGTGTTTTCTTTTGCCAAAGGCGGCAGTCATCAATCTTATCCGTCGTCGCAAATGGGCTCCATTGCGCTTTTGCGTCAGGCGCTGTACGACCTCGACTACTACAGTAAAAACAAAGCCATTTTACCCTACTCTGTTTCTATGACAGAATGGGAAAGCCAACGCAATTTACCCATCATCTTTAAGACAGAAGATAAGTGGGAAATTCTTCGTGCCCACAAAATTGCAAGCGAATTCAAAACCGAATTTTTATACATCGGTTCGGGTAATGAATATGCAATTGCCAAAGAACTCAAATCAAAAGGAGTCAAGGTGGTTTTACCGCTGGTATTCCCAGAGGCCTATGATGTGAATGATCCTTATTTAGCCAGAGAAATCCCACTTTCTGACCTCAAGCACTGGGAAAGCGCTCCAGCCAACGCCATGCTACTTAAAAAAGAAGGACTCGACATCGCTTTGACGTCTTATGGACTCAAAAATTCGGATCAATTCTGGACTGCGCTGCGCAAAGCAATCTCCCGCGGACTCTCTGCCCAAGATGCCATGGCGGCTCTAACCACCGTTCCCGCAGCCTGGGTGGGCTTGACGGCTCAAGTAGGTACTTTAGAAACAGGCAAATGCGCGAGCTTTTCGGTCTACACCGCGGATCCGTTTGCCTTTGAGGCGCAATTGCTTGAATCATGGAATTTAGGGGAGGTGCGTTATTGGAAAACGGCAACTGCGAACCATATTTTGGGAACTTACAATGTTCAGTTACCCGGCCAAAATTACGAGCTGGTCATCACGGGTTCAAATGAAAAACCTCAAGGTAAAATAAGTTATAAATCGAGTACCGATACACTATCTACCAAAGCTGCTATTCAATTCAAGCAAGATGATATCGCTATCCAATTCCTCTCTATTGGTAAGCCTTCACTGCAACTCATTCAGTTGCACGCCAAAGTGATCAAGAATGGAATGGTACTCGAAGGCGATGGTACTGATGCCAATGGCCAATGGTTCCATTGGAGTGCTATTCAACAACAAACAACAGCCAAGGTAGCTCCAACGGCAATCAAGCCCGACACCACTCAATACGGACAGGTTTGGTTTCCAAATATGGCTTTCGGCACAAGCACCAAAGCCAGTGCCCAAACGATATTATTCAAGGACGCAACCGTCTGGACCAACGAAAAAGAAGGAATCGTGAAAGGCGCCGATGTATTGGTTGTCGGTGGCCGCATCAAACAAGTGAGTCGTCAGTCTATTGCTGCACCGGCTGGCGCCAGAGTCGTCAATGCGTCGGGCTTGCACCTGACCTCGGGTATCATCGATGAGCACTCACATATCGCTATTTCTAAAGGCGTCAATGAGGGTGGCCAAGCGATTACTGCCGAAGTCAGTATCGCCGATGTCGTCAATTCCGACGACATCGATATTTACCGCCAATTAGCCGGTGGCGTCACGGCTGCTCAACTTTTACACGGCTCTGCGAATCCAATCGGTGGTCAATCCGCGCTCATCAAGCTCAAGTGGGGGGTAAGCCCCGATGAAATGCTCATTGCCAACGCTCCAAAATTCATTAAGTGCGCACTGGGTGAGAATGTGAAGCAGGCCAATTGGGGCGACTTCAATACCGTCCGTTTTCCGCAGACAAGAATGGGTGTAGAGCAAGTTTTTTACGATGGTTTCTACCGCGCAAAAGCTTATCAAAAAGAGTGGGAGGCCTATCGTTCCGGCCAACAAAAGGCTGCACCTCGCATCGATTTAGAACTAGAGGTACTGTCCGAGATTTTGCGCTCCGAACGCTTTATTACCTGTCACTCCTATGTGCAGTCAGAAATCAATATGCTCATGCATGTGGCAGACTCTATGGGCTTTCGAATCAATACCTTTACCCATATTTTAGAAGGTTATAAAGTCGCAGACAAAATGCAAAAACACGGCGTTGCAGGCTCTACTTTTTCAGATTGGTGGGCCTATAAATTTGAGGTCAACGACGCCATTCCGTATAATGCTGCATTAATGACTGAGCAAGGCGTTTTGGTATGCATCAATTCAGACGACGCTGAAATGGGCCGCAGACTGAATCAGGAAGCGGCAAAAACCATCAAGTATGGCGGCCTGACCGAAGAACAAGCCTGGAAATTGGTGACGCTCAATCCCGCAAAAGCCCTGCATCTCGATGACCAAATGGGTAGTATCAAAGCGGGAAAAGCTGCAGATTTAGTGCTTTGGACTTCGAATCCACTGAGTATTGAAGCGCGGGTTTCACTCACTATGATCGATGGCGTGGTTTACTACGAAGAAGCCATGCAAGCCCAAAAACAGCAACAAATTGAACAGGAGCGCACGCGGATTTTAAGTCTGATGCTTGCCGCAAATGAAAGAGGCGAAGCGAGTAAAACCCCGCAAAAGAAAGTGAAAAAACATTACCACTGCGACACCTTAGGTGAAGAAGCAACAGAAACAGAAAATTCCCATTGATATGAAAGCGTTCTTATTTTTCTTCATTGCCTGCTGCAGCACTGCTTTGCAAGCGCAGCGCATTTTGCTTTTGCATGGCACGGCACACATTGGCAACGGTACGGTTGTCGAGTCGGCAGCTATTGGCGTGGTCAATGACCGCATTACTTTTGTTAAAAATTCATTGACCCAAACTTTTACTGCCAAAGATTGGGACACCATCATCAATTGCAATGGGCAACATTTTTATCCAGGATTGGTTTCTGCCAACAATACGCTTGGCCTCACAGAAATTGATGCAGTGCGCGCTACCCGCGACTTCAATGACGTCGGCGACTGGAACCCACATGTGCGTTCGTTGATTGCTTTTAATGTCGAATCAAAAGTAGTCGAGACAGTCCGAACTAACGGTGTTTTATTGGTGCAGGCAACGCCTCGCGGTGGCTGGATTTCAGGAAGTTCTGCGGTCATGAAACTCAGCGGCTGGAACTGGGAAGATGCCACGGTGATAGGCGTAGACGGCATCCACCTCAATTGGCCTTACAATAAAGATTCTTATGCCAAAGACAAACAACAAATTTATTCCTTTTTTGAGTTGGCCAAGACTGCAGCGTTTGATCGTAGAGAGCGGCTTTCCGACCTCAGAATTGAGGCAATGAAGGCTTGTTTCACCGGTACTAAACGCGTGTATATCCATGCAGAAAGCGTCCAACAAATTGTCGACATCATCGATTTTGCGGCGGCGATGAAGATCGCATATCCAGTTATTGTGGGTGGTTACGACGCCTACTTGGTTGGTCCGAAACTCCGCGATGCGCACATACCGGTCATGCTCTCTCGCGTACACAGCCTCCCTCAGCTCGAGGATGAACCCACCGATTTACCTTATCGTTTACCAGCGCTGCTCAAAGCCCAAGGCATCCCGTTTTGCATCCAAAATGATGGAGACATGCAAGCCATGAATACCAGAAATTTGCCTTTTCAGGCCGGAACAACAATGGCATATGGTCTTACGGAAGAAGAGGCTTTGAAAGCCATTTCATTGAGTGTCTGCCAAATAATGGGCATTGACCAAGACTACGGAACATTAGAAGTCGGTAAAAAAGCAACTTTGTTTGCGTCAAAAGGCCCTGCCCTTGATATGAAAACCAATCAAGTGACGACCATTTTAGTCGATGGAAAGTTTGTTTCGACGAGCAATTTCCAAGAACAGCTCTACCTCAAATACCGACAGAAATACCAGACTGAATCTAAATCGGAATAAATTGGTGTAACTTTTGTATGGGTTCATCGTCTTAGCGCTGTTTTATGACTGTTCAGCAATACAATGAATGTGTGAAAGAATTCGCAGATCGGCTTTATCGCTTTGCATTGAAAAATGTAGGCGATCCCGATTTAGCCCAAGACTTCGTTCAAGATGCATTTGAGCGATTGTGGGTTCGGGTCGATGCCGTCGATTACCAACGCGTGAAGTCCTATCTTTTTCGAACGATCGTCAACCTACAAATTGACCGCGCTCGTCGTCAGCAGTTGAAGCACCAGCACCTCAACTCGCTCCCAGATCCCGTTCAAGATGCAGGGGTTGCTCACGACGTTCAAAAGCTCATTAACGACGGCGTTGCACAGCTCACGGAAATCCAGCGCATGGTACTTACCCTTCGCGATTACGAGGGCTACAGCTATCAAGAAATTGCCGAGCTCACTCATATTTCAGTCGATCAAGTCAAAGTTTATATTTTTCGAGCTCGCCGCTTTTTAAAACAATACATAGGAAAAATGGAGGTTCTGATATGAAGAATACCGAAGCACATATCGCACATTTATTGCTATCCTACCACGAGGGTACCTTGAGTTCATCTGAAAAGCTAGAACTCGAAGCACTTTTGCTACAAAACCCCGAACTATCCCAAGACCTCGAGGACTACCCCTATTTAGTGGCACCTCAGACAACCTTTAACCACGAGCATTTACTTCGTGCCGAGCTCGAAAACTTAACGATTTACGATGGCGAAGAAGGCCACCCTTATGAAAAACTAGCCATTGGTAAGTTGGAAGAATTGCTGACAAAAGCCGATAGGCAAATAGAAGCGAGCCTCCAGGATAACCAAGCATACATTCAGGTCAAGAAAAGCGTCCAACTAACCCAACTAGTCCCCGATAAAGCGCAAGTCTTTCCCGATCATCATTTACTTTTTCAAGCAGCGCCTATCTACCGTTTGAATTGGAAGCCTTACGCTTTAATCGGTAGTTCCGCAGCTGCCGTTTTATTGGCCGTATTTATGATGGGTCAAGCTCATACCAATGTGAACTCCAATCAAACCAAAACAAGACAGCAAGCACGTGTTGTTTCAATTAAAAAGTCGACCCAGTCACAAAAAACACCATTTAAAAGCCCGCTTGTAGAATCGTTTCACTCTGATCAAGTTGCAATACATCCGCACGTCGTTGGCGAGCCACCTCGCGACTTTATTGTTCCTCTGCTTATTCCATCGTTAGAAGTACCGCAAGAAATCAATATGGCGCAAGTACCTAATGGAAGTAGCAGCAATGGCGAGGATGGCCCAATTCAAAATCAATCCGATGTTGCAGCCGTTCCTGCGATTCACAGAGGAGCTGCTTTTGATAAAGCACCAGTTACCATCAAATCGTTCCTCTTGCAAAAAACGAATGAGAAACTTTTTGGTACCGCAGCGCCTTCCACAGATTTAAAATTTGAAACATTGGCACGCTACGCCAGCGAGTCTGTCGGCATACCCGTACGCTATCAGGTAGAGGAAGCTCAAAATCAAGATAAATTGGTCTTTCAACTCGGGCCAATTACCATAGAAAAAACCAGATCAAGAAAATAACTTGTAACAAAAATTATACACTCCCGTCATAGGGTCAAAAACAAGAAAAATGAACATTAAATTACTTACCGCTTTTTTACTTTCGGGCTTTGCAGTATTTGCCCAACAGAATGAAATCAAAAAGATTGTCACCATCAAAGGCACCGACACCACCGTCATCGTCATCAACGGCCGCATTGATCAAATGGATTCCATGCTGACCGAAGAAATGAAAAAAGTTTACATCAATGACTCAATGGTAACGCGTGTAGATGTTTTCATGGACACCACTATTCTCAAAACTTCGGAAAATGGTTCGGATACCACCCTCATCAAAATTGGCAACATGAAAATTGTCATTTTAGAAAGCAAAGACCTTAAAAATGGTCAAGCCGAGTTGCCAAAAGGCGAACGCAAAATCATCATCGACGAAAAAGTCATTATCGAAAACGACGACGACCTCACCATGGAAAATTGGGATGCTACTGATGATCATTGTAGCACCTCCGGCGACGGCAACGCGATTTGGTCTGGTTTCGGAATCAATGCCAACGGTTTCATGAATGCCAATAAGCAATTAGCCAGTACTGCCGAGCTCGGTTTTCTGGCACTCGACCCCGCTAAAAGTATTGGTCTTCAATGGAATTTTGCAGAAAAACGCTTTCCTATTTTCAAAGATTACCTCGGAGTAGTTACGGGTTTGGGTTTAAACTGGAACCGCTATTCTATCAAAGATGATTATGATTTTACTGTGATGAATGATACGCTTATCGCCAACAATACTGGCCTCAACTATTCAAAAAATATTTTAAGTTCTACTTATCTTCAGGCGCCATTACTCTTACAAATTTCTACAAGCAAGCAGCCTTCAAAAGCTTGGAATATTTCGGCTGGCGTAGTTGGTGGCATTCGCATAGATGCACGCCAAATTCAGAAATGGGAAGCCGATGGCAAAAAGAACAAAGACAAAACCAAAGATGATTTCCAGTTCAATCCTTTCCAAGCGAGCCTCATGGCAACAGTTGGTTACGGAGATTGGAGTTTGTACATGACCTATGGCCTATCGGACGTCTTTAACGAAGGAGCAGCTCCGAAGGTGCGTGGTGTAAATGCCGGAATTTTACTCTCGTTTTAAATCGCCTCCATACACCACCAAAAAAGAAACGATGTGCCTAACCGTGCATCGTTTCTTTTTGCCCGTAACTTTCCATTAATTGAGCCTCAAATTCAAGAAAATCTTTCCAAGCTGCATCTACATCAACACCTTGGCTATATTTGCGGGCAAAGCCTAAAAAGGTGGTGTAGTGTCTGGCTTCACTTTCCATCAGCCCTCTGTAGAAACTGCGCAAGTCTTCGTCGGCAATTTCTTCAGATAAAATTTTAAAACGCTCGCAACTGCGGGCTTCTATCATCGCTGCGAAAAGCATTTTATTGACAAATACGCCAGCCGGGGTACTGTTTCGCTTGCCGTGCTTGAGGTAAAGTGAGAGGTCGTTGACATAGGGGTCTTTGCGTTCAAAACCCAATTGAAACCCACGTTCTCGCAATTTTTGATGAACCATTTCAAAATGTTCCATTTCTTCTTTACAAATCGCGCTCATCGCCTCGACAAGATCTGGATATTGAGGATAAGTAACGATCATAGAAATGGCGTTGCTCGCTGCTTTCTGTTCGCAATAAGCGTGATCGATGAGTATTTCTTCAATGTTTTTTTCGACAATGCGCACCCACCGAGGGTCTGTGGCCATTTTGAGTCCGAGCATCTGCTTTTTTTTCACAAAAATACCAAAGTCTCTTCGAATCAAACAAGGATGAAATGCAAGCGCAATGCTTATATTTGTCGAATTGAATCAACAAAATGGCTAAATCGAAGCAAAAAGACCTGAGTTGGCGTGCATTTGAGCTCATGTGTACGGCCAAAACAATGGCTGAAAAATACGAATCCAATAAAGAGGTAACAGCCAAATATGTGCATGCTACTTCTCGCGGCCACGAAGCGATCCAACTCGCTGTAGGCATGCAACTCAAAGCTCAAGATTGGGTTGCTCCTTACTATCGCGACGACAGCATTTTACTCGGTATCGGCATGAAACCAGAAGAACTCATGCTACAGGTCTTTGCTAAAAAAGACGATCCGTTTTCAGGAGGCAGAACCTATTATTCGCATCCTTCCTTGAATCGCCCAGATTTACCAAAAATACCTCACCAATCATCGGCCACTGGCATGCAAGCTATTCCCACTACTGGGGTTGCTATGGGCATTCAATACAAAGAAAAAACGGGTTTAGCCGACTGGCAACCTGAAGATGCCCCCGTTGTAGTATGCTCTTTAGGCGATGCCTCTTGCACAGAAGGAGAAGTATCTGAAGCATTTCAAATGGCTGCGCTCAAGCAGTATCCGATTATCTATCTCGTTCAAGACAACGGCTGGGATATCTCAGCAAACGCGAAAGAAACCCGTGCCCAAGATATTTCTGATTACATCAAAGGTTTTCATGGCATAGAAGTCAGGACCATCGACGGCACCGACTTCTGGTCTTGTTACCAAACTGTAGAAGAAGTCATTGCCACGGTTCGTGCCGAGCGCCGTCCCTTCTTGATTCATGCCAAAGTCCCCTTACTAGGGCATCACACCTCTGGCGTGCGCAAAGAATGGTACCGCGACGACCTCGAAGAAGCTGCCAAAGCTGACCCCTATCCCAAACTGCGCGCAGCGCTCGAGCAACAAGATGTTCGTTTGGCCGAATTCATCAATCTCGAAGCACGAATCAGAAAAGAAATCGACGCCGCGTATGACGCAGCGCTCCATGCGCCAGATCCCGAGCCGAATTCGATACAAGACCATATTTTCGCGCCAACCCCAATTTCCGAAGAGCGCGGCGAACGAGCACCTTCAGGTAAAAAGAAAACAGTCATGGTCGACTCCGCACTTTTTGCCATGCGCGAAATTATGGAAGCGCATCCTGAAGCCTTGCTCTACGGTCAAGATGTCGGGGGTAGGCTAGGAGGCGTTTTCAGAGAGGCCGCTACGCTTGCTCAAACCTTTGGCGATGAGCGCGTATTCAATACACCTATTCAAGAAGCTTATATTATTGGCTCAACGGTCGGGATGTCTGCAGTTGGTTTAAAGCCAATTGTTGAAGTGCAGTTCGCCGACTACATCTGGCCAGGCCTCAATCAACTTTTCACCGAAGTTTCTCGTTCGAATTACCTCTCCAATGGCAAATGGCCAGTGAGCTGCGTGATCCGCGTCCCGATTGGCGCCTATGGTTCTGGAGGGCCTTATCACTCCTCGAGTGTAGAATCCGTGCTGGCCAATATCCGTGGAATCAAAGTTGTCTACCCATCTACCGGTGCTGACCTCAAAGGCTTACTGAAAGCAGCTTTTTACGATCCAAATCCAGTTGTGATCCTCGAGCACAAAGGACTGTATTGGTCTAAAATTCCAGGCACAGAAGGGGCCATGAGTATCGAGCCTAGTGAAGATTACGTCGTTCCGATCGGAAAAGCGAGAACCGTTCAAGAGGCCGATCAAGCTTTCATCCAAAATGGTACGTCAATTGGCATCATTACTTATGGTCGGGGAGTATACTGGAGCACAGAGGCGGCTTCTCAATTTGAAGGCCAAGTTGAAATCCTTGATCTTCGTACGATTAATCCACTCGACATCAAAGCGATGGAGTCTCTTTGTGAGCGTCATGGTAAAATACTGCTTGTTACGGAAGAATCAATTGAAAATTCTTTCACCCTTGGTATTGCCGGAAGGCTACAACAAGCTTGCTTCTCTTATTTATATGCTCTAATTCAAATTGTAGGATCCATAGACGCCCCCGCTATTCCTCTCAACTCAACTTTAGAGGCAGCAATGCTGCCCAACGCTCAAATGGTTGCAGAGGCCATTTCTAAACTTTTGAAGTATTAACATATGGAATTCAAAGAAATTATAGGAGCAGTGGCTCAGTTTCACGATGCTTTTGGCATACAAAACAACAGTGCTCCAACAGCAGCGCTCACTGCCGCCGATATCCAACTGCGTTTTGATCTCATGAAAGAAGAGAACGAAGAATATTTAGAAGCTGCTCAAAATGGGGATCTGGTCGAAATTGCAGATGCTTTAGGTGATCAATTATACATTTTGTGCGGCACCATTTTGCGCCACGGGCTTCAAGATAAAATTATTGCCGTTTTTGAGGAAATTCAGCGATCTAATATGAGCAAGCTCGATGTGAATGGCAAGCCCATTTACAGAGAAGATGGAAAGGTCCTCAAATCGGAACTCTACTTTAAGCCAGACATCGCTAAAATTCTGCACAATGACTGATCTTTCTTTTTATTTTCAGCCCGTCGTTGTAGAAGGTTCTTATGATGAAGTCCAATTAGGGGCTCAAATTCAAGTTCACCAACATGCCTTTCCAGAACTCAAAGGTCCGGGTTGTGCCATTTTATCCGTGCCAGAATACAGGGGTTCTTCTCCAGAGCAACTACCGTCTACTGATTTTAGATCGGCACTCTATCAACTGCACGCTAAGGCCCACTGGAAAAAACCTATTTACGACCTCGGTACAATAGAGCCCGGTGCAACAATCGAAGATACCTACTACGCACTTTCTAATGTGGTCAGTGAGCTGGTCAAAAACAACATCATTCCAATCGTTATTGGCGGCAGTCAAGACCTCACTATGGCATTGTATCAGGGTTATGAAAAACTCGAGCAGCTCGTCAACAGTTGCGCCGTAGACCGAAGCATTGATATCGGCAGTGCCGACCAAGCCATCAATTCAAAGAATTATGTGAGTCATATGCTTTTAAAGCGACCTTGCTACCTATTTAACCACTCTGTTGTGGGTTTGCAACAACCATATGTCGCCGCTCCTGAACTCGAATTATTTGAGAAGTTATTCTTTGATGTCTCTCGCCTCGGAGAGTTCAATCAAGATTTTCGAATTGCCGAACCTCATTTGCGCAATGCAGATATCATCAGCGTAGATCTTCAAGCGATCAAGGCAACAGAACTCGGAAGCCTCGAAGGGTCTCCAAATGGATTTACTGCTGCACAATTATGTCAAATCACTAAATACGCCGGTATTGCCGATAAAGTCACCAGCATTGGGTTTTTTAGTGAAAGAGCGCTACGACCTTTAGGCTGCGGTTTATTGGCCGAAGCCATCTGGTATTTTCTCCAAGGCTACTTTGCCCGGGTAGGTGATTTTCCTTTCGGTAGCAAAGCAGATTACACAAGATTCACTGTTTTTATGGATGATGTCGCCAGAGAGCTCGTATTTTATAAAAGTAACAAGTCGGCGCGCTGGTGGATGGAAGTGCCTTATCCTCCTCAAGAAGGCGCGCGTTATGAGCGCCATCACATGATTCCTTGTAATAAGGCAGACTATGACAACGCCATGAATAACGAGCTCCCTGATTTATGGTGGAAGACCTATCAAAAATTAGGCTAAGCTTTTTATTAAAAAGCCTTTTATTTTCCATTAGAATTCTTTACTTTAGCAACTTGAAATTGTCGAATTCTATGAAAATCCGACCGTTTTACACATGCTAAACTAAGCTTATGCTATTGAATAACAGACTATTAACTGCTGCTTTTTCTGTTTTGTTGTTTGCCTCCTACGCACAACAAGATAAGCTTGTCACACACTTCATGTTTGACAAAATGAGCATCAACCCTGGTAAAACAGGTATCGACATGTACAATGGAATTTGTGCAACCTCCATTTACCGCAACCAGTGGGATAAAGTAAACGGTGCGCCAAATTCAGCGGTTCTCAATGTAGAGTCCAATCTTTCTAGATTTTTCCCAGGCGGAGTCGGCATCAACTTTTATCACGACGCAATTGGCTTCTCTCGTCAAAACACCGTGCTCCTCAATTATTCTTATCCGATTCAAATTGGCCGCACTGGTGTTTTAGGTGTAGGAGTAGGCCTCGGCATCATGAACTACGGCATGGATCCAACTTGGGTTCCGCCAACAACATTAAACGACCCATCTTTGCCAACTGGTTTTGCAGCAACTTCATTTGATGCGAACTTCGGTTTGTATTTCCAAGCTAAAAATTATTATGCTGGTTTTTCTACAACACACTTATCTGAGTCAGATTTAGCTGCTGATCCAACTAATATTGCTCTTTCTTTTCAAACTGCTCGCCACTATTATTTAATGGGGGGTTATATTTTCAAAGACGCATTCGGTACAGGCAACAACATCGACGCACAAATGCTCGTTCGCACAGATCTCATCAAATTCTCTGTTGATTTCAACGCGCGCTACATGACTGAATTAGGTGGTAACCCAGCCTATGGCGGTCTTACCTTCAGAACTTCCGATGCGGTAGCTCTTATGTTGGGTTATTCTCCAATTCCTAACTTCAACTTTGGATATTCTTACGATATCAATATCAATAAACTAGCCAGCATTTCTCGTGGTTCACACGAAATGATGGTTAAATACTGTTACTTCTTGCCGCCGCCTCCAAAAACGAAAGCAAGACACCCTCGTTGGTTATAAGAGGAAAAATTGTAACCATTTATATTGTTCTTACGTTATACCCGAAATTAAACCTGTAGCAAGTTACTTGGGAGTAGGTCAGAACCAAAAACAAACGAATGAAAAAGTATTTAAGTTTTCTCTTTGTTCTTAGCTTCATGTACGCTTGTAGCGACATCGAAGGGAATTTAGTAGGTGTGAGTGGTAGAGACACCTGGTATCCAGACGTCCTCGGCCCTGGAAAAGTTCCACTTGGCATGGTTTACGTGCCATCAGGTGCTTATCAGGCAGGTGAAGACGATGAAGACATCATGGGCTTCCATACAGCGCGCAAGCGTACTGTATCGGTACCTGCCTTCTACATGGATGCAACCGAAATTTCCAACAACGAATACCGCCAGTTTGTACACTGGGTACGCGATTCCATCGCTCGCGAAAAACTCTATCGTCGTAGTTACGACGAAGAAGCAGAGCGTTGGGTAAATATCCCTGACAATTTCTTTAAAGAACCATACAGAACACTTATGGCAATGGGATCCGACTTACAAGGAGGCAACACCCCATTCCAATTATTTATGGATTCTACCAACAACGCAGAAGTCGACAAAACGATCATGACGATGTTGGGTAACTACGACAAATCAAAAGGAAAAGGTAAAAAGCTCGTTAACGGTTTCCAATACGATCAAAAGAAATTCGGCATCACAGGTGGTCCGGATGAAAAATTTGATGTTGTGATGTCCGACGACGATCTTCGCGGTATTTTCCAAATGTACAGCGGAGCAGCTAAGAAAAACGCTCCGGACAAAACAAGTGCTAAAGGAGCTTCAACCAAAACAAAATACAACCAAGGTGGCCGCGTAGAAAATCGCAAATACTTTACCCTCAACTGGTTAGAGCCAGTAGACTACGAAGATCCTGAAGTTGCTTTTATGCTTTCAGACATGTACCTGAGCGAGGCAGAGCGTTTTTACAACCGTCGTGAAATCGATACGCGTTTGCTGTACTTTGATTACTATTGGATCGACTACAAAGAAGCAGCCCGTCGTGGTAAAATCGTTACCAAATCTATAGATGCGCGCAAAACTTTCGCCTATGATAGCCTTGATAAAGAAGCGAGTAACACGCTTTATCAGCGTTCGCGTCGCGAGCCGCTAGGCAAAGACTACAAGTCAAATGACTTACACCGTTCAGCGCTCATGACCATGGATCAAAATACCAACAAAGTTTGGGTTGATACCACAGCCTACACTGAGCAATGGTCAGAATTTAGTAAACTGAACGATACCAACGCTTTAAGAGGAACTATTCTTCAAAATCCGGGTCAAGACCTAGATTTAGGTTTCACCAACAGCAAGGGTTCACACAATGCCATTCGTGGCCATTCAGATCGTTCGCGCTTCATCATAAAGGAGCGCATCAACATCTACCCAGATACATTATGTTGGGTACGAGACTTTACCTATGCCAACAAATCAGCCATGACACAGAATTATTTCTGGAACACGGCCTATGACAACTATCCTGTTGTTGGTGTAACATGGTCTCAGGCTAAAGCATTTTCCGTATGGCGCACACAAATTTTCCACTCTTGGTTGCAATCAAACGGTGACCTCTTTGTAAACGATTTCCGTTTGCCAACAGAATCTGAATGGGAGCGTGGCGCTAGAGGAGACCTCGACAACATGCATTACCCATGGGGTGGTCCATACATCAGAAACGCTAGCGGATGTTTCTTGGCTAACTTTAAGCCGATGCGTGGTCGCTATTTCGAAGACGGAGGTTTCTACACTGTTAAAGTATATTCATACAACCCTAACGGCTTTGGCTTGTATTGTATGGCTGGTAATGTCGCCGAATGGTGTTCAACTGCCTACGACGAATCGACTTACGAGTTTGCTCACGACATGGCCCAAGACTTCGAATACGATGCAAAAGATGGTGAAGCACCAGTTAGAAAACGCAAAGTATTGCGCGGCGGTTCATGGAAAGACGTAGGTTACTACCTCTTGAATGCTACACGCACCTACGAATATCAAGATACAGCCAAAAGTTACATCGGTTTCCGTAACACCATGACACACTTAGGTCGTGGAGGTAAGGATATCGAACAAGAAAATGGCGAAGAAATTCAAACAGATATTATCCTAAACTAAACTATAAACTATAATCAATTAATTTCTTAATTCTTAAAAACAAAAACTATGAGTGGTAATGGTGGATTTTTTGCTTCACGCAAGTACAAATTAATTACAAAGTATGTAACCGGATACGGTGCCTCTGTGGTAATTCTTGGTGCACTATTTAAAATCATGCACTGGCCAGGTGCTGACCAAATGTTGATCGTCGGTCTGATTACAGAATCTTTGATCTTTGCCTTTATTGCAATGGAACCACTTCACGAAGAAGTTGACTGGACACGCGTATTCCCTGAATTGGGCGTCGAGGAAAACAACGACGAAAACCGCTTATTACCGCTCTTGAAAAAAGGTGGAATGGGTGGCGGTGCTGCTGATCACTTGGCAAAAGAATTAGACAAGGCTGGAATCGATCAGGCATTGTTAGCTAAATTGAAAGACGGTATGTCTAACTTAGCAGACAACGCAAAATCACTTGGTGCCATCTCCACTGCAGCTGGCGCGACAGATTCTTATGTTAAAAGTTTGGAAACTGCATCTGAAGGTTTAAGTAAACTTACAGAGCAATATGCAGCATCAGCAAACGCTATTGCTGGTATTGCTGGTGAAGGCCAAGGTAACTTCGGTTCTGAAATGCAGAAACTAGGTCAAAACTTAGGTGCACTCAACAACGTTTATGAGCTTCAACTCAAGTCTTCTCAAGACTACCTTGAAAGCATGCATCAAATGAACAGCCTTCAAGAAAATATCAAAGCGATTATGGCAGATCTTGCTGCTTCCTCTAAAGATACGGCTTCTTACCGTGAGAACATGGCCATGTTGTCTCAAAATCTTACTGATTTGAACAACGTTTATGGTAACATGTTGCGTGCGATGAGAGGTTAATCCCTTTCTTTAAATATTTATTTAGTAGTAACAAATTAAAAATTAAAGAAAATGGCAGGTGGTAAGGAAACCCCAAGACAGAAGATGATCGGTCTCATGTACTTGGTATTGACTGCACTTCTTGCGTTGAACGTGTCTAAGCAAATTCTCGATGCTTTCGTGGCGATCGAAGACAACATTCAACGAGGAAGTATTACACAATATGAACGTGGTGAGACCGCAAAAGGCGCTTTGATTGAAGAGCTTTCTAGCGTGACCAAAGACGAAGCTGGTCGTGCGAAAGCCGAAAAAATCAAAAAGTACCTCGGCATGATTGAAAAAATCGACAAAAACGTTGGTGAATTTATGAGGTACGTCGATGATCTTAAAATTGAAATGATTGGTATTGTCGAGGGCCCTGAAAAAGTCAAGACTGAAAAACCAAACGACAAAGAGAGCATTCTTTGGAAGAAATACGATCCAAAATCACCATTACTTCCGGCTCGCTTATATCTTCAAGCGATTCAGCAAAAGGAAAACTTCGATGTGCCCATGCACGAAATCGTGGGTTCTGAAATCTCAAAAATTGACCCTACTAAAAAAGGGAAGAAATTATGGGAGATGTACAAGGGCTTGCGTACCTCAATTGTAGAAATTGCAGGTAATTATCGCGAAGGTGAGAAGAACAATTGGAAGCTTAAAGTCAAAGAAATCAATGCTTACAAAGATTTCCAAGATTTAGAAAAGCAAATCACCAAAATGTTCAAAGCGCCAGGCAACAAGGTGAATCCTGAGGACACAGAAGCGTTGCTTTCTATCTATCAAGAGTTGACCAAACTTGAATACGCTGACCACCACGAAGCGAAAAATATTCACTGGTTGGGCCGTACCTTTGATCACGCTCCTTTGGTCGGTGCCCTTGCCTCTTTGAGTTCGTTACAAAACGAAATTTTGTCGGCTCGTGCCAAAGCAGTGAACTTGCTTAAATCAAAAGTAACTACCGGAGAATTCTCTTTCAACAAAATTCAACAGTTGGTGAGTGGCCCTGGTGTAGCTACTGCAGGCGAAGAAGTTGAGCTTTTGGTAACTATGGCTGCCTACGACTCCGATAAAAACCCTGTTGTCACATCAAGCACTGGGAATGTTGAAATCAAAGATGGTATCGGTCGGATTAAGATGAAAGCCGGCATGACCGACATGAACGTCAAAGGTACCGTGACTATTGTCAACAAATCAGGAGTTCCTTATAAAAGAGATTGGGAATGGAAAGTCGCAGTTGTGAAAGCGCAAGGATCAATTTCTCTTCCAGAAATGAGCGTTCTTTACAAGGGCTGGAATAACAAAGTTGTACCAGTTGTAGCGGGTGCTGTAAGTTCGTCTATCACTGTAGATGGCGGTTCGGCAACCAAAGCTTCTTGGACAGACGCCGATGGTAATAAGTACGAAGGATACTATGTAACTGTTACTGGCGCCACAAAATATGTAACAATCGGCTTGAACGGTAAAGATAAAGATGGTAAGTCAAAATCTTTCGGCAAATTTAAATACAAAGTAAAACCTTTCCCAAAAGCACAATTGCAAGGAACAACCATCTCCAAAACAACAGGTTTCAAGGCTGTCGTATCTTTGGGTGCTGATAGTCCATTTACAGGTGTAAGCTTTACGGTAATCGGTGGTTCAGTTGTAATGGGTAACGACGAAGTTCCGTTCAGTGGTGACCGCATACCAGCTGCAGCAATCGCCAAAATCAAGGCAGGAAAGCGTGTAGCTGTTGATGTCACTTACAAACGAAATGGAGGCCCAGTAGAAGTAGCTTCTGGGGTTCTCAAAGTTGTTCCTTAATTGGAAATAAATTAAAACTTAACGCATATGAAAAATGTATTGTTTGTTTTAACTTGTTCAGTTGCAATTTTTGCAAGTGCACAAGACCGTCCCCAACGCGGACCTTATAATACATTGCCTGGGGGAGTTGTTGATGGTGTAGCCATTCAAGACGAGGTTCCGGTAAGAGCTAAGGTAGAATACGAGTATGTTCGTGCAAATGACGTTACTTGGCAAAAGCGCGTGTTCTCACGCATCGATGCCCGTGAACTCTTGAACCACGACATCTTCTTGCCTTACGATTCTTTCGAAAACGACGGTGTTGGTTCATCTTTTAAACCGACAAATGCCAGCGAAATCGATGACCCGACCTGGAATAAAGATCAAACAAGATGGTCCTTATGGACAATCATCTTGCGTCACATCATGCTCGGAGACTTGACCGTCTACCGTGTGGCTTCTGAGCTTTATCCAACAGCCGAAGACGGCCATTCTTTCAAGTACCCTATCGTGCGTCAAGGACAAAACGACTATTTTGAAGTCAAAAGTTATGAATCTGCAATCAATGGTATTGTAGCCTCTGGGGGTCTAGGCCCTAAACTCAGAATTTATCGTCCAAATTCAGAAGATACCATGGATGTCATTAAAACATCCCAAACGCTTCAAGAATACCTAGACTCATTGCGTTCAGACTCCGATTACGAAGAACTAATGGCTATTGACCTCGAGTCTTTCAACAAATGGTGGAACATGGCTACTGTAAACAGCCCTGTGCGTCGCGATGCCATCAAGCGTTTTGTTCCTTCAAGTAACATCGTAGCTTACCACATCAAGGAAGATTGGTACTTTGACAAAGAGCGTTCTATTTTGGACAAGCGCATCATCGCAATTGCTCCTGTAGCTCGCTATACACGTCCTGTTGCTGAAGAAGAAGAGTCAGGCCCAGTGGAGCGCGGAGAATTGTTAGTATACGATGAAACCGGTAAAGCTTATTTGTTCAGCGCTGCTGAGAACGAGTTCGTTGAATACACTGAGGCCGTAGAGGAGCATGAAATGTTCTGGCTCTATTTTGATGAATTGCGCAACGTGATTGTCAACTATTATGTTTACAATGATAAAAACGATGCACAATGGATGTCTTTCGACGATCTTTTCTGGAAGCGCAAGTTTTCTTCTACGATCTACCGCGTCTCTGACAAATTCAATCGCGAAATTGAAGAGTACAAATTCGGAGTAGATGCCTTGTACGAAGCAGAAAAAGCGAAAGAAAAAATCAGAGATTGGGAACACAACCTCTGGCATTTCTAAGATTCTATAAATTATGAAAGCCTCGCTGAAAAGCGGGGCTTTTTTCGTTTATTTTTGTAATGTGAAATGGATAGGTAACCGCATCAGCTTTAGTGATCAAAAAGACAAAACCACAATCGTTATTGATCCGTCTAAAAATGTCTGGATTTCGGCTATTATGGGCGCTTGGTTAGGTATGTGGTACGCTATAGGCGGAACTGTAATTTGGGCCTTAAACGTCATGAAGCTCAAAGAGCAGGAGAAACTGATTCTCTGGATTTTCTTGGTTTTTTGGTTATACTATGCCTGGCGCGTCACGATGAGCTTCTTTTGGAATATCAGAGGTCAAGAATATATCAAGATTAGCAATGAAGCCTTTTACTTGAAAAAATCATTTTTGCATTTTGGCAAATCGGTTCCATATTACTTTGAGAACATGAAAAACTTTAAATACGATATCCCAAAAGAAGGTAGTTTTCAGTCTATTTGGGAGAGTTCACCCTGGATAAACGGCGGCGAGCGTTTTGAGTTTGATTATTTTCACCAAAAAGTGCGCTTTGGCAGAAAACTCAACGAGAAAGAAGCCAAACTCTTATTTCAATTGATATCAAAAAAAATTAAAGCCTGATGTACGGAAAGATCCAAAATTTTTTAGCTAACGAACTTACTCAAATTGAGCAAAATGGCTTGCTCAAAAAAGAGAGAATCATTACCACACCGCAAGGTGCCAATGTTAAAGTGAGCACCGGCGAAGATGTCGTGATCATGTGTGCGAACAATTACCTAGGGCTTTCTTCTCATCCAGAAGTTGTTCAGGCTGCAAAAGATGCCCTAGATACGCATGGCTACGGCATGTCATCAGTCCGATTCATATGTGGTACGCAAGATATCCACAAAACCTTAGAGCGAAAAATTGCCGAGTTCTACGGAACAGAAGATACTATTTTATATGCCGCAGCTTTTGATGCGAATGGTGGAGTTTTTGAACCATTGTTTACTGAAGAAGATGCCATTATTTCAGATGAACTCAACCACGCTTCAATTATAGACGGCATCCGTTTGTGCAAAGCAGCTCGTTACCGCTATAAACATTCTGATATGGCCGATCTCGAGGCCCAACTTCAGGCCGCACAAGCGCAAAGACACCGCATTATTGTTACAGATGGTGTGTTTTCTATGGATGGTGACCTCGCCAAAATGGATGAAATTTGTGCATTGGCAGAAAAATATGATGCAATGGTCATGACCGATGAATGTCACTCAGCGGGGTTTATTGGTAAAACTGGCCGCGGAGTTCCCGAGCATTTCGGCGTCATGGGTAAAGTAGATATTGTTACGGGCACCCTAGGAAAGGCCTTGGGCGGCGCTATGGGAGGTTACACTACCGGCAAGAAAGAAGTGATCGAAATGCTGCGCCAGCGCTCGCGTCCTTATTTGTTTTCTAATTCACTTTCGCCTGCTATAGTTGGTGCTTCTATCAAAGTTTTTGATTTATTGAGCGCCACGACTGAATTAAGAGACCGTCTCGAGGCGAATACCGCTTATTTCAAAGAAAGAATTGTGGCAGCTGGTTTTGATATCAAACCAGGTGGCTCGCCAATAGTTCCGATCATGCTTTATGATGCAGCGCTTTCTCAAGAATTTGCCAATCGCTTGCTAGATGAAGGCGTTTATGCAATAGGGTTCTTTTATCCGGTAGTTGCCAAAGGCCAAGCTCGCATCCGCACCCAAATTTCTGCGGCACACACCCACGCAGACCTCGACAAAGCAATCGCGGCCTTTATCAAAGTAGGCAAAGATTTAAAAGTCATCTAAGGAATATTTCTTAAACACAATAGCATATAAACTTTCCTTATATTTGTCATATGGCAAAGTTGGGTCAGTTTTTGTTTTTATTCCTTGTTCAGCTCTTCGTGATGAAGGCCATTGGTACGGCTGTTTTACCCGTCTTTGCTGCTGATCAGCAAACCTTAATTTTAGAGGAAAATCAAGAAAATCAATCATCCGATGACACCTTTGAGTTCAATTTTTTAGATGAAGTCCTTGACTTTAATGTCCCGGTAGCTATTAGTCGTCAGGCTTACTTAAATTCTTCTAAGAAGGCCTACTCATTTTATAATACCGCGCTTTACATTGGGTTCAAAAATGAATCCTTCCGGCCACCTTGTGCATAATGACTGAAACTTCATTCATTCATTAATCTCATCACATGTTCACATTTTTTAAGTTTTGGAAGCAAGATCTTCCTGCCGGTTTAGTTGTATTTTTAGTGGCTTTGCCCCTTTGTCTAGGAGTTGGCTTGGCTTCCACCAATATTGGAGGTCAAGAGGGCTTGCCTAATGTGATGTCGGGCATTATAGCCGGTGTCATTGGCGGAGTTGTTGTCGCCATTTTTTCGGGTTCACGTCTTGGAGTTTCAGGACCAGCAGCAGGCCTGATTACTATTGTTTTGGCAGCGCTTAATGATCTCGGTTCATTTGAGGCGTTTTTACTAGCTGTTGTGCTTGCTGGCGTTATTCAATTCATCTTGGCATTTGTCGGTTTTGGTTTGTTGGCAAACTACGTGCCCACAGCCGTCATTAAAGGGATGTTGGCAGCAATAGGTATCACGCTCATTTTAAAAGAAATTCCACACTTATTGGGCTATGACAAAGACTATTTTGGAGATGAGTCTTTTTGGCAATTTGATGGGCACAATACTTTTTCGGAATTATTCTATGCCCTGAACGCATTTGAACCTGGGGCAGTTATATTGGGAATGAGTGCGCTACTGATCATGCTTCTTTTTGATGCCAAATGGCTCAAGTCTAAAAGCTGGGCACCGTATATACCTGGTGCACTTGTCGTTGTGGTGGTGGGTATATTGGTCAATCAAGTATTTCTCGGAACCCTCCAGGTAAGCGGCAAACATATGGTAGAGGTGCCTAATTTGTCTTCTTGGCCGCAAATCAAGTCTATTTTTCACTTCCCTGATTGGCAGCAACTTGGAAATTCAAAAGTTTGGGTTATCGCAATGACCTTAGCAATGGTGGGCAGTCTTGAAACCTTATTAAGCTTAGAAGCCACAGACAAACTCGATCCATTAAAGCACAAAACCAATCCACACCGCGAATTGAAAGCCCAAGGACTCGGCAATTTACTCAGTGGGCTAATTGGTGGCCTGCCCGTTACCCAAGTTATTGTCAGGAGTTCGGCAAATATAGCCGCTGGAGGTCAATCAAAACTAGCAGCCATCATTCATGGTTTATTCTTATGCATTTCAGTCCTGTTTTTGAGTAACTTGCTCAACATGATTCCGCTGGCTGTATTAGCAGCTGTGTTGGTATTAGTAGGTTACAAATTAGCCAAATGGTCACTTTTTGTAGAGATGTATCAAAAGGGCTTATCTCAGTTTATTCCTTTTGTGGTGACTATTGTGGCGGTGTTACTGACCGATTTGTTAAAAGGAATAGGTATCGGAATTTTAGTTGCTATTTTTTATATCCTCAAACGAAATTTTCAAAATCATTTTACCAAAGAAGAATCTGCTGAGACGCTCAAAATGATACTCTCAGAGGAGGTAACTTTTCTCAATAAAGGAGGCATTTTAAAAGTGCTTCAAGAAAACAAACATAAAAGTATCACCATCGATGCAAGTAGAACCAAAAGCATTGATCTCGATGTACTTGAGTCATTGAAAGAATTTAAGTTCAATGCAGAACAAGAAGGTCGTCAACCCATCACATTTATCAATTTATAATGGAAAAATTTTACAATCAGTTACTAGAGAACAACAAGAAATGGGTTCAAGGTAAACTCCAAAAAGATCCCGATTATTTCAAGAAATTATCTGTGGGTCAGAAACCACCCGTACTATGGATTGGCTGCGCAGATAGCCGAGTGCCGGCAAATGAAATTATCGGTGCTGAGCCTGGCGAAGTGTTTGTGCATCGCAATATTGCCAATATGGTTGTCCACTCAGACATGAATATGCTATCGGTACTTGATTATGCAGTGAATGTCTTGCAAGTGAAGCACATCATTGTCTGCGGGCACTACGGTTGCGGTGGCGTACAGGCAGCCATGACCAATAAACACATCGGCTTGATCGATAACTGGATCAGGCATATCAAAGATGTATATCGCTTGCATCGTTCGGAACTCGACGCCATAGAAAAGGAGAGCGATCGTTTTGATCGATTTGTCGAATTAAATGTTTTTGAACAAGTCCTTGACTTAGGTAAAACATCTATCGTACAAGGAGCTTGGGAACGAGGCCAAGACCTTCACGTACACGGCTGGGTCTATGACATCCACGATGGCATGATCAGAGATTTACAGGTTACGCTCAAAGACAACCAGACCCTGAGCGATGTTTATAAGTTAGATCTGTAACATCCGACCAACTACACGGCTCAGCTCCTTTATATTGTGTAATTTCGTTCAATGGAATTATTCATCATCGTTTTATTGGTCTTGATCAATGGTGTTTTCTCAATGTCAGAAATGGCATTGGTGAGTTCAAAGCGCTTTAAACTCGAAAAGGCCAGTAAAAGAGGCAACAAAAAAGCACGTAAGGCACTGGAACTTTCAGAAAAACCAACGCGCTTTCTTTCAACGGTTCAAATCGGAATCACTTTAATTGGCATTTTACTCGGTGTTTATTCAGGAGAAAACCTCACCAATGATTTCATTTCAATACTTGAAAAATTTCAAAGTTTAAAACCATATAGCGAAGAACTCGCCACTGGAATCATTGTCGTGCTCATCACTTATTTCTCCATTGTTTTGGGTGAGCTCGTACCAAAGCGCATTGGTATGGCTTACCCAGAAAAGATCATCACTTTTATGGCAGCTCCCATGCAATTTTTGGCGCTACTTACCGGCCCATTTGTCTGGATGCTAACAGCGACAAACAATTTATTTGTGCGCATCCTAGGTTTGAACGACACCACTGATCAAGCCGTTTCAGAAGAAGAAATCAAATCCATTTTAAAGGAAAGTGCTCAGGGTGGAGAAATCCAAGATATAGAACATTCCATTGTGGAGCGGGTGTTTGAATTAGGAGACCGAAAAGTCAATTCGCTCTACACGCACCGCAGTGAAGTGGTGTTTTTCAGAGAGGATGATTCCTGGCAAGAAATCTGTCAGAAAATCAATGAAGAAAAGCACTCCGCTTACCCTGTGTCTTCGAGTAATGACCTCGATGACATCACGGGCATCATTCTCTTGAAAGATTTATTTGGTGGGCAAACTGAACAAGATTTCAAGGTCGGGAATTTGATCAAAGAACCCATTTATTTCAATGAAAATACCAGTGCTTATCAAGTATTGGAGTCCTTTAAAAACGAAGGCAATCATTATGGAATTGTCGTGAATGAATACGGATCTGTTCAAGGGATCATTACCATGGATGACATGCTCGATGCCTTGGTAGGTCAGGCCACGGAACATTACCAAGATGAATACAAAATAGAACAGCGCACCGACGACTCTTGGTTTGTCGATGGACAGTATTCCATTTTTGATTTTGAAAAGTATTTTGATGTTTTATTAACAGATGACCAAAATTCTTTTGCAACGGTGGCTGGTTTATTTATTTCAAAAAAGAATGAAATTCCGGAAGTGGGTGATACCTTGGTCATTGGCGAATTACAATTTGAGGTGCTTGACAAAGATGGCCCGCGTATAGATAAGCTATTGGTAACGCTTCTCCAAAAATAAAATGTGGTCTCGCCAGGAATCGAACCTGGATCAAACGTTTAGGAAACGCTTATTCTATCCGTTGAACTACGAGACCAGTTGTTGTATTTCTTCCCAAACCTGCTGAGCAGCGAGATCCCAATTGAAGTGCAAAACACGCTGCTTGCCATTCTCGACTAATTGGGTTTGCAAAGCTACGTCATTTTTCATTTTTTTCATGCCGTTGGCAATCGAATCTACATCGAAAGGGTCAACAAATAACGCGGCATTTGCTGCAATTTCAGGCAAACAACTTTGGTCGCCAGCAAGGATAGGTGTGTGACTTGCCATGGCCTCGGCGAGTGGCATTCCAAAGCCCTCAAAATAGGGAACATAAACAAAAGCGGTAGCTGCACCCATGATTTGAGCAAGAGCACTCGTTTCGAGATGCCCCAAGAAGTGAATGCGATTGGCAATTTTGGGATCGATTTTGATGACTGTGTTTTTCCACATTGCTGCGCCTACTATGACGAGGTCTGTGGAGCTGTCTGACTTCGTGAATTCTTGAAATGCTGCTATCAAGCGATTGATATTTTTTCTGGGATGTAAAGAACCCACGAATAGAAAGTAGGGCTTATTGACGCCTATTTGCTGCTGAATATTTTCTTTTTCTTGTAAGGAAATAGGTTTGTAATGGGCATTGACCCCATTGTATACGACCCTTATTTTTTCTGATGGAATTTGATAACTCGAGATAATGTCTTGTTTGGTTGTATTTGAAACGGCAACAATTTTATCGGCAGCTTTTGCGAAGCGCGGGTAGTATTTTTTGTAATACCAAGCTACCCATTTAGGGAGATCTTGCGGAAAATGTTCAAAATTGAGGTCGTGGATCGTGGCTAAAGTGGGTACTTTCAGGCCTAATGGCAACATGCCGTCAGGCGACCAAAATACATCGAGTTCATCTTGTTGAATGGCGCGTTTGAGTGTCCATTGAAACCAAATGATGTATAAAAAAGGGTGTCTTGTCGGAGGAAATACAGATTTGTAAATGACATTTGACCCGAAACTGAATTGTGGGTCAACGGGTCTGTCAAAGTAGAGGATGAAGGTGTGTTCTGGATGCGCAGCTGTGAGGCGTTGAACCAGCTCTAACGTGTAGTTCCCAAAGCCCTCCATTTTTTGGCCCAATAAAGATCTGGTATTGATTCCGATGCGCATCTTAAAATTGCAATATATAATTGCTTGATTTTTCTTCTTTGATGGTAGTAGCAGGGCCATGTCCACAATAAACGACCGTATCTTCGGGAAATTGGAAGAGCACGTCGTGTATGCTATTTTGAAGTGTGCGAAGATCGCCTCCTGGTAAATCGACGCGGCCAAAGCTACCTCTGAACAAAACATCACCATTGATTACAAAACCACTGTCGTGATAGAACACAACATGACCAGGTGCGTGCCCAGGCGTATGAAAAACCTTGAATGTCAAGTTTCCAAATTCCAGGATTTGTTGGTCTTCAAGTGTAAACTCGGGAATGGCTACCTCTTTGTAATTTTCAAACCCATAGACATGTGCATAGCTTTTTACAGATTCCCAGGTAGGATGGTCTGCAGCATGAAGATAGGCTGGTATTTGAAATTGATGAAGGCAGAATGAGGCACCTAAGATGTGATCGATATGCGCGTGAGTAAAAAGAATCGCCCTGACCTCTAAAGCATTTTCATTGATGTAGGCAAAAAGTTCAGCTTCTTCTGCTCTTGTGTAGCAACCCGGATCAATTATAACAGCATCATGGCCATCAGAGACAACAAAGGTATTTTCTTGAAAGGCATTGAAGGAAAACGCTTGAATTTGAACAGACATGTTTCAAAGTTACGGCAATTCTGCTTTAGCGCAGCAAGTTGACGTGCCCAGTCAGTATTTCCTTTCTATTTTGGTAATCGGTGTATTTGATTTTCCAGGTATAGGTGCCGTCTTGACAAGGACGGAAGTTGTAGGTGCCGTCCCAGTAGTCTTTGAGGTCTGTGAATTCGTAAATGAGCTCACCCCAACGGTTGTAAATACTGACTTCTACTTCGAGGTAATTGCCCCCGATCACGCGGAAATATTGGTTAAACATATCGCCGTCGGGTGTAAATGTATTCGGTACGTAAAAGAAAGGATCAAAAAAGATATGGACTTGACTTTGAGCGGTACAGCCATTTTGATCCGTAAAAAATACGGAATAAATCGCGTTTTGGTAAGGGTTTACGGTAGTAGACTGGCAGCTTGGGCAAGAAACTTCGTCAGGAGGTGACCACAAAAATGTGCCAGGGCCTGATGGGTCAGCGGTGAGTTGAATATCATCGCCTTGAACGGCGTAAATATCGGGACCGGCGCTCACGAAAGCGGGTTGAAATAAATTGACTTGAACATAAGCCGAATCTTGACAACCTTGTGCATCTGTGCCAATGACCATGTAGGTCGTGTTGTAAGGTGGAATAACGCTCACTTGTGCACCGTTTGCACTCGATCCATTCGCACTCGGACTCCATTCATAATAGAGTGCGCCACTTGCCCAAAGACTTGCAGCCTGTCCGGGACAAACGATGGTGTCGTTGCCTGCCCATATTTGAGCGGTGAGGATAGAAACCCATACGGAGTCGGTTTCGGTACCGCAACTGTTGGTGACGTCTACATAATAATATTGCGGAACCAACGGATTAATTTGAACCGTTGCGTTGTTAGTGCCAATGATATTGTTGTTGGGATACCAAAAGAAGGTTGTCCCGCCGGAGGCCGTCAAGGGCATAGAGGCGCCATAACAGAGCGCTACGCTATCAATTAACTGTGGAACAGGTGGATTATTGAAAACGGAAATGGACATTGAATCTTGAGCAGTACAACCAATACCTGATGTAAGCGTAGCGGTATAGGTGATATTGTTTTGCGGTGTTGAAATGACGGTTGGCCCGGTAGTGGTATTTAGAAAATTACCCGGAGACCAATTGATGTTGCCCGTGGCGATGGCGGTAATAGACACGCTTTCACCGATGCAGATGGTGGTGTCATTTGGCAAGGTGATACTCGGTGTATCGACAACGAGCGTCACATCAAGTGTATCGGAGCCACAAGAATCTGAAACAATAACTGAAAATGTAGTGGTTGTAAATATCGTAGCGGTGGGTGTTGGGCTACTCGGATTGTTGAGCACGTTGGCGGGTGTCCAAGAATAGGTGCTGCCGCCGTAAGCTTCAAGTTGATACGAGTCTCCGGCACAGATGCTGGAGTTTGGTTGTACGGCACCTGCCACAAAAGCACCAATATTGACGGTCACGATGACGGAGTCGGGGGTAAAACAACCAGTTGAATCAAAAGCCACGAGTAGAACATCGTAAACACCAGGTGTGGTGTAGGCATGCGTAGGCTCGTATAAATTGGAAGTGGTGCTGTCACCAAAATCCCAGAAATAGGAGTTGGCATTCTGGGAATTATTGTCAAAGAAAACGTTTTGTGGAATACAGATAAGCGGTGCAGGTTGTGCAGCAATGGCTTCAATGGTGCTCAGTTCAAATTTAAAGCAAGCGAGGTTGCAATTCGAGCTCTGGTTGGTTGGCGACCACACGCCTGGTGTACTTGTAAAGCCGAAGTCGTTGCCGCCGCAAGCGCCACAAACAGCATGGTAAATACGGCCTTGGTTGTCAAAACGGGAGGTGCCGCCGTCCACATGATTCGAACTGCTGTTGATGCCCCCCATGAAAGTGGCATATTTTAGTGAGCTGGCATCTTGGTCGAGCACGGCGATATAGAAATTGGACCCATTTGTGTTTAGTTGGTATGCATCTAGGGTAACAGGGAAGTTGTTGGTTGTAGAAAAACTGGCCTGGCCGTAGAGCTGATTGAGCTGGCCACCCCAGCCTGCCAAATAGATGTCATAGCAATCTGAAATAAGAAATGCTGTTGGCGAGAGCTCAACATGACCTGTTCCGGCACCGATCATGGTGGTCCAGTTGGTAACCGATAAATCTTGTGCGTATTTGCGTAGGAACTGACCTGAATTGGCATTTCCGTAGCAACCGGGAGTGATGGCCCACGAAGATTCAGACTGCCCGTAGACGTATACGGCATTGTTGACATCTGTGCGCACAAAATAAGTCTGGTCGTATTCGGATTGCCCCATGTAAGTACCCGATTGCAGGGCGCCACTAGCTGCATTGATGCGCAGCGCATAACCATCGGCGCTACCTCCGTTGAACGTGAGGTCATGGCCGCCAGTGATGGCTAGCGAACTAGAGGTGGTTCCGCCGGCAACATAAACACTTCCATTGGTTCCGGTGGCGATAGAGTTGCCTGATTCGGCTCCGCTTCCTCCAAAATAAGAGCTCCACATCAGTTGGGAGAGGCCTGCATTCATTTTGAAAATGACAGCGTCTTGGGATCCGTTGAGTAAGGTTTGAAATCCGTTTTGTGTTGGGAAGTTGGTAGAAGTAGTAGTGCTCGAAACGTACACATTTTGATTGGCGTCGAGTACAATTTCTCCGCGAAATTGGTCGCCGTAGTTGTAGAACAAACTAGCAGCATTAAGGCCGTCGGTACTAGTGCCGCCAACATAAGTAGAGGAAAGCAAAGCGGTGCCATTGGGGTTAAATCTGGCGATGTAGATGTCAGAACCATTGAACTCCAACGAATTTTGAAGTTGATAAGGACCCCCATTGAAAGAATTGTCAAAAGGTTGTCCTGCCATAGGGAAATTAGTGGAGGAGGTCACGCCGTAAACATAAAGTTCGCCATTTGCCGCACTCACAATACTGTGCGGAGTTTCGTTTCCTGAACCACCCAAGTAGGTAGAATAAAGTAGCGCTGTTCCGTTGGCGTTAAATTTGGTGATCCCGACATCCATTGGAAAAGAACCTGTTCCTGAATTATATGTTGCATCAAAAGCACCTGAACTACTCGGGTAGCCCGAACCAAAAACAATACCGCCTCCAAATAAATTTCCGTTGACATCTGGCGTAGCGGTAAAGCCCCAGTTATCGACAGGTGAGCCGGTAAAAGTGGAGAAAGTGAGGCTAGGATCAATGTAGAGAGGGAGGTCGGGTTGGTAGTCCGAACCAACTTGAAAAGAGACCACATTGTTATTCAAAGCAAATACAACCTGTACTTCTTTTTTTTCCGTTTCGGATATGAGGTTCCAAGCTTTAGGGGCGCTGTAGGTGATTTCGCCAAAGCGATGGGTGAGGTGCAAAATACCGCGCTCATCTATAAAAAGTGAGTCAGCACCATTGATTTCAAAGTCGAGCTCGTGAATATCGGCAAATGCTTGAAGTTGTAGGTGAAAAGCAAACTGTTGCTCATGGGTGAGATAGTGCAAAGAACCATTTGGAAAATAGTGAGCGGCATTCAGTTTTTTGACGCCATGTATTTTAGATTTCCATTTGCTTTGATCGTTTCCTAGAAAATAATTGTGGTAATGCTGACTTGAGTCGCTTGAAGTAAAAGTTGCTTTTTGGGCGTGCACAAACCGTTGTTGAAGGGCGTGATAGACGGGAGCCTCTTCATGATGTTCAACGGTTTTGTCGTGGTCGTGAGCGTGAAAAGTGGCGTTGGATAAGAAAAATGTGAGCCCTTCTTGTTCGACGTATAGCCGACCAGCCGATAACGGCATGTTGTATAGTATGCGCTCATCCCATTGCCCCTGATTGGGGTACATCCAGAGACCTTGGGCAAAAGCCGTTTGGGAAAACCCGAATAGAACAAGAAAACGTAATAGGCTCATGAGTTGAGTAAATTTAACACAAACAGGGGCATTTTCAAAATAATAAACTATCTAAAAGCGAGAAGGTTGCCAAAGTCTTATGAAAAAAAATTGCGTTTGGGAAAAAAATGCAGTTTATTTGTCTTTCAAATTGCTTAGCACATGAAACAAGCTTCTCTTCTCCTTTTTATCCTAGTTGCCCTGAATGCGCATTTTAGTTGGGCCCAAGACTACTCGCGTTTAAAGATTTATGCCAATGAATTTGAGCTGAGTAAGCTCGCCAATTTGGGCGTTGCTGTCGATCACGGTATCCATAAAGAGGGGGTATTTTTCATCTCTGATTTTTCCAAAGCTGAACGCCAAATCATGGATTCCTATGATTACACCTATGATGTCTTGATTGAAGACGTACAAGCTTATTATATGGAAGAGCTCAGCAAACCCGCTGCAAAAGAGAACAGTTCAGTTAAAAACGTGAGTTGTCCAGGATCGGGAAGTATTGGTGCGGGCACAACCCCAACAACCCCAACGCATTTCAATTTAGGAACTATGGGAGGCTACCTGAAATACGAAGAAATGTTAGCTGAACTCGATGAGATGCTGGCTACCTATCCTAATTTAATTACCGCCAAAGCGCCAATTTCAACATTTTTGACCGCTCAAAATAGACCGCTGTACCACGTTCGCATTTCAGATAACCCGAACATTGATGAAAGCGGCGAGCCCAAGGTACTTTACACAGCCATTCATCATGCCCGCGAACCGATGAGTTTAATGGAAACCATCTTTTTCATGTGGTATGTCTTGGAAAATTACGGTACCAATCCGGAAATTACCTATATCGTCAACCACATGCAATTGTACTTTGTTCCTTGTATCAACCCCGATGGCTACGTCTACAATCAAACCACCAACCCCAATGGCGGTGGAATGTGGCGCAAAAATAGACGCCTTAACTCCGGCGGTTCATATGGCGTTGACCTGAATCGCAACTACAGCTATGGTTGGGGTACTACAGGTACTTCCTTTACGCAAACCAATGAAACCTATTGCGGAACAGCGGCATTTTCTGAGCCAGAAACACAGGCCATGCGCTGGTTAGTGCAGAACAACAAATTTGTCACGGCATTCAATGCGCATACCTACGCTGAAGACATCCTCTTCCCGATCGGCACCACTACTGCTGAATTTGCAGATCACCACGATTACTTCCAAGAGTATACAAATATCATGGTCGAGTTCAATGGATATGGTGCTATTAAAAGCTCTGCATTGTATCCTGCCTCTGGTGATTCCGACGACTACATGTACAAGGTAGATATCGGCGTTGGCGTCAAAGACACGATGTTTGTGCACACCCCAGAGGTTGGTACCGCTTTCTGGCAACCCTCTTCTCAAATAGTGGCAACTTGCCAAGAAATGGTCTATCCGAATCTCATTCTTGCGCATGTTGCTGGTATCTATTACGTGACCACCGATCAAGACCCGAGCAACATTGCCACACTGAGCGGTAATTTCAATCACCAGACAAGGCGTTTGGGCCGTGAAAATGGGCAGGTGACAGTGAGTATTGTTCCGCTGCAAAACATCGTATCTGTCGGCGCGCCAGTAGTTCACAACTTAGCGCTTCAACAAAATGGCACAGCAGGTATTGCCTACACCCTCAATCCAAACATTCAGTTTGGAGATCAAATCAAGTATATTTTGCAAACAGATAACGGCTACTGGATCAAAAAAGATACAATTGTCAAAACATATGGCGCTTTTACACTTCAGGTGACAGAAAATGCAACTGCGTCAACGAACTGGACAGGAAATTGGAATACGACTACAACAACTTTTGTCTCTGCTCCACGCTCATTCACAGATACGCCAACTGGCAATTATGTCAACAACGCAAATACGACCTACACGTATGTCCCGACAATAGATCTCACCAATGCGATTGCTGCTAAGTTGAGTTTTTGGGCCAAATGGGATATCGAGGCAGATTATGATTTTGTTCAATTACAAGTGTCTACAGACAACGGGGCAACTTGGATTGGGCAGTGTGGTTTGTATACCGTCTCAGGAACTTCTGCCAACGGCAGTGTTCAGCCCAACAACCAACCCGTTTGGGAAGGTGTTCAAAGTGCCTGGATCCAGGAAGAGATTCAATTGAGCGATTATTTAGGTCAAGTGATCAAAGTGAGGTTTCAATTGAAATCAGATGGCGGAACCCGCAAAGATGGCTTTTATTTTGACGATTTTTCGATCTATTATAACGAAGCGGGCCCAACCGTTGCTCCATCAGCTCAGTTCCAAGCACCAAGTAATTTGTGTAGTGGTACTACCGTTCAATTCACAGATCTCTCTCAAAATTTACCCACGACTTGGCTTTGGGATTTTGGTGATGGTACTACTTCAGCGGATCAAAATCCTTCGCATGTATTTGCACCTGGCACCTATACGGTGAGTTTGACAGTTACCAATGCGGCTGGCACCAACACCAGCACTCAACAAATCACGGTTCAGATTACTCCAATTGTTGGCCTGACCATCGCCGACACCGATTTGGTGCTTTGTGCACAAGATGGTCCGGTGGCCTTGAATGTCACACCACAAGATGCAACGATCAGCGGCTTGGGCGTTAGCGGTCTTTCATTTGACCCGTCGGGCTTGGCCCTTGGCCCTGTTACGCTTACTGCTTCCCTTACTGATGCCAACACTGGCTGTACAGGTAGCACGCAACTCACAGTAATTATAGAAGATTGTGCGCAGCTCGACAACCCAACTGTATTGAATTTCAATGTGTATCCAAATCCAACAACAGGTGACCTTCAAATTTCAGATCTAATGCCCAATACACAACTGCAACTTTTTGATGCACAAGGTAAGCTCGTTGGCTCTTGGCTCTATTTGGCTCAAAAGGAGACCCTTACATTGGATGTAAGTGAAGGTGTTTATTATTTAGAAGCTCAAATTGAAAGTCAACTCATTCGTAAAAAAGTAGTTGTTCTAGGGAACTAGTATTGCAGAAAAGCCGCAATCTTTTGAATGTAATTTGGATATCCAGCTACATAAGGCGTCGTTTCGTGTTCTCCCCCTGGCACTAAATAAGCCTCTTTATAACCCGTTGTTTTGTTGTCGAAAACGGGTTGACCGTGGCTTTTTACAGTCAGAAAGCTGTCGTCTTGACCGTGGATCCAAAGTAAAGGAATGCTCACTTTTTTAATTTCGGTGGCGTTATCAATTTGTAGGTCAACCAAAAAAGAGCCAGGCATGGAAAGCAATGCGGCATCTTGGATCATGACTTCTGCCGATGCAAAAGGTGCTTCTAAGATCAGTTTACTTGGTGACAAAGCGTAGTCATTAGGGTGAGCCGCCACTTCACAAGCTGCAGCCGAACCAAGTGAAAATCCAAAAATAACAAAGCGTTCATTTTGTAAGCCTTGGTCTTTGAGCCACTGTATGGCACGTGCAGTTGAACGGTACATATTTTCTTCGCTCGCAACACCTTCTGATAGCCCGTAGCTCGGGTAGTCGAACATCAGCACCCCATAGCGGCCAAGCCCACCGGCATTGGCATACAGTTTCTGACGAGGCCAGTAGAAATCCATGTGGTCTTTGTTGCCATGACAATATAAGATGACTGTATCAGTGGCAATACTTTGTAAATCGCCTACATAAATCGCGCTCATCTTAGAGGTGCCTTCTTCGAGTTCAACGTTCCATTCCAGCTGATGGATCATAGTGTCTGGAACATTAAATTCACCGGCTAAATCCAAAGATAATTCTCCCTGGTAGGCATCGAGCTGATAACCCTCTATTTGACTAGGATTGAATAAAAAGCTATCCAAACGCTTTCGACAAGCAACGGCTGTTAGGCCGATTAATAAAATAAATACAATCTTTTTCATGATTACAAGTGATAAGTGATGCCAAAATACAAGCCAAGTGCACCTTGGTTTTGTAATAAACTCGGATAGGGAACAACAATGTTTTCATTGGATTCTAGAGGAGCCAAAATTTTGAATTCTGTTTGATAGCTCCATTTTGGCCGGATCCATTGGTGGCCGAATTGCAAACTCGGAATCCAGAGCTGCTCGTTTGGCCTACCTTGAGACTCTGTTCTGTAAAAGTCAAACCAATTGGAAATACCGGCATAGAAAAAATTGTAATTGCGGTGATAAACAGCGCACATTTTGTCCAGCTTTTCAGGTTTCCATTGACGGCCATATTTGTAGTAATAATTGGCATCAAGTTGAGGCCATATGCGGTTGGCGCCCGTGTAAAAATCAAAAAGTAGATTGGTGTTGAGTTGGCTCGAAACACCCATGCGGTCTGAAGACCAAATTTTTTGAGAAGCGCCTAATTCAAACTGACCCACACCAAAAGCGAGCGAGGTGAGGTGTAGGTTTCCAAAAACCGTTGTTTGATCACTGAGACCGCGACCGTAGCCAATAGAGCTAAACGGAATGGGAATGGCGCCAATGCCGGGAATTTTCGCAACTGGACCACCAAAGTGACCACTGAGTACTTGCTCACCTTTTTTCAAAGGTTCGACAAAGCGGGCTGGAGCACAAGACCACAAAAAGGCAAGGCTAATCAGAAGAAATAGTAATGTTCGCATGTCCAAATATAAAAAGATTAACCATCCAAATTCCTTACCTTTGCCTTATGTCTGGTTCGAGCTATGGTCAAATTTTCAAACTCACCACTTTTGGGGAGTCTCACGGCGTGGCAATTGGTGGCGTCATAGAAGGCTTTCCGTCTCATTTTCCAATAGACACCGAACGCATTCAAATGGCTCTTGATCAACGCAGGCCAGGTCAGAATCAATTGGTATCTCCAAGAAAAGAAGCAGATAAAGTCTCCTTTCTTTCGGGAATTTTTGAAGGCAGAAGCACCGGAAGCCCCATTGCTTTTCTTATCGAGAATACCAACCAAAACTCCAAAGATTACCAAGCGCTCAAAGAAGTATTTCGCCCCTCCCATGCCGATTTTACTTATCAGCAAAAATACGGCATCCGAGACCACAGGGGCGGCGGACGCAGCAGTGCCCGAGAAACCGCTTGTAGAGTTGTCGCGGGTGCATTAGCTGCCCAAGTTTTACAACAATTAGGTGTCGAGAGCAGTTGCTACGTCGATCAAATAGGTCCGTATCAGCTTTCAGAACAACAATGGTACGAAACAGAGCAAGTTGAAAATTCACCGCTGCGCTGTCCTGATTCGACACTGAGTGAACAAATGCAAAATTATGTGTCGGAACTTCAAAAAAGTGGAGATACCTCTGGCGGTGCAATTCGCTGTATTTTGAAGGGTGTGCCTGCTGGTTGGGGAGAGCCTGTCTTTGATAAACTCAATGCAGAACTTGGCAAGGCAATGCTTTCCATTAACGCCGTAAAAGGATTTGAAATTGGCAGCGGATTTTCGGCAATTGCGATGAAGGGTTCTACTCACAACGACCGTTTCAATCCTGACGGCAGCACCCAGACCAATTTTTCTGGCGGCATTCAAGGCGGTATCTCAAACGGTATGCCTATTAGTTTTCGCGTAGCGTTTAAGCCCGTTGCCAGCATACAGCTGCCACAAGAAACCCTTCAAAAAGATGGCAGCATCGCAGCCATTCAAATTGAAGGTCGCCACGACGCTTGTGTGGTGCCAAGGGCGGTACCAATTGTAAGTGCAATGGCCAATATCGTCCTGCTAGATTTTTATTTAAGACAACAACGCAATACCCTTTTTATATGATCCAACGCATTCAAACTGTTTACTTTATCATTGTGATGCTCCTTTTATCTTCCTTGCTATCAGGTGTAGAAATTTTTGGATTTCCAACGGCGAAAAATTACCTATCTTATTCCGTTTATGGAATTCAGCAATTCAAATCGGTTGCTTCTGCACCGCATGGTAAAGCTGAGAACATACAAGGCTCGCTACTTTTTTACTTTGTGATTATCTTTGTGCTTTTTACCTACTATGCCATGATGAATTACAAAAATCTGAAGAAGCAATTCAGGTTGGCTCGGTTGGTTATGTTGATTTATCTCATTGGCTTGGTCTTACTTCTTATTTTTGGAAGTGCAGGCTTATTAGTATCAAATGCAGTCGGCATCCAACTTGGTTGGGGCTATTATATTTGTGTGGTTGGCCTCCCATTCTCCTACTTTGCTTTTAAAGGCGTTAAAAAAGACAAAGAAATCCTCGAATCTCTAGACCGCCTGCGTTAACACATGAACTTTCTTTCTGTCGAACAACTCACCAAATCTTATGGTGAACGTCTTTTATTCTCTGAACTCACCTTTGGTATTGAACATGGCCAAAAAGTAGCCATCGTCGCTAAAAATGGAGCAGGTAAATCGACGTTATTGCGTTGTCTTCTCGGTCTTGAACCGCCCGATAGCGGTACAGTTACCTTTCGCAAAGAACTGCGCATTGCATTTATGGAGCAAACCGAGGACCTCAATCCTGAGCTCAGCGTACTAGATGCAGTTTTAGATCACGATCTCCCCGAGATCAAGCTCATCAAGGCTTATACCGACGCGCTACTTGCCAACGATGAAGCCCGTCTCGGCGATCTCTATCAAGCACTTACTGAGCACCAAGCTTGGGATCTCGAAGTCAAAGTGCAGCAAATTCTCTCCGTTCTAAAGCTCAGCGGCCTCACTCAAAAAGTTGGTGAGCTCTCGGGTGGTCAGAAGAAAAGAGTGGCCTTAGCAAAGGTGCTGCTTTCAGAAGCTGAATTTCTGATCCTTGATGAGCCAACCAACCACCTCGATCTCGACATGATTGAATGGCTCGAACAATACCTTTCAGCTTCTCAATTAACACTTTTGATGGTTACCCACGACCGCTATTTTTTAGAAGTCGTTTGCGATACTATTTTGGAACTTTCCGATCAAACTATTTACCGATATAAAGGAAACTTCTCCTATTACTTGGAGAAAAAAGCGGAACGAGAAGAGCAACTGCAGTCTACTATAGAAAAAGCGAAGAACACCTTTCGCAAAGAACTCGACTGGATCCGCAGGCAACCAAAAGCTCGTGGCACCAAACAAAAAGCGCGTGTCGATGCCTTTTCTGACTTGAAGAAAGTTGCTACACAGCGCCTAGATGAAGACGAGTTAGAATTGCCCATCAAAATGGAGCGCCTCGGCACCAAAATTGTCGAATTCCACAAAGTTTCTAAATCATTTGGGGCTAGGGTGATGCTAGACGACTTCAGCTATCATTTCCAGCGCCAAGAACGCTTGGGTATTGTCGGCAATAATGGAACGGGCAAGACCACATTCCTCAAAATGCTCACTGGAGAAGCATTGCCCGATAAAGGAAAAATAGTCATTGGCGAAACCATCGTTTTTGGCTATTACTCACAAGACCTCATGGAGGTTGACCCAGACATGAAAGTTATCGATGTAGTTCGAGAAGTGGCTGAGTTTATTCCATTAGAAAAAGGACGGCAGCTTTCAGCTGCGCAGCTTTTAGAGCGGTTCCTATTTCCTCGCGACATGCATTATCATTTTGTGCACAAGTTAAGCGGCGGTGAAAGGCGCCGTCTCAAATTGTTGCGCGTTCTGATGCTCAATCCCAATTTTTTGATTCTCGATGAACCCACCAACGACCTCGATATTTTTGCGATGTCAGTTCTCGAAGAATACCTGCGTTTGTTTCAGGGAAGTTTAATTGTGGTTTCTCACGACCGCTATTTCATGGATAAAATGGTTGATCACCTTTTTGTTTTTCAAGGGGAAGGTCGCATCAAAGACATCACTGGCAATTACCACAGTTATAGAAGCAGTCTTCAGCAGACCCAGCGCGAGCAAAAACAACACCCTAAATCCGAAGCGAAATCTGAGGTCGCACCATCTTCTGAAAAGAGGAGAAAAATGTCTTTCAAGGAAAAGCAAGAATTTGAACAAATTGAAAAGGACTTGCCGCTGCTAGAGAAGGAAAAGGAAATTTTGAGTGAAGCACTCTCTAGTGGCAACTTAACGAATGAAGAACTGATCCAAAAAGGTGAGCGCTTAGGTGAGTTGGTGAATCAAATTGAGGAATTCACGCTGCGATGGCTCGAACTTTCAGAGCTAGTTTAGGATATTGCTTTCTTTGCCAAATTGTCGGTAAGACAAACTGATGGCCAACAAAGCGAGTGTGCACATCAGTGCAAATACCGCAAGGAAGTAAGCCCAAGATAAGGTACCCGCAATTAATGCTTTAGTGGCGAGCACTACATTGACCACGGGTATAAAAACAGTCTGAAAATCAAGGGCAATCCCCGGGAAAAAACCTACCATTGCGGGCAAAACAACTAAAATATTTAGCGGCGTAATGATGCTCTGCGCTTCTTTAAAACTCTTGGCATAGATCGCAATCGGGATCATGAGTCCGGCGAAGAAAATCACGAGCGGCAAAAGGAGTGCAAACATCGAAAGAATGAAGTAGGGTGTGAGGATACTGTGTATGACTTCCAGAAGTTCTTTGTTGTCTGCGAGGTCAAGAAATTCAATCGAAACAAAAAGCCCAAGTAGCGCACAAGTTGCGGCCACCATGCCAGAGCATACGACGACAAGCATTTTGCCCATTAGGATTTTCCAGCGTGAAACAGGGACGGTGAGGAGTGTTTCGATCGTGCCGCGCTCCTTTTCCCCGGTAAAAAGATCAATAGCCGGATACATACAACCTATAAAGCCAAAGGCAATAAAAATATAAGGCAAGAAACCACCGGCAATTTGGCCTACCATTTTCTTCTCGCTTGCACAGTTAATCGTTTGAATGCTTAATGGCTTGATTTGATCAGGGCTTAAACCGAGCTCGTGAAGCCTTTGAAATTCAGCTTTTGCTTTAAAGTAGGAGCTGTATAATTCTGATCTTTCCGAACGGCCAACTTCGGAGGCATCTAAGAGCCAAGATAAGTTTACCGGAGTTTGGTTTTTGCGTTGAATAGCTGCTTGAGTGGGCACTAAAAGCCCCAGTTGAATTTGATCTTGATCAAGGGCCTTGCGCAATGCGGCGCTATCTTGGAAAACCCTGATTTTCTTCGGGCCCACCGACTCGGGAATTTGTTGGAGTTGTGCAGTGTAATATTGGTTTTTATCTCCGACAATACCAATTTTCATGGTTTCTTTGCTCGCACTTTCTTCGTAGGATTTAGAAATCTCTACGAATACATTGAGTGTGATAGGAAAAACTAAAATGGGAATGACGAGCATGGTCATGAGGGTGCGGCGGTCGCGAAGGGTGTCTAGCAGTTCTTTTCGGAAAATACGGAAAATCATGGTGTAGTGATTGGCGCTTGAACAATACGAATGAATTCTTCTGTTAAGTTATTGGCCTTCATGCGCTCTCGAAAAGTGATCATTGAATCGAGAAACTTTAGTTGACCTCTATGCACAATGGCGAGCTCATCACAAAGCAAATCGACCTCACTCATGATATGGCTCGAAAAAATGACGGTCTTGCCTTGGTCTTTGCAGTCGCGGATGAGTTTGATAATGTTTTCGGCTGTTATGACATCTAGGCCGCTGGTGGGCTCATCAAATATGACTACCGATGGGTCGTGGATCATGGTGCGGCAGATAGACACTTTTTGTTTCATGCCGGTACTCAATTTGCCAATGCGTTTGTGCAAGAAGTCATGCATGTTGAGTAAGTCAAATAAGTATTTTTTGCGTTCCTCTCTTTGTTTTGATTGGACCTGATATAGATCTGCATAGTAGTCTATGATTTCAATTGGTGTCAGACGAGCATATAAGCCAGTAGAACCCGTTAAAAAACCGATGTGCTTACGCGCTTCTTGTGGGTGTTGGATGGCGTCTATACCATTGATTTCTATTTGACCCGAGGTGGGTTTGATGAGCGTAGCCAACATGCGCAGGGTAGTGGTTTTGCCCGCTCCGTTAGGCCCGAGCAAGGAAAAAATTTGACCCGGCTGGCAGTCAAAACTGATATCTGCAACTGCGGTGGCAATGGTGTCAGTGGTATTGAGTTCTTTTCTTTGCTGACGACTCAATGGAAATTCCTTTCGGAGTTGAGTGGCTTTGATCATGGCATTTACTTCAGGGAGCGTTCGTTGGCGGCTATGGCTTTGTTTTTATTGGCAAGTTGCCCGCAGGCGGCATCGATGTCTTTACCTCGGCTGCGGCGTACATTAACGATGAGGTTCAGTGACTCAAGGTATTGGGCAAAAGCTTCGACTTTTTTCGGATCGGCTTGTTGATAGATGCCGTCGTCGATAGGGTTGTATTCGATGATATTGATTTTGCAAGGCACGCATTTGGCAAACTGTGCGAGTTCGCGAGCGTCGCTGAGTTCGTCATTGAAATCGTTGAAAATGATGTACTCGAAGGTGACTCTTGACCCCGTTTTTTCATGAAAATGCTGCAACGCGGCAGAGAGTGTCTCGAGGTTATTGCTTTCGTTGATTTCCATGATTTGATTGCGCTTTTCATCGTTGGCAGCGTGCAATGAAAGCGCAAGGTTGAACTTGACGTTGTCGTCGCCAAGTTTGGTAATCATTTTGGCTATTCCGGCTGTGGATACCGTGATGCGACGAGGTGAAATTCCCAAGCCGTCAGGGCTGCAGAGGCGGTCTATGGAAAGCAAGACGTTTTTGTAGTTGAGCAAGGGCTCACCCATACCCATATAGACGATATTGCTGAGGTTTTGACCGTAATGTTGTTGGGCTTGTTGTTGCAAATATACTACTTGGTCGACAATCTCTCCAGCACTGAGGTTGCGCAAGAGTTTGAGCCGTCCGGTGGCACAGAACTGACAAGATAAACTACAGCCCACCTGAGAAGAGATACAGGCGGTCATGCGAGAGCTGGTCGGGATCAGGACACCTTCAATGACTTTGCCGTCGTCTATGGTAAAAGCACTTTTGATGGTGCGGTCTTTACTGATTTGTTGGTCTTGGAGCGTGATCGCATCTATGTAAAAATGGGTGCTGAGCCAAGTTCGAAATCCGAGACTGAGGTTGCTCATTTGCTCAAAGGAATGCGCATTTTTTTGCCAGAGCCACTCCCAAACTTGTTTGGCTCTAAAAGGTTTCTCTCCAAATTCGGTAAAACTCGTTTTGAGTTCCTCTAGTGAGAGGTTGCGAATATTGGTCAGGGATGTGCTCATTGAGTTTAGCGGTTCAGCATGACGGGCATCACGAGCATAAGGATGTCTTCGTGTGCATTGTCTTGTACAGCTGGTGTGAGCAAGCCTGCGCGGCTTGGTTCAGACATAGAAAGTTTGATTTCGTCGGCATCTAGGTTGCTCAGCATTTCGAGTAAAAAGCGCGAGTTGAAGCCAATTTCTAAATCGTCTCCGTCGTAGTTACAAGTGAGTCTTTCGGTAGCTTCATTGGCGAAGTCGATGTCTTCGGCAAACAACGATAATTCTGAGCCAGCTAGTTTGAGACGGATTTGATGAGTTGTTTTGTTAGAGAAAATGGAGACGCGCTTGATCGATGACAAAAACTGAGCGCGATCTATAGTGAGTACGTTGGGGTTTTCTTTTGGAATGACCGCTTCGTAGTTCGGGTATTTGCCATCGATTAGGCGGCAGACCAAAACTAAATCTGAAAAAGTGAATACCGCGTTGGATTCGTTGTATTCCATTAGAATGTCTTCGTCGCCACGAAGATTGGACTTGAGTAAGTTCAATGGTTTTTTAGGCAAAATAAAAGCAGAGCTTCCGCTCGCTTCGGCATCTGTTCTTTTGTAGCGCACCAGTTTGTGAGCGTCGGTAGCCACGAAAGTGATTTCTGAGCCTGCAAATTGACAGTAGACACCGCTCATGACAGGACGGAGGTCGTCGTTGCCAGTTGCAAAAAGCGTTTTGTTGATGGCTTTAGAAAGCACGGCGCCAGAAAGTTTGATTGCGCTTTTGTTGGCGAGTTCGGGAACTTTCGGGAATTCATCGCCGTTGAAACCAACCATGCGGGATTTACCGTTATCGTAGGCGATTTCGATCTGAAAGTTAGTGGGGTTCACCTTGAAGGTACAAGGCTGGTCTGGTAAATTTTTGAGTACATCGAGTAATAGCTTGGCGGGAATAGCAATTTTGCCATTTTGCTCTGATTGCACTTCTAATTTGGTCATCATGGTGGTTTCTAAGTCTGAGATAGAGACCGTGAGTAAACCGTCGGTAATTTCGAAAAGGAAATTATCGAGAATAGGAAGCGTATTGCTGGTGTTTAATACTCCTGAAATACTTTGGAGGTGACGCAATAGGATGGTGCTCGAGGCAATGAAATTCATGACAAAAAATTTGATGTACAAAGTTAACATTTCGGATGTAAAGACATCCAAAATTCGAGTGGAGATATGAACAATTTCAAAAGAGTTTCAACACCTTTTACGGGTTCGAAAATTTGTTGCGCAGAAATACTTTGAGTGCTTCACGGTGGATAATCTGTTCGGCAAGGTCTCTAAAGAAATTGGAAGTTGGGGTTATTGAAGTGTTGTGCTCGGGAAGATCTATGAGATAAAGTAATTGGGCGCGCATTTCTTCTGTTAAACTTTCTAACAAATCGGCAAGATCGTTCATGAAATTGTTCTCATCTAACGTAAAAGCACAATGTGCACGCTCCAAATCTTTTTGCAACTGTTCAAAAGTCTGCATTCGAAAATCAGGCGCTTGCAAGGCTTCTTTACATTTGAATTGTTCCAGCAATATGAGTTTTGTTTAGCTTTGTACGAAGTTACGATGAAAAGATCACTCGATATTTGTATTTCTTTGGCAATCCTTGTGTTTTTCTTGCCCTTCGGCTTGATTTTAGCACTCTTCATTTCCTTGGAATCGCGCGGCGGCGTATTTTATTTTCAGGAGCGAGTTGGCATACATGGAAAAGGCTTCCGCCTGATCAAGTTCAGGTCTATGCGCAGCAATGCCGATAAGGGCAGTCAAATCACCATAGGCAACAGAGATCCCAGAATTACGAAATCTGGTTACCTCATTAGGCGTTTAAAGCTAGATGAGTTCCCTCAGTTTATCAATGTCTTGAAAGGAGACATGAGCATTGTTGGGCCGAGGCCAGAAGTACCATTTTATGTCGCTATGTACACCGAAGAACAGCGTAAAATTCTATCGGTTAAGCCGGGCATCACGGATTATGCGAGTATCGCCTATTTTCATGAAAACGAACTGTTAGCCAAAGCCGAAGACCCACAAAAAACATACATTGAAGAAATCATGCCTGCAAAAATTGCGCTCAACGAGCGTTATATCGCACATCCGGGCATACTTCAAGACCTCAAAATAATGGCGCTAACTGCCAAGAAAATCATCGGATTTTAATCTTTTTGAAAAGCAGTCCAGACGCCAAGTTGGGGCAGTGGCGCAACAACTGAAATGCGCTCTTTGGTCGTCGGATGTTCAAAGCTGAGCGTACGTGCATGTAAGCAAATGGAGCCGTCTGGGTTGGAGCGCTTGTCACCGTATTTGAGGTCGCCTTTGATGATGCAACCCATACTGGCGAGCTGACACCTTATTTGGTGATGTCGCCCAGTCTCGAGTTTAATTTCTAGTAAAAAATACCGTTCTGAAGCGGCAATTTGTCGGTACTGCAAAAGTGCTTTTTTAGCACCGGGTGTGCCGTCGGCAACAACATAACTCTTATTTTGAGCCTCGTTTTTCTTCAGGAAATGAACGAGGTTTCCGCTTGGTTGCGGTGGTTTTTGCCCCACAATAGCCCAATAGATTTTGTTGGTTTCTTTGTCTCGAAATTGTGCGTTGAGGCGTTCTAACGCTTTGCTAGTTCGGGCAAAAACCAAAGCGCCGCTCGTTGGCCGATCGAGCCTATGCACCACACCCAAAAAAACATTGCCAGGTTTCTGATATTTCTCTTTGAGATAGCTCTTGATGAGGTCTGGCAAAGTGGCATCACCGGTTTTGTCTCCTTGCGTTAGCTCGGAAGGCAATTTATTGACAACTATGACATGGTTGTCTTCGAAGAGTATACGCTCCGCAATCATGAATTCAGAAGAGCCTCTTTTTGCTTCTTTTCAATTTGTTTGTTGCGCAGTGCAGCTAGAGTGGTCAGTACTGCAAATGCAGCGATGAGGTAAATGAGCCATGTTGGGAATTGGCCCAGACCTTCGCCTTGTGCATAGCTGTGCAGCCCCACGAGCATGAAGTTCACACCAAAGAAAGTAAAGAGAATTGCAGAGTAGCCCCAAAATGCAAGGGCATTGAATAAAAAGCGACCTTGTAGGCCTGGAATGAGCCTGAAATGGAGAATCACGGCATAGACCAAAACAGAGACCAATGCCCAAGTTTCTTTAGGATCCCAACCCCAATAGCGCCCCCATGATTCGTTGGCCCAAACACCGCCCAGAAAAGTGCCAATCGTCAGCATGTAGAGGCCTACGGTCATGGTCATTTCGGCGATGTGGGTAATTTCCTGAATATTGAGTTTGATCAAAGTGGCTGATTTGGCTGATTGCAATAAGTAGAGCTTGAGGTTGATCAGGCCTAGTATGCAAGCCAAGCCAAGGAAACCATAGCTTCCGGTGATGATCGCGACGTGGATCATGAGCCAATAGGATTTGAGTACGGGCACAAGCGGCGTAATTTCGGGGTCCATGAGGTTCATTTCGGTCACCCATAGCATGAGAGCAGCTAAAACAGCAGCTCCGGCGAGCACGACCTGATTTTTTTTGGCAAAAAGAAAACCGGCAATCATTGTAACCCATCCAATGAAAACAATGGCCTCATAGCCATTGCTCCAAGGTGCGTGTCCTGAAATAGCCCATCTTAAACCTAGTCCAATTCCGTGGTATACAAAAGTGATGATACTGATGGCGATTAAAATACGTTTTGGCCATTTGAGTCTTTTGAGTGCTTTATCGGATCTAAAAAAGATACCGATGAAGAAAACCACCAATAGCAAGAATCCACTTAATAAATAGAGTTGGTAAGAGCGCTTGAAAATTTGCATTTTGTTGTAGCTGATTTCCAATTTGACAATTTGCTCGCTCGGGGCAACTGCTTTTCCAGCTTTGCGCTGAAACTTTTTGAACTGCTTGAGTACGTCGGTGGCTTCGCCAAATGTATGGCGCTGACCGCCATCGTGGACCGCGGCAAGATAATTAACAAAAAGCTTTGACGAAAGCGTGTCTTTTTGACCTAGCTCCATGCTGAGCGGAACAAACCAAGTGTTGTTAGGGTCGTTCTTGGCGGGTATCACGCGCATGAATTGCCACATAAAAATATTGTTCGCTACTTCATATTTCTCGTTGAGTTTAATGAGTTTTTTGTCGAATTCATTGCGCTTTGATTCGAGTTTTTGATGGGCAGCCCGATACTGTGCCATCCATTTGAACTCCGAATTTTTGGAGCTCAAGGACATGATGCTCTCGAATTCTTTGAGACCCAAGGGCTCTCTGAGGCTCCTTGGTATTTGAATGATAGGTTGGCTCACCCAGTGAGATGGGTACATGTGCAAGCTCAATACAAATTGCACTGCGTTCAAGTTTTTGTACTTGTAGTCGTGGGTGAGTTTGCGCGTGAGTTGGTCTGCAAGGGTGTGGAATGGCACGATTCTGCCCTCGTAGTCCTGGACAAGCAGTGAGGCGAGTTCTTCGGCGTGTTCGGCGTTGATTTCGTGGTGAACAGGTTTCGTTTGGTGTTGGTGCTGTGCAAATAGGTTGCCAGTGAGCATTAAAAGCACAAGTCCCAAGCTCGCTTTTTTGACTTTGATTTTTTGGAGTTGCGCACCGAGAAAAGCAAAACGACCTGCTGGGGCAAATAGCGATAAAATCATGGCGAGAGCCATGAGTAAATAGCCGAGGTACGTAATGTTGGTGCCCATCGCATCGTGATTGACGCTCAGTACGGTACCTTCTTCGTTTTCGGGTGTATTGGGGTCGTCTAGTTCGTATGAAGACTGAAAGAAGCGGTAGCCGTCGTAGTCGATGACGTTGTTCATGAAGACGCGCTTGTCTAGTTTCACATTGCGTCGGGGGTCTTCGATGGTGAGTTCGCTTTCAAAAGATGACGGCGCATTGGAGCCGGGGTATTTATCCAATTTGAAATCTCGGCAACGCACAGAAAAAGGAATGTTCTTTTGGATGGAGCCATATTCTAGCTGATACACTACACCGTTCATGGCAAAGCGCTCGGGTTTTGGATGCTGGCCTTTTCCGCCTTCTAAGCGCACCTTTTTGCTCGCTTTACCGTCGCTCAGTTCTACAGTAAGGTAGTCTTTACCTGAATTTTTCTTGGCGGCCTTGACGAGCATTTTTTTGGCGTGTGGAATGTGACTTTTGAAAACAACTTGTTGGTTTCCAACTAAATAAAGTGAAAATGGAGTAAACTCAGACCAGGTGTTTAAGGCGTAATTTTGGTATAGGCTATCCGCCGGTGGCTGTCCGCTGGCGCGTACTTTTTCCATTTCTCTCATGGGCAAGGACCTGAGCGCAACACTCGGATAAACCCAAGTTTTTCCATCTTTGTGATGGAGGTAAATTCCAGGCGCTTGATTCGGAGCATCTGGGCGAGCGCTCGAATAATAAAATGGTGTTTGCCCCACCATTAATACATCATTTTCTACCAAAAAGTTGGAACGCTTGCCTTCTGTGACGAGCTCGAGTGCACTTTCTTTGAATTTTTGATTGACTTGAAGAGAATCTACGCGATCTGATTGAAAATCGAGGTAGCGAAGTGTGATTTCTTTTTTACCGAGGTTTGTTTGGTATTCGAAACCGTTGTTGGTGAATTCGCTGAGATATGTTTTCCAGGCTTGTAAGGCTGTAGCGCCTTTTGCTTTTGTGACCTCTTGTGCATTGAGCAACACGTAGGGGTCTGCAGTATAAATGAAATTGTTGCTTGCACCTTCGCGGATCACCATTTGGCCTTCAAAGCTGATGTAACGCGTTACCGCAGCTCCCGCAAGGATCACTATAAAAGACAAGTGGAAGCTCAGCATCGCAATTTTCTCACGGCTGAACATTTTATAACGAAAGATATTGGAGACCAATGCGAGCGTGAGGTACAACAACAAGCCTTCGAACCAAGTTGCGTTGTAAATAGTGATTTTGGCTGCTTGGATGCCATGAATGGATTCAATGAAAGTGGCTGCGCCAATGGCTACTAAAAATACAATGAGCCCAACGCTTGCCCAGCGCATGGAAAAAAGAGAAGAGAGGAGTTTGTCCATCCGAGGAATTTTTTGACAAAAATAGCCAATGTATGCGCAACATTCGTCGAAAGCCCTTAATCTTGTCATAAAAAAAGTAGTGAGGTCATTTTTTGTATGCTTTCTTGTTTGTTTGATGGGTTTTATTGAACAATCATCTGCCCAAGTAACGGTGTTTACCACCCCAACAGAAGTTGCGCATCAAATCCAGGTCGAAGGCGGTGTACTGCATCGCTATGCCATGCCGTTCGAAAATAAGCAACGCTTTGTGGACGTTTTCGTGCCCAATGAGGCAAAAGCCAAAAAGCAGGTCAAAACCCTCTACATGCACGATGGCCAAATGCTCTTTGATAGCACGCAAACTTGGAATAAAAAAGAATGGAAAATCGACGAGGTACTAGCGACAACTTTGACTAAATACGCACATGATCCTTTTATTGTGGTGGGTATTCACAATGACCCCGCCAACCGCTACGCCGAGTTTTTTCCGCAGGCCGTTGCCGATTTGATGCCAGATACATATCGCAATTTACTCATGGAGAAGTTGTGGAATGGCCAACTCAAAGCAGATAACTACCTCAACTGGATTGAAAACACAGTTGTCCCGTTTATCGAAGACGAATTCAAAGTAGGTAAATGCACTCAAGACCGTATGGTCATGGGTTCAAGTATGGGTGGCCTCATCTCTCTTTACGCTCTTTGTGAGAAACCAAAATTATTTGGAGGGGTAGCGTGCTTGTCTATTCATACGCCGATGATCAATTACGGTATGTTTGAAGAAGGTATGGTCGAGGCGTTGGTTGTGCCATTCAATATCTATTTGGAGTCCAAACTCAAAGCTGATCGCCACCATTTTTTGTATGTTGACCGCGGAACAGAAACGCTTGATGCCTCTTACGAACCTTATCACAAGCTCTTGCTCACTACTTTAGCTCGTGTTGGTTACGATGCTAACAATCCCCGATTTTTAGAGGCAATTGTGCAAGGAACAGGTCACGACGAACAGGCATGGGCTGCTCGGTGGCACGTGCCATTATTATTTATGATGACGCGCAACAATTCCCGATAGTTTTCTACATTTGCTCCACTCAATCAAGCATGAAAAAAATCTTATTATTTGGCGCTGGTTTATCCGCTTCTACTCTTATCAAATACCTTTTGGACCGCAGTGATGCTGAATCTTGGCACCTCGATGTCGTGGATCAAAATTTAGAGCTCGTCAACGCCAAATTAGCAGGGCATCCTAACGCTACTGCTCATGCCTTTAATGCACTAGATTCTACTCAAAGACGTCCATATATTGCTCAGGCAGATCTCGTGATTTCGATGTTGCCGGCAGTCTACCACGTGGAGGTGGCCAAAGATTGCATCGACTTACAAAAGCACCTGATCACACCTTCTTACATTTCTGCTGAAATGCGCGCACTCGACGCCCAAGCAAAAGACGCGGGTATCATCATCATGAACGAAATTGGCGTCGATCCAGGAATTGACCACATGAGCGCCATGCGCATTTTGGATGAGATCAAAGCGCAGGGCGGACAACTAGAATCTTTTAAATCTTATTGCGGTGGGCTTATTGCGCCAGTTTCTGATAACAATCCTTGGCGCTATAAATTCACCTGGAACCCCAGAAACGTTGTGCTTGCGGGACAAGGCTCAGCAGCGTGTTACCGCGAAATGAACGAGCTCAAATACCTCCCATATCACCGCTTGTTTCAGCGCCTAGACCGGATTTACATCGAGGGATACGGCGATTTCGACGGTTACGTAAACCGAGACTCCTTGAATTATTTGGCGACTTATCAAATTCAGGACATCCCGACCATCTTTCGCGGCACCTTGCGCAGACCACCTTATTGTGAAGCCTGGGACGTTTTTGTGCAACTCGGCATGACCGATGATGCATATGTCATGAAAGGTTCTGCTCAGCTGACACCACGTCAGTACCTCAATGCTTTCTTGCCTTTTGAAACTGGGGTTAGTGTAGAAGAGAAGTTTTTGAAGTTGGTTCGGCAGCGCCGAGATTTATATGACTTGTTTGACTACCTTGGTTTGTTCAGTGACCGCGAAGAATTTGGAATCGAAAATGCGAGCCCAGCGGTTTTATTGCAAAAGATACTCGTCGAAAAATGGAAGCTTGCCCCGGGCGACAAAGACATGATTGTCATGTATCACGAAATCATATACTCCAAAGCCAACGCACGTTATTTGGTCTCGAGCTCTTTGGTTGTCGAAGGCCAGAATGAACGTTATACAGCAATGTCTAACACTGTAGGTTTACCAGTTGCCATAGCAGCCAAGCTTATTCTGAACAATACAATCAAAGAAAGAGGCGTTACGCTACCTGTCACCAAAGAAATATATGCACCAATTTTAGCCGAACTCGAACAATTTGGCATTACCTTTAACGAACAAGAAAAAAAGCTTTAAATGGAAAATCAAGAAAACCAAATGAATATCGAATTGTCTGAAGACACTGCTTTGGGCGTGTATTCAAATTTGGCCATCATCACCCACTCACCTGCAGAGGTTGTGTGTGACTTCGTACAAATTATGCCAGGGATGCCAAAAGGAAAGGTGCGTTCACGCGTGCTTATGACACCTCAAAATGCCAAACGCTTTTTGCAAGCGTTGGCTGAAAACATCGAAAAGTACGAACAGAATTTTGGTGCCTTAGACGAACCTCAATCTGGTTTTCCGCCAATGAATTTCGGCACGCCAAACACCATGGCATAAAAGTCCATGTCGACGCTCAGCGTTTGCATACCTATTTACAACTCCGATGTGCGCACATTGGTGCAAACGTTGTGTGCCCAAATCGATGCACTCGCCACTTCGCAAGTGGATATCGTTCTCATTGACGACGCCTCCGATCTGCCATTTAAGCAGTGCAATCAATTTACAGCTTCCTATGTCCGAACAATTGATCTTCCCGAAAACGTGGGACGTTCAAAAATTCGAAATGCTTTTCTTAATCATACCGATGCTGACTATTTATTGTTCATAGACGGTGACAGCTCTATAGTTGCAACTGACTTTTTAGCCAAGTATCTCACCAAATTAGCAACCAATCGCATTGATGTTTTGGTAGGTGCGAGCTGCTATGCTGCTCAAAAGCCCGAACCCCGTTTTCGATTGCGTTGGCAATACTCCTCCAAAAGAGAGAGTTTAAATGATGAGCAGCGCATGCGCAGCCAACACGCGGGGTTCAAAACCAATAATTTTATCATTCGCCGTAGTATATTGGCTCAATTTCCGTTTGAAGAGCGCCTGACGGGCTATGGCCACGAAGACACCCATTTTGGTCTCCAATTGCAGGCAAATCACATACCGATTGAGCACATCGACAACCCTGTATGGAATTTAAAGCTCGATACGAATGAAGAATTTTTGACCAAAACGGATAGCGCCTTACGAAATTTGCTCTGGTTGAAAAGAAATGCAGCTTCCTTTCGAATCGAAGAAAGCAATCGCTTACTAAAGGGTTATATTTTGGTAAGCAAAAACAGCTTTCTCAAATTGCTTTTCAAATGGCTTTCTTTTAACGAAAGTATTTTGGCTCAAATGTTAAGAACAGGCCGCGCACCACTCTTTATCTTTGATCTGTACAGACTGTCAAGACTCGAAAAATTAGATAAAGACGCGCTCAACGACCTCCGCTAGCACCTTCTTGTCTGCATCCCAGTGTTCCACAGCTGCTGCCTTTTTGCAGTTTTCTTTGAGAATAGCAAGTCTTTCCGGATTGGAACAGAGTGTGTTTATTTTTTGGGCAAGCGCCTCAGGGCTCACCTCTTGAATGACTTCACCACAATCGTATCGATCGATCAATTTTTGAATTTCAACAAGCGGGCTAGTCACAAATGGGGTCTGCGCTTGGATGTAATCAAAAACTTTGTTGGGTAAGGCAAGTGCGTAATTTAGGCTCAAAGGTTTGTCCAATGCCAATCCTAAATCGGCAGCCGCTGTATATTGCAGCAATTGCTTATAAGGTAGACGTCCTACAAAGCGCACTTTTTCTTGTAGATTTTTGGTGGCAACTATTTTTTTGACGCTTGGAATCACGTCGCCATCGCCAACTAAAAATAATACGGCATCGTCTATGAGCTCCATTGCTAAAATCGCTTCCTCGATTCCCCTTTGCACATTTAGTCCGCTACCCTGAATGATCAACATTTTTTGTGTCGGCTTCAAGTTTAATTCTTCGCGAGAAAGCGCATATAATTGTTCTTGTCTTTGGGGTACATTGCGCACAACATTCACAGGAATAGAATAGTTGCTTTTAAAAATGGCAGCGATCGACTCATTGACGGTGATCATCACCTTCAAATGAGGAAGGATGCGTTGTTCTATCCTTAGCCAAAAATGTTGAATGCGAGGACGCGAGACAAGCTCAGGGACCTCAGTGAACAGTTCGTGGCTATCGTAAAGAAGCGGCTTTCGCCTGAGGCGGCTTGCCAGGTAAGCAGCAGGCAAGGTGTCGAGGTCGTTTGCAAATAGGTAATCGTATGGATTGATCAGTAATAAAAAGAAGAGCCTCAAGTTCAGGGCGGCATAAAACAAAGCGCCTTTCTCGAAACCTAATCGGAGGCGTTTCACCTGATAGGATCGAGGCGGCATTGGGGGGCTGTTTTTTTTCTTTCGTCCAATCAAAAGAATTTGAAATCCGAGCCCTTCAAGAACAGTACATGTTCGGTGTACACGGTTGTCTGTAGCGAGGTCGCTCGAGACGGTCACATAAACTCTTTTTTGGCGCATCGAAACAAATGTAAGGATTTCCCGTAAGTGAAGCCTGCAATTGAAAAGAGCGCTTGGGATTGTTTCTGTAAATTTTTTCAAAAACTCTTTGTGATAAAAAAAAGTTTTGTACATTTGCAATCC
>OCVQ010000187.1_pt1 | contig 55472 bp, 62 predicted proteins | sample 1539061 | NCBI WGS metagenome assembly OCVQ01 (sample SAMEA3355526, study PRJEB22509) | marine metagenome | biome: marine; feature: river plume; material: water | place: USA | collected 2010-08-08 | depth 0.5 m | reverse complement strand
GTAACTGAAGAAATAAGAGAGAATGAAACAAATGTAAAGAAGCAAATGAACCTCTTAAAGACTAAAATTGAAACCATTGAAGAACGCTTTGCAATTGGAGAAATTGACAAGGAAATCTATATTAAATTTAAAGCCAAATATGAATCGGAAGAAAAGAAGATAGAGTCAAATTTATTCAGTTCTACAATTTCGAGTTCAAACCTTCAAATAGCAATAGATAAAGCATTAAAAATGTCTTCTAACCTTAGTGAATTTAGGGCTTCTGGAGATTTACTTCAAAAGAAGAAAATACAAAGTTTAGTGTTTCCATCCGGAATAGGTTACGACAAGTTAAAAGGCAAAGTTCAAACCAAAAGAGTAAATTCTATTTTCTCTTCAATCCCTTTATTATCAAAGGATTTAGCAAAAATAAAAAGCGGAGAACCAGTTGATTTCAACCAATTCTCCGCTAGAGTGACCTCGTTAGGATTCAAACCTAAAACCTCTACAGCCGTAATGTAGTGCTCTATTCAGTTGAGCTACGAAGCCAAATTCGAGCGCAAAGATAATGTATTTTTTATCTCTGACAATCGAAAAATCATTTTTTATTCAATCTCGGCAGAAATTCCTCTTTCTAATAACCCTGTACACATCGGCATCAAATCTTTAAAGGAACCTCTTTTCACCTGGCATTTGCCGTTGTGGTGGATAATCCAAGTGCATTGTTCCGCTTGAATATTCTTGTGTCCACAAATTTTGATCAACGATTCAATGACGTGTTCGAACGTATTAAATTCATCATTGTAAACAATCAAATCTTTTTCTTCAACTAATTGCTCTTGTATATTTACCTTCTCTAAGGTTTCTGTGAGTGACATTCTTTGTTTTTTACAAAAATAAATTATTTATCGTGTTTGCCCAAAATTATTTACCAAAAGCGAATGGCATTAAATCATAAATGCTCGCAAAAACAGTGACGCTATCATCTTGCCCAATCAAATAAATTTGAAAGTCTATTTCTTGCCTTTTTCGAGACTCTAGCATTACTTGACGGCAACTTCCACAAGGCGAAAGAATTGCCTTCTTGTCGATTAAATCTCCTTTAGCAACTACGAATAATTTCTGAACGGATTTGCCTGGAAAGTTTGCCCCAGCATAAAAAAGGGCTACACGTTCGGCACAAAGTCCAGAGGGGAAAGCAATGTTTTCCTGATTAGAGCCTAAAATCACTTCTCCGTCTGACATCAGCAACGCCGCTCCAACATGAAACCTACTATAGGGAGCATGCGCTGTTTTTGCTGCTTCGTGAGCTTTCTCGATGAATTTCTGATCAGATTTAGACAATTCCTGAACCGTATTGTAATAATCGTATGCGATGCTTAGTTCTTTTCTCATTCTATTTGTTTACCCCTATAACGTAAAATTCATAGTTTGTGTTACTTAAATTAGTGCTGAAGGGAATTTGAGAACCTTTTTAACAAAACAAACTGTATTATTAGTTACACAAAGCCCAGCTGTATCTTTCGCGGGTTTCTCGGAACCTGAGGCTGTAGATATTTTCTTGTTGAATAACTCCTAATCAATGGGTCCTTTCAAAACACCGGCAAATTTATCTAATATTCCTTTGTCATACATCATCGGTAAAACTTCTTTTTTGCTGAGACGCACTATTATTCGTTTTATTTAACAAATTGTTTCCTGATTCCTCTTTCTAATTGGCATAATCAATAACCTTGTTAAGATTAAGATACGCATTATTCGACAATTGGGATTGACTATCGACTTTGCCTAATTTTCTTCAATTACCAAAAATCAGTTTTTAACAGTTGCGCTAGAATTTGAAAATGCCAAGAAACAAACTATCTTTGCGCACCAAATTATGATAGGATACAAAAAGGTCGCGTTTTATACCCTCGGATGTAAATTAAACTTCTCCGAAACATCTACCATTGCTCGACTTTTTGAAAAAGCCGGACATGCTAAAGTCGATTTTGAAGACCGTCCTGATATTTATATTATAAATACCTGCTCTGTTACTGAAAACGCCGATAAGAAGTGTAAACAGTTGGTGAAACGAGCATTGAAAATCAATCCAGAAGCATTTGTTTGCATAGTCGGTTGCTTTGCTCAGTTGAAACCTATTGATATTGCTAAGATTTCAGGGGTTGATTTGGTTCTTGGTGCTAATGAGAAGTTCAATTTGATTGAACACATCGAGAAGTTGGAAGAAAAAACGGGCGAGGCTAAAGTTAAATTTGAGAACATCAAAGAAACAAAAGAATTCGTTCCGGCTTTTTCTTTTGGAGATAGAACGCGATCTTTTCTTAAAATTCAAGACGGTTGCGATTATTTCTGCACATTCTGCACCATTCCATTAGCGCGCGGGAAGAGTAGAAATGCATCTATTGCATCTACTGTCCTTGAAGCGAAAAAAATTGGAGAAACGAAAATAAAAGAAGTTGTTTTAACAGGGGTCAACATTGGCGATTTCGGTCAAGGTGGTGAAGAGAACTTTGAAGGTTTGGTTAAAGAATTGGACAAGGTTGATGGAATTGATAGATTCCGTATTTCCTCAATCGAACCCAATCTATTGAGCAACGAAATTATTCATTTTACCATAGGTAAATCGAAGCGATTTGTTCCTCACTTTCACATTCCTTTGCAATCCGGTAGCAATCGAGTATTGAACACCATGCGTCGTAAATACGAGAAGGAATTATACGCCGAGAGAGTCGAATATATAAAGTCCTTACGTCCTGATTGCTGCATTGGAGTTGATGTTATCGTAGGTTTTCCAGGAGAAACAGATGAAGAATTCAGAGAAACGATTGATTTCTTAAAAGAATTGGACGTTTCTTATTTACACGTTTTCACCTATTCAGAAAGAGCAAATACTTCGGCTATGAAATTGGGCGAAGCGGTTCCAATGAACGTCCGTCGTGAACGCAGCAAAATGCTTCATATCCTTTCTGATAAGAAGAAAAGAGCCTTTTATGAGTCGCAAGTAGGCACGACAAGACATGTTTTGATAGAATCTGACGAAGAAAATGGCATGATGTTCGGCTTTACAGAAAACTACGTCAAAGTAAAATTACCTTTCGATGAAACATTAATCAACACCTTTCAAACCGTTGAATTAACAGAGATAGACAGAGATGGCGTTATGAAAGCTATCTTTAACGTCTTAGCTGAAGTTTAATATTATTTATTTTCTTAAAATATAACCGATTCCCTTTTTGAAACCTCTTACTATTGACGCATGGAATAAGTGACTTCCGCTTGTTATAGTAAGAGCATGAAGACCGACAAAGAGAAATCATTCATAAAATTTCACGGACGCGCACTTGCTAACTTTGAGAAGTTGTCCAAATCACATGTATATGTTGATATGGACTTCGAGGACTTGATACACGACACCTTACTCAATACGTATAAAAAGTTTGAAACGCTTACGAACGAAAAAAATATATTTTTATCCTTTTTTTCGGCATCAGTATTCGTGTTTTGGCCAATACCAATAAAAAAAAGCATAAACCTGAATTGTGGTATAGCGAAAGCAAAGTGGCTATGGTAATGGAACAAAATGATGTCACCGTTCAAAAGAAGCAAGTTCGTCTATGCAACCTTACCCTTGAACAACTTAAGAATTAGTTATACTGTTTCAATCGATAAAATACTTCAATATGCGGTGAAAGTAGCCCTAAATCAACGGGTAAACACCCATTCTAAGTCACTAGAAAGCGCTTCGTGGAAACGATATCTATCCACATCAAAAAACTTCACTTGGTTTGCCTCTGTAATTTGATTGTCAATAATATATCTCGTCATTTTACCACGAGCATTCTTCGCAAAAGTCATAATTACCTTGTATTCTCCATTCTTTAGTTCTTTGAAAACAGGAGTTATGATTTTCGCTTTGATCGTTTTCTTATCTATTGCTTTAAAATACTCTGTGGATGCCAGATTGATAATTACTTCTTCTTTCTCCATTTCAGAGTTCAATTCTTTCGAAAGCTTTGTTCCCCAGAACTTATAAAGATTTGTTGTTTTAGGCGTTATTTTCCAACTCGTTCCCATTTCTAATCTATACGGAAACATTAAATCCATCGGTTTCAACAAGCCATACATTCCAGAAATAATGCGAAGATTATTCTGTGCGTAATCCATATGCTTATTACTCATCGAAACGGCATCTATACCTCTAAATACTTCACCGGTGAATAAGGAAATAGCAGGTCTCACTTCTTCAGTTATAACTTCTGGTTTCTCCCAATTTTGATAGCGATCGAAGTTTAGTGATGCAATATCGTTACTCACATGCATCATCATTTCAATTTTCCGAACTGAGAATTTCTTCAATTTTTGGGCTAAAGATTCTGCTTCGGCTAAAAAAGTACCGACGGTTGGATCCATATTCGATAATAAATTTTGTTTGCTAATAGATTTAGCAGGAGAAATTAAAATTTTCATAGGATAAAAATAAGTAAACATTCTAGACTAAAAATTGTTTGGCTTCGCTTAATCAAATCAATTTCCCCTTCATTCTTTAGCATTCCGCATTCCGAAATCTAAATATAACTATAAGCAATCACTGCAATTACAAAAAGGGCAATGAAGTTGAACACAACACCTACTCTAGCCATTTGCGCAATTGTAATTTTCCCTGACGAGTATACAATAGCATTTGGCGGAGTTCCAACGGGCAACATAAAAGCACAACTTGCCGCTAAAGTAACAGGTATGCACAATTGTAAAATATCATAATGAGCAACGTTTGCGAATGAGCCAATCACAGGTATAAAAAGTGTTATTAATGCGGTGTTGGACATAAATTCTGTTCCAAAAATAGCAATAGCAATAATAATTGTAAGCAGCACAAAATAATGCCACGTTTTAAACAGTTCAAACCAAGTAGACATATATTGAATTACTCCATTGGCATCCATCGCAGCTGCCAAGGCTAAACCACCGCCAAAAAGTAACAAGATACCCCATGGAAGTTTTTCGGTATCCTTCCAAATTAAAAGTGGCATTTTGTTTCCCCCAGGAACTAAGAACAATAAAAAACTTCCTAAAATGGCAGCGCTTTCGTCACCATAATCAAAACCTGTATACTGTTTGACAAAACCACGTATCAGCCACAAAACTATGACACCACAAAAGATTATCACCACCCTTTTTTGTGGTCCTGTCCAAGGTTTCTTTTCAATCACGAAATCGTCTGGACTTTCCTTTTTCTCATCTCCCATACTCAAATAGAAAAACGTGTAAATCACCGCAATTAGAATTATTGCAACCGGAACACCAATTTTCATCCAATCTGCAAAACTTACGGTCACATTAAAGTAATCCTTTAGAATTCCAGCCATAATTGCATTTGGTGGCGAACCAATCAAAGTCCCCATTCCACCAATCGACGCGGCATACGCTATCGACAACAAAAGAAACAGGGCAAATTTCCCCTTTTGTTCTTTTTTCGGAAGTACGTTTATAACGGCAAGCGCCATCGGTAACATCATTAAAGCTGTTGCGGTATTGGACACCCACATGCTCAATAAGGCTGTACTGATCAGGAATCCGAGTAAAATTCTAGGTTTTGAATACCCAACAGTATGAATAATTATTCGCGCAACTTGTTTGTGCACATGCCACTTTTCGAGCCCCAAAGCCAAGATGAATCCTCCTAAAAACAGAAAAATCATTTTATTCCCGTAGGCTCCAGCAAGAAGATCTGAGTCCAAAATGCCTAAAGGAATTCCAACTATTAAAGGTATCAGAGCAGTTACATAAATGGGAACGCTTTCGGTCAACCAAAGATAAATCATCAATGCACTCATTGCAATAGTACTTACAAAATGATCCTTGCCACCAGAAATTATAATCGCCAACGCAAAACCAACAAGCCCAATACTTAGTAATAATCTATCTTTTGATATCATAGTTCATAAAAAAGGTGAGCCAAATTGGACTCACCCTTCAAAAATAATCAAATATAGTTTACGACAACTGCGACTTCAAAGCCTCTAAATCATCCTTTACCTAAGCTTCTGCTTCAGAACCTTCCATAGCTGCGTCAATTCCTTGTTCCGTCATTTTAATTGGGTTTTCCAAAGAATCCAATGCACAATGCGCTTCTGCTTTACCTACTCTAAAAAGTCTTTTTAACCATTCCTACATAATATTCTAACTTTTATTTGATTAATTCAAACCATTCAATTCTTCTGTGAACTTCACCTGCATATCATTGATTTTCGCCACAATTGGGTTGTAATCTTTTTTTGTTTTTGCAGCATGAATTTCTTGTAAAATTTCATCTTGAAAATCAGCTACTTTATCAAATAAAGCTTCGGTTTTCTTTTCTTTTTTTGGATCAGACTCTTGAATATGGAAACATTCGTCTACCAGATCAAAAACCATGTTATTGACGTATTTCTTTAAATTTCTCTTACTTGACATTTTTTCTTGTTTTTTTTCAACTACAAATATAGTTATTCTGCAGGTTAATCGATGTCGTACTTCAAACGTATAGTGACACTTGCTGTCTTCTTTTTGGAGATTGTATTGAAACTCCACCTCAACTGAAGTCTTCCTAAGAGTTTTGACCGGTAATTTGGCACACCCCCATATCTGCATTTTTGAGATCTTCCAAGCTACTACCTCTATTTTTAACGAACGTCATCGTACGTTTTTTCGCATCTTTCGTTGTCGACTCTATCATTTTAATTCTTAATGTTTCGCGTTAATAGTTTTCGTTCAACATTTCCTGAGAGAAAAAAAGGAATTATGTAGCAGTTTCGTTAATTTTGTAGTACTTCAAGAAATTAGAAATTCACAATAGAACATTCGGAATATGAATACGACCATACAAGCAAAAAATTCACAAGATTATATAGATTTAGAATACAAACATGGAGCTCACAATTATCATCCATTGCCAGTTGTGTTAAGCCGGGGTGAAGGAGTGCATGTGTGGGACGTTGAAGGTAAAAAATATTACGATTTCCTTTCAGCTTATTCTGCGGTCAACCAAGGTCATTGTCATCCGAAGATTGTGAATGCAATGATGGAACAAGCGAGCACTTTAAGTTTAACTTCTCGTGCTTTTTATAATGATGCTTTGGGTCCTTATGAAAAATTCATGACAGAATATTTCGGTTTGGATAAAGTATTGCCTATGAACACGGGTGCTGAAGCAGTCGAAACAGCTATAAAGTTAGCAAGAAAATGGGCTTACGAGAAAAATGGAATTGCAGAAAACGAAGCGATAATTGTTGTTTGTGAAGGGAATTTTCACGGTAGAACGACCACAATTATCTCGTTCTCAGATGATGCAAATGCAAAAGACAATTTCGGACCGTATACGGGTGGTTTCATTTCTATTCCGTATAATGATACAAATGCCTTAGAAGAAGTTGCGAAACAAAAAAATGTGATTGGATTTTTAGTTGAACCTATTCAAGGTGAAGCAGGCGTTTACACTCCAGATGAAGAGTTTATTTCAACAGCACAAGCTATATGTAATGCAAATGGAATGTTGTTTATTGCCGACGAAGTACAAACTGGAATTGCGCGAACGGGAAGTTTATTGGCTGTTTGCGGTAACTGTTCATGTGAAAACAAATGTGAACAGCAAGCTACTTATACGAAACCCGATATTCTGATTCTTGGAAAAGCATTGTCAGGTGGAGCGTATCCCGTATCAGCTGTTTTGGCAGATAACGATGTTATGGATGTAATTAAACCTGGACAACATGGATCAACTTTTGGTGGAAATCCAATTGCAGCGAAGGTGGCAATCGCAGCGTTAAGTGTTGTAGATGAAGAAAACTTAGCGCAGAATGCTCGTCGTTTGGGTGAAATTTTCAGAAAAGAAATGAACCGAATCATCGCAGGAACTGACTTGGTTTTAAAGGTGCGTGGAAAAGGTCTTTTGAATGCCATTATTATCAACGACACAGAGGAAAGTGCTACAGCGTGGAATTTATGCGTAGCTATGAAATACAATGGTTTACTTGCAAAACCAACACATGGTAATATCATCCGTTTTGCACCGCCCTTGGTGATGACAGAAGCCCAATTGATGGAATGTGTGGCTATCATCGAAAAAACGATAAAAGAATACAAGAAATAGTTATCGCAACAAAAAGGCATCTGTGATGTTTTAAGTTTATGAGCGAAGAAGAATTTATAAATCCCATTGATCCGGATAAAATCACTGAAACTCCGGGAACATTGCCGTATGCGCACCACACTGGTTCTGCCTTGGTGAAACCAGAAGATAAAGGTAAACTGAAAGGTTTGGCTTTGTCTGCCATGGAATACCAAACAGATATGCAAATGGATCAGATTTATGAGCAAATGAAACTGCTTTCTGATCAAGCGAATAGACTTCAGGATAGAAAGCGAATTTCTGAATACATTTATCAGGCTGAAATGCGTTTTCAACCACTTATAAATCACACGTATTATTTGTATGAGAAAGAAGATGGATCTTATTTTCTTTCTTTGATTGGTCCAAATGATTGGGGGCGAAGCGGTGATAAATTCAATTATATCGCGACGACGAAATTATTGGCCGATCATACCTGGGATGTCCTCAATAAATCTCAAGAATTGTAGAATGCAACAGAGGCAGTCGATAGTAATTTACTTGTGCTTCATCCCTATTCTATTCTTACTCGTGTTTTGTAAATCGGACTCAGAAACTGGATCCTATCTGGGCCCTGTGTCTGTCCCAAATGACAATCCACAGTCAGTTGAAAAAATTGCTTTTGGAAAGCAGCTTTTCTTTGACAAACGACTTTCGCTAGATAATTCAGTCTCTTGCGCTACTTGTCATGTGCCTGAATTGGCGTTTACGGATGGTCAAAAACTAAGTGCAGGTATACATAATCGACTAGCGATGCGAAATGCTCCTACTCTTTTAAACGTGGCTTACCAAAAGACTTTGATGTTTGATGGAGAGGTTCCAAATCTGGAAATGCAAGTACTCGTTCCTTTAAAAGATTCTGCTGAAATGGGGAATCAAATGAAGGAATTAATTAAAAAATTACGCGACATTCCCGAATATCAAAAACAGGCTCAAGAAATTTTCAAAAGAGATTTTGATGCCTACGTTCTCACAAGAGCTTTGTCATCTTTCCAGAGAAGCATTATTTCCATCAACTCTCCTTTCGATTCGTATTACATGGGTAACAAAAACACAATTTCAACAAGCGCCGAACGCGGATGGATGTTATTTTCAGAAAAATTGTATTGTACAAAATGTCATGCTCCCCCCCATTTTACGAATTTCAAAACCGAAAACAACGGATTATATGCCACATACGAGGACAAGTTCGACAAAGGAAGATTTCGAATAAATGGAGATTCAAGTGAGATTGGTTCATTTAAAGTTCCGGTATTAAGAAATATTTCTCAAACTGCGCCGTACATGCACGACGGCTCTATGGCTAATCTTTCGGAAGTGCTTGACCATTATTCCAAAGGTGGAAACGGCCATTTAAATCAATCAAAAAACTTAGTTCCTTTTACTTTGTCGAATCAAGAAAAGAAGGATTTACTTGCGTTTTTCAAGTCGCTTTCGGGCACTTTTATAGATTAGAGTTACTAAATTAGATTTATGAAAATAAGAATTTTACTTTCAGGTTGCAGAGCAAACGATGGAGCCGAAACACAAAAAGCGGAATCAAACTTTCTAACAACAATTAGTATATATCATTAATTTACGCACAATGAATTCCCATAAACTATTCATAAAAACGAGGATTTATTACCATTTTAACAACTAGAACTCTTAAATTTGCAGAACCAAATAGCTAAAAGCGAAAAAAAAACATATGGAAATATATGGTAAAAAAGGTAAAAATGTCGATCTTGAAAAATTATTAGGTTTAACAAAATTAGGTTCTCAGTTTTGGAATATGTCTCCAGCAGAATTAGTTGAAGATTCAATCATTCTTGGAGAAGGTATGCTATCTGATACGGGAGCTATCGCCATTGAAACTGGCGAATTCACAGGTCGATCTCCAAAAGATAGATTCGTTGTTTGTGATGAGAAAACAGAAAATTCAGTTTGGTGGGGTGATATCAATATCAAGTTTACACCAGAAAAATTTGACGCTCTTTATGACAAAATGAAATTACACTTGCAAGAGAAGGATGTGTATGTGCGAGATTCTTATGCTTGTGCTGATCCGAAATTCAAATTGAATATTCGTGTGATTACGGAAACACCTTGGGCAAATCAATTTGCTTATAACATGTTTTTACGCCCAACTGAAGCTGAAATTGAAGATTTCGCTCCAGACTGGAATATCGTTTGCGCACCTGATTTTCAAGCAGATCCGACTGTTGATGGAACACGTCAACCGAATTTTGCGATATTGAACTTCACCAAAAAGATGATCATCATTGGTGGAACAGGATACACAGGTGAAATTAAAAAAGGAATTTTCTCGGTATTGAATTATGTCCTACCACATGAGAAAAAGGTTCTTTCAATGCACTGTTCAGCGAATATTGGCAACGAAGACAACGATACAGCTATCTTCTTTGGTTTGTCTGGCACTGGAAAAACGACTTTGTCTTCCGATGAGAATCGTCGTTTGATTGGTGATGATGAGCACGGATGGACAGGAAACTCTGTTTTCAACTTTGAAGGTGGATGCTACGCGAAAACAATTGATTTGTCTCGTGATAAAGAACCTCAAATTTGGGATGCGATTAAATTCGGTGCCATACTTGAAAATATTCAATTCAAAGGTGATTCTTCGGAAGTAGAATACACAGATAACTCAATTACCGAGAATACACGTGTATCCTACCCGATTCATTTCATCGACAATATCGCAGTGCCATCTGTTGGAACAGCACCAAAAAACATATTCTTCTTAACAGCAGATGCGTTTGGCGTTTTACCCCCAATTTCAAAGCTTACGAAAGAACAAGCTATGTATCATTTCATGTCAGGTTACACAGCGAAAGTTGCTGGAACTGAAATGGGTGTTACAGAGCCAACTACAACTTTCTCAGCATGTTTTGGAGCTGCATTTTTACCGTTGCACCCCGCTAAATACGCTGAATTGTTAGGGGAGAAATTAGACGGGACTGACATTAAAGTTTGGTTGATCAACACAGGTTGGACAGGCGGATCATATGGGGTTGGAAGCAGAATGAAACTTTCATATACACGTGGGATGATTACTGCAGCTTTGACAGGTAAACTAGACAATGTTGAGTACCAAACAATGCCAATATTCGAATTAGAAATTCCAAAAGAATGCGAAAACGTTCCTAGCGAATTATTGAATCCTCGTGATACATGGGCTGACAAATCAGCATACGATGAAACGGCAAAAAATTTGGCGGGTAAATTCGTAACTAATTTTGAAAAATACAAAGCTGAAACAAGTGATGAGATAAAGGCGGCAGCGCCCAAAGTAATGGCTTAATCAGATAGTAAGAAGAATAAAAAAGCCAGTCACTTTCGTGTACTGGCTTTTTTTATAAAGTAAATTTTTTCATTTTCGATTTATACATTTTTTTCAACCAATCGTTGAGCGGATGATAACCCAATTGCGAAACTTGCATCAAACGGATGATGTTGCAGTAATGTATTTCATCAACAATTATAGCGAAAACGATATTTCTGTAGCTTTTCACACAGCAAATACCTACTAAACAGAATATGCGGTTGTGAGTTCCAAAGAAACAACTATTATCGCTCATGAATTCCTGCATTTGTATGGCGTATGGGACTTGTACGTTTCTCCATTCGATGGAGAATGGAGCCCAAAAGAGGAATAAACGTAAAGCGATGTGAAAATTTCAAAACGAAATCATTGCGTTTGTTTATCGACGAGACATTAATTCTTTGCATATTTCACCTTTGACAAGATATTTAACTGGCTGGGACAATGCGTTGGACAAGCGATATTCGAAAAGGATCGTTGGACGAAGATATAAACTGTTGGAGTATTGACTGAAAGCCAATTCATTAAAGGCGCTATCGATGAAATAATCTTGATCTTCAAATCAAATAAGATAAACGTATTAATCAAGAGAAATGCGGGTGAAAATAATAATATTTGTTCACACCATAGATTAATGTAATATTGAATATTCACCAAACTCCTTTTCGACGGCTTTAAATCGGAAATCAAAAATGTCTTTAAGTTGTTTTTTTATAAGGATTGAATTCGCAATAGCACCTATAAAACCAAACGGAGGAACATAGGTAACAATATCAGACATCACTACTTCCCCATTCTCTTCTCGAATAAAATGTTCGTGATGCCACACCTTATATGGTCCAACTCGCTGCTCATCCACAAAGTATTTTCCTTCCTCAACATGCGTAATTTCTGTAACCCATGTCATTTTGATACCAAACAATGGGCTTACTTTGTAGGCAATGATCATTCCTGGATACATTTCATCTGGAATGTCTTTAGTGATGACATCAAATCCCATATGTTCAGGGGTAATTTTCTTTAGGTTTTTTGGTGAACGCATAAACTCCCAGACTTCTTCCATTTTAGCAGGTATTCTTTGTTCTGTTTTGATTTGGTAAAAAGCCATTAGCTAAAATTTAAAAGGTTAATTCAAGTAAAAAATTGAAAAATTCAAAATAAAAGCGAAAGTCACCCAAAGCAAGTAAGGAATTTGCAATAATCCAATTGATTTATTGAACTTGACTAGCCCTATTATCATCGCTAAAATAAAGAACCATAAAACGAGTATTTCAAGGACAGCAAGGTCAATCCTTTGAAACTTGAAAAACAAAAAACTCCAAAAAACATTCAAAACTAATTGAATTATAAAAATCACGAGCATACTATTTTTTCGTGTTGACTTTGGTAAACGAATTATCACAAATAGGGCAAGCCCCATTAAAAAGTAGAGGAAAGTCCAAACTGGACCAAACAAATAATTTGGAGGATTGAAACTTGGTTTATTTATTGTTGCGTACCAACCATCAATGCTTGTGGCTGTGGCAAACCCGCCTAAGCCACCTGCTCCCAAAGTGATGAGAATACATAAAATCAGTAAACCTATTTCCCTTATTTTCATATTAACTGGTTTTCAGTTGCGACATGCCACCATCCACATGCATGATTTGACCTGTTATCCAACTGGCTTTATCCGACAATAAAAACTCTGCCATATTCGCTAGGTCCTCCGCTCGACCGATTTTCTTCATTGGATGTCTTGCAGCGTTCGCATTAATCTTTTCCTCAGAATTCAACAATTTGTCGGCCAACGGCGTTTTCGTTAATGAAGGTGCAATAGCATTTACTCTAATTTTCGGTGCAAACTCTGCCGCCAACGCTTTGGTTAAACCTTCAATTGCCCCTTTACTTGCACTAACTTTGCTATGAAAAGTGAATCCAGATTGCACAGCAACTGTAGAAAAGAAAAGAATACTTGGTGCTTCAGATTTGATTAATTTGGAATGGATGGCCTGCAAGCATTTAACTGCACCAACTACTTGAAGATTAAAATCATCTAAAAAACTTTCCGGAGAGAGTCTTAAAAATGGTTTTAAATCAATAGCACCAGGACAATAAACAAATCCATCAATTTTCTCAGGTAATACAATGTTTTCAGGAAATGCCTCATGAACATCATATTGAAAATACTCTACTCCGGTCACCTTTTTCAGATTTTCACCGAGATGATAACTGGAGAAAACTTTGTTGGTTGGATTTTGAGCCAATTTATTGACCAATGCTTGACCAATTCCAGAAGAACCGCCGATTATTAAATAATTTTCCATATATTAATAACAATATAGTCAGGCAAAAGTTCTATTCAAAACTATCTTTGATTCAACCAGCCTATTCGTTTAAAAATAAAAACGAGTATGACGGTAATGAAGAACATTGCGCCCAATAAGATGAAATAGCCATATTTATGGTGCAGCTCAGGAATATTATCGAAGTTCATTCCATATATACCAGCCAAGAACGTCAGCGGTATAAAAATTGCGCTGATTACAGTTAATACTTTCATTATTTCGTTCATTTTCTGACCTTGAACGGCATAATATAAGTTGGTCAATCCATCCAAAGCTTGTTTGTTGACCTCCACTTCTTCAAGAACAGCAACACAAGAATCTTTCAAATCATCGAAAAAATAATGATTTTCCGAAGTAAATAAAGGATTCTTCGACTTTTGAATTTGAGAGGCCACATCCCGCATCGGAATACTTATTTTTCGAAGTTCGGCTAGTCTTCTTTTCTCCTGCTCAATCAGTTTCAACGTTTCAGAATGTGCGCTACGAATAAGTCTTTTTTCTAAACGAATCGTATTGGCCTGAATTTCTTCGAGCACTTCAAAATTATTTTCGATAATGGCTTCTAGCATTCTGTAAAGCAGAAAATCTGGTGTTTTTACTCGTATTTTTCCTTTGTTCAATTCAATTCTATCGCGAACCTCTGTAAAGTGATCCGAACTCTTTTCTTGAAATGAGATAATATAACTTTCACCTAAAATGAATGAAATTTGCTCTACCGTTAAATTCGGTAAGTGTTTTTGAGCAGGAAGAGCCGATCGGATAGAAAAGAAAACATATCCGTCATACTCTTCAACTTTAGGTCTTTGTTTTTTTGTGTAAATATCTTCAACGGCAAGTTGGTCGATATTTAAGTTGTCACACAACAAACTAATATTCTCAAAATCGGCAATGGAATGGAAATTTAACCAAGATACTTGATCATCATAAAGTTCATCAGAAACAAAGTTCTTCGCAAAATATTCAGGCGTATTTCGTGTTACCAAAAAATACTCTTTATCGTATTTAAACAATTGACAAGTCAAATTTTCCTTTTCCATTTCACAGTATTGAATTGTATAAAACTAAAGTTTCTCCATAAGATACGAATACATTTTTACCATTGCTTCAATATCATTTTTAAACACCTTCTCATCTGGAGTATGAACGTTGTCTTCTGCTGCTCCAATAAAGCACCAATCAATTAACACATCTGCCTCTTGTAAAACACCTCCATCACTGCCTCCAGCCGATTCTACTTCCAACTGGAAAGGGATTTTGCTTTCACGCGCCAAGGCAATTATTCTATCCAAGTATTTTCTTCGAGGCAACCCTTTGTCTCGCATAGAAACTGCCACTCCTCCCCCATGTTTCACACCATCCGTTACCCAAGTGATATCCGCTATTAATGCTTGACGTACTTTGTGTTTTTCCCAAAGTAAACGAGCACAAAATCCTACAGAATTGCCACCATGCTCTTCGTATGTTGAGAAAACAATGGCTCCGTTTTCTAGAGCACTTGCCACTTGAAGTGCTGTCCAAACACCTAATCTGTTGTCCATATAGGGTGATTGAACGTACTTCTCCGTCTCACGAAAATTTGGTTTGTAAGTCAAAACAGTTCCTCTATCTAAAATTCGATCGCCCAAATATTGTGGATGCAATCGACCGTCTTCATATTCATATACAACCATCTCCACCTCAATTTCTCCATTACTATCCATTCCGACCAGCATGGTTCCATCGATCAGTTTGGGTCCACCAATCTTGATCAAATCTTTGTCATATCCAACGGAAAAGCCAATCGTATCTGTGTGCGCATATATTGCCGTTGTTGGCTTTCCAAACACCAGCACCAGTGTGTCTTGCATTTCATCACCCGCTATGATTTCAGGTTGAACTTTCCAAGAACTCTTATTTTCCTCAACATATTCTAAGATAAATTCTTTCATTCGGCTTTCATCGCCCGATGCTCCACGAATGGATATTAATCTTTCTAATAACTTCATTTTCGTTCTATAAATTCAATTTTTACGGATGAATACATGGCCAAAAGTCCATTTATATCTATCGGTTCTGCAATACTACATTTCACTTCAATAAAACACTCCGCATTCATTTCCGTTCGAACAATTTCTATCTGGTTCCTTTTTAAAACATTCATGACCAAGGGCATTTCGGCATAACTAAAATCGATTTTAAAATAATCAGCAAGTCGATATCTCTTCTTCATACTTCCGCTTAATACTTCCTTCGCCGCTAATTTGTATGACTGAATCAGTCCTCCAACACCGAGTTTTGTTCCTCCATAATATCGAACCACTCCTACCAAAACATTGGTGATCTCGGCCGACATAATTTGACCCAAGATAGGTGCTCCAGCTGAATTATTTGGTTCTCCGTCATCATTTGCACGCGTTTTATCGCCTTCAATTCCGAGACAGTATCCATAACAAATATGAGTCGCTGAAGGATGTTCCTCGTGCCAAGCTTCTAATGTGCGTTTCACCTCTTCTTCCGTCTTACAGCAAGCTGCCAGTCCAATGAACTTGGAACCTTTCTCCTTAATTTCAACTGGAGAACTTGTAATTATAGATGTGTAGGATTGTTTACTCAAGGCTAATTCACTATTTTTATGTCAACGAAAATACACAACATGAAACACCTTTCTCTCTTTATAGTCATTCTCTTATTAACTTTCTCATGTAAAAAGAAAAATGAAGACGTGGATTTATGTACAAATAGCTTTAAGGATATAGGCGAAACAGGTGTTGACTGCGGCGGTTCATGCGATCCTTGTCCTGTAGTATATATGCCCAACGCCTATATGAGAATAAACGGTGAACCTGTTTCATTCACAAATAAATCAATTACTGAACAGAGTGGAAATTGGTTTTTGAACTGTTTTAACGATACCATACAAATGCAATTCAATTTGGGTCCAGATATTTCGGTAGGTAACTATCAAATGCAAAACACCGATAATTTCGCCGTCGTAAACGGGTTGAGCTATAACTTGACTACGAATGGAAATGTTGGGATATATGTCAACAACGCAACAGCACAGAAAGTTAACGGACTTTTTCAAGTAAAGTTTTATCATACTGGAATGGTTGACACTTTATATGTGACGAACGGGGAATTTGTTGACTTAACTTATTAGACAATGAAATACATATTTTTATTGGCCTCATTAATATGGCTGATTTCGTAAGCGCCGACTTAATTTGTCGTTCCCTTGGAAAAAGGTGAGCATGCCATTAATACCTCACTTGGAGGGCCAATAGTTAACATCCCTGGTATTGCAAGTATTCCAATTCCTTTTACTTCCATTGGCTATGGCTATGTATTGACGAATAAAAGTGTTGTCTCAGGAGCTTTCTGCCCAACTGCTGGAATTTATGGCAACTTTCAATTAAGTGCTGGATATACACATGAGCTATGGAAAAAGGAGAAATTCAATTTCACAGGCAAGATTGGGTTTGACTGCATGCTCGACACCTACGAACAGTATGAAAAAAAATATGGGGTCAGCTGAACGAATAATCAGAATGGTAATAGCTGCTGTAATTGCATTGCTCTTTTTTACAAATATTATGTCAGGAACAATAGGAATAATTTTATTGATCGCCGCAGCTATTTTTGTAGCAACGAGCTTCATTAGTTTCTGTCCTATTTATAAAATTTTTGGAGCGAGCGCCTGTTCAATTCAAGAAGAATAAAAACTTACATATCGTGAAAAACACTTCATTAAAAATCATCCTATTTCTTAGCGTCATTTCAGCTTTCACGTTTGTTTCTTGCAAAAAGAACAAGACCGATGATAAAACAAAAAGCGAAATAGAAAGCAACGTGCAAAGTGGCGAATTACTTATTTCAACGATTCAGGAAGCGATGAAACATGGAATTTTAAAGGTTACAACTTCACCTTCAACGCCAGTGGGACCGTGAATGCATCGAACGGATCGACGACTATTTCCAGAACTTGGAGCGTTACTGACAGCAATAGCAACGATGACAAACCTAGCGACATGCATTTTAATCTGAATTTCAATACTAACGGAAATTTTGAGGAATTGAATGACGATTGGGAAATCGTATCACAGTCTTCAACAAAGATCGAACTTACAGATGTTAGTGGAGGAAATGGAGGTACCGATTATTTGACCTTTACAAAAAATTAAAAACTCGTGATATCCAAAGGGCCATTCAAATCTGATACCGACTCTTTTTGTTGCATGAATTCATAATGTACGGAAAATAGAGCGATTAGTGAAATATGCCAGGAAGTTACTTTGTGAATTTGAAAATTGATCACGCTTAACAGATAAAGAATATCGACGAACCGATGTTGTGGATTTGCGGAACGTATGATGATTTTCATAACATTGAAATCATCCGGAAAAGTTTTCTATAAGATTTAAAATGGCGCATAAAGCGAAGCCGTTCGCATTCAATACAGACATCATTCTGAAGTTCCAGCTGTGTTTGGTTATACGAATTAACTATCCTGGTTAACAAAATTCTTACAGAAATAAAAAAGGTGCGATTCTCATTGCACCTTTTTATAAACAGTTTTTAACATTAAGTCAAAATATCATTTTTCTGTATTTTTCTGTTCCTTTCCAGCTCTATTCATTGAGTTCAAGTCATTTCCAACAAATGTTCCTTGAATAATTTGATTTTGGAAATCTTTCATTCCACCTGGTGAATGCGGCATCAAGATAGATGAATTTTTTGAATTCGCTCCGATGTCTTTGATCGTATCGAAATATTGTGTCATCAAGACAAACTGCATAATTTCCTCGTGTGTAACCGCATCCAAAGATTTCTTGAAATCTTCAACTGACTCTTTGAAACCACGAACGATTTCCATTCGTTGTTTCGCCACACCTTCACCAGACAATCTTTTCGATTCCGCCTCCGCTTCTGCTTCTTTGATAATTTTGATTTTAAGACCTTCACCTTCTTCTAAAGCTGCTTCTCTATCTCGTTTTGCAGCATTAATTCTGTTCATAGCGTCCTTAACCTTATGATCAGGATCAATATCTGTTATCAACGCTTTCACGATATGATATCCATATTCGTTCATTGATTCGTGAATATTCTTCTGAACAGCTAAGGCGATTTCCTCTTTCTTGGCGAAAACATCGTCCAATTCCAATCTAGGAACTTCAGCTCTCACATCATCAAATACGTAAGATGCGATTTGATTTCTTGGATTGTCCATTGAATAGTAAGCATCCTTAACTTGACTGCGCCCCACTTTGAATTGTACGGAAACTTGAAGATTAACGAATACATTATCAAATGTTTTCGTTTCGATAGTAACGTCTAATTGTTGCAAACGAAGATTTATCGTAGATGCTTTTCTATCGATAAAAGGGATGATTAAACTAAATCCAGAATCGGCAATATGATGAAATTTACCCAATCGCTCTATTACGACAGCGGTTTGTTCAGTCACTATTAAGACTGATTTAATGAGTAATAAGATTAGAATTACACCGATTACAGTGTAACCTACTAATCCTGATTCTGCTAAACTTTGTATTTCCATTTTTGTTGATTATTGATGTATAAAAAAAGCTACCACAAGGTAGTGATAGCTTTCAAGTTTTTATGCTATTGGAGCGTTAATTTTTTCTCCAAATCCTCTAGGTAAACTCTAAATTGTTTATCCGTTTCAGACAAGTTGGTCACTGTGCGACAAGCGTGAAGAACTGTGGCGTGATCTTTTCCTCCACAATGTGCTCCGATATTTGCCAACGATGATTTCGTCATACGCTTTGAGAAATACATCGAAATTTGACGGGCTTGTACCACTTCTCTTTTTCGTGTTTTCGATTTTAGAATCTCGATTGGTAAATCGAAATAATCGGAAACCACTTTCTGGATATACTCGATGGATACTTCACGAGCCGTATTTTTCACAAACTTGTCTACCATTTGACGCGCCAAGTCTAAAGAAATTGCTTTTTTATTCAAAGATGCTTGCGCCAACAATGAAGTCAAAGCACCTTCCATTTCACGAATATTGGTATTGATACTGTAGGCAAGATATTCAACAACATCCTTCGGAAGCTCAATTCCATTGCCGTACATTTTCTTCTCAAGAATCGCAATACGTGTTTCCAAATCTGGTGTAGACAAATCTGCCGACAATCCCCATTTGAAGCGAGATAACAATCTTTGTTCCATTCCTTGCATTTCAACAGGCGGTTTGTCCGATGTAAGGATAATTTGTTTCCCATTTTGGTGCAAATGATTGAAAACATGGAAAAATACATCTTGAGTTTTCTCTTTACCGGCAAAGAATTGAACGTCATCGATAATCAAAACATCTATCATTTGATAGAAATGAATGAAATCGTTTGTTGAATTATTCTTTAAGGCATCAATAAATTGGTGTGCAAATTTCTCAGATCCAACGTACAAAACGGTCTTGTTCGGAAATTGATTTTTGATCGAAATGCCAATTGAATGTGCCAAGTGTGTTTTTCCAAGCCCAACACCACCATAAATTAAAAGTGGATTGAAGGCAGTTCCCCCTGGCTTATTCGCAACAGCATAACCAGAGGCTCTAGCCAAACGGTTGCAATCTCCTTCTACAAAATTCTCGAAAGAATAAGATGGATTCAAATTGGATTCAACGTTTACTTTCTTAAGTCCTGGTATAATAAAAGGATTTCGAATTTGACCTTCGTTGATATCAATTGGCATGTTCACCGGTTGATTGCGAAGCGGTTTTTTCGTAAGTGCTGGAAGTTTAACTGTGTATGGAGTTGATTTGGTATTGTTGTTCTCCATTACAATATTATACTCGAGTCTTCCTTCTGCTCCTAATTCTTTTTTGATAACCTTTCTAAGTAAGTCTATGTAATTTTCTTCTAACCATTCGTAAAAGAAATGAGATGGCACCTGAATAGTAAGCGCACCATTTTCAAGTTTTACTGGCACAATTGGTTCGAACCAGGTTTTGAACGCTTGTAGTGAAATATTGTCCTTTATCACTTTTAAACAAGCAACCCATACCTTCTCATATTCTATATTCATTAAATGTTGTTTTATTTCGATTAATAATTTAACTTCAAAAGAGAAACGCTGGATTTAGAGGACAACCTCTGTTTCTTGTTTTTAGTGTCAACAAATATTTACAAAAAAAAGTGAAAAAAAAAGTGAAATGTGTATTCTTTTGTGAAATTTTTTACCCCCCCCCGAAATTAGTGAAGCTTAGCCATTCTATATCGTTGATATTACGTTCAAGTTGTGAAATTTATAACATAAAATCATGTATCCTTAAATATTAAGTCAATCTGTTATTTTTTATTTCTAAAAATCGCACTAGTATAGAAATTTTCTGCTTAAATATTTATCCTACTTTTATCTAATCATATGTATTACAATTTTGAACATAAGACTCAAATTAGAGTTCGTTACGGCGAAACCGACCAAATGGGCTATTGTTATTATGGAAATTACGCCCAGTTTTTCGAAGTAGGACGTGTAGAGGCGCTCAGAGAGGTTGGCTGTTCCTATAAGGATATAGAACAAAATGGTATAATGCTACCTGTAAGTGAATACTCCGTAAAGTATTTGAAGCCTGCCTTATACGATGACTTACTTACGGTTTCAACTAAAATAACTGAAATTAAAGGGGTGAAAATTGTGTTTGACTATACTTTATACAACGATCAAATGGATGTGATCTCGAATGGGAAAACGACATTGGTATTTGTAAAAAAGGATACCATGCGACCTTGCCCTCCACCTAAAGACTTATTAGATAAACTTTCTCCATATGCTAAAAAGTAAAACTGGCTTATTTACGTTTCATTTGTTTGACGAATCGAATAAAGCAAAAAATCAACGTCCGGGTGAAGTCAAATTAGCTGAAACAATAAATTTCGGGGCTAAAACCAAAGAGAGTGAATTCGTCATTCTAGGTATTTCAGAAGATATAGGACCACAAATGAATGACGGCTTTTCTGGGGCAAAAAAAGGTTTCGGAGCATTCCTGCAAGCATTTCAAACAGTACAATCGAATAAATTTTGCTCTGGTGAGAATGTTGGTGTTTTGGGTGAAATAACGCAGAACATAAAATTCGAATCGATTGACAAAAATAAAGGCGCCGTTGAGGAGTTAGATGATTTTGTTTTACATATTCTAAGTGAAAACCTAGAGAACGAGCAAAAACTAATTGTGATTGGTGGTGGTCACAATAATGCATTTCCGTTGTTGAAGAATCTTTCCTTTCGGGATGACAGAAGAATTCATGCCATTAACATAGACCCACACGCAGATTGCAGGTCCATTGAATATCGACATAGCGGAAACCCTTTTTCGTACTCTATTAATGAAAATATCATTCACAGTTATTCCATTTTTGGACTACACGAATCTTACAACAACAGCTACATTCTCGACTATCTATATAAAAACTCCTGTTATTACAACACTTTTGAAAGCTGGCTGGACAATCCCATCCTTTGGTGGAGCGAGTTTGAAAATTTCCGGAATACAGCGTCAAATGACAAATCCTACAGTTTGGATATTGATTTGGACGCCATTTCATTTCATCCAACTTCTGCCTTAACGCCCAGCGGATTTTCGGTAGAAGAAATCAGAAAAATGATTCGTAGTTTAAGTTCGAAGATTGATTTCTCCATTTTACATTTACCAGAAGGAGCTCCTGAAACTGAAAAAGAACTTAGACTTTACGGAAAAATGATCTCTTACTTCGTTTTAGATTTCATTAAATGTCAATCGAAAAAATAGATTCAATATGAACCAACCTTTTCGATTTTTATTACGTTCTTTATATATGTGGTAAGCGACAATCAAAAAACTGGATTTTTCAAAGTATTCTTCTCGCTTTTTCCATTTCATCTTTTGCTGGCGCTATTTTACTGGATTTTCCTTTTTCTGATTGTTAGCGACTGAGTTGGTGCGGCTTTTGGGACACCATTGCTGTTTTTATTCACCTGAATATTTAGGAGAAACGGGATTCTGGTCCTTTCTTTTCATGGGTATCGCAATTGGCGAATTTACCATGGGTTTCATCACTTATTCATACATTCGCTTAGCCCCGCGTTTCTCCTTCTAAATACTTTGCACCAACCCTTCTTTAAATTCTGTTTGAACAATGGAATTTTACCCGTGCTCTTCAACATGTATTTCATTTATCGTTTTTGTTATTTTCAAATGGACCAAGAGTATGACTCAACCGGCGATGTGATGATATTTTCTTCTTCTTACATATTTGGCTTTTTCTTGTTTCAAATATTATCTGTGGTTTACTCCTTTCCTATGAACAAACGAGTGAGTCGAAAACTGGGGGCTAAATTCGTATGAAAACACGGATTACATGAGCTTTTTCGAAAACCAAGAACCTGAGAAAATAAGTTACACTTCCGTAATGCGATCAAGTGCAACCTTCCCCTTCGTGATGCCCATGGTAACACTGCCCATAAGTCCAGGGATACAGCTCATGGATGCCGGTTTAAGTGATAATTACAGAGGTAAAATAACCTCGGAATATATAAATGCTTTGGATGATTGGATTAAGAAAAATACGTCAGGGGTTATTATCGTGCAGCTTCATGATACACAGAAAATTTTGGCGAATGAGAAATCGAAGACAGTTTCTCTATTCAATAAATTCACGCTTCCCTTCGGAAACATGTATAGCAACTTCCCGAGAACACAAGATTTTAATCAAGATCAGATCTTCAAAAAATTGGAACACAACTTAGAGTATCTATTGGATGTTATTTCCTTTAATCAAAGACAAGACAGTAAAGACAAAATTTCGCTTTCTTGGCATTTAACCAAACAGGAAAAGGTACAAATAAAAAAGGCGTTTGATAGCCCAGCTAATCAAAACGCCCTTAAGAAATTAATTCTATTATTGGAGTGATTTTATTTCTTTAGTATTTCAACTTCAGAAACTGAAATTACAGCATCCGCGGTACAACTTTCTGGAGAAGGTGCGCGACTAGGAGCAAAATTAAATTTGATCAACAAACCTTCTTTGTGGTATTGCTTATCCAAATTTACAGGATAGGCCGTTGAATACAAATCACCATTTATCATTTCAATTTGCACTGGGCAACCCGGTTTGTTCAAACGAACAGTCCCTTGAATTCCCATCATGTCCTCTTCACTTGCCGGACGTGACTGAGTTGGTGCAGCATTTTCATCTTCGCTACCTGACTTTACAGCCGTTGGTGCTTGTGCTGCCATTTTTTCTGCTTTTCTTTCTTTCATGCTTGCGCATGAAGCTAAAACAACCAAACTCGATATAAATAATACTCTTACCATGACTTTTTCTTTTAACTATGCGATTTTCGTGCCAAAATACGATTTTCTAACGAATTAGGGCAATTACAAACTTCTTTGAAACTAAAAAAGAGGCCTCAACTGAGAACCTCTTTCATATGCATTAATAACCTGTAGATTGAAATCAATGACACATGTTATAACGGTAGATTGAATAATAAGTTTCATAATTTTTTGTTAAACCTGAATCATGCCCAAAAATCTACCAGTTAGCGTTAATTAACAACTTGACTTTTAAAAGTTAACCAGAATCTGATTTTTCACTTTGACTTTAACTTTATTTTTGTGTCATGGCTCGCATGAATCATTTACAAGCTCTAGTTCGTTTGGTGGAAGATCCAGATGAGGTTATATATACGCATGTCCGTGATCAATTGTTGAACTACGGACCAGAAGCCATTCCTTTTTTAGAAATTTCTTGGGAGGAAGAAGATTGGGGACTCTTATTCCAAAGTCGGATTGAAACAATAATTCAAGACATTCAAGTTCGTGACATCTCCAACGGATTGCGATCTTGGGCAAATTCAGAAGAAAAAGACCTACTCACAGGAGCTATTGCGATTGCTCGTTATCAATACCCTTATTTGGACGAGCAAAAGGTCCGAAAGGATTTACAAAAAATCACACAAGATGTTTGGTTAGAAATAAGTCAGAAAAACACGGCTTTGGAGAAAGTGCGCATCATGAACAAAATCTTCTTTGGAACGCACAAATTTAGAGGCAATTCAAAAGATTTTCATGCCCCGGCCAATTCATGTATCAATACTGTTCTTGAAAACCGAAAAGGAAATCCGCTTAGCTTAAGTCTTATCTATAGCATTATTGCTCAGAATATTGAAATGCCTATTTATGGTGTCAACTTGCCAAATCATTTTATTTTGGCCTACATGGATGAGCATAGAATTAAGCATGAAAACGGAACGGCTAAATCGCATGGTGTTTTATTTTATATCAATCCTTTTTCGAAAGGGAGTTTGTTTGACGAAGATGAAATAGACGAATTTATTACCTCGCTGAATTTACCTACCGATCGCGAATTTTACGAGCCATGCTCGAATTCTAGTGTCCTACGTCGCATGTTGACGAATTTAATTGCTGCATTTAAAGAAGCTGGCGCAGCTGATAAAGTTCAAGAATTAACCGAATTACGTGAAATTTTAGAATAACAAGTTTCTAATTCATCTCAATCTCCACATCAAACTTCTTGATTTCTTTGAAAAATGCTAGACTTGGATCTATTTTCATACTTTTCGATGGCATTTTTAGGGAAACTTTTGATACTTCATCGTACACTGTAAAATTCAAATTACAATGTCCCTCGTTGTTTAAACACAGTTTCATCAAATCGCTAATCATCATTTGGTCAAGATTACGAACGTCCACTTTCACGTTGATTTCTTTGGCTTTCTTTTCTTTTAATTCACTCAACAACATAATGTTGTGTATCACAAACTCGTATTTATTTCGACGAAAAGGAATCTCAATCCGACCTGAAATAGCCAAATAATTGTTCTCGCCTATAAAGTGTTTGTACTTGTGATAATTCTCTTGCCAAAACATGAGTTCGTAAGTATCTTGGTAATCTTCAATAATCAATTTCCCAAATTCGTTGCCGTTTTTCGAAATCCGATGTTCAGCCAAGCCAGTAACACAGGCAAAAGTCATTTCTTTTCCTTTGTGTTCCTCGAAATCCTTTAGCATACCAACGTTGCCTTTACAGAAACTATCAATTTCGATCTTGAAATCGTCGAGTGGGTGACCGGAAATATAGATCCCAACGACCTCTCTTTCTCTATTTAACTTGTAAGTACTGCTCCACTCTGGAGCCTCAGGAACCAAGGGCTCGGGAATTGCAGTTCCGGTAGCTTCTCCAAACATAGAAACTTGGGACGAGTTCATACTTTCTTGGTAATTCACACCAAATTTCACAGCATTTTCTAAGAAGGAACGTTGATTTCCATCTTCCTGAAAATATTGCGCTCGATGAATTTTTGGAAAGGCATCAAATCCACCTGCGTAAGCCAAACTCTCAATGGCTTTTTTGTTGCAGAGACGTAAATTTACCCGTTTTGTAAAGTCGAAAATATTCTCGAACGGTCCATTTTCAGAACGTTCAGCGATAATATTATCCACGGGACCATTACCTAAACCTTTGATGGCTCCCATACCAAATCGCAAATCGTTTTTCGCGTTAACGGCAAAGTGATAGTTCGATTCATTGACATCTGGACCCAAAACATTGATGCCCATTCTGCGACATTCTTCCATAAAAAATGTCACTTTTTTAATGTCGTTCATGTTATTGGACAGGACCGAGGCCATGTATTCTTCTGGATAATTCGCTTTCAAATAAGCCGTTTGATAAGCGACCCACGCATAACAAGTAGAGTGGGATTTATTAAAGGCGTAGGATGCAAAGGCTTCCCAATCTTTCCATATTTTCTCTAATTTATCAGGATCATGACCTTTTTCTTTACCGTTTCCAATAAATTTAGGTTTCATTTTGTCAAGAACAGCGATTTGCTTTTTCCCCATTGCCTTACGCAAGGTATCGGCTTGACCTTTTGTAAATCCGGCAAGCTTTTGAGAAAGCAACATTACTTGCTCTTGGTATACGGTAATCCCATATGTTTCAGCCAAATACTCTTCACAATCGGCAATATCATAGATTATTTCTTCTTCACCATGTTTACGTTTTACGAAAGATTCAATGTATTCCATCGGACCTGGTCGATACAAAGCATTCATGGCAATTAAATCTTCAAAAACGGTTGGTTTTAAATCACGGAGATGTTTCTGCATTCCGGCAGATTCGTATTGAAAAATCCCGACTGTTTCACCTCTTTGGAATAATTCGTACGTTGTTTCGTCGTCGATAGGAATTTTTTCGATGTCAATATCAATACCTTGTCGTTCCTTAATCAGCTTAACAGAATGTTTAATCAAGGTTAAAGTACTCAAACCCAAGAAATCCATTTTCAGCAATCCAGCTTCTTCAGCCACCGAGTTATCATACTGCGTACAGTACATTTCCGAATCCTTGGCCAATGCTACTGGAACGTAATCTGTAATATCTCCGGGTGTAATAATAACCCCACAAGCGTGGATTCCTGTATTTCGAACACAACCTTCGACATCTATGGCTTTTTGAACCACTTTTGACGCGGGCTGGTTAGAGGAAGCAATGTCTCGTAGGGCTTTTGCTTTAGTGAAATCCTCTTGATTCTTCATGGCATCGGCCAATTCCGCATCAGAAAAGGCGAACATTTTCTTCAAAGACAAGGAAGAAACCATGTTGGACAATTGCGTCGCTTCGTTCAATGGTAAATTCAATACCCGCGAAGTATCACGCAAAGACGACTTTGCCGCCATCGTTCCGTAGGTAATAATTTGCGCCACTTGATCGCTCCCGTATTTATCTATCACATAGTCAATCACTCGTCCACGGCCTTCATCATCAAAATCGATATCGATATCGGGCATGGAAATACGTTCAGGATTCAGGAAACGCTCAAATAGCAAGTCGTATTTCAATGGATCGATGTTGGTAATTCGATTGCAATAGGCGACCACCGATCCGGCTGCTGATCCACGACCAGGTCCAACAACGACATCCATTCTTCTCGCAGCGTGACAAAAATCTTGAACAATCAAGAAATAACCGGGATAACCTGTATTCGCAACTGTTTGAAGTTCAAAATCTATTCGTTCGCGAATTTCTTCCGTAATTTCCGGATAGCGCTCCTTTACTCCTTCGTAAGTTAAATGACGTAAGTAATTATTCTCACCTCGTTTACCGCCGTCCGTTTCATCTTCGGCATCCTTAAATTCTTCCGGAATATCGAAGGCAGGGAGTAAAACCTCTCTCGCCAAGGCATACGGCTCTATTTTTGCAATTAAATCTTCGATGTTTAAAATGGCTTCTGGCAGGTCCAAAAACAATTCCTTCATTTCGTCAGACGATTTGAAATAATATTCTTGATTTTCTAAACCATAACGAAAGCCTCTGCCGCGACCGATTGGTGTAGAAACCAATTCATTGTCACGAAGACAAAGCAAAATGTCATGCGATTCGGCGTCCTTTTTATCCAGATAATAGGTATTGTTTGTGGCGATTAATTTGACCTTGTATTTTTCTGCAAAACGGATAAGAACTTCGTTCGCTCGCTTTTCATCTTCTTGCCCGTGGCGCATCATTTCCAGGTAAAAATCATCTTGAAATTGCTCTTTCCACCACAAAAGGGATTCTTCGGCTTGATTTTCACCCAGATTCAGAATCATGTTTGGAATTTCTCCTGTAAGATTTCCGGATAGACAAATTAAATCGTCTTTGTACTGCTCGATTAGTTTCTTGTCGATACGAGGAACATAATAGAATCCTTTGGTAAAAGCAATAGAAGAAAGTTTGATAAGGTTTTGATACCCTTTTTTATTTTTCGCTAAGAGCACAACTGTACTGCCATTGTCCTTGACGGACTTGTTTAAATGATCCTCACAAACATTGACTTCGTAACCAATAATAGGAAGCAATTCTTCTTCGTCAAATGGTTCGTTATTCTCTTCCGCTTCTTTTCTCCTTGCACAAACTCCCTTGTTGTGGATAGAAATCGCTTTTTCGAAATGAAAAGCTGCCATCATATTACCCGTATCGGTAAGCGCAACGGCCTTCATTTTATTTTCGATAGCTTTGTTTACCAACCCTTTTATGTCGCTGGTAGATTGGAGAATAGAAAATTGTGAATGATTGTGCAAATGGACAAATGGAGCGCCTATTAGCGCGATTCGGGCTTCTTTCTTTTCGACAGAATCCAGATTACTTTCGGTAGACTCTTTCAGCTTATCACTCGCTTCTTTTAGATTGACATGGTTCAAACCATACGGACCAATGATGTCGGTGTGTGCAGTTTTAAAATCTGTGAAATATTCTTTCTCGACTTCTAATTCTTCAGGAGTGAACACCTCACGGCGCACTAGCTCAAAGAAACAACGTGTTGTTGCTTCCACATCGGCTGTTGCATTGTGCGCTTCGTTGAAAGGAATCTCGAATAAAAATTTATGCAGTTCGGTCAGGGTGGGCAATTTCCATTTACCACCACGTCCGCCCGGAATCTGACACATTTCGGCCGTAACTTCAGTACAAGTGTCCAAAACAGGCATCTTCAACATGTTCGACTCAAAACCAGCCCGTATCATTTCTGACCCCATGATATTGAGATCGAATTTCAGGTTTTGCCCAACTACGAATTTCGCTTTACCGAGTGCTATTTCAAATTCGGCGAGCACTTCCGCCATCGAAACACCTTCTTGTTCGGCTAAAGCAGTTGAAATTCCGTGAATTCGTTCCGCATCGTAAGGAATATCGAATCCATCAGGCCGAATAAGAAAGTCCTTGTGATCAAGGAGATGTCCCAATTCATCATGCAACTGCCAAGCAATCTGTATGGCGCGTGGCCAATTGTCTAAATCGCTTATTGGGGCATTCCAGTTTTTAGGTAAACCGGTCGTTTCTGTATCGAAAATGATGTACATCCTGCTGAAAAATTGAGAACTTTAAAGGTAGTAGAAATCGTTTTGCTACTTGTGAAATATAGGTGTGACAATTGAATAGTTTTCAACAGAAAATTCACGTTTTTCAAAGCTGACTTCGTTGGTGCTTGACGGTCATCGTAAAAAAATCCCACATCTTATTTTGATACAGGGATATTCTATAAATTTTGCGGCAAATTAATACGTTGGGTTTTCTGTCTTCACCTTTTCGTCGTCTACCCCTGCGGCGGCAATGTTTCCTTTTATACGGAGTACTTGTGTTTGCGCATTGATAGCGTTTGAAATGATGGTCACATTCTTGGCAATACCGCCAGTTCTGTTGGTGTCGTACCGCACTTCAATAACTCCTTTTCCTCCTGGAGGAATCGGTTCTTTTGGCCATGATGGCACAGTACAACCACACGATTTTTTGGCTTCAACAATAATTAGATCTTCATTGCCCGTATTGGTGAATTGAAAAGTACACAATCCATTTGCACCTTGCTTAATATTTCCATAATCATAGGTCAATTTCACAAATTCAATTTTCGCCCCTTTCTCCGCTTGCGCATTTAAGCTAATTGTCATCCCGATAGAGAATAAGAAAGACAAAATCATTAATACCTTTTTCATATCATAAATTTTAGGTGAGTAAATAATTACTTTAATTTAAGTCAAAATAAAACTCCTTTTTTTAGATTAACCTTGAATTAACGTTTGGCTTAATTATTTGTTAATCAAATACTTCTCATGATTCATCAAAAATGGACAAGTAAAAAGTTAATCCATAAAAAAATCCCGCTTCGAATAAATCGAGTGCGGGATCAATACTATTTTCTGATCGCGAAAAATAGCCGAGATTAATTAGCTGGACCCGTTTTGTTAACTGGAGTGCCATTTGCTGGAGCTGCAGATACGGTGCCTTTAATTCGGATAACTTTTGTTGGTTCATTGATTGCATTAGAAGTGATTGTTACACTTTTAGCAATTGCACCTGGACGTTTTGTATCGTACTTTACAGTGATTTGAGCTGTTGCACCTGGAGCAAGAGGTTCTCTTGGCCAAGTAGGAACGGTACATCCACAAGATCCTTTCGCGTTCGAAATAATCAAAGGAGCATCACCTGCATTGGTAAAGTCAAAAGTACAAGATCCGTCACCACCGTACTTTACAGTACCGTAATCGTGCGTTTCTTTTTTAAATTCAATTTTTGCACCTGATTCAACTTGTGCGTAAACGTTTGTAGTGAATATACCTGCTGCCACTACGACCAAAGAAAGAAGGAATTTTTTCATAATAATATTAATTGTTTTGAAAGTTTATAAGTTCTGAGCCAAATATAAGAGCATTTGTGAATGGTTTCACAGGTTTAACAAAGTATTAACAGGAATTAATTTTTACTAATATCGATTAATTGTTCTTCATTATCCATTCATCAAAAGTTAAATGATTGTTTTTCAATCTTTTGCGAATACCGTCACGTTTTTCTTTGTTAATACTTGGATTCTCATCGAGCAACATGGTGTAATATTTACGAACCATTGCACTGTCTCTAGGCTCAACAATTGCGTCATACGTTGCACCTTGAGATTCTAATACCCCAGCTCTGTTTTTGTACTTCGGATACATTTCCAAAATAGTGTCCGAATAATCGATGGAATATTGAGGCGCTTGTAAGTTCAAATACATCCATTGGACTTTATCTAAACAAACGGGTGAATATTTGTCTTCCGGATACGCTCTATAATAATCCAAATGGCGATTGATGTATTCGATTTGGTGAAGACTTTCAATCTTTTCGCCATTTTTTTGCATCATGCGAAGCGAGTCCTCGATTTTAGCAAGAGATGCTTTCAATTCACTTTTAGAAAGTTTGGGGACTTCTTTGTCTTTCTTGTTTGAATTTCCTCCGCAAGAATACAGACTTAATCCAACAACCAAATATATCACTCTAAACAAATAACTTCTGCTCATGTTCTAACGTTTTTGAATAGGAAATTTCATTTTATAATCGACTTCAACCTCTCCTTTTGATATGTTTTGAAGTTTTTTAGCCAAAAGTTTACGCTTTAATGTGGAAAGGTGATCTGTAAACAAAATACCATCCACATGGTCATATTCGTGTTGAATGATGCGCGCAGCATAGCCACTGTATTCTTCATCTTTCAATTCCCAATTCTCGTCATAATAAGTGATATGAATCTTTTCTTTGCGAGATACTTCTTCGCGGATTTTAGGAATTGACAAACAACCCTCGTTGAATCCCCAATCTTCACCCGACTCGCCTTCAATAATGGGATTGATGAATACTTTCTTGAAATTTTCCAATCCTTCCGCCATTGGGTCTAACTCTTCCCCTTCTTCAATTTCAGCAAAAGGTGCGGCATCAACTATAAATAAACGGATAGATTTTCCAATTTGGGGAGCCGCTAGACCAACACCTTGAGCATTATACATCGTCTCAAACATATTGGCAATAAACTCTTTCAGCTTTGGATAATCTTCTCCGATTTCCTCACATTCTTTCTTTAAAATAGGGTCGCCATAGGCAACAATTGGTAAAATCATGTCGCAAATTTACGTCAATTAGGAAGTATTCAAAACAAAAAACTGTTAGAATTATTTAAAAATCGATAAGTCTATCGTTTGTATTCGTCCAAATAGGATTGAAGAATGATAGTCGCGCTTACTTTATCGATTAAACCTTTGTCTTTTTTTACCTTTTTGGAAGCGCCCATCATAGAGATTGTTTCGCTTGCCATTTTTGAGGTATATCTCTCGTCCATCATCACCACTTCTTTCGACGGAAACTGCTTAATCAAAGCCGCCTGGAGCATTCTTACATTTTCACTGATATGTGTATCCTCATTGTTCAAACGCTTTGGATCACCTAGCACGAGTGTGTCAACAGTCTCTTTTTTGAACCATTTTTCCAAATAATCCATGAGGTTTTTTGATTCCACTGTCTCGTGACCAAACGCAAAAATGCAATTCTCATCCGTAATGGCAAGTCCTGTTCTTTTTAATCCGAAATCTATCGCTATTGTTTTTGGCATGGGTCAAATTTAGGATTTAAGTTGAAGTTTCCCGACAGATTGAAATTCAATTGTTAATTTTGCAATCTAAAATCAACATTATGCGCTCAAAAATCGAAGAAGCTTGGGAAAATCGTTCCCTTTTGGAAAACACAACTTACAGAACTGCAATAGAAACAATAATTGAAGATCTCGACAAAGGGATTCTTCGTGTAGCTGAGCCGAATGAATTGGGTAATTGGACAGTTAACGAATGGGTTAAAAAAGCTGTAGTAATGTATTTTCCTATTCGTAAAATGGAAACTATTGAGGTAGGTCCTTTCGAATTTCACGATAAAATGGCCTTGAAAACAAACTACAAAGAATTAGGTGTACGTGTTGTTCCTCATGCTGTTGCACGATATGGAGCTTTCATCGCCCCAGGCGTAATCATGATGCCATCGTATATTAACATTGGTGCCTATGTAGATTCAGGAACAATGGTCGACACTTGGGCGACAGTTGGATCTTGCGCTCAAATTGGAAAAAATGTTCATTTGAGCGGCGGAGTTGGCATAGGCGGAGTTCTTGAGCCACTTCAAGCATCACCCGTAATTATTGAAGACGGTGCATTTATTGGTTCACGATGTATCGTTGTGGAGGGTGTTCACGTAGGAAAAGAAGCGGTTCTAGGCGCGAATGTTGTTTTGACCATGTCGACAAAAATAATAGACATTACAGGCAGCGAACCGATTGAAATGAAAGGTAAAGTTCCCGAAAGAAGCGTTGTTATTCCTGGCTCTTACGCGAAGAAATTTCCAGCTGGCGAATTCCAAGTTCCATGTGCTTTGATTATCGGAAAAAGAAAAGCTTCGACTGATTTGAAGACAAGTTTGAACGATGCCTTGCGTGAAAACGACGTTGCGGTTTAATTACCAGCCGTCATCAATTTCGTTTCCCAGTTTTCGGTAGAGAGAATTTCGTAATGTTCGGTGCTAACTTCGAGCATATCCATTATTCTCAATTTCTCAGGATATTGTTCAGCTGTGAACTTAAAGTGATATACTTTGTTTCCTATAGTCTGTAGTTCTTCAAAGTCGATTGCAGAGTTGATTTTATAAAAACGCAAATCATTGGCCAGTTTTCTATATTGCGGAAAGTCGGTATTTTTGTTATCCATCGTTCAAATATATTATGTTTATCAATAAAGAACACGAATCAGCCTATAAATTAATGCAAGAACTGCACTATGAAAAGGCGGTTTTAATTTATACGAAAGTAATCGCTCAACATCCGAATGCGCCTGAATTGTACTCAGAACGAGGTGTTGCGTACATTCATCTTCAGCAAAAGGAAAAGAGCATGGCTGATTTGAATAAAAGCGTTGAATTGCAGCCAGACTATGCATATCGTTATGCTTCACGCGGACATGCGAGAGATTTTTTCGGAGATATTGACGGTGCCATAGAAGATTATGAAATTGCCGCAGAAATGGACCCGAACGATGCCATTGTTTACAACAATCTGGGTCTATTGCTTGAAAAGAAAGGGAATATACTTTCGGCGAAGGAAAAATTCAAACGATCGGATGCCTTGCGCGAACAAGAAAAGGATCTGCAGAAGGTTGTTTCAGATTTAGAAGGCGACACAATTGAAATGCCTGAAATTCAAGCTAATTCTACAGAGAAGAAAATTGAAGAGAAAGCAACGGAAAAAGAAAAGGAAAGTACGGCGGAAGAAATGAAAAAAATCTTCACCGAGAAAAGTCAATGGAAAGAATTCTTGAAGTTTGTCACCAACGGATTTAAAATTAAATGACGAAGAAAGAAAAAGCGCAATACATTATCGACGAATTGGAGAAACTTTATCCAGAAGTTCCTGTTCCCTTAGATCACAAGGATCCTTATACATTGTTGATAGCAGTTTTACTTTCTGCTCAATGCACCGATGTGCGCGTCAATAAAATAACACCTTCCCTATTTTCAAGAGCCGACAACCCACACGACATGATAAAAATGACGGTGGAAGAAATCAAGGAAATTATTCGTCCTTGTGGTTTATCTCCGATGAAATCGAAAGGAATACATGGCTTAAGCGAAATATTATTGGCCAAACACCACGGCGAAGTTCCTCAGAGTTTTGAAGCTTTGGAAGAACTTCCAGCAGTTGGACACAAAACAGCAAGCGTTGTCATGAGTCAGGCTTATGGAGTACCCGCATTTCCAGTAGATACACACATTCATCGACTTCTAATCCGTTGGGGAATTACAAAAGGGAAAAACGTAGTTGAAACGGAAAAAGATGCTAAAAAGGTGTTTCCGAGAGAATTGTGGAACAAATTGCACCTTCAAATCATATTTTACGGAAGAGAATATTCGCCATCTAGGAGCCCGAAATGGGAAAAAGATTTTATTACTCGTGAAATCGGAACGGCGGCTGCCAAAAAAGGACTGGTTCAATGATCGATTGGTTGACTTTCTTGAAGAACCAAATCACCAATGAATTGCCTGGCGAGCGCGCGCATGTGGAGATGATGCCTATGCGCGGCTTATCAAGTGATGCTTTGAAGAAAGCCAACAACGCCAAAGAAAGTGCCGTTGCGATTCATTTGTTACAAAAAGAAAAAGGAATAGAAATACTCCTGACGCAACGTAATACCTATGAAGGCGCGCACAGCGGACAGATTAGTTTCCCGGGTGGGAAACGTGATGCTTCAGACGAAGATTCCATCCACACCGCTCGTCGAGAAAGTTTTGAAGAAATTGCCATGCCTTTTGAAAATGGAGAATTAATCGGTCCAATGACGGAAATCTATATTCCAGTGAGCAATTTCCATGTCAAACCGTATGTTTTCTTTCATTCTGAATTGACCGTTGAATTGGTTCCTGACCCACGAGAGGTGGCGTCTATTTTCCTATTACCAGGAGTTGAATTAATCGATAAGAAACTGCGAACAGAAGTAGACATTCCCATCGGAAATGGTCGAATCTTGAAAGATGTGCCCTGCTTTCTTTACGAAAACCGCATTATATGGGGAGCTACAGCCATTCTTTTGAACGAACTGAAGGAAATCCTCAGTCGACGCGATTAAAATCTGAATCAAGCAAAACCAAAGGCAAGCGAAGCACTATTTCCATTTTTAGTAATCAAGTGAATTAAATTTTGAGAAGAAACACCAAATTAGTATCGACCTTCGCCAAGAATATAGTGAGAGTCTACTTGTTTTATGAAAGAAATAATGCCTAATGTATGACCAAAATTATAGACCTTTTGAAAACATGTATTTTGTGCCTTAAGGTGAACAAAAAGTACAAATAATAAAATAAGTTGAAATATTTTTTTCATTTACAAATCAAAAACGCAGTGGCAACCAAATAATTGGTCACCACTTACGAAATTAAACTATTTACAAATGTTAAAAGAAAATTTGCTAGTTTTCTGAAGTTTTAACCTAAAGAAATCGCGCATAGCATCATAATCTTTTTACCGTTTATGTAAAACAAAAAAGAGGAACCGCTGGCGTGATCCCTCTTTAGCTAAAACTATAAAACCTAACTACAACTATGAAATTGAGGCACAAATATACTATGCACACTTAGATGTAAAAGTTAAGGAAGTGTTAAATTTAAGTGAATAAATGATAACGTTTTTAATTATCTGAATTACTGAGACTTAAACAACTGTTTTGAATCTTGAATTTGTGATTTGCACCACAATTGTTAAGAATATAACAAGACCAGAAACCGTAATTATAGTTGGACTAATCGCCAAGTCGAAATGAAGCGCAGTGAAATAACCGACTAGGACATCAAAAGTTGATATAACGAGTGACAAAAGAAGCATGTTCCTTAGGTTCTTAGTGAGCAAATATGCCGTTGCTGGCGGAACGACCAAAAAGCCAACAACAAGAATGGCGCCGACACTTTCGAAGCTGAGAACCGTAACTAAACTTACCAAGGTCATCAAGGCATAATGCCAAAAACCAGTAGAGATTCCTTTGGTTTGGGCATATTCTGCCTGAAACGCATGGATTTGAAATCCTTTGAAACCTTTGAAGACGAAAACTACGACAATCAATAAGAGTGGTAAAAGCAACATCATACTTTTTGTTCCCCAGAGCCTTCCTCCTATTATTATTTTGTCCAAAAAGGTTAAGCCCAATTCACCAAACAATACACAGTCTTTGTCTATGTGCGAATTCCCATCGGCGAAAACGGTGATGAGAATGACCCCTAGCGCAAAAAGCCAGGTAAAGGTGAGTCCAATGGAGGCGTCTTCTTGCAGTTTCAGTTTTCTATAAAGAAAATCGATGATAATCGTGGTCAAAACTCCAAAAACGGCGGCACCAATCAAAATAAAGCTGCTCGATGAATACGAACCGACCAAAAAAGCCATCACCACTCCAGGCAAAACGCTATGCGAAATAGCGTCGCCCACCATCACCATTTTCCGAAGCACCAAAAACACGCCCAACAGCGAACACGACCATGCGATGAGCAAGGCAGTTGAAATATTTAGAATATCGTTTAAGTTCAACATCAATTGTATGGTATTTCTTTGTAGTGCGGATCTTCAGTTGGGTAATCCAATTCTTTCACCAATTGTGCCTCCAATTCGTCGGTAATCAAATGTTCTATGGTTTCAGCGGTTCCGTGAATATGATCTTCTTTAAAGTTCAATCGTTGGGTCAAATACAGCTCCCACAAACGATGCAAACGGACAATTCTTTTGGCTTCAATGGCTCCTCTTTCCGTCAAGGCATAAACATCATTTGTTTTTGTGACCCAATCTTTATCAGAAACATTGTTAAATGTTTTTTGAAGTTGATCGGTATCCATTTTTCGCTTGTCTAAAAAACTTGAAAGGGTTACTTCTTTTATCCCAATTTCATTCAACTGATGCAAGGCTTTCATAACGTTTTCTTCGTTGATTTTCCGGAGGTTATTGCTGTTTCTTCTTCGGATAAAGAAATATCCTTTTTCGGGAGCAAAAAGCAAAGTAATCAAGGTGAAAAGGAACAAAATCATGATGACCCACGGACCTGTTGGCATGTCTTCGCCAAGCAAGGACAGTAATCCACCTCCGATTCCAGCCATCGCACCAAAAACGGCAGAAATTGCCATCATTTTTCGTAAAGAATTAGTCCAATAACGAGATGAAGCAGCTGGCGCAATCAATAATGCCGACATCAGCACAACTCCAACGGCTTGCAATCCAATGGCAATGATCAAAACAGTCATTAAGGAGAGCAAAGTTTCGTAGAAATTGACTTTCCAACCTTGGGTATTGGCAAAATCCTTGTTGAAACTCAAAAGTAGAAAAGGCTTGTAGAATACACCAACCGAAATGACTACTAGAATTGCGGCAATGAGGAATACTATCACATCCATTTCGGTCATCGTAGCGGCTTTCCCGAAGAGAAAATCTTTCAATCCCGCTTGATCGCCGTTGCCCGAATTTGAAATAACAGAGAGAAAAACGCTTCCAAAAGCGAAGTAGATTGTCGTAACCAAACCTATGGCTGAATCTTCGCTTAGTTTCGTTTTTCGGTGGATTACATCTATGCTAAGAATGGCGAGATATCCGAAGACAAGTCCTCCTAAAAGTAGATAGAATGGATCTTTTGTGCCGCTCAAAATAAATCCAACGGCAACACCAGGCAATACCGAATGTGCTACGGCGTCACCGACCAATGCTCGTTTTCGCAGAAAAGCATAGCAACCGACAACTCCAGCGACAGCGCTAATGACAGCGAGTCCAATCAAAACCAAAATAAGTGTGGATGAGAGCATAATTATTTGTCCTCGAAACCTTTTTCGCGAATTGGGAAATCTTTCGTTTGAATCAACTGTTGCAATTGCGAGAACAGATTCAATTGTCCTCCGTAAGTAGATTGTAGATTTTCAGCGGTTAAAACTTCTTGTATTGGCCCGTGTGTGACCAAACGCGTATTCAACATCACTAAATAATCAAAATTTGCGGTGACGGATTGTAAATCATGATGAACCAAGATTATTGTTTTTCCTTCGTCGCGCATGGCTTGTAGCAAATCCATAATCGCCTTTTCGGTGGCCACATCGACTCCAATGAAAGGTTCGTCCATTAAATAGACCTCCGCTCCTTGCGCCAATGCTCTGGCAATGAAAACTCGTTGTTGTTGTCCACCAGACAATTGACCAATTTGTCTATCCATGAATGGTGTCAGTTTCACTTTTTCAATCGCCTCAACAGCCAATTGTTTGTCCACATTTGACAGTTTACGAAACAATTTTCCGGGCTGATATCGCCCCATTTCCACAACATCTTTCACCGAAGCTGGGAAATTCCAATCCACCGTTTCTCTTTGCGGCACGTATGCAATTGAAGAGCGCATTTGTTCCAATGAACTGTCCAAAACCTTCACATAACCTGAAGACAAAGGGAAAAGTCCCATAATCGCTTTTAGCAAAGTCGACTTTCCAGAACCATTTGGTCCCACTATACCGATGATTTGACCTTTTGGCAGCTCAAAATCAACATCCCACAGAACGGGCAATTGATTGTAAGCGACTGTCAAATTATGTACTTCTATGCTATTCATTGTCTCGTTATTTTAATCCTTTGACCAGTATTTCCGTGTTTCTTTCCAGCATTTTAATATAGGTTTCGGCATTCGAAGCCTTATCTCCCATGGCATCGGAATACAGCGTTCCACCTTCTCGCAAAGTGTAATTCTTTCGAGAGCAGGCCTCCATTAATGCTTGAATGGATTTACTAGAAACGCTACTTTCAATAAAAACGGCAACTATTTTTCTGCTTATAATTTTCTTCGTCAGAGAACTTACCGTTCGAATTCCTGGTTCCGAAACCGTTGAAATACCTTGAAGGGCATCGATCTCCATTTCAAACTGACGTCCGAAATAAGAAAATGCATCATGCGAAGTGATGAGCACTCTTTTATCTCTTGGAATTCCATTAATTTCTTTTCTCATCCATTCTCCAGTAGTCCGTATGGTCTGAGCATATTCTTGCGCATTCTTAATGATTTCAGCCGCATCCTCGGGATAATTCTTGGCCAATTGTTTCCCTAACGCAGCTACTCCTTCGGCCCACAGAAAGGGATCCAACCAAATGTGCGGATCATTCGAACCTGGTCCTGCTTCGATAATAAGTTTATCGTCCAATCCATCCGAAAAAGCATATACCATTTTTTCCTTTTTCAATTTTTCGAACAGTTCCACCATCTTGCCTTCAAGGTGCAGACCATTAAAAACGATTGTTTCGGCCAGGGCAAGTTGTTCTATGTCGCTTGGTTTGGCTTCGTAGCTATGCGGGTCAACGCCGGCATTCATCAAATGATAGACATTGTATTTATTGGGTAAAATGTTACGAATAGCATCTCCCAACATTCCCGTTGTTGTAACTACAAGTCTTTCCTCCTGCCATTTTTCGGGTTGGTATTTGCACGCTCCGATTACTAACAAGAATCCCATGATGAATACGAGTTTTAGATACTTGTTTGGTCCTACAGGAATCGTTTTGATGATAAAGCGGTTCATATGGTAGCAAAAGTAGCAATTATTAGACTAATCTAACAATTGATTTAGAATCATCTTATCGATTTTTCCTTCATTTTCAAATAAATTAACAGTCTAAGAAGAAAAAAACTGTAATTTTGCACTCAAATTGAACACAAAAAAGAAATTATAATGGCAACAAATAGAACATTTACAATGCTTAAGCCTGACTCGATTGAGAACGGTCACATGGGGAAAATCATCGACATGATCATAGGAGCTGGATTCTCTATCAAGGCAATGAAATACACACGTTTAACTGAAGAGCAAGCGAAATCTTTTTACGAAGTTCACGCTGAGCGTCCTTTCTATGGTGAGTTGGTTGAATACATGACGAGCGGACCTATTGTTGCTGCCATTTTAGAAAAAGATAACGCTGTTGCTGATTTCAGAACATTGATTGGAGCTACTGATCCTGCTGAAGCGGCTGAAGGAACGATTCGTAGAGCATACGCTGAAAACAAAGGAAGGAATGCAGTGCATGGATCTGATTCAGATGAGAATGCTGAAATTGAAGGGAAATTTCATTTCAATGCTAACGAAATCTTTTAAGTTAGGATAGATTATTCAATTAATTTACATACTTCACAGAGTCCCGAGCCTAATTACTCGGGACTTTTTTTGTTTATTAGACTTTAGGATTGAAGGACGCAGGACTGGAAGAGTCTTGGATTATAAATGGAACGATAGCGTATTCCACATCAAAATTTTCTATTTAAAATCCTTTATAAAATGGGAAACTGGAAAATTTGGGTAATGGTCTTAGTGATTCTGCACATAGTAGCAGGATTCGCTTGATTTACTTGGAAACTGGAGATTCAAGGAAAGAAAAAAGAGAAAATTCACCTGACGAAGAAGAACATAAAAAAGCCTCCAAATAAATACCTGAAGGCTTTTTTCGAATAACTATTTCCTTATTTCTTAAAGATACGAATCACTTTTGAAGATCCTGAGTTTAAATCTTGCACACGAATTAAGTACATACCTTCCTTTAAATCAGATTGGTTGACAGTAATTTTATTACTTCCTGATGAAACACTTTCAAAGGAAGAATATACTTTTTGTCCAGCCAAATTAAATATCCCAATTTCGATTTCACCGTTTTTAATGAAATTTGCATCCAAGGTAAAATGATCATTAAATGGATTTGGAAAAACCTTAAGCGATTGAATCAATGAAAATTCGTTCAAAGACAATCCTGCTCCTGGAGCCAAAACATTCAAAGTCGTACCAGATGCTTTCACCGTAATTACAATGGTATCACAAGCAACACTAGTGCAATTTCCATCTGTAATCGTTAAACACAGGTTGTACACACCAATTCCATTATATGTGTGCGTTGGATAAGCCTGGGTGCTTGTATTTCCGTCTCCAAAATCCCATAAATAAGTCAATGCACTTGCTGGTGTTGACCCCGTTGAATTGTTCCAACACCAGTATTGGTTTTGATTCGTTGAATCTTGTTGCAAATTAAAACTAGCTTGACAATTCATTGGTCCAGTGCCGACTCCAGTTACAACAACTGAGTCCCAAATTGCATCATTACAAGCCGCAGTCGTCGAATCATTATCCATGTAAGTAACACCCCATGAATAAATACCGTCGGCTGGGTATTGAATGATCCCTGTAGTTGTATTTGGTTGTAATTGAACCGTTACCATTCCTATTGTCGAGTTTACGTAAGTTTGAAAAAATGAATATGGCAATGTTGCACCAGAAGACAAGTCAGTGATAGTAAATTCACCCGGAGTACCTGTAGGCGTTAATGTTGCATTTGCAACACATTGTGCGTTCGCTGATCTATAAATTAGCATTCCCAAAGCGATAAGAATTGATAAAGTAAATTTTTTCATGTTTTTGATATTTGGTTTGAAAATATACGAAAATGTTTCTAATTACGGGGGGGCTACTTTTTTATCTCATTCAAATTCTTTACCAATTTATTTTCAATCTTCGCCATTCGTTCCATGTCGGCATTAAATAGGTAATCGCCTGAAATCGAATACGTGAACAACAGATATTCATTCGTCATGAAATAATAATTGTTTTGGCCATAATGGCAATAGTAATCTAAAGCATTTATTATCCTCTCATCTAACTCATAATCAACCCTTTTCACAACAAATAGTTGCATACTGTGGGGAGGTTTTCCAAAAAAAACTCCTTTTTGACGCAAATGTTTTCTAGTAATCTTTTTTTTTTCCTTGAATTCTATCATGAAGGCAATTGGAATTCCTACTTTATCGAATTCTGAACAACCCAATTTGATGCTATCGCCCAATATTTCCTTATTATTTGCACCATTGAGTTTATAAAAATCTTTGGTTCTCAACTCGTACTTAAAATCTGAAGATAAATTGTCGAAAATTATATCAGTCGGAACCTGAGCTACACACTGAAAAGCAATAATCACTGAAAAGGAGATAAAAATGAGTTTAATCATATGTTAAATCTAGCTTTTCTGCGGCAAAACATCGCGTATTCTAACACTTTTTATCATTTCTACCATAATTTTTTCTATAATAGAAATAGAAACCTTCTTTTTCATTGCTAATTCTGACGAGTCGATTATCTTTGGTAAAAACTAAAAAAATGAGCACTCCATCTACCGTCGAAGAACGGTTTATACGATACGTACAAATTGATACAACAGCTATTCCTGGTTCGCCAACCTTCCCTTCTTCCCTCATTCAAAAGGATTTAGGAAAAGTTTTGGTGCAAGAATTGAAAGAATTGGGTATTTCTGATGCGGAGATGGACGAACATGGATATGTTTTTGGAACTATTCCTTCCAACCTGGATTACAAAGTGCCTACAATTTGCTTTTGCTCGCACATGGACACCGCTCCTGATGTAACAGGTAAAGACGTTAAACCAATCGTTCATAGAAATTACGATGGCAACGCGATCACTTTACCAGATGATAGTTCTCAAGTCATTACGACAGATAAACACTGGTATTTAAAACAAAAAATTGGAGATGATATCATCACGGCGAGTGGCAAAACATTGCTAGGTGCGGATGATAAAGCTGGGGTTGCAATCATCATGGATTTCGCGCATTACATGATGAAGAATCCGTCTGTTCCGCATGGCGATATCAGAATTTTATTTACACCGGACGAAGAAATTGGTCGTGGCGTGGATTTCTTGGACATGAAAAAATTGAATGCTGATTACGGATACACATTGGATGGTGGACCTGAAGGTTCTTTGGAAAATGAATCCTTTTCTGCCGATGCCGTTACCGTTGAAATTAGAGGAATAAGCGAACATCCTGGTTATGCCAAAGGGAAAATGGTGAATGCCATTAAAGTGGCCAGCGAATTTGTTGCCGCTCTTCCGAAAAATGAATGGTCGCCAGAAACTACTGAGAAACGTGAAGGATTTGTTCATCCAACATCTATAACTGGGACTTTGGAGAACGCATCGGTAAGTTTCATTGTTCGCGATCATGACACCAAATTATTAGAACTTCATCAAACGAGATTGAAAGCGATTTTAGACGGTGTTTTGGCAAATTATCCAGAATTGCACACCACGTTCACAATTAAGGAACAATACCGAAATATGCGTGAAGTATTGGACACAGTGCCTTTCGTTACAGAATACGCCTTACAAGCGATGGAAAAAGCAGGACTGACACCAAAAGTGGATTTGATACGTGGAGGAACAGACGGATCTCGTCTTTCCTTTATGGGTTTACCTTGTCCAAATATCTTTACGGGCGAAATGGCGATTCATTCACGTCACGAATATGTGAGTGTGCAAGACATGCAAAAAGCAGTTAAAACGATTGTTGCTTTGTCAGAAATTTGGTCGAACCACAAAGTATAAGATTTGGACCATCTCGAACTCATAAAACAAGCGAAGGCAAAGAATTTTCATCCCATCTATTTATTGCATGGAGAGGAAGCCTTATTCATTGACCAAATCAGTGATGGTATTGTTGAGAACGCCTTGGAAGAGCACGAACGTGATTTCAATTTAACGACTGCTTACGGAAAAGATGCCGACGCGCTTCAACTCATTAACGAGGCGAAGAGTTACCCGACCATGGCTGAAAGAAGAGTTGTAATTCTTCGTGAAGCACAATCATTTTCGGAGATTGCGGAATTGGAACCGTATATGAAGAGTCCAAATCCACAAACGATTTTTATCCTTTGTTATAAATACAAGAAATTGGATGCGCGAAGTGCTATTTTCAAAGCAATAAAAGCGAATGGCGTTGTCTTTTTGGCAGAAAAGGTCAAAGAATACAAGATGGTCGACTTCATCAAACGCATGGCTAAGGAGATGGGATACAACCTATCCGACAAAGCGGCTATTATGCTTTTTGAATTTCTAGGAACCGATTTGAGTAAGATTCAAGGCGAATTGGACAAACTAAGTATCCTGGTCGAAAAAGGAAGTCAGATTAACGAAGTTCATGTTGAGGAAAATATTGGGATTTCGAAAGACTACAATATGTTTGAATTAACTAATGCCATTGCCGAGCGCGACGTTCCTAAAGCATTTCAAATCGTCAGTTATTTCGAAGCCAATCCCAAAAACGGGCCTTTGGTCGTTGTCGTTGGGAATTTATTTCGCTTCTTTTCTCAATTGATGCGGATGCATTTCATGAAAGGTGCTTCTGATGGAGAAATTGCCCAGAGAGTTGGAATGCCGCCATTCGCAGTGAACAAAAGCAAGCCGTACTTGCGTGTATACAATCCAAAGAAAATTAGTGCTAACATCGCCACCCTTCACGAATATGATTTGAAAAGCAAGGGTGTAGACAACAGTCATTTTACGGAAGGTGAATTGATGCGCGAACTTGTTTTTAAATTGATGAATTAATGCACACGGCCTATCATCTCGATTTCGATTCCAAGAGTACACAGCTTGTTTTAAGTGAGGAGGAGTCGCATCATTTGGTAAAAGTGCTTCGTCATCGTGAGGGACAGGAATTAGAACTTTGTAATGGAATTGGAACGCGTGGGATTGCCAAAATCACCTTGGCACATCCAAAGAAATGTGAGGTAGAGTTGCTTTATAGCACTTTTGAAGAGAAATCAGTACGTGAAATCCATTTGGCCATAGCTCCTACTAAAAACATGGACCGATTGGAATGGGTCATTGAAAAAGCGACTGAAATTGGTGCAGATACGATTACACTTCTACATTGTAAAAATAACGAACGCAAATTGGTCAAAATGGAGCGCTTGCACAAGATATTGCTTTCAGCCGTGAAGCAATCGAAGCGGTATTATTTACCCCAATTAGTTGACCTCACTCCTCTTTTAACCTTCATCAAAGACAATCCAAACGGCGCCATTGCGCATTGTTACGGCAACGACTCTGCGAAAGAGACGATTCAAGATTGGAAAATGAATGGTCCTGTTATGATCGGGCCAGAAGGCGATTTTACTTTGGAAGAGGTAGATTACGCAAAGAAAAAAGGGTATACGACTTTAGATTTAGGCAAGAATCGTTTGAGAACGGAGACAGCGGCTGTGTTTGTGGTTTCGGTTTTAACCGTCAACTGCTCATGTAATTACTAAAATCACTCTCCTTTCTTCCAAAACTTCCAGAATCTCTTTTTCGATTTCTTCGGTTTATCTGGAATTACTCCAGGCACTTCGTCATCTTCGTTTCCTTTCTTTACTTCCGTTGGTTTGCCGAAAGAGTATGTTTGTTCACCATTTTCATTGTAGACGTGATCTTCGAGTAAAACATCTTTTTTGTAAACATGTCTTCTTTTCAAGGTTTGCGATGGGAAATATTCCAAAAAATCACCCTCTTTCAAGCCTTTTTTGTAGTTCTCTTGGGTTTGAACATGACCTTGATAATAGAAGGTTTTGAACTCTCCATTTTTGACACCTTCGACCCAATTTTCAACTTTCAAGAGCGTTCCATCGTTGAAGTAATACTTCAGTACGCCATCTTTTTGCCCATTTTTAAAGTTGAGGTTTTCAAGCAAGGTACTGTCATCACTCCAATATTTATATGAACCGTTCAAGCGACCGGCCAAATAATTTATCTCCTTTTTTATAATGGATTCGGGATAATACATCCGCTTCGTTCCATTCAATAATCCTTTGCTATAATTTTCCCAAAGTGTGGTGTCGCCATCTTTCGTGAAAAAGATTGATTTTCCATGTTTGTCTCCAACTAGATAATTGATTTCCCATGACAATTGATCCAAACTATCGTAGTACATCAGCCATTGTCCATGTTCTTCTCCGCCAAGGTGATTCCGCACCACTTGTCGGCAACCAGAGCGGAAATACGTTGTATCCGAACCTTCCTCTCGCCCATTTACAAACTTAATTCTTCGCTCTAGAAGTCCATTTGAAAAACAGGTTTCGCAGGTACCCGAAAAAGGTGAACCGTCGTTACCAGAAAGAATGAGGTTGGTATTTTCATCAAAGGTTAATTTCTCGTTGCAATCAACAATTCCGGCTATTTTACCACATTCAATACCATTGATTCGCACATTGACGCGTCTTGCTTTGTCATAGCATTTCTCGTCGTTTCTTTCGGGCAGTTGTGCCTGCACGAATGCTGGGATCAATAAGATAAGACCAATCAGTAACTTCATGTTATTCTTTATTAAAGTTAATCAATTATCATTCCGCTACCAAAGCTTGAAGTGCCTCCCGCATTTTTGCAGGAATGGGAATAGAAGAATTTTGTGCAGAATCAAAGCACACCATGACTGAAATACCTTTAGTATAAATCACTCCGTCCACTTGAATTTCATAACTTAACGTAAAGGATTTGTTACCAATCTTTTCCGTCTTCATGATTATTTTAGGCTTATCCGTCAATAAAACTGGCAAAATATAGTCCACCTCGTTTCGTGCTAAAAGGAAACCATCTTTGTTATAATCCCAGTCATGGCTCAATAATTTCGAAAAATAATGTACTCTCGTCATTTCGAAATACGACAGATAAATCGAATTATTAACATGTTGCATTACATCGATATCTGAAAATCGGACTTGTATTTCAAAAGGAGAAGGAGCGGTCATTTTTTATCTAATTTTTCGAATTCGGAATTATTGGAAACGTATTCCGGCACTAGACTTTTCATTTTAGCAACAAGTTTATGATTGTCTTGCGTTCCAAAAAGCTGGATTAACTCATCAATTTCTTTTTCTATGCTTGCTTCAATTTCTCTAACTTTTGCCTTTAAAATGAGTGGGTGATGTGTAGGCAAAGTATTCTCATCATCGGCAAGCAGTTCTTCATACAGTTTTTCACCCGGACGGAGTCCAGTTACTTTTATTTCGATATCCTTACCAAGTTCCAAACCGTTGAGCTTGATCATTTTCTTCGCCAAGTCGATAATTTTAACGGACTCACCCATGTCGAAAACGAAAACTTCACCGCCCTCACCCATTGCGCCTGCTTCCAATACCAATTGACAAGCTTCAGGAATGGTCATAAAAAAACGAGTAATCCGTTCATCCGTTAAGGTAATTGGTCCGCCTTGTTCTATTTGCTTTTGAAACAACGGAATGACTGACCCATTCGAACCGAGAACATTTCCGAATCGAGTCGTGATAAATTTCGCTTGTCCTTTTTGGTTGGCCAATTGGGCATACATTTCAGCAATACGTTTGGAAGCACCCATCACATTCGTTGGATTCACGGCTTTGTCCGTTGAAATCATAACAAACTTCCCAACTTCAAATTCGAGCGCACAATCTACCAAATTACGCGTTCCTTCTACATTCGTTTTAATCGCTTCAGAAGGATTGCTTTCCATCAAGGGAACGTGTTTGTAAGCCGCTGCATGATAGATAATATCAGGTTTCGCATGGGCAAACAAGCGTTGCATTCGTTCCTTGTTTCGAATATCGCCGATTATCACCTCCAACTCTGAACTGTGCGGTTTACCGAGCAATTCATTATTCAGATCATACATAGGTGATTCGGCTTGATCGAGTAATAAAATCTTCTTGGGTTTGTGTTCCAATATCTGTTTCACTAAACCGCTACCAATAGAACCGGCGGCACCTGAAACGAGTATTATCTTGCCTGAAATTTGCGTTTTAATTTTGTCTTCGCTGAGAACGATAGGGTCACGTCCCAATAAATCTTCAATTTGTATTTTTCCAATTTGCTTGGTAGAAAACTCTCCATTAATCCAAGATTTTGGACTCGGAACTTTTTGCACTTTCACATCATTTCTGATACAGGTTTCAAGGATATTCTGTTTGTTCTTTTCAGATGGATTTTGAATAGCAACGATGACTTGCGTCACCCCTTCTTCCTTGATTAAATTGTCTAATTTATTGCTGTGATAAATCTTCAATCCTTCTAATCGCGTACCATCTAGCTTTTTGTTGTCGTCAATAAAACCGATGATTTTATAGGAAATACGTGCGTCTTTTTCAATCGTTCGTTTGGTAATAAGTCCGGAGATTCCTGCTCCGTAAATTAGAATCCGTTCGTCTTCGTCCTTGTTTTTAATAGATTCAAGGTACAATAATTTGACAGTAAACCGAAGTCCAATCATTAAAACAAAAGAACTGAGAAACTCAATTAATAAAACCGAAGTTGGAAAGAGAAAATATCCATCGAACCAAAAGACCCGAACAAATCCGAGTCCTAAAAACAGAAGTGAACACGTGGCAACGGCAAAGAAGATCCGTTTCATGTCCGCAGTGGACGTATGCCGAACCAATCCTTTATGAATGGAAAAGAGGTAAAAAACAATAGCTTTTACAAGAAAGAAAATAACGATAGATCGAGATAAAATCATCCATTCCTGATGAATCATTTCTTCGTCGGCCTTCAAATCAAAGCGGATAACATAGGCAAATCCCAAAGCCATAGACGAAATGACTAAATCGATAAGAATAATTACCCAACGTGGTGTGTTGCTTTGCGGTAAAAGCTGGAACATGGTCAAATTTAAAAAGAATCTATGAATAAAGACCTCCGTTCAGGTTAATGGTTTGTCCTGTGACATATGCTCCCTCATCTGAGCTCAACCATTTGATGGTGCTGGCGATTAAATTTGGCTCACCCAGGCGATTCATCGGAATTTGATTTACAATGTCATCCAACTGGTTTTCAGGCACTTCATCTATCATTCCTGTATTGAAATAACCTAGCGCTAAGACATTTGCATTGATTTGAAAATGGGCTAATTCTTTGGACAAAGACTTCGTCAAACCGATTAAACCCGCTTTTGACGCAGCATACGCAGATGTTCCGATGTACCCCGTTTGGGCAACAACAGAACTGATGTTGATAATACTTCCCCCTTTTCGTTCACGAAGATGCGGAATTACTGCTTTTGCTAAATAGAATGGTGCATCTAGATTGATTGCCAAAGTGTTCTTCCAGGCTTCCGATTCCGTTTTCCAGGTCATAGCGCTGTGCGAAACACCCGCATTATTTATTAGTATATCAATTTGACCAAAATGAAGAATGACCTTTTTGATCATCTCTTGAATTTCGGTTTCTTGTCGCAAATCCGCTTGAAAATAATAGCAATCTGCGTTTTCTTCTAATTCTTTTTCTCCCCTATGGAAATGCAAGGCCATTCGAAAATCATCTTTAAGCAATCGAGCCAATTGGCGACCCAATCCACCAGATGCGCCGGTCAGAAGTATTACTTTTTTTTCCATTTATTTTTCAATTCTTTTAGTGCTTTGTACCAAATTGGTCCATCGTTCCACGAATAACCGTAATAATGTTGATCCTCACCGCCAAAACAGCGGTTGAACTTTCGGACACCATCCACGCGCGAACCGCCAAAATCAAAGGTACGATTTGATTCGAAAGCAAGCTGAATGCCTTGATGAATTAAAGCGTACATTCCGCCAGTATTTTTCCATTTCGCTGTGCATGTTCCTTTGAGATACAGCATGCTTTGCTCGGTTTCGATTAAAAATATCGTTCCCGCTAATTCGTCTTCGTCGAAAAAACTAAACTGATGTAATAAATTGTTTTTGTGAGACTTAGATATGACCTGCCCGAGTAAATCAAAGTCGGCATCGTGTAGTGTTTCAATTCGGTTTGAAAGTTCCTTTCGAAGAAATTCTACTCCAGCTTCGATATTTATTTCACTTGTGATATTTAACCTAGTTTTCTCGAAAGATTTGATTTTTCTTTTGGCTTGCTGATTCAATTTAAACCTTTCAGGTGTTACTTTTTGATAAATCAAATCCGTAGAATCTCCAGATAAAAGTTCTTGCCGAAAATAGATATCAACAACTTTAAACTGTGTGGCCAAAAATTCAGTCAACACTTCCTTTTTAATTGGGTTCTCACCTAACCAATCTATCCACCGGCAAAAAACAGGCGTATACAGCGCTTGAACTCCAAATTTTTCAAAGTACGGTAATGGCATACCACCCGATTCATCATCATTTAGGAGAAAAACGAGGTTTTTTGAAACGGCATCCAAGTAGTCCAAGGATAGAAAAGGTTGCGATTGGCGTGACTTTTCAAACCACAAACGCCATTTGCTTTCGTCTATATTTTCTCTTTCGACAAGTTTCATAAACAATCTTTCAAAGTCATGAAACGTATGTTTTCCTCATTTCTTGCAGTAAATCGATCTAATTCTTTGAGCGAAAATTTCGTTAAGCTTTTTGGATGACCGATTATAACCATGTTTTCGCCTTTTTTCTTGTTGTATGCGTTGAAAGATGCTTGCAATTGACTAGCAAAATAGCCATCCGTGCTCACGTGATGCATCTTTCCTTTGGTCAACATTTCTTTTTTTCCGCCTGGTTGAGCAATAAAATTACCATCGCCCCACATTTTATGCTCTTCGGGAAATAACCGTCCTAGAACGTACAATTTCCAAAAGAATAAAGCCGAATATTTCCGACTTGCAATTGGGTATTCAGTGTATTTCCCAGATTCCTCCGATTTACAAACATCATCGGAGAAAGAATAAGGTTCGCTAGTTTTAACAGAAAGAAAATCAATGTTGTATTGCTGCGAAATCCACTTTACACGAGGCATGACAGAAGAATCGATTTTCATATCAAATTCTTCGAAGAGTGTTTTGAAATCGGCGAAAGATTGAATACACCAACCTCCTGCACGAAAAACTTGCGTTTGAATGCCTGTAATTTCTTCGAGTCTATTTTTGTATTTAGCGAATATTGTCCGTCGTTCTTCTTTTGGAAAATCACTTAACTTATAATGCTGGTCGAGATTCATTTGCCATCCAGTCTTCCCGTATTCTGCCTTTTCCCAATGCGGATGAATGTGTAACTCAACGGCATGACCATCCGCGATCATTTCTTTCACTTGACCAATTATGGCTTCAATATCTGCGGAAAGCTCTGGGAATTCAGAAACTTTTGCTTCAAGAGCAAGTAAATGTCCAATATCCCAAAAGAAAGTAAAATGAAAGTTATTCGCATTGGCGACTTTCAAGAGTTGTGCCGTCGGTTCAGTCATGCATTTCTCAACGCTCCCAGACTTCTCACCGAAGAAGACCTCATAATCCATTGTCAGAAAAACATTCATACCCTGCGAAGTTAAAAAACTTACTGTTCTTGCGAGAAAAAACTTACTTTTGAACCTTTCAAGAACATATATTATGAAAAACGCGTTAGTGCTATTTGTCCTATCTTTTCTTTTTATCGGATCTTCAAACCTTTCTTATGGACAAAGTAAGGAATCATTAAAACGCCAACAATTCGTTAGTAAATTTACAGGGGGTGTATGTGTAAAAAAGAAAAATAAAATAATTAAGCGTATCGATAAAAACTACGTATCCAAGAATTTAGATGAAATTTACAAAAGGAATAAGAACGTGTTTCTTACTGAGTTTTTTAAGGGTATGGTTCTTACAACTAACGAATACAGTAGAGTTCCATTCGATAAGATATTTGACATTCGCCTAAGCGAATTGAATGAACTACAAGCAGGAATTGCAGAATGCAAAATTCTACTGAAAACTTCTGAAGGGGACATACCAACTGTACTTTACCTTAAATCTTTAAAGAAAAAAGGAAAGTTCGCATTCATTCCAGCGCAAAGATGATAGAAATTGAACGGAAATATCTTGTTCACACTTCCCAACTTCCCGATTTAAACAAATTCAAAAGCAAAAGCTTACTGCAAGGATATTTGCAAAGTGATCCTGAAACTACCATTCGAGTTCGAACCGCTGGAGAACTAGCTCATTTGACTATTAAGGGGAAATCAGAAAACTTGACGAGAAAAGAGTTTGAATATGAAATCCCGATGGACAATGCTTTAGAATTGCTAAAACTTTGCGGTGATAAAGTGATTACTAAAGTACGGTACTTTATTCCCAGTGACAACAGAATGTGGGAATTGGACTTTTTCACACAAAAATTGGAAGGATTAATTCTGGCCGAAATCGAGCTAGAATCGGAAGACGAAATATTTGAATTACCAGATTGGATTGCCAAGGAAGTTAGTTTAGATCATCAGTTTTTCAATTCCAACCTTTCTGTTCTAACACCAGCGGAAGCTTCGGCACTACTGGCAAAACATACTTAATCCGCTTTTAAGTCCGACTTGTGTAGGTCAAATATAGATGAACCGAATTCCACGGTGAAATACATTTCAAAATTTTCAATTTTACATTCACACGGCCATTCTGCTTCATTTTCTTCAACAGATTCAAATTCGTTGTGAAAGATTACTTTGAAATTGGCTTTTAAAAGGGGTTCTTCATCCATGAAATCTTCTTCGATTAAATAGATGTTACCTTCAGAAAATTCCAAGGATAAAAAAGAGGTTTCATCCTTTTCCTTTGCCCAGTCTATAAACAATTTCGTTGGTTTCACCAACATGTAGCCACGATTCACGAATTTCATATTTCCTCTTGTTTAATTTCTAACCACTTTCTTTTCTCTAATTTCCACCATTTGACTTTATCGCCATTCGACTGACTGAGCACGAACAAAGGCGTTTTATTTCTGAACCAAATTTCCATTTGAGTCAACATTCTTTTTTCATTCAAGTTGGACGATGAAATATAGACGAACTCCCTGTCAATGGCGTAAATAAGAAACGGATCATTATTAATTTTCTGATCGGAAAACAATTTAAGCGAGGAACAGTTGGCACCAAAACAATCGAACCAATTGAAAAGGCAATTTTTCATATTCAAAGAATCTCTAAACGAAAATCTGGCGAATACCATTTCAGACTCTTTGCCCTGTCCAAGCCATTTTTCTACCCCAGAATTGTCAAAACGCTGCGGTAACCACAATGAATCAATCAACCTTACCCCTTCGGTAATATCCAGATCGATAGCAACGCGTTGAGAAAAGCTGGACAAAGAATCGAAATATGAAACAACGATAGGCTCTTCCTCACTTTCTTTCCCTTCTGCATAGCGTTCCGAACTCGGTAAAACGTCGTTAATGTCCGTCACCGTCTCTTTTTTCTTATCTCCACATGAGAACAAAAAACTGCCAATAATTAAAAATATTCCAATTTTCTTCAAACTATATAGTTTTAATTGCTTCTATTGTTCGTGCGATTTCATCTGACGAAACATCCAAATGGGTTACAAATCGTAACATTCCAACACCAAAAGCCATGCAAAGTATTCCTTTTTCTTTGAATTTGTTGATTATTAAATCGCGTTGATCATTTTGTTTTAAGTTCACCACTACGATATTGGTCATTACAGACACCACATCTTTCACCCAATCTTTCTTAACAAATTCAGCTTCCAAAGCTTTTGCGTTTTCATGATCAGTAACCAATCGTTCAACGTTGCTTTTTAATGCATATTCTCCTGCAGCGGCAATAAAACCAGCCTGACGCATACCACCACCAAATACTTTTCGCACTCTTCGCGCTTGTTTGATGAAATCTTTTTTGCCGAGTAAAAGGGAACCAACGGGTGCTCCAAGACCTTTCGACAGACAGAGAGAAATACTATCAAATTGTGATGCGTATTCTTTAATATCATTTCCGGTGGCTACCATTGCATTCATCAATCGAGCGCCATCCAAATGCAAAGGCAGAGCATTTTCAACACACCAAGATTTGATTTTCTTTATTTCGTTCAAATCATATATTGCGCCTCCGCCTCTGTTGGCCGTATCTTCTAGACTGACCAATTGTGTTATTGGATAGTGCACATCATCCGGATTCATCCAATTTGCAATGGATTCGCGCGTAATTCTACCACGGTCACCGTCTAAAAGACGAGCTGAAACCCCAGAATTCTTCGCAATGCCGCCGCCTTCGTACTTATAAATATGACTTTCCCAATGGCAAACCACTTCGCCACCTGGTTGCGTATGCACATTTATCGCAATTTGATTGGTTTGTGTTCCGGAAGTGCAAAACAAGCCATCTTCCATTCCAAACATACTTGCAGCGAAGTTTTGTAAGGAGTGAATGCTTGGGTCTTCATTAAACACGTCGTCGCCCACTTCGGCTGACATCATTGCTTCCCGCATCGCCAAGGAAGGTTTTGTTACTGTATCACTTCGGAAATCGATCATTCTTTGCACAAATTAAATTCTTTGCGAAGTTAAAATTTCCAATTCAATTTTTTATGCGATTTTTAGGGAATGGAAATTTGGCATTACCTTATTGTTTCACTATCCGTTTTATTTGCTTCCGGCTTGACCTTCTTTTCGGGTTTTGGATTGGGAACAATCATGCTTCCCGTATTCAGTTTGTTCATGCCTTTGGACCTTGCGGTTGTCGCAACAGCCATTATCCATTTGGCAAACAATGTTTTTAAGTTCGCTTTGGTTTACAAGTCCATTCATTTTCCAGTTCTACTTCGGTTTGGCTTACCGGCATTACTTTCAGCAATAGTTGGTGGTTATTTACTTACATTTATTTCTACAATGAATCGTACTTTCGCATACACTTTTTTAGATCAGTCTTTGGAAACATCTTGGTTGAAAATTATCATTGGTCTTTTAATGATCTTTTTTGCTTGGTTTGACCTCTCGCCTAGATTTTCCACGCTTACTTTCCATAAGAAATACTTGCCTTTTGGTGGTATATTATCTGGATTTTTCGGTGGACTTTCTGGTCATCAAGGTGCGTTTCGAGCGGCATTTTTAAGTAAATCAGAACTCACCAAAGATCAATTTATTGCCACTTCCAACTCACTATCTCTGGTCGTGGATATCGGTCGATTAATTGTTTACAGCACAGGAATTGTCTTTTTTGGTAAATTATTTCAAACAAATCTGTCAGGCGAAGAAGTCAACCTACGAAACATAATACTATTTGCCATAAGCTTTGCTTTTCTGGGAACTATTATTGGAAAAAAATTTGTAAAAAAAGAAACCTTTAAA
>OCVQ010000186.1_pt1 | contig 55533 bp, 47 predicted proteins | sample 1539061 | NCBI WGS metagenome assembly OCVQ01 (sample SAMEA3355526, study PRJEB22509) | marine metagenome | biome: marine; feature: river plume; material: water | place: USA | collected 2010-08-08 | depth 0.5 m | reverse complement strand
ATGAGTTCGGTGGTGGTGGGAATGCTTGAAGATCTACTCGAATATTCTGTAATACCGGTGTTGGATCTGATAAGAGTCCACATCCCCCTCCCACTTGAATGGTATAACCATTTACAGCATTAGGATCTGCACCAGTATGAGTATAGGACTGAGTGGCCCAATCGTAGATCGTGTCTACAACAGTGGTATTGCCTAAAGTGTCAATGTGATTAATAACATAGAAATCCCAATTAAATCCAGTATCTGGGTTAGCTACCCAATCAAAAGTGACACCTAGATCATCTTGTTGGATACAGGTATTGTCAATATTTGGCATGCCCGGCATGTAATTTTTGACTTTTACGACCACTTTCTTGTAGGAAAAACGATTAATGGGACACTGATCGTCCTGCATACGCAGGTAAAACGAATATTCTGATTTTAGTGTCCCACACTGGTACTCTTGGTAGAAAAGGTGGTCACACGTAATGTTCCAGTTGAATTGGGCATCGTTCAAACCTGGATAAGTGAACACACCACCAGGGTTTAATGAGGTAAGCGTCGCACAAGGCGGGTTAAACAAACACGCGTTGGCATTGCCATAGTTTGCTGCTGAACTCAAATTACCACCTGATGCGCTAAACTGAATATTTTGCGAAGAACAGTTAGGATTAGGATAGGCATCCGATGCCGTAATTTTAAAGCGAACCGTATCTCCAGGAAACACTTCTGTGTAATAGTATATCGTATCTCCGGATGCATTCGTAACGGGCGTCAATACTGTCGCATTCATCAAAGAATTATCAGGAGTCAATGACATATCCGGAGCCTCATCAACAAATGCAGATGAACACAATCCTGTAGGCGGCGTACATGAAAGGGTGACAATTGGAATATCACGGTAAATCTCACCGACTTTTTGACCACAGCGCCATTCTTCAATCACAACACATGTTGCCCACGAACCAGCTACACCTGAATTAAAGGTAACCTCGCCGGTTTCACCATCGATAGATGCAGGAGTTGATGTTGAACCACTGGGTAAGGGACTGTTCCAAGTGTAACCCGATACAAAGTTCACAGAATTGGTCGATGGATTTGCTGAAAATGAAGATGCATCCCATGGGTACGACCAGTTGTAATACAATGAATCCAAATCTGGATCATAACCTAAGTTGTTGTAGACTACATCCACACCCGTACAGGAAATTACCTGCGGATCTTCTAAAAAGTTTGGAGAGCTGTCAAAACATGTAGGGTTAGCAGAGGTCCCCGCAGAAAGCGGAGAAGTAGATCCTGGTGGAGTGTAAGGATACATGATGGCACGCAAGAGGTAGCTTGCACCACCTGGACTCACAACATTTGTGATACTACTTGGGCGACAACAGCTGGTCCATGTAAAGTACCAACCTGAAGCTGGGGGAGTTCCCGTAAGTGTGATATCTCCTGAACGGTAGACATATTTCTGCATTTTACCCGTTCCTGAAGTAGCCCCAGCACATGTCGTAGTACCTGTGTAACAGGAAGGAACAACATCCGTAGTACTGATGAAGGCACAAGAAATACTCACACCCGCATTCGTAGCGAGAGATTGCGCTGAAGTCGGTAGCGTTATACCTCCACACTCGCGGTAAAGTACAAGCGTAAACTGGTACTTGCCGTTGGGTTTACATTTCCATACAATCTCACCACCTAAAAGGTGCGAGGCGTAGCCTTGAAAAGACATCAAGGAAAGCACTGCAATGGCTAGAAAACGTTTCAAATTCATAATAGTCAGGTTGAACTTCGAAAATAAGGCAATTTTTCATGAGAAAAAAGCCTTTCATTCAACGGCTTACGAACAATGAGTAAACGACTTATAACACTGATTTACAGACGTACTGATAGCAGGTTTATCGCTTGGAAATTTTATTAAATGAAATGGCGCGCTGTCGACTGCACTTGTGACGGCCTACTTCAAAGTCTCGTTTAGCAATGTGCTTCGTACTGCGGCCTTGTACTCGAGCACGCCACATGCGCCACGATTTAGCCTTCATCTGGTTGCGCATGAGCGCAATGGTTTCAGCCTCGGAAATTCCAAATTGGGCTGTAATAGCATCAAAAGGCGTCCGATCTTCCCATGCCATTTCGACAATGCGATCAACGGCTGCGTCTGTAAGTTTTTTGACTACTGCAGAACCTTTCAAGGTGTGGAATCGTTTTACGGTTATGCAAAAGAAACAACACTTGCCTGAAAAAGTTTGCGCCACTTGCGGTCGGCCCTTCACTTGGCGTAAAAAATGGGCACGAGATTGGGAAAACGTGAAGTACTGCAGCAAACGCTGCAGCGGCACAAAACTACCTGTATAAGTTCCTGGATATAACTACTTTCTGTATTTCTGAAGTGCCCTCTCCTATCGTACAAAGCTTACAATCACGGTAAAATTTCTCCACAGGATAATCTTTCGTGTATCCATAACCTCCGAAAACTTGCACAGCTTCATTAGCAACTTCTGTAGAAATCTCAGAAGCATAGAGTTTTGCCATAGCACTTTCTTGAGTCATAGGTTTACCCTCCTCTTTCAATGCACCAGCATGTCTGGTCATTAATTCAGCGGCATAAACCTTCGTTGACATGTCAGCGAGTTTAAAACTCACGCCTTGGAACGAGCGAATCTTCTTACCGAACTGCACCCTTTCATCTGCGTAGTCTATGGCCGCATCCATTGCGCCGCGGGCAATACCGACAGATAATGCGGCAATAGAGATGCGTCCACCGTCTAGTATTTTCATGGATTGAATAAAGCCTTCACCAACCTTACCGAGAATATTTTCTTTTGGGACGCGACAATCATCAAAGAATAAACAAGCGGTCTCAGAGGCACGCATGCCTAATTTATTTTCCTTTTGACCAGCGGTAAAACCGGGCGTACTCTTTTCAATGACAAATGCTGTCATTCCGTGTGAATCGCCTTTTTCCCCTGTTCGTGCAATGACAACAGCAATTTCAGAGCTTATTGCATGTGTGATCCAGTTCTTAGAGCCGTTCAATACATAGTGGTCTCCATCTAAAACAGCAGTGGTATCCATACCTCCTGCATCAGAACCTGTTCCGGTCTCTGTAAGCCCCCACGCACCGATCCATTCAGCCGTAGCCAACTTTGGCAACCATTTCTTCTTTTGTGCTTCCGTTCCAAACTGCAAAATATGGCCGGTACAAAGTGAATTGTGGGCTGCAACGGAAAGTCCTATTGAACCACAAACCTGTGCGATTTCATCAATAATCGTGATGTATTCTTGGTATCCCAGGCCAGCACCACCGTATTCTTCAGGAACTAATACGCCCATAAATCCTAAAGCGCCCATTTCCTTAAACAAGGGCACTGGGAAATGTTGACTTTCATCCCACTCCATGACATGAGGTCGTATATTTTTCTCTGCAAAATCTTTGGCCGATTGACGCACCATTTCTAGCATTTCCTGGCGCTCGTCACTGAGTTGAATTCTCATAAAATTGGTTTCTGTTGATAGGTCCGGAAAGATAACAAAGAAGCCCGCATGGTGTTTGCGGGCTTCCCTATTTTTTTTAGTCAAAAAAGAGTTGGCTAGCTGTCTTTTAGCAACTTCTTGTATTTGAATCGAGTAGGCTCTGTACGTCCTAGTCGCTTCAATTTATTTTCCTCGTATTCACTAAAACTACCTTCAAAAGAATACACCTGAGAATCACCTTCAAACGCTAAAATGTGCGTACAAACACGATCTAAGAACCAACGGTCGTGCGAAATAATCACCGCACACCCTGCGAAGTTCTCTAACGCTTCTTCCAAGGCTCTTAATGTATTGACATCTAAATCATTAGTAGGCTCATCTAAAAGTAATACATTACCCCCTTCTTTCAAGGCCATGGCTAAGTGAAGGCGGTTGCGCTCCCCACCAGAAAGAACTCCCACTTTTTTGCTTTGATCACCGCCTGCGAAATTGAATCGGCTCAGATATGCACGAGCATTTACGCGCTGGCCACCAAGCAGTACTTCCTCTGTACCCTCTCCGACTACTTCGAAAATGGTTTTTTCAGGATTCAACTTTTCGTGACTCTGATCGACGTATGAAATCTGAACCGTTTCTCCTACATCGAAAGCGCCTGCATCCGGTTGTAACTGGTCCATAATCATTTTAAAGATTGTGGTTTTACCCGCACCGTTTGGACCGATGATTCCAACAATCCCTGCCGGAGGCAAGGAGAAATTCAAATCGTCATACAGCAATTTCTCGCCAAAGCCCTTTTTCACGTTTTTCGCATCAATGACATTGGTACCTAATCTAGGCCCCGCCGGGATAAAGATTTCAAGCTTGCTTTCTTTCTCTTTTTGCTCCTGAGACAACATGCTTTCGTAGTTGTTCAAACGTGCTTTGCTCTTGCTTTGACGTCCTTTTGGGTTCATGCGCACCCACTCCAGCTCGCGCTCTAAGGTTTTACGGCGTTTTGAAGCTTGCTTCTCTTCTTGCGCCATACGCTTGGTTTTCTGATCGAGCCAAGAGCTGTAATTCCCCTTCCAAGGAATCCCCTCTCCTCGGTCCAATTCTAAAATCCATCCCGCTACATTGTCTAAGAAATAACGGTCGTGCGTGACCGCAATAACGGTCCCCTTATATTGTTGTAAATGCTGCTCCAACCACAAAATACTCTCTGCATCCAAATGGTTGGTAGGCTCATCCAATAAGAGTACGTCGGGTTGTTGCAACAAAAGACGGCAGAGCGCTACGCGACGGGCTTCCCCTCCTGAGAGGTGGTCAACTAATTGGTCCGATGGTGGACAATTCAATGCATCCATCGCGCGGTTCAACATCGTCTCTAGTTCCCATGCGTTTGTTGCATCAATCTGATCCTGAAGCACCGCTTGACGAGCCATCAACTGCTCCATCTTATCCGGATTTTCATACACCTCAGGCAAACCAAACTGGTCGTTGATGCTGTTGTATTCATCTAAAACGGCTACGGTTTCAGCAGCGCCTTCTTTGACAATATCTAAAACTGTTTTGCCTTTTTCCAACTGAGGCTCTTGCTCTAAATAGCCAACAGTATAGCCGTGTGCAAAAACCACATCACCCTGATAGCTTTTTTCTACCCCAGCAATAATCTTTAAAAGTGTCGATTTACCCGAGCCATTTAAACCTAAGATGCCTATTTTGGCTCCATAGAAGAAAGAGAGGTAAATGTCCTTCAATATAGCTTTGTTGTTGTGAGGAAGGACTTTGCTCACTTTGGACATCGAAAAAATGACCTTTTGACCGTCGTCTGACATGTATAAACGTATTTCTAATTTAGTACTTATTCTTCTCGCGTTGTTTGCTTTTAATGGCACAACGCTAACTGCTCAAAGTTACATATTGAAAGGGACTGTTGTGGATAGAGATTCAACTTTTGCATTGCCAAATTCACATGTCGTCAACAATAAAACTTTTATGGGTACTGTTTCGAACGGCATAGGGTACTTCGAGATACCTGTAGCAGAAGGCGATACACTCGTCTTATCAAATATTGGTTATCAGTTCAAATACGTGCCAATAGATAGTGCACTTTGTGCAGCAATCGACGCAGGGGAAGAGCAAATACTCAAACTCATTCCACGAAATTATTTGCTAGACGAGGTGAGCATTTATGCCATTACTTCTAACAACCCACGCACCATGCCGCAACGAAGTCCGCGCGTTCCCTCCAATGCGGATATTCGGATACCGCAAGCGGTAGCCCCCACGCTAGCAAACCCATTGGACTTTCTGTACTACAGCTTTGGTAAGCGTCCGCAGCAATTGGCGGCATTAAGAAAGTTGCAGCAGGAAGATTACTACCGCAGAAAACTGGAAGAAGGAAATAATCGGACCATATTGGAAGATTTAACGGGCATTCCGAAGGAAGAAATGGAGGCATTCATGTTCTATTGTAAGTATTCGGAGACGCAGATCAGAACATTCAACGACTATCAATTCCTCGTTTCATTGCTTCTTTGTTACGAAGAATACGAGCGAGAAAAGGTCCAATTAGAAACCGAAGAGTCGCTTAAACGCTAAAACATGGATCACCTAACCTACCTCGAGCAGAACCGTGCACTTTGGAACCACTGGGCAAGCCTGCATCCACAATCCGCTTTTTATAACAACGCATCGTTTATAGAGCACCAGCAATCGCTCCACTCCATTGAACGGGATGTATTGCCTAATTTAAAAGACAAGAGTGTTTTGCACCTTCAGTGCCACTTCGGGCAGGATACGATCAGCCTAGCCACCCTCGGTGCAACCCGCGTTGTAGGACTTGATTTTAGCCCCGAAGCCATTCGTCAGGCTACTATTTTAAATGCAGCATGCGGCACCCAAGTTTCCTTTATTGAATCCGATGTTTTGCAGACGTTGCCGCATTTAGAAAATACCTTTGATGTTGTCTTTGCGTCTTACGGCGTTGTCGGATGGCATCCTTCAGCGAAAGCATGGATGGACGCAGCCTTCCATTACCTCAAACCTGGCGGATCTTTGGTATTGGTAGATTTTCATCCGGTATTATGGATTCTTGATGAAGAGTTTAAGGAGATCAAATACCCCTATTTTAATACCGGAGTAATTATTGAAAATAGCGCCGGCAGCTATGCAGCGCCAGAGGCCGATACCATGGTGAACTATACTTGGAACCACAGTATCAGCGACCTCATTCTTCCGATCGTCGATCATCCAGAACGTTCACTCACCTTCTTCGGTGAAAGCGATTGGAGTCCTTACGCACTCTTTGAGCATACAGAGAAGGCTCCGGGCCAATTCCAAATTAAAGGAAAAGAAGGCTTCTTCCCTTTAGTCTATGCCATACGTGCACGGAAAGGGACCCGCTAGTCCACGCGATCAGTGGTATAAATTCTAAACCATGAAAGAACCCGCTCCACTGCAAACCAGAACCTCGTATAATCTAAGATTGGATTGAGCCACGGTGTATACGTGCAATACGAGCGCGTTTCCGGCTTAGTATGATGACGTGCATGATCTTGCGGTCTTTGTAGCACCTTGATTTGTTGTAACCAATGTACGAGTCTCGGTTTCTCATCTGGAAATTTATGCGTCCATTGATGTACAATATTAGCATTCGCCCCCAAGAGCCCAATGAACCACCATTGCCAAGCTACCGTTCCTTGTACAAGGAAAACAGCCAATAGCATAACGGTAACGCCTGCCCAACCCGATTTGCATAAATACCAATAACTTCTAGTAATCATTTTGCGCGGATTAGCATGGTGCCAAGTATTGATCTCGATAATCGCTCTCCCAACTATGGGCATGTCCTCGCGACCGTAACGGTCCATCCACCAATGTACCACTCCCGTTAATAAATCCAAGAGCAAATACAAAAGCACAACTTCAATAATCAATTGTAGAATTTCCATAATATGTTAATTTACAGAAACTTACAACCATTACGGGCGGCAACAGAAGCAAAAGAGTCTCAAAAATCAGCACACTCCTAGCCAAGATGCAGGAATACAGGAATCAGGAAACCTCATTGTCTCATTTTCGCGAAATATAGAGGCTAATTGCTACTTTAAAATATATTTATAGTACTTTGTATTGCATAGTACCTACTTTAACATATATCTTTGTGTCAAATAATTTACATCAATGAGAAAGCACCTCTTTTTCCTAGCATTTTTTATTTGCACTATCCCCGCAATTGGGCAATCCAAAGGTTTAGCAGATGAACTCTATGAAGAATATGAACCCAAGCCCTATGTTTCCGGCTTCAGTTTTGGCGGATCATTGCTCAGCGCTCTCCCATTAGATATTGATTTTGCAAATGGCAACTTCGAGCGCACGCTTAACGGTGAGATTAAACGCGTACAATGGTTGCGTATTTCTGACGAACGCTACCTCAAAGAAGTTACCAGCGAATGGGAGCAATTCCTTGTTAAAGCGCGTTACAAAAAAGTGGCCATTGAAGACGACGATGGTTTAGACCACTACCTGTTCATACGCGGGAGTAGAACCCGATTCGATGAAGCTCACTTTTTGATTCGTGAAGATGCAAGCACCATATTACTCACCTTTTACGGTGATTTCACATTAACAAAGACCTTAGATGAAGATTGAGAATACAATAGCACAAATGCGTAAAGGTGTTTTAGAGTATTGTATTCTAGGCATTCTAAGCAAGGGAGACGCCTATGCATCTGACATCATAGCGCGATTAAAAGGCGCCGAATTGATTGTTGTTGAAGGAACCCTCTACCCCTTGTTAACAAGACTTAAAAATGCCGAGCTCTTGGAGTATCGCTGGGAAGAGAGCAACGCAGGACCGCCGCGTAAATACTACAGTCTCAGTGCGCAAGGACGCGCATTCCAATTAGAATTAAAAGGCACCTGGGAAAACCTAAATAGCGCCGTTGAACAACTTACTTCGACCCCATCATGAATAAAACAATAAACATCAACCTTGCAGGCATCATCTTCCACCTCGATGAGGTCGCCTATGAAAAATTCAAAACCTACCTATCCAATGTTAAAACCGCTTTAGGCAAAGAAGAAAGTGGTGAAGAAATCATTGCGGATATAGAAGCGCGCATCGCCGAAATCTTCCACCTACGTATGAAAGAAAACGGACGCCAAGTCGTGGGGCTTCCTGACGTTGAGTTTATTATCGAAACATTGGGGCAGCCTGAAGCATTCGTCGATGAAATTGAAGGCGAAGGACCGCAGAAGAGCGCTAAGGAAACCCGTCGATTCTTCAGAAATCCGGACGAAAAAGTGATAGGCGGTGTTTGCAGTGGTATCGGTGCCTATTTCGATATCGATCCAGTTTGGATTCGAGTACTGTTTTTAATCTTACTCTTTTTCACGGGTATCGGGTTCATCACTTATGTGATTCTTTGGGCCGCCATTCCAGAGGCCAAAACGACTGCTCAAAAACTCCAAATGCGCGGTGAAGCTGTTAATCTCAATAATATTGAGAAGCTTTTCACAAAAGTTGAAGATTATACTTCCTCCGAGAAAATCAAATCGGGAGTCAACAGTTTTGTTTCTTTTGTAGTGAACGGAATCGGATCTGTTTTTTCATTCGTTTTTAAATTTATCGGGGTCTTGCTGGCCATCTTTGGTGCCTTAATCGCGTTTGTGCTCATCATTACATTGCTCGGAATTTTCGGCAGTACGTGGAATTTTGAAGGATTTAATTTTCTTAGTTTTAACGGGTATATCTACGGTCTAGACGGCGCTCAAGCAATATTCGGCAGCGGATGGCGTTTACTCGCATTACGTGCGGGTACCTTGCTCACTCTATTACTGCCTTTGTTTGCATTGGTGGTTTTCCTCGCTAAAATATTTGGACGAGAATTGACCAATTCGAAACTCCTCTCCTTCTCTGGAATTGCCAGTTTCATCGTTGGATTGATCCTCATTTTCATCAGCGCAGGTTCGCTTCTTACAGACTTTAGAGAACGTGCAACAGAAACTGATCAAATCACTTTATCGGGCATGAGTTTTGATATCACCGCAGACATTCTTGAAGACGATCAAGGATTTTTCTTTGACGTAGAAGACGAATTACTACATATTGAAAATGTCCGGTTCAATATAGAGGCGAGCCGATCTTCCACTGCGAGTCTTGAATTGAAACATGCTGCTAGTGGTCGAAACCATTCCGAAGCCCGAGCGCGAGCACAGTCCTTTGACTACCCTACGGCACAAGAAGGAGAAGCATTGCGACTAAGCGAATACTTCACAGTGCCTAAAGAATCTTTGTACAGAGGACAAGATTTGAAGGTCACGCTGCGTTTACCTGTAGGTGCGACGGTCTATTTAGATGAGAGCATTGAAAACATCATGTACGACATACGCAACGTTCAAGATATGTACGACGGTGATATGTTGGGACACCAATGGGAAATGACGCCAGAGGGTTTATCCTGCACCGACTGCGCGACTATTGAATATTACGATGCTCATGACTTTGAGGAATCTATCGAAGAGAACCTCGAAGAAATGGAGGAATCCATTGAAGAGAAACTAGAAGCGCTGGAGCTAGAGTTAAAAAAACTGAAAGACCGGTAGGCTCGTACCCTGGCCTAATTCTGAACGTAAACCCTCGCCTTTGGCGGGGGTTTCCTTTTTTACTGCATCGCGTACAACGAGCCTAAAACAAAAAAGAATACCGAAAGCACAACAATAACCCAGATACTCAAAGGATTACGTGCATCTCCTGATGCAGTTAAACGGGCAAAAAGTGTACTCAAAACGAACCACGCGAGGTAGTTCTCAAAAGGTACTGCAACCGCTTCCCATTGCCAAAAGGTCAATTCTATCGCCACGGGCTCGATCAAAATATCCATCGCAAGCATGGCTAAACCGGTAAGAATACTCCTTATCCATACATGGTTAAACCTGAACCCTGTTAAATCATAGAATGAACGAATAAGCACCCACCACAATACGCCGATCATTATTGGGGTGCCTAAAAAACCTGGACCTAATGCCGAACCGTAAGAATATACGCCAAATGGAAAACCCGTATTAGTCCCAATTAATTCGATCAAAAATCCCAAGAGTATAGGAAGGTAATAGGCCCATTTTACCAAAGGACGTTCGGTGGTCAAAAGAAACAAACCCGCGAGCAGCAATAAATTAAACGGGGTGAGGTATACTAATTCATCACGCCATTCGCCACCCAGCAAAAATAATCCTACGACGTGAAAGATCACTAAAATCCATCCAGCGTAATTTTTAACTATTTCTATGATTTTCAAAATATTACTCATCATTTACCAACCATTGAGCAGCAATTTTTCCACTAAGTAAACATAGCGGTACGCCACCACCAGGGTGTGCTGATCCTCCACAAAAGTACAACCCTTTAATGGAGTTGCTTTTATTAGAATGGCGTAAAAATGCCGCCATTCTTTCGTTTGAACTGGTTCCGTATAACGCGCCTCCAACGCTTGAAGTACGTTTTTCAATATCCTGTGGACGCAATACCTCTTCGACTTCAATCAGTGGTTCTACAGCAGTCCCCAATGCTTTTGAGATACGCTCCAAAACTTTTTCGCGTACCAACGGAACGATAGCCTCCCAATCTTGGCCTTGATCGTAAGGTGTATTCACCATTACAAACCAACAGTCTTTATTTTCTGGAGCATCCCCAGGCTCTAATCGGTTTGAGATATGTATATAGACCGTCGGGTCCTCCCAGAATGGGCCGTTCGTTCGAATATTCTCGAATTCCTCTCTGTAATCTTCACTGAAAATGATGTTATGTAAATCCATCTCAGGGAATTGCTCAGAAAGTCCCCAATAAAAAATGAGCGCGCTAGAACTAGGTTCTTGCGCAAGGGTCTTTTTAGGCCTTTTCACCTGTTTTGGCATGAGGTGTTTGTAAGCGTACTTCACATCAGAATTACAGACCAATTGGTCAATGGTCCAAATCTTTTCACCAGCAACCAACCCCGTAATCTCATGATTCTCGATAATAAACTCCTCTACTCTTGTGTCCAGTTCAAAACGAACACCCAATTCTACCGCCAAACGGGTTAGACTTTGGGATATTTCGTGCATACCCCCTACCGGAAAATGTGTGCCCAGACTATGCTCTAAATGTGTGATCATCTGCATGATCCCGGGCGTTTGGTAGGGTGATGATCCGTTGTATGTGGCGTATCTATTAAATAATTGAACCAATTTAGGCTCGCTAAACACCTTTTCATTTTCTTCATTCAAGGTAGAAAACAATCCGAGTTTTGGAATTTCCGCTAACACCTTCAAAACTTTCGGCGTCAAGAAAGTACGCGCACTATGCAAACTTTTTTCTAAGAAGAACGGCGCTGTTAAGTCATACTTTCTGCGCGCCATTTCAAAATAATGGAACAACTTTCGCCCTTCAGAAGGTCCAAATACTGATGACACAGCTGCAACATTTTTCTCAATGGAAGGGAATAAAGTGAGCTTTGTTCCATCCTCCCAAAAGTACCGGCACACCTCATCATGCGTGTGGTAATTAAAATATTCACGCGGATTTTTCCCGGCTAACTCGAACAATTCGTCGACTAAATGTGGTAGCGTGAATAAAGATGGCCCCATATCGAACCGAAAACCCTCCTTTTCAAAAGCCGTCACCTTACCACCTGTGTAGGAGTTTTGCTCAAATACAATAACCTCTTTTCCAGCAATTCTTAAGCGAATCGCGGCACTGAGACCAGCTATTCCCGCACCAACCACTGCAACAGTACTAGAAGATGTAGACATGAATTATTTTCTTTGAGCTAATAAGTAAACAAGCCGGGACAGATATTGTTGCTTTACTGTGGAAAAGAAACTCTATACCTACGCCCTCGCCTTCATTGGCGTCATCGTATTGCTTAGCATCATTTGGCCTTACGAGCACAAACTTATCGATTGGCAGGCACCTGCGGATTATTCCGTCTTAGAAAGTGACGAAATTTTCTTTAACAACACACGTATCTATAAATACCGTACCGACGAAAGAGCTGAACTTACCTCACAAGGGTTTAAGACGCACCGTTCTTTAAAATGCTTAAAGGACACGACAATGCCCTTTTTGAATTTTTCGATAGTCAATAATTGGCGGGCAGATCAAGCCTATATTGTAGCAGAACCAAGCGCAAGAAAGTTTTTTAGAGATACGGTAACCATTCGTGTGGACGCTGTTGAAGTAAAGATCTATTTGGATAAAATGGATTTTGAACAGCACTACCAATTGGCCGCCTTACTCTTTCAAAACGCACTAAATTACCACCGCCCATTTATCATCGAAGGTCAGGATTCGTTACTTCTTTATGGTACTCAAGGCAATGAAAATGCAAATATTGAAGTGCTCAAGGACTATTTCAGACTGGTCGGCCGATTTCAATAATTATTTATTGCGCTCAGCAGCCCGAATACTCAACAGCTGAACCATGAGCGCAAATCCTACGGAACAATAGATGTAGGGCTTCGGAATCTCTATGTGGGCGCTCTCAGCAATGAGCACCGTACCAATCATGATAAGAAAGGCTAAAGCAAGGATTTGCAGACTCATGTGACGCTCAATAAACTCTGCAATCGGCCTCGCAAACACTAGCATTATTACCATTGAAATAATTACAGCTACAATCATAATGACCAATTCGTGCGTCATTCCAATAGCGGTTAAAACACTGTCGAAACTAAACACAATATCCAACAAGCCTATTTGAATGATCACACCTAGCAAGGATTTGTGTTTCTTGCTGCGATCACCATGACCCTTCCCTTCTGTCTTTTTCACAATTTCTGAGGAGGATTTGGCCAATAAAAACACACCACCTAAAAATAGGATTGCATCTCTACCGGATACAGGGTGCTCTCCTAAATGGAATATTGGTTCAGTCAATCCTATCAACCACGTAATACCAAGGAGCATTAATACCCGAAAACCTAGCGCGAGCCCCAAACCTAGTCGGCGTGCTATTGGTTGCTGAGCGGCCTCCAAATCATTCGAAATCAATGAAATGAAGATAATGTTGTCAATTCCTAAAACAATTTCTAAAAAAGTCAGAGTAAGTAAGGACAATAATCCTTCTGGGCTTAAGAGAACCTCCATAGTGCTTGCTGCGATTAGATTTTAGCTAAAGGTAGGTCTTCGAAGCGGCAAGGCGGCTCTTGCGAGAGGCTTCAAATTTCTCATAGAAATATAATGTTCCTAATATGAGTAACATTCCATAGAAAATGTCCTCAAAGGGAATAGTACCTATTCGAATTCCTAAATTCTCAGAATTATTGTACCATACCACCTCCGATTCTAAAAATGAACCTGTAAGAATCCCATTCTTTAGAAAAAAAGGAAGGAGCGATAATGCATAGCTTTCATAAAAGCGAGGCAACCAACTGCATTTTGCAATCCAGCTTACGTAGATTAACGCAATTCCTAACAAAATAAAAGTGGACGCGGTGTAAATCTTATCGAAGGAAATGATTCCTACAGCCAATGAGAATGGAATGAGTAACTGAGAAATTTTACCAGCCAATTTTGAAGTGATTATCCCCTCGGGAAAAAACAGCTCCAAACACTTGTAAATGAAAATACACGCAAAAGGAACGGTGATAAAAAAGAGGTATTCACCGAGGGGCAACCCGAAAAGATATATTCCACTTAAATATGCCGGGGTAAAACCCCACACACCTAATTCAGTAAACCATATATCCCAAACTAAAAAAAAACCACTAACGATGAGCATGGCTTTTGCAAGTGAACCGAAGGACTTGTAATAGGCCACCCTTGGCTCGAAGCTACGAATCAAGGGAACGCTTAACGTAGCGAGATTCAATAAAAGATAAAGCCATTTCGTTTCAAACACGAGCAGTTACGATTTAGCACGCAGCGAACGCACTTGTTTAATGTATTTGGGATGTACCCAAAGCATACCAAAGTTTTCTCCGTCCTCTCTACCCAAATGCCTATGGTGCATTTTGTGCGCAAGTCGAATGGCCTCAAGATACGTTGATTTCGTTTGTTTGAATATTGGAATACGTTGATGAATGAATAACTCATGGACCATCGCATAGGCAAAACCATAAAGCGCAATACCCGCTCCTACCGCGACGCTAATGCCAGCACCATACATTAGACCAAGCATAATACAAAGCCATGAGGGTATCGCAAAGATTAAAAAGAACGTATCATTCTTTTCTAATGCACCAGGAGTTTTTGTGTGGTGGTCATCATGCAAGAACCATAAAAAACCGTGCATAAGATATTTGTGCGCAGCCCAAGCGACACCCTCCATAATAAAGAAGGTTAGCAGCATTACAGTTAATTCAAGCGTTGTCATTTTACTAATGATTTTAAATAGGACAAACTCTCCTCCACATGATCCGTCGCACGCATTAGACTCTTAAAGATATAAACTACACGGTGGTTTTCGTCGGTCACATACGTGATTCTGTTCGCCACCGTGTTGAACAATAAACCCGGAGCACCAAAAGACTTTCTCACCTTGTGTCCAGGATCGCTAAGTATAGGGTAATTCAGACTGTATTTTTCTGCAAAGCCCTTGTGCGATTCAACGGAAGCATCATTTATACCTATGACCTGAGCTCCTACCGCTTGAAAATCACTCTCGTAATTTCTAAAATCACAAGCTTGTGCGGTACAACCGGGAGTATGGTCTTTAGGGTAAAAAAATATCACAAGCGGCCGACCTATGAAATCTGAGCTATGAACGCGCTGGTTGTTCTGGTCAAGAAGCGCAAATGCAGGCAATACATCGCCTACTTTGATTGGATTTTTCGGTATCATTGGGGTGTTTTCGTTACGTATAAAACGAAAGGCATGCACTTTTGTTCGCTATGGATGCCGAAGTAGATTCCACTCAAAATTTTCAAAACGACGCAATTCGACCCACTTATTTTCTTTGCCTTGCGTGTGATCAAACCCTAAGTAAATTCCGCGCATTGGACTTTCTCCATATAGTGTGCGAATGATGTGGTAATCTGCAATATCAAATCCTCTTATTGCGTAGTTGTTCGGCTCAATACCAAAATGGGCTCTGAAGGCCTCAACAAACAATAAGGTGTTGGAATTTTGATAAGACAAATAAGACGACATAGCACAAATCACTTCCGCTTCTCTCATGAAGTTATCATTAGTGATCCCACTATTAAATAACTGGTATTCTGTGGCGTACAAAGTATAAGATGCGTTTCCAGACCTTAAATTTCGTAGTACATCTAGCATAAAAGCGGGGTCACTGTCAAAAATAATAAGCTCATAATGTTGCGTAGTATCCAATTGGGCCAATGTTTCGTTTGACGACCACTTTTCATCGTTGGTAACCAACCACTTGTTCGGATTATCGAAACCTTCAAAAAACACGGAACATGCCGGAGTTAGGCTTTTGGTAACAACGAGTGGCACGCTATTATCAGCGAGTGAGTCTCTGTTATTGACTAAATCACGCAGCGATAGATAGAAATTCTCTTCCGCTACAACGGTATTATAAACTCCCAAATCATTGATGACGTCACTTTTACTCATCAAGTTGACCGATTTATTGGCCACCCCATACGCTGCCATCTGCTGAACGCGCTTTGAATAGAGCGGTCCCAAGACAAGGTCATACTGCTCGAGGTCCAATGAATCCAACGCTTTCTTCAACGAGTCGCTGTGATTCTGAGAGTCGATAAAATCTATATTCACAGCGAAGGAGCTATCGCTATGTAGGTGAGCAGCGAATTCCATACCCATACGTAAACTCATAGCCACAGGACTGCGCTTAGCTAAAGCCGTTTCGTTGATATAATCGATATGGAAAAAGGGTAAAATCCCTAAAACTTCGAGGCTTGATCTTGTGCTATCTGCTTTCAAAAAAACGGCAGTATCTGCTGTTGAAGCCGGTTTTACAACGAGAGTATCTGCGGTTGCCTGCAATACCGCCATTTCGTTCATCGGCTTAACTAATTGCAAACCGCGTTTCCAATCGGAACGTGCATCTGGATTAATGCGGTAAAAGGAGGCCATATCGGGAAATCCCCACTCCTTCGCTAAACCGGCAGGAGTGTCGCCACGACGTACCTTGTACATTTCAAACGCGGGGGTAGCATGTGCGGTATCTATTGAATCCGATATTGACACGGCTGCTGTCAAAGGCGATGTATCTGCCTGAGTCTGTTTTGGCACGATGAGGATATCTCCTAATGAAAGTGTTGTCCCTACGATTTGTGGGTTCGCTTCAATAAGCGCATCTACTGTTATTCCATACTGTTTTGAAAGCGAATACAGTGTATTCCCTTTAACTACCACATGCTCAGTGACCGACTGTGCACTAAGAACTGTAGTAGTTACTGCAAAAAAGCATAAAAGAAGTAAACGTTTTATTCCCATTCGATAGTGGCTGGTGGTTTCGAGCTGATATCATATACAACGCGGTTCACCCCCTTTACCTTATTAATTATTTGATTGCTCACTTTGGCAAGAAACTCATAAGGTAGGTGTACCCAATCCGCAGTCATACCATCCGTACTTTCTACAGCGCGCAAGGCAACCACTTTCTCATACGTTCGCTCATCGCCCATCACACCCACGGAATTCACTGGAAGTAAGATACTACCAGCTTGCCAAACGCGATCGTAAAGACCCTCGTCCTTTAGTCCTTGAATAAAAATATGATCTACTTCTTGCAAAATAGCCACTTTTTCAGCCGTGATGTCCCCTAATATACGAATGGCTAATCCAGGACCTGGGAAAGGATGACGACCTAAAAGATCCGCAGCCATGCCCATCGAAGCGCCTACACGACGTACCTCATCTTTAAATAGAGTCTTCAAAGGTTCAACCACTTTCAGTTTCATGAAATCGGGTAATCCGCCCACATTGTGGTGACTCTTGATGGTTGCAGACGGTCCATTTACACTAATACTTTCAATAATATCTGGATAAATAGTTCCCTGAGCCAGCCAAGTCACATCTTCAATCAAATGCGCCTCTTGATCAAATACTTCTATAAACACACGACCGATAGCCTTGCGTTTCGCTTCCGGTTCGTCGATGTCGGCAAGTGCAGAAAGGAATTGGTCAGATGCATCCACACCTTTCACATTCAACCCCATTCCTTCGTATTGCTCTAAAACATCCGTGAATTCATTTTTGCGCAACAAGCCATTATTCACGAAAATGCAATACAAATTCTTCCCAATGGCCCTATGCAACAACATGGCAGCCACGGAGCTATCTACGCCACCACTCAAACCTAAAACTACTTTATCGTTTCCAAGTTGTTCTTTCAAAGAAGCGACCGTTTCATCAACGAAATGTGCTGGGGTCCAATCCCCTACCACTCCAACGATATCGTAAAGGAAATTCTTCAGGAGTTGGGTTCCATCCGTGCTGTGATATACCTCTGGGTGAAACTGAATACCATAGGTCGCTTCACCATTCACTTTATACCCTGCAACGCGCACATCATGGGTTGATGCAATAATGTCAAAGCCTTCCGGAAGATCCATGATCGTATCTCCGTGACTCATCCATACTTGAGACCCTTCTTCGACACCGGTAAACAAGCTGTCAGATGCAACCACTGTACTTAGGTTCGCGCGACCATATTCGCGGATTTCACTAGGGGCAACTTTACCGCCAGAGGTTAGGGCCATATACTGTGCGCCGTAACAAACTCCTAAGAGCGGTAAATTCCCTTTGATGCCACTTAAATCAAACTGAGGCGCATCTTCTTGCAGTGTGCTGTAAGGCGAGCCGCTCAGAATAACACCTTTCACATCCGAAGTGATTTCTGGCGGATTGTTGAAGGGATGAATTTCACAATAAACATTGAGTTCACGAACCCTACGCGCAATGAGTTGCGTGTATTGTGAACCGAAGTCGAGGATCAAAATGGTTTCTTGCATTCGGCAAAAATACCACTATTTTTTGCTGCTCAGCACCCAAGTTCCTGCCTTTATTGTTGACATGTTTTCAACGATTTCATCACGAGGATCATAACCCAAAAAACCTACTAGGTCGGCATACGAAGCCTTTCGTTCCCAAAACGTATTCGATGGAAAAACCGCAGCATAGGCTGTATCTATGGCCGTCATTACTTCTGAGTGACGCCGCTTCTGCACTCTATACCGGGTTTCAGCGGTACGTTGGGCCAATTTTGACATCTTAACCCGCAGCGCTTCAGCATGTTGCTTTAGCTCAGGGTATGCTGATAATAAAGATGCATTCCATTGTTGAATCGCCGATTCCAAAGGCAGTTGTAAAGCTTCACCTTCTGCTTGCAGGGAAATATTTCGTGAAATGAATTGCTTTTTTAACAACTCCGGTGAATGGCTTAGAATAGTCTTTAACGGTACACCAATCCTTTCGAGTGCGCGTTCTAGTTTAGTACTTTGAATCAACAGACTATTGCGCAAATAAAGTACCGGCATTGGACGGTCCAATTTTTTAAAGGCTTCGCCAAGTTGCAACCAATACGCGAGTTCGCCACCGCCACCTACATAGGCAAGATTCGGCAATAGGAATTCTTGATACAGAGGTCGCATTAAAGCATTCGGACTGATATGATGATACGGACAATCGTGGTCGGCTTGCTCAAATCGTTGACGGTCGCCGTCGCGAAGGTCAAAAAGATTGATTTCACGCGGAAATACTTGTGCTTCATAGCCCGCGGCAACTAAGGCTTCAGATTGTTTGCGAATCAGCTTGGAATAAACACCATCCATCTCTGCCGACCAAAGTGCAGCAGCCGCAGCCTTACAAGCTACATCATGGCCATCCAGTACTAGTACTCCCAAACCTTCCGCCCATTGGCGAACCCATTGTCGTGTAGCTTCTGCGAGATTTTCACATTCTTTATAGGCTTGAAGGCGAGGCTCGACCAGTGCTTTTTGTGCATGACTCAATGGTACGTTCTGAAGCCAGGCTTCCAATTGGTCCGCTAAACTATCCGTCGGTAAACGCCCCACAGGACCTTTAGCCTCCGGTAGCTCCCAAATGAATCGGTGCTCCCCTATGCTGAAGGATGAGATCTCTTGAAAATCATGATCCTCGCTGGCCATCCAAAAAACAGGAACGACGTCAATATTTAATGCTTTTGAAGCAGTGGCAGCCAGTGCAATGGCACCTAAAACTTTCGCTTCAAAGAACACAGTGCCCCCGCAAACCATCAATTGATGTCCCGTCGTAATGGTTAGTGCTCCTCTACGAAACGCATCTAGGGAAGCCTCTTCCGAAGAACTAAGGTTTGTATTTTGTCGGTGCAATGCCTCCGCAACAATCTCTCGGATTTCCGACGAATAATTTTGTTGCGCTTGGGCTTGGGCAGTAAAGGACTCCCAATAGTATGGAGCTTTGGCAATTGATTCAAGAAAAGTACCTCCTGCTACAAGGTCCTTCATTACTTTTGAAGGCACACCGGTTTCCTCGTGGGGAAGCACTGAATATGTGAATGGAGATAACATTATGAAAGCGAAGATAATTGCAATATTGATTGCAGCCATACTGCTGGGCTGCAGTTCTTCAAAAGAAAATACCTGTAAGCTTGACGCACGCTATACCTTTAATTTCGAACAAGCACAGTACTATGCTCTTCCACCTATAGATTTTAGCTTTAGCCTCAGCTACGACTACCTTGTCCGTATGCCCGAGTTTGGGAAGCAGAACTTTAATTATTACGAAGTGGCGCGTTACAACGATGACAGTACGGGAAGCGTGTTACTTAAAGTACACCCGTTCAAAAGGCAAGGCGCATTTATCTCAGTTGCAGAACAGCGTACCGCACAAATAATGATGGACGTCCAAAAGGCGAAGAGAGACAGCTGGGTTACTGAACGACAGGATACTTTAAATCAATGGTACATCACCTATGGACGCTACGAACAGGACCCAGAAGATTACATCATTGGCCATACATTAATTTTACGTGATACGCTGAGCAATGGATTGCTCTTAGAGTTGCAAATGCCTTGTCCCAAAGATTCTTTTTCTTTAGAACGCGAAAAATGCCTTGAAGAAGTCGTTCGCTCATTCAAAGTCTATCTTTAATCGATAAGACTTAATACCTAAGCAAAAGCAACGCTGAAAAGTATTTTACCTTATTTTAAGCCTTAGGGCATTGGAATCCAATTAGTTATTCTATATTCACATCATTCAAAGGCAACTTTGAATTAGGTTAGGGGTACGGAGCCAAGAAATTGGCTCCTTTTTTTGTGCTAAACTTTTTACTGGAGCCCATGTTATTCCTTAAAATGGGCAAGACACTCCGACTTATTTTGGGCGATCAGCTCAACGCACAACACTCCTGGTTTTCTACGGTGAATAACGAGCACACCTTTGTGATGATTGAATCGCGCGAAGAGGGCAGTTATGCACCCCACCACATTCAGAAGGTAGTAGGTATTTTTTCTGCGATGCGTCAATTCGCCCATTCCTTAAAATCGCAAGGGCATCAGCTACACTACCATAAAATCCTAGACAGCACTGAAGCCAACTTACGCACCGTTTTAGCATCCATTGCGCATCAATACGGCGCGGAAAGAATTGAATTGCAAGAGCCCGACGAATGGCGTTTGCGAGAAGATTTAGAACAACTAAAGGACGAAGGATTCAAGATTACGTGGTGCTCAAGCGAGCACTTTATAAGCACACGCGAAGAATTCCAAGGGCTTTTCGAAGGAAAGAAAACCTTTTTAATGGAGACCTTCTACCGCGCATTGCGCAGAAGAACAGGTATCCTTATGGATATGGCTCAGCCGGCCGGGGGTAAATGGAACTACGACGCTCAAAACAGGAAGAAACTTCCTAAAAACCACCTTCCACCTCCACCATTTGTCCCAAGCACCGATGTGAGTACGGAGTTAAAAGATGCACTAGCCGCACAACTGCCCACCATAGGTAAGCTTGAAAATCCCAAACATTTTTATTGGCCTACTACACCCACTCAAGCATGGGAAATCTTTGACCATTGGCTCCAATACGGATTGCCTTCTTTCGGCGACTATCAAGACGCGTTGACAACAAAAAGTTGGTCGCTTTACCACAGCCGTATCTCCTTCGCTTTAAATACTAAAATGATACAGCCGCTGGACGTTTGCCAGCGCGTTGAAGCCCATTACCGTGCGAATCCTGAAATCCCATTAAATGCAGTAGAAGGTTTTATTCGACAAATTTTAGGCTGGCGTGAATTTATGCGTTGTGTTTATTGGCATCGTATGCCAGAATTTGCAGACGAGAATTTCTTTGGATTTGACCGCAAACTACCGCAATGGTTTTGGAACGGCGAAACGAAAATGAAGTGCCTATCCCATACCATAGGTCAAAGCCTCAACCACGGCTATGCACACCACATTCAACGTCTCATGGTTACTGGAAATTTTGCCCTATTAGCCGGCATTGACCCGGATGAAGTGGATTTGTGGTACCTCGGCATTTATATTGATGCATTTGAATGGGTGGAAATCACAAATACCCGCGGGATGAGTCAATATGCAGATGGCGGCTGGATCGCGACCAAGCCTTATGTTTCCTCTGCGAATTACATGAAGAAAATGGGTGATTATTGCGACCAATGCTTCTACAATCCAAAGACTAAAACGGAAGACGATAGTTGTCCATTTAATGCTTTGTACTGGAATTTCTTCGATTCCCAGCGGGATAAACTACAATCTAACTTCCGCCTTGGCATGGTTTACCGGACCTATGATAAAATGAACGCCGATGTGAAAGCCGGTATTCGTGAGAAAGCGCAATCCCTATTAGACAACATCAACACATTATAACATGAGTACTTGCATCCTTTGGTTTAGAAACAATCTCAGACTAGGCGACAATGCCCCTGTACATCAAGCCTATACTAGGTTTGAGAGGGTAATTCCGGTATACTTTATTCCTTCTGCAGATCAAACCGATTCTTGGGGCAACCCCACTATTGGCATGTGGCGCGAGCAATTTCTGCACGATGCAGCTATGGATGTGCGTGAAAAATTGCGCCAACAAGGAAGTGATCTTTTAGTCCTAGAAGGCGATCCCGTTTCAACATTAAAAGAATTGGCGGCGACATTCGAGACAAATGCTATTTACGCACCAAAAGAATTAGCAGCATATGAGGTGCACGAACAACTACAGCTAAGTTTGTGGGGGAAAAGTGAAGGCATCGAGGTTCAATTCTTCCTAGAACGCACACTGTACGAACCGGATGACTTCCCATTTAGTCTAGAAAACATGCCACAGGTCTTCTCGCCTTTTAGAAGAAAATTAGAAAAATATTCGGCGCCGAGAAAAGCTTGGGAAGAACCCGTCATTTCGCCAGCAGATCTAAGCAACTTTACACAGTTGCAAGGACATTGGGAAGTCACAGCGCCAGCACCAGATGAACGCACTTCTTTCCCGTATCGAGGAGGTGTTCGTGAAGCATGGCGTGCACTAGAGGACTATTTCTGGGAAGGCGAGCAAGCCGTCCAAGTATACAAGGAAACTCGTAATGGCATGCTGGGTCGCTCGTTCAGTTCAAAATTCTCACCCTTCTTAGCTGTGGGTTGCATAAGTGCGGCCCAAGTCATGGACGAATTGGACCAATTCGAAGAACGCCACACGAGCAACGACAGTACGTATTGGCTTTTTATCGAATTACTCTGGAGAGAATTTTTTCAATGGACAGCTTACAATGCTGGAAAACAGCTTTTTATTCCCACAGGACTACAACCTGAAAAGCCATGGAAGCCGCACTTTAATGCCCGTAAATATGAGCAATGGAAAAATGGCGAAACCGGCGATCCTTTGGTAGATGCCAACATGAAGGAGTTACAAGCTACCGGGTTCATGAGCAACAGGGGCCGGCAAAACGTTGCCTCCTACCTCATTCATGATATGGGTTTGGATTGGCGTAGCGGTGCCGCATGGTTTGAAAGCCAATTGATTGACTTCGATCCGGCATCGAACTACGGGAATTGGTTATACATCGCAGGCCGCGGTAACGATCCGCGACCCTTTAGAAAGTTCAATACTAAAATGCAGCTAGAACGCTACGATCCGGACCACAGCTATGTGAATACTTGGTTGAATTAATGTACTTTTCCAACATGGATTGGACGCATTTATTGAATCTAGAATTTCCTCAACTGCCTTTGGATGCAGCGGATGAGGCCATTTTAAAAGAATTGGCCCATAAGCTTCAGGACAACTATCCTTACCACAGCCCGGATTACGCCGGTCAGATGATTAAACCGCCATTACCACTTGCACAGGCCGCCCATTGGATGACCAGTTTTGTGAATCCGAACAATCATGCTTTAGACGGTGGACGCGCGACATCTGCCTTAGAATTAGAAACGATTCAGGCACTTGGAACCATGGTGGGCTATTCTCAGCCCCTCGGGCATTTGACTTCGGGCGGAACAACCGCTAATCTTGAAGCCCTTTGGGTCGCACGGCAGTGCCATGCTAAAACCGTGGTTTTGGCAAATGAACATGCTCATTATACCCACAGTAGAATGAGTGAGGTACTGGGCATGCCTTTTCAGGCAGTTGCTTCGACCGAAAATGGATCAATGGATCTAATTGCGCTGGAGACTATGTTGAAGGAACTTCGCAGCGAAGGAGTGAATGCAACAGTTGTGGCGACATTAGGAACGACAGGCATGGGCGCTGTAGATGCCCTTGAGGATATTGTTCCATTAGCACATACTTATGATGCTCGTATACACGTAGATGCCGCATATGGCGGCTACTTTACACTAGCAGATCTACCTTTCAATACGTTACGACATTTCAACGCTATGTCTTCAGCGAATTCAATAGTCATAGATCCACACAAACACGGTCTCCAACCATATGGATGCGGTGCAGTGCTGTTTAAAAATCCAGAAGAAGGTAGATTTTACAAACACGACAGTCCATACACCTATTTCACTTCCGACCAGCTTCACTTGGGTGAAATTACATTGGAGTGTTCGCGTGCAGGAGCAGCGGCAGCGGCACTTTGGGCGACGCAACAGAAATTCCCCTATGAGCGTTCTGGCGCTTTTGCAAAGCGTCTAAACGCGAGTCTTGAAGCAGCGAAAGGATTAAAACGTTCATTGATTGCGAAGGATTGGTGGGTGCTAGAACCGGAATTAGATATATGTGTATTCAGTCTTCCTGGAGTAAAAGCCTCAGAAATCAGCGCTCTTAACCGAGCATTTTTTGAACAAAAAGCAAAAGAAAACCTCCATTTAGCGCTATTCAGCCTGCCGCAACGAAACTGTCCTTGGCAAATCAAATGGGATATTCCAAGTCTAACTGTAGTGCGTAGTGTGCTGATGAAGCCGGAACACAACGATCCGAAACTTTGGGATAGAATTACCAGCGTTTAATGTCCTTTGACTGCCGCTAAGATTCCTTCAAAATCCAAAGTAGTCTGTTCCCCTGTAGCAAGGTTCTTCACAGGAATGGCGTTTGCTGCCATTTCATTGGTGCCCACTAATGCTAAAAATCCAATGCCTTTCTTATCGGCAAAATCAAATTGCTTTTTAAGTTTTGACGCATCAGGATAAAGCTCTGCCCGAATTCCTGAAGCCACGAGTTTAGAAACCCATTGGTAAGCAACCACACTCTCTTCAGTACCGAAATTTGCGAAGAGAACGGCAGCAGAATTTACCGTGGTATCTGGGAATAAGCGCAATTCTTCTAGGCACAAATAGATACGGTCCAGCCCAAAAGAGATCCCAACGCCTGAGGTATTCTTCATTCCGAATATACTGGTCAAATCTGCATAGCGGCCGCCGCCGCCTATACTTCCCATTGCTACACCATTTGCAGCCACTTCAAAAATGGTTCCTGTGTAATAATTTAATCCTCGGGCAAGCGTAAAGTCGAATACTAATTCAGATGACGTCAATCCTGCAGTCGCATGAGACATAACGAAATTCATTTCTTCCAAGCCTAATTTACCTTCGGAACTTTCTGCCAATAGCCCTGTCAAACGCTCAAGGGTTAGGCCTTCTTCTAACCACTCTCCGAAGCGGATAACCGCACTTTCCGGCAGTGCCTGTGTGCGCATTTCTTTCAAAACGCCCTCTGGCCCCACTTTATCTAACTTATCAATGGCTACCGTAAAGGCAATAAAATCAGTACTAATCCCCAGTACCTCCGCCATTCCAGCAAGGATTTTACGGTTATTTAATTTAATGGTCGTGGAAAGCCCTAGTCGTGTAAAAGATGCGTCATACAACTGAATCAGTTCCACCTCTTGCCACAAACTATCCGAGCCTACAACGTCTGCATCGCACTGGTAGAATTCACGAAAACGGCCCTTCTGAGGGCGGTCAGCACGCCAAACCGGCTGCATTTGATAACGCTTAAAAGGAAAGGCTAATTCATTTTGGTGCTGCACCACATAACGTGCAAACGGTACGGTCAAATCATAGCGCAATGCCTTATCAGCTACTTTCGAAGTAAGTGTCTTTGGGTTTTTTGAGGCCCACATTCCTTCGTCTATTTTGGAAGTAAAGTCTCCAGAGCGTAAAATTTTAAAAATCAATCGGTCCCCTTCCTCACCGTATTTACCTGTGAGGGTTTCAATATTTTCAAATGAAGGCGTTTCAATGGGATCGTAACCGCGCAGTTCAAACTGCTCTCGCAATACATTCATGATGTATTGGCGCTTCTGCACTTCTGCCGCTGAAAAATCTCTGGTGCCTTTCGCTAATGAAGGTTTCATAGAACTCGTATTGCTAATCTAGACCACAAAGATATTGGCTAATGGGTGATCTCCTACTCTATACCCAAACAACTTCTGTACAGCTTTTGGAAAGTGTCCGATTCCTTTAATGCTTGGAAACTGCGTTCGTTGTGCTTCCAATTCTTGCGCATCGGCAAACCGCCGAAAAACAAATGCGCTACACCATCCACACCAAAATCATCCAATACGGACCAGTAAATGCAAACCACATCAGGGTCATTTTCGGACAGATCGAACGCCGCAGCGAGTGGATATTTTACCAGCGAAAAGTAGCGATCAGCCGTTTCAGGATCGATGTATTTATCCTTTAATTCAAAGTAGTTTGGATTCCTTCCGTTGAAAGAAACAATATATTTTCCACCATTCATCATGGGCATACCCGCCGGTCCTACGAGCCATTTACCGTCAATGAATCGGCCGTTTAGCACTTCAGTAAAGTATTGGCCTTGGTACTCCCATCCTATAGTATAACTGCGGTCTGGACCAGTACTAATTATCGTAGCCATACGCTCGACACGTTCTTTCTCTACCATCCAGTGTATATATCGCGGCCTTATTAGCGTACCTATACCAACAAGTACAATGAGCACGAGAATAATACTGATCGCCCATGTTGCTTTAATGTTACGCTTGCGGTCCTCTTCTGCCCTGCGTTTAAGCATCTCTGCGCGCATTTTCGCGCGTTTTTCTGCTAATGCATCGGATTCCTTCGAGCGCTTTTTGTTCTTTTCAACCGCAATATCAACTAGGGCTAGAGCACGTAAAACATAATCAACCGCCGCGCCCAACTCCTGAAAAGCTTCTTCAGAACCGCCAGAATCAGGATGACATTTCTTAGCTAACCTCTTGTACGCGACAGAAACTTCCTTCTCGCTCTTTGGCAAGGTATCTAATTCTAAAATGCGTAATGCTTCCGCTATTTTCACTGCAGGCGAACGTTTTATAAAGGCTTAAATTAAGAAAACGCTTCCATAGATTTTAGCGTTGGTATAGAATACGTTCCTCTGCTCTTGCCGGAACCAATTCTCCTGCGATGAATTTTCGTAAAAGAATGTTTTCTATCAATCGGTCCTCGGCATCATTTTCGGGATCATAAGGCCGTTTCAAATCAATATCATACCACCACGCTGTCATTGACCAAAAACGCGCGGACAAGCCGTTTCTATAGGTCTTAATAATCTCGTATACACTCGTATTGGTCTCCCTGAAGACCAATTTGCTTAATATTTGCCCTTCACTGCGAGTAAGCTTCCTTAATTCAGGTTCAAAGCGCTCTTCAAGGTACTTCTGATACGATTTTGTGTATTTTCTTCGCTGTCGTTTGCGATCAATTCCTTCCAGCTGCATATTTACCGAATCCATTCGCAGTGCCGCCTCTCTAACATAAGGATACACTCTTCCCACTTTTTTCATCAGTGCGTAATAATTCCGTCGTGCTTGAACGTCGTTTAATGTAGGTTTAGCTACGAATAGGACCTCATCTAGAACAGACCACGCAACGGTATCTCCATTGATAATCAATTGACCCAAAAGAGGACCATTGGTCTTTGGCGACGTGCTCAAAGTATCCACTTTTTGTGCATTTGCTGTAAAGCAGCACAAAAAAGCAAAAAGAACTTTAACTCCTATTTTGTTTCCAACGACTTTGGCCATTTGACGTGCTCGTACTTTGCGTTTCTTTCTGTGTTTGAAGAAGATTACTCAATGCCATAGCTCCTATAGCTTCCAATTCTGCATTGCTTTTGTCTAAAGCCTCTGGTGTATAATAATTCGCAACAAAATGCGTATCAAACTCACCGCTGACGAATGCTTCATGATCCATCACGAATTGGGCAAAGTCTATGGTCGTTTGAACGCCACTGATTCGGTATTCACTCATGGCGCGTTTCATACGTGCAATGGCTTCGGAACGGTTGGCGCCGAACGTAATCAACTTCGCAATCATAGGATCGTAGTATATACTCACCTCCATACCTTGTTCTAAGCCATCATCTACACGAACTCCCAACCCCTGTGGCCTGCGGTATTCTCGCAGAGTTCCCGTACCGGGCATGAAATTCGCAGCAGCATCCTCCGCGTACACACGAACCTCAATCGCATGTCCTTGAATTTTTAAATCCTCTTGAGTAAAAGGCAGTACCTCTCCTTGGGCGATTTGAATCTGTGCTTTGACTAAATCTATTCCTGTAATTTGTTCGGTAACGGGGTGCTCAACTTGAAGACGCGTATTCATCTCTAGAAAATAGAACTTACCACCCGGCTCGAAGATAAATTCAACCGTACCTGCTCCCCTGTAATCACAGGCTTTCGCCACGTTTACTGCCGCTTCACCCATTGCTTTTCTCAATTCCGCCGTGAGTACTACTGAAGGAGCTTCCTCAATCACTTTTTGGTGTCTACGTTGGATCGAACATTCTCTTTCAAAAAGGTGCACAACGTTTCCGTGCTCATCTGCAAGCACTTGAATTTCAATGTGACGTGGGTTTTGAACGTATTTCTCAACGAAAACGGCTCCGTTACCAAAGCTGTTGGTAGCTTCACTAACAGCCCGTTGCATTTGATTTTCAAAATCGGCTACCTCATGCACAATACGCATGCCTTTACCTCCTCCGCCAGCGCTAGCCTTTATCATTACTGGGAATCCAATTTCCGTGGCCAATTTCTTTGCAGCTTCCACATCAGTAACTTCCCCATCTGAACCTGGCACTAACGGAACATCAAAGTCCTCTACAGCCGCTTTCGCACTAAGTTTATCACCCATCACCTTAATAGCATGCTCTCGCGGGCCTACAAAAGTGATACCTGCAGCTTCAACTGCCGCAGCAAATGCCGCATTTTCACTCAAAAAGCCGTAGCCTGGATGAACAGCATCAACACCTAGTTCTTTTGCAAAAGCAATGATTTTATCTCCTTTTAAATAACTCTCAGAGGAAGGTGCGGGCCCGAGACATACTGCCTCATCGGCAAAAAGTACGTGTGGAGCTCTCCGATCTACATCAGAATAAACAGCTACTGTTTTAATGCCCATTTCTCGGGCACTGCGCATAACTCGCAAGGCGATTTCACCGCGATTTGCGACCAATAGTTTGGTAATAGGTTTCATAGTGTGATACGTTCGCTTGAAGCGTTCAAGCAAATATAAGGTACTGCGCTAGGAAATACTTAGAGTTTCAGTATGCGTCTTCGCCACAAATAGTTCTCCGTCGAAATTCGAACCTCGTAACTTCCTGCAGGCAAAGGCTGAAGATCCAATTGGAAGTCATTACCGCTTTGTACTTTTCCTTCGGATACTTTCATTCCAGCAGCATTAAACACTTCAATGTCAGCGGTTAATGTAGTTCCAAATTCTAATTGCACATACCCTTGAGTAGGATTTGGATAAACACTTATGGTATTCGAACCTTCATCTATTCCTACCTCTGTCAAACTATGGGTAATCACCGTAGTATCTCCGCAATCATTGATTAAGAACAAGCGTACCGTGTACTGCAAGGAAATCACACCATAGGTATGCTGTGCATTCGGCGAATTGCCTTTATCGTTCGTGCCATCCCCCCAATACCAATGAAATTGCGTTGCGCCTGTAGAAGAGGCAAAGAAATTCACGGTCATACCGTTTGAACTGGTCGAAACAATGTTGAAACTAAAGTTCCCCATTGGCGGATCACAAGTGGCCACATCTTTAGAATAGGTATACTGTGTTCCACAACTGTCTGTGGCAGTTAAAACGACCGTAAATGTTCCATTGGTCGAATAAGTGTTGCTTGCAGTACTTCCTGTACCGACCGAACCGTCCCCGAAATCCCAATTATAATTGGTCAAATTTGCTGGTGTTGCAGTGAAAGAGAAGTTGTTACCCGTGGCTATCTCGCTAAAGGAAAGCGTCACCGGCGTACACACTTCAACTGTGTCATAGACTACAATTGTATCACCACAAAGACTTGATGCATTGAGGGTTACAACATAAATGCCTGAATTGGCATAGGTATGCGTGGGCGCTGAAGTATTTGAAGAAACACCACCATCACCGAAAGACCAATCATAATTCAGACCCGTTCCCTGTGATCCCGTGGTATTAAAATCAACCGTTAAGCCAGTAATGGTGTAGCCAGTAACAATATTCATCGAATCACATACTGTGACCGTGTGCAACAAGGAATCTACACTCCCGCAGGAGCTGTACACAACTTGGTATACGTTCATATTTCCAAAAATAGTGGTGTAGGTATGTTGTGCAGTGGTACCTGTATCCTGGGTATTATCCCCCCAATACCATACTGTTGAATCGGAACCAACCGTGGAAGAATTTCCTTGAATCGTAGTTGCATTGAGAGCTACCGACCCTAAGGCAGTAATAGAAGGACAGGGTAACGTAGTGAAAGAAATACTATCCCAGAGACTGACGAGTGAAGAGGTACAAGTATCTTGAACCCATACAGTATAGGTAGTTGAAGGTTGAAGATTATTTAGCCCATAGGCTTGGTTTGACGCAGAAACCCTCGTGCCTGTACCGAAAGTGAAGCCTTGGACGCCAAACTCCAGAGCGGAAGAATTTGCAGTTCCGGACCACGTTACATCTGCAGAATTATAGGTAATGCTGTTTACTGAAATGTTAGGCATTGGACACGTTGTAGGCTCATCTATTCGAATATCGTCAATAGAAATATCAGCTTGATAGGCTGTAAAAGAGCCAGTACCGTCGCGCCACGCCTTAAAGATGATTTGTACCGTATCGTTTTCAAAAGCCGAGAGACTAATGGTTTCTTTCATCCAAGCTGCATTTGAGCTGCTTTGCTGTTGACCGCTAATCGTCTTTAAAAGAACAACCGATTGACCTAAAGCTTTTACATAGACCCTAAGTTTATCAATATCTGGCCCAAACATATGGTACCAGAAGATCAACTCAGGGCTTTGAAGACTATCTAAATCTATGAGTGGGGTGCGGAGTTCGGTATCTGCGGTATTACTAAATGGCGTTGCGCTACGTGCGAAAGCATAACCACCTGTGCCTGAAGTGTGATCACCAGACGGTCCCGTACCTGCATAATGCGCAGCGGTACCTCCTCCTGTCCAGAAGTAGTCTACGGTATCCGACCGAAGCCAGCAGTCGTCAATTTCGCCGTTTTGATCAGGCCAAGCAGGGCCTATCCACGTTGAAGCACTAGAGAATTGTTCAACAAACGGCGCCGTGTAAAAAGAACAATTCGTTCTAAACCTTGGACCATTGCGCCAATCACTTACATCACCACTACCACAGGAATCGCGAACCTGCCATTCGTAAGTAGTTTGAGCACTAAGCATTCCGATTCCTTTAGCGGAGGTGTTTGCCGTTGTCCAATTCCAGCTGTTTGTGCCTACTTCTCGGTATCTTAATTGGTAATTTGACGCACCGCCTGAAGTCCAATCTAGTTGAGCCACAAAAACGCCAACGGCTGTTACCGCAGTATTGTCAGGCTTTGGACAACTGGGTTCTTCATCAATTTTAATATCATCAATCGCAAATTGCGTATAAAATGAATTTTGCGAATTTGTGCAATCGAAGCGAATTCTAACGGTATCGCCCGCATACGAAGTACCTAGGGATAGTATTTTCTCTGTCCAAGGTGCATTTTGAGAGCTGTGTGTCACCCCTGACGTATCCCACAGTGCCGTCCAACTGCCGCCAAGTTTCTGTACATACACATCAAAGTCACCCATTCCAATTCCAAATCCATGGTAATAAAAGCTTAACTCCGGCGAGACCAATGTGTCCAAATCAATCCATGGTGAAATGAGCCGAGGATTGGTACCGCTCACAAAGGTGCTCGTCACTTGATTCATCATGTACTGACCTGAACCCGTTGTGTGATCTCCAGCGGGGCCCGTTTGCGTCCAATTAAAGGCCGGCGGTCCCGGTGTCCAGAATTGTGTCGCCGATCCTTGATCCAACCAGCACTGATCTAAATCTCCTTGAACATTCCATGTGGACGCCGGATCCCAACTTGTACCGTCAAAGTTCTCGGTAAAAGGAGCAGTTGCAAAAGAGCATTGCGTAATAAACGTTGTGTACGGCGACCAGATAGAGGTATCTCCTGCTGAACAGACATCGCGTACACGGACAGAATAGGTTGTGTTCGGGTTTAATCCAGTGAGCGATGCAGGTTTCGTCGTTGAATTAACAATTGTACCACCTGATGCCCCCCCATTGCCCTGAGCATATTGGATTTGATAGCCGAGTTGGTTGGTATTTAAACTGGTCCAATTCAATTGAACCGAAGTAGATACCAAGCTAGACGTCGTAATATTTAAAGGTTGGTCACAACTAGGCGTTTCTTCAACAGTAATATCATCAATAGCCACCCTGCTTTGTGTCCACCAACTGAATGAAGTGTTGCGCTTAGCTGAAAACCTAATTTCAATGGTATCACCCGCCCATTGCGAAAGAGACTCAACATGCTTGCGCCAAGCAGAATTTTGAGACGTGAACTGACTGGCGGCCGTAGTTGAGTTAATCGTGTGAATCTGCGTCCAAGCTGTGGTACCCAATTTTCTTACGCGAACGTCGAGCAAATCGATATCGGAACCGTACATATGATAGTAAAACTGCAACCGCGGTGTCGTATCGTTACTCAAATCAATGGGAGGCGTAATCAAATGCGTAACGGTCCTGAATGTACCTGATGCGTTCCAACCCTCTGCCACTGCATAACCGCCTGTACCCGAAGTATGATCACCACTTGGGCCCGAGTTAAGCGTTCCCAAGGCAGGAGGGCCAGCCATCCATAAGTAATTACCTGTGGATAAAAGCCTATTCCAACACGTGGGAATTGAGCCTGAATTGAGCCAAGACGTTTGAGGTACCCAATTTGAGCCGTCAAAGTTTTGGGTGTATGGTGTGCTTTTAACACATTGCGCCTTTGCTTCTGGTAAGTGAAAACAAGCGAGCAATATGAAAATAGATAGGAGTCGGTTATTCATTGCATCAAAAATAACAAAACTCAAAGTGAAATGTTTAAACAATGAGTATGCCACGACATTCATCGAACCAGTAGTAAGTTTCACTATTTTTGAACAAATATGAACGTACTGAAACGATTTCTTTTTCTACTCCTTCTTGGCTACTCCTTTTCATGCCAAGCCCAACTATTGGCGGTCTACAAATACGACGGAGGCGGCGACTGGTATGCGAATCCGACCGCCCTTGAGAACCTGAGTGCATTCTACAATGCATCCACAGGAGCTAAATCCACAGTATGCACTGAACCCATTACCGCGGAAACTTTATTAGAAAGTGGGGTATCGTTTTTACATGCCACTGGCCACGGCAGAATAGTAATTTCTGAGGCACAGGGAAACCAATTAAGAACGTTTACTGAAAACGGCGGATTTCTTCATATCGATGATAATTACGGCATGTCAACATATGCGAAAGACGCGTTAAAAGAAGTCTTTCCGACGGCCACTATTGCACTAGTAAACCTCAAGCATCCTATATTTAATACCCTTTACCCCTTTCCAGCGGGCATGCCTAAAATTCACGAACACGACAACAGTGAACCAGAAGCCTTAGGCTACTTTGTAAAGGGGGAATTGGTTGCGCTACTCACTTCAGAAACCGATTTAGGAGATGGCTGGGAAGATGCAGAGGTCCATGGAGACTCCTTGGAGAAAAGACAAGCAGCATTGAAAATGGGCGCAAACTTGTTACATTGGGCAACAATAAGAAACAACCAGCCATGAAAAACTTTGAATTTCAACCTTTTGCAAAAGCGTGCATTCAATTGTTGGCATTCGCCGCATTGGGCTATGCATTATGGAGAGTAAAAGGTGTCATTGTCTACGCTGGTATATCATTATACATCAGTGTATTAGGACGTCCTCTTTTTAAAATACTTCAATTTAAAACGCCCTTAGGTAAATACGTAGGCAAAACGGGTAATGCTGCTTTAACCCTGCTCACAATTGCCGCAGTATTAAGCGGTATCGTAACATGGTTCTTCCCACTACTGATCAAAGAGTTTTCCTTTTTAAGCACCATTGAATACGATCGTTTGATTGCGAGCTTAGAAGAAGAATGGAACCAATTAGACGCCATACTCGCGAGTTTCGGGATCAATTCTCAAGCCGAATTGGAGCAAATCAACAATAGCTTGCAAGAATTCGCTTCCGTTGATGCAATAAGTGATGTACTCAGCGGACTGATCGGTAGCATGGGCAATGTGATTATCGGCTTATTTTCTATCTCTTTTATCTCCTTTTTCCTGATACGAGAGCAAGAATTGGCACATCGTTTTATAGACTATATCACGCCTAAAAAGCACCATGCCAAAATAGACAAAATGGTTCCCGGGATTAAGCGTGTGGTCACACGTTATAGCTTTGGTATCCTCATTCAAATCACTTTAATTTTCTTGTTACTGTCCTTGGGCATGAGCTTGATAGGTGTTCAAGGCGCTGTTGTTCTCGCGCTAACGGCGGCCGTATTCAACCTCGTCCCCTACGTGGGGCCACTAATAGGAGCTAGTTTAGGCATTCTTTTAGGTATTGGCCAATTATACACTACTGGCTTATCTGATCCCGCCACCAGTGTGAATTTGCTTCAAAGTCTTTACTTACTCTTTGGACTATTCGCTGTGGTCCAATTGTTAGATAACATCGTATTCCAACCCATCATCTTCTCCAACAGCGTTGGTGCCCATCCACTAGAAATATTCTTGGTCATCTCCGTTGCAGGCACACTGCTTGGTGTTGGTGGGATGATTTTTGCCGTTCCCGCATACAGTATTTTAAGGATCGTTATTAATACCATCAGAGAAGGTTGGGAAGCATCCTGAACGCAAAAGAATGGGACATCCTAAACAACAAGTAGACCCAGAAGATTTCAAATTAAAAGAAGCGGACCTTTGGCTCTCAGCTAATGCGCATTCTTCGGTAGCTGACCTGAGGTTAAAATACGGCCTTAGCCGGCCCTACTTCAGCTGGATCACTCGGCTCGAAGCGCAGCACAAGTATGCTAAAAAGTTCCCTAAACTGCTCCAAACCGAATGGGTGTTTCCAGCAGGTCAAGCAACGGAACAAAGCAGCTCGGAACGAACCGCAGAATACAAAGCTTCACTTGTCTCTTCGCCGTATACAGTAGATTTATGCGCCGGTATGGGCATTGATTCATGGGCCTTAACCAACCGTGAAACAGGTCGAGGACACTTTGCCAACGAATTGGATACAGGTTTGTCACGGCTAATAGCGGTCAACTTAAAAAACAGCACTACGGCCTCGGGCTCTGCAGAAGACGCACTACCTCAGCTCAAACGTTGGCTTCAAGAAAAAGACATATCCCCAATGGAGGTCACGATATATCTCGATCCAGACCGCCGAACGGGTTCTGGGAAATCCGTAGCGCTTCAAGATGCCAGCCCCAATATTGTTGACCTGCAGAAAGAGTTGCTCAACCTGAGCCATACATTGTTAACCAAGCACAGTCCCATGATAGATTTGGCTGCATTAAATGAGCTAAATCATTTGAGTGAAATTCACGTGGTAGAATACCAAGGAGAATGCAAAGAGGTCCTGGCCATACAGCGGTGGGGCCATACCGGCTCGCCCACTTGCAAGCTGGTCGTCCTTAAAGAGCACTTTATAGCGGAGCGAAGCAGTGTTGAAGGGGTGTCAGAGGAGATACCGTATGTCACCGAATTGGACCAATTCTTAATTCAGCCCGGACCCGGACTTGCAAAAAGCAACTTGCACGAGTTGCTCGCGGCAGAAGAGCAATGGAAAAAATGGACTGTGGGCAACCTCTATACCTGTAACCATATCCCACCATCATCCCCATTCTACAAGCGCTACAAGGTCATGGAGGTTGCAAAACCTTACAAATTGAAGCTCCCTGAAGAAGGTGGAGCTATTGAACGTATTGGCTACCCAGAACACCCTGATGTAATCCGAAAAAAACTTGGATGGAAAGAAGGCCGCGAAAACAAACTTTTCGCCGTAAAACGTGGGAAAGAAAAACTAATGGTGTTCGCTAAACGTTTAGAGTAAGGCATCCTTTTTGATGTATCTTTAAACTATGTGCAAAAGATTCCTTTCTATACTGCTCTCACTCGCGTTCTTACCCGTTTCATGGGGTCAAGAGGCTCTTTTTGTGCCTAATGAAGGACAGTGGCCCGGGAACTTTTCTCATAAGATGCCATTAAAGTATGGAGGATTGTTTTTTGAAGACGATGCCGTACAAATTGTGCTGCGCGACGCGAGGCATTTAGAAGACCTACACGGCCACGACATGCACGAGGCCGGACTCAGTCATGAAGCATCCGTTTTAAAAGGACATGCTGTACGTCTTAAGTTTTTAAACGCCACACCCACTGTTGCAAAAGGACTTAAACCCACAGAATTTTACCATAACTATTTTCTAGGCAACGACTCCTCCACATGGCGCGGTGAAGTGAGACCTGCTCGTAAACTTACTTACGATGGGCTATACGATAATAGCATCTTGGCATTCGGTCAGACCGGCAGCCACGTGAAGTACCAGTGGCACCTGTCAGATCCATCGGTCATTGATGAAATCGCATGGATGTACGAGGGCGCTACGAAAAGTGAAATCAACCCTGAAGGTGCATTGATTGTGCATACCTCTATAGGTACGTTCTTAGAAAGTGCTCCAGTAGGCTGGGGATGGAAAGATGGCGAACGAGTAGATTTTGGCATGTGGTATTCACAGGAGTACGGCGTCTTCCGCTTCAAAACCGAGGCTATCGCCAGGACGTTAGATTCTTTGGTACTGGATCCACAGCTCATTTTCACCTCGTTCAGTGGTTCGTTAACTGATAATTGGGGCTTCAGCGCTACCTATGATGATCAGGGCCGATTGTATGGCGCCGGCGTTGCTTTTGCCACGGGATATGTCGCCTCTACAGGTGCCTTTCAAACCACTTATAACGACCCTCCAGGCATTAGTTTAGGATTTAATCCAGACGTGACTATTACTGTGTTTGAACCGCAAGGCAACACTATGTTATACGCCACCTATTTGGGAGGTACCGCCCCGGATCACCCGCACAGTTTAGTGGTCAATGGAAATGGACATTTAATTGTAATGGGTACCACTGGGAGTAGTAATTTCCCAACGCAAAACCCCATTCAATCGGCCAATGCTGGGGGAACCTCTGTGAGTATCAACGGCTATGAATTCAAGAAGTCAGACCTTTTCATTACACGATTCAATGCAAACGGCACGGGTTTGCTCAGTTCAACATATATCGGAGGCACAGGGAACGACGGATTGAATACGAACATCGTTAAAAATTACGGTGATGCAGCCAGAGGCGAAGTTGTGGTCGACGGATCAAATAACATTTATATTACCGCATCTACCAATAGCACAAACTTCCCATCTACAAACTGCAGCAGTTGTTCAAAAGCTGGCGGTCAGGATGCCGTTGTGTTTAAACTGAACGCAGCAGGTACATCACTAATGTGGAGCAATTATTACGGAAGCACCAGCGATGACGCTGGGTACAGTTTAAAGTTTCACAACGGTGCTGTTTTCGTCACAGGAGGCACAGTAGGTAACAATCTACCAAGCACTAGCGGAGGTTATAAGAGCACATTCGGTGGAAATCACGATGGATATGTCGCAAAGTTTGACGCTTCAACAGGTGCCTTGCAGCAATCCACCTATTTGGGTACCAGCGCCTACGACCAAAGTTTCATTCTGGATGTCGATAAATTAGGTAATGTGTATGCTTTTGGCCAAACGCAAGGTGCCTACCCTATTTCCACCGGCGCTTGGGGCACGCCTCAATACCGCAAGCAATTCATTCACAAGCTAAGTAATGACCTTACGTCAAGCGCAGCATCTACAGCTTTCGGTTCACCGCAAGGGGTTCAGAATCTAGTACCCACGGCGTTCAATGTTGACGACTGTTTAAACATTCTACTCTCCGGTTGGGGCGGTGTCACGAACAACGGCTTTTTCAGTACGACAGTAGAGCAACTGCCTGTATCCTCAGACGCTTTACAATCCAGCACCAACGGTTCTGACTTTTATTTCATGGTGCTCAGCAAAAACTTCGGTTCGTTCTCTTACGGAAGTTATTTTGGAGGCGCTGTCAGTTCAGAACATGTAGATGGAGGTACGTCTAGGTTTGACGATCGTGGACGTATTTACCAAGCCGTATGCGCCGGTTGTGGGGGCAACGATGATCTTCCAACCACGCCTGGAGCGTTCTCCGAAACTAACAACAGCAGCAACTGCAATTTGGGCGTGATAAAATTGGACTTTGAAACGGCCATAGAAGCCGATGCTTCCGTTGATTTGAACTTTCTTGCAGATACAAGCTGCTATGAATTGACGCTACGATTGGCAAACAATAGTAAAAATGCTAATGCCTATTTCTGGGACTTTGGCCAGGGCGATACCTCCAACCTCACGGAACCCATTGTCACTTTCCCCAACCTTGGCACTTATAACGTAATGCTAGTTGCTATTGACACCATATGCGACAGCTACGACACGGCTTTTGTTCAAATCGTGCATGATACCGCCTCATTTCCGATATGTGACTGGAAGGAAAATTATGCGAGCTGTGATTTATTCCGTGAAGTAGAATGGACCGAACAGTTACCAAATGCTGATTATTACGAATGGGATTTTGGCGACGGTACTGCGCTTACTACGACCAACACTGTAGTGAACCACACCTACCCCGCTTTTGCAACCTATACAGCCACAGTGACCGCACGTGATAGCTTCTGCGACGTAGGCTATGACCAAAATTTTACCATTGTTTTCGACGACGATGCGAACATTCCCACTGTAAATCTATTCACAGATAGCTGCCGCTATGGTGGTGTGGATGTCATTTACCAAAATGTCGACAGTACCATGATCTTTGAATGGGACTTTAGCGGCACGGCTGATACGGGCATGATACCGTCCTTCCGTTACCCAGAATCAGGGCTTGAAGAAGTAACATTGACCATCATTGACACTTTGTGCAATAGGGCTTACGAATTTGATTTTATGGCAACCATTGTTCGCATTGAAGGCCGCGTTTACATTCCTTCAGCTTTTACGCCAAATGGTGATAAGGACAATGAAGAATTCAAAATCTTTGGGAACAGCTGTTTAGACGACCCAACCTTTAGAATTTACGACAGCTGGGGAAATGAGGTTTTCCGGAGTGAAGACCCCTTCAATGAATTTTGGGACGGCACCTTCAACGGCAAGCGCGTGCCGCAAGACGTTTACACCTACAGGTTTACTGGAGGCGATGAAGTCCGCATGGGTACAGTAACTATTCTGTATTAGACGTTAACAGGAGTTTCAACGTAGAGCTCTTTCAGAGCATTCAGGAATCCTTCTGCACAATCTTTCGTATTGAATTTGCTGAACGACACACGCACAGGCTGGTAATCCGAAGTCCATTCGCCCAATGCACGAATCACATGACTGCCTTGATTCGACCCCGAGGTACATGCCGAACCGCCACTGACATTGATCCCTTTCATATCCATGGTGAACGTGAGCATATCATTGCCTGTATTAGGAATAGCGATACTCAGCACCGTATATAGACTGCGATCCAATTCCGCACTGCGTCCAAAAAACTTCACTCCGGGAACGATAGCTTTAACGCCATCAATCACATACTGCTTCAATGCCTCGACATGCTTCTGATCTTCTGCCATTTCCTCAATCGCGATAGCAAAGGCTTTACCCAATGCACAAATCCCAATGGTATTCTCTGTTCCCGCACGTAAATTGCGTTCTTGCGCACCGCCCTGAATCAACGGCTTAATCTTCAATCCACTTCGCACATAAGCGAAGCCGATGCCTTTGGGACCGTGAATTTTGTGCGCCGAACACGTAAGAAAATCATATGCCACATCCTTAACATTGATCGGCAAATGCCCCATTGCTTGCACGGTGTCTGAATGAAACAATGCGCCGTATTTCTTACAAAGTGCACTGATTTCAGCAACGGGATTTAAGTTGCCTATTTCGTTGTTGGCGAACATTAAGCTCACTAACGTTTTTGGTCCATTTTGAAGTAAGGCTTCTAATTCTTCAAGATTGATATCGCCGTGAGCATCAACAGACAAATACGCCGCTTCAACCTCACCACGTTCTACCATAAATTCCACAGGATGACCTACAGCATGATGTTCTATTTCTGTAGTAATAATGCGAGCTACGTCTAAATCACGCACGCTACAGAATAACGCCATATTATCTGCCTCTGTTCCGCCAGAAGTGAAGAAAATCTCTCCGGGCTCCGCACCAATAGCTTGGGCAATACGCTTGCGCACTACTTCGACTTCGACCTTCGCACCACGACCGCTAAGATGAGTGCTCGATGGATTACCGAAATTATCCATCATACGAATCATTTCCTCCTTCACGCGAGGCTCTAAGGGTGTCGTAGCAGCATTGTCCAAAAAAATAACTCCCATCTCTATGCAATTAGGTTTGCTCAAAGATAGGAGTTAGACAGTATAGATGGAAGTCCTAGGCTAAGGACGCTATGAGATCCATGAAATTTTGGCCCAATTCTGTCGCTTCAGTGGTTGAAGGCGCCTCTGTATAGATGCGAACAATAGGTTCAGTATTGGATTTACGCAAATGCACCCAACGGTCTGACCACGTGATTTTTACGCCATCAATCGTACTGACTTCTTCATTAGAATAACGCGCAGCTATTTCGGCTAGAATACCATCAACATCGAGCCCCGGAACGAGTTCAATTTTTTGTTTTGCCATGTAATATTCCGGATACCCTGCGCGCAATTCGCTCATGGTTTTTCCAGATTTTGCCAAATGCGTTAACGCTAATGCTATTCCCACTAGCGCATCTCTTCCGTAGTGGAGTTCCGGTAATATGATACCGCCATTTCCTTCTCCACCAAGCACCGCTTTCGTGCGCTTCATTTCATTGACTACATTCACTTCTCCTACAGCGGAGGCGGTATAGCTTCCGCCTTTCGCCTCGGCAAGATCGCGCAGTGCTTTAGATGAGCTCATATTACTTACCACTGCACCCGTTTGTAGGCTCAATAGATAATCTGCAACAAGAACGAGTGTATACTCTTCACCAAACATGGCACCTTTTTCGTCTATGAAGGCTAATCGATCCACATCCGGATCAACAACGATGCCCATCGTAAATGAACCTGATTTCACCGTTTCTATGATCGCACCTAAATGCTTTTCGAGAGGTTCCGGATTATGAGGAAATTGGCCTGTAGGCTCAGGGTATAAGTTTTCGTAGGTGACACCCATGGCGTCTAGCAATAAAGGAATAGCCACAGAACCAGAACTATGTACCGCATCGATGGCAACATGAAAGCCTTTTGAGCGCACTGCTCTTGCATCTATAGAAGGGAGTGAAAGTACCTGTTCGATATGCCACTCCATACCATCATCACACGGTGTAATTTGACCCAAGTCATCCACTTCTGCAAAGGCTAAATCTGCATCTTCTGCCAAACGCAAAATAGCGGCACCATCCTCACCGGAGACAAATTCGCCTTTCTCATTGAGAAGTTTCAGTGCATTCCACTCCTTCGGATTATGAGAAGCGGTAAGTATTATACCACCGGACGCATTGAAGCGAGGCACTAACATCTCTACCGTTGGAGTGGTGCTTAAACCTGCATTTATAACATCTATGCCTAACCCTTGTAAAGTACTAATGACCAAGTTTTCAATCATCTGTCCAGACGGACGGGCATCCCTTCCAATGACCACTTTACAGTGCTTGTGCTGCTCTTTGAGCCACGCACCGTAACCTGCCGCAAACTTTACAGCATCGAGAGGTGTTAGGTTAGTACCGGCAGTTCCTCCTATGGTACCACGAATTCCGGAAATGGATTTTATTAAGGTCATCTTGCTTGGTTCGATTTTATAGCGAAGATAAGACAGGCGCGCGTGGTGCCCAATGAAGATTAGGTTCAAATTGGGCATTGTTAATAACAGTGTTGATAGGTTCTGGTGAATACATTAACCTAACTTCGCGAACCCATTGAATTGTGCTTAAATTTCTACTATGCGATTTGAAGACCAGGATACCTACACCTTAGTACGACAGTTTGAGCAAGCCTTGAGCGAAGGACGTCAGCCGTACTACGATGTGGAAGATTTAGAACTCATTCTTGAGTACTACCTGGAGACGGGCAGCTTTGCTCAAATGCGAAGCGCCTTAGCACTCGCCCAAGAAATTCATCCTTTAGCCTTTGTATTCAAAGTGAAGGAAGTGCAACTTGATATAGCGACTAAGGACTATACAAAAGCGCAGGCGAAACTGAACCACCTGGAAGGTTTGAATATGCGTTCCGCAGAATTACTCATAGCTCGGGCTACTATCTTGATTCACCAAGGCAATAACGAAGCGGGTCTGAAGATTTTAGACAAAGCTTTTAATGATGCAGAGGACCCCGTGGATGTATTGCAATTGATTATCGATGCGCACCTTAGTCAAGGCGATTATCCGCGTTCCATCGAAGCGTTACTCAAATGGTGTGAAATGGAAGAAGATGCATTGGAAGAAAGTGCATTGTATCAATTGGCCATGTGTCTTGACTTTACAAACGAATACGATAGGGCCTTAGATATTTTCACATCCTTGACCACTCGCGAGCCGTATAACCCTTTGCTGTGGTACCAGATTGGCGCTTTTTATTTGCGTAAAAACAAGGAGGACAAAGCATTACAAGCATTTGAATGGGCTACACTAGCGGATGAAAATTACCATCCCGCCTTTTTCGAGCAAGGTAGAATTCATGAGCGCAACGAACGGCTGTACGACGCCCTGAATGCGTACCGTCAAAGCATCAGTGAAGAAGTACCTTCGGGCTACATTCATTTTAGGATAGGACTACTAGAACTGGAATTAGATGCGCCGAAAGAGGCCTTGCGTCAGTTCAATACAGCTATTGCGCTTGAAGATGACATTGACGACATCTATTTGGAGCGTGCGGGAGTCTACATGGAATTAGAGCAATACGCAGAGGCCTTATCGGATTTTCGTCGCGTATGGCTAGATGAAGCTTACGGTGAGGAAGATGTGCTGGATTATGTAGAATGTTTAATTGAGCTTGACGATCTTGACGAAGCCATACGTATTCTTTACGACGGTATAGATAAATTTCCTGCGGCATTGCAATTACGTTTGGTACTCTCTGGCTACCTCATTGCCATCGACGAATTAGCGGCAGCGGAAACTGTACTCTCAGAAACCTTACGACGTGAACCCAAAACGCTTGCACTTTTTGCCGAATACTTCCCGGAATTACCAAAAATCCCTGCCGTAGGTGCTATTTTAGCATCCATTCAAAGGGAGGATCATGACTAAGAAATACGGCTTTTTGTTTTTAAAAGGCATGGCAATGGGCGCAGCAGATGTTGTTCCAGGAGTAAGTGGGGGAACCATAGCCTTCATTACAAATATTTACGAAACGCTCATTCATGCATTGAGCCAATTCGATTCTCGCGCCATTCAACTGCTGCTTAAGGGCCAGTTCAAGGACTTCTGGACCCACATTAACGGTACCTTTTTAGCCGTACTTTTTGCAGGTATTTTCACTAGTGTATTGAGCTTGGCAGCGCTTCTCTCACATGCCCTTGAAACCCACCCTATCCAACTTTGGAGCTTCTTCTTTGGTCTAGTTTTCGCCAGTATTTTCATTGTTGGCAAACAGGTTAGCCGTTGGCAATGGTTTACATACCTAAGTTTTGCTGTCGGGACTGTCATTGCTTTTTGGATCACCACGTTGCCCGCTTCTGCTGGTTCAGACACTTATCCCTATTTAATACTTTGTGGAGCCTTAGCTATTTGCGCAATGATACTCCCTGGGATTAGCGGCAGTTTTATACTTCTATTGCTAGGCGCTTATGCAACAGTATTAGAGGCAATAGCAGACAGAACGCTCGGCGTTATCGCTGCCGTTGGTATTGGTGCTGTCGTTGGACTACTCTCTTTTACGAAGCTGTTAAAATGGGTGTTCTCAAAGTATCACGATTTAACGGTTGCGCTACTTAGTGGTTTTTTGCTCGGCTCATTGAACAAGATTTGGCCCTGGAAAAAAAATCTAGTGACTTTTACGAAGCATCCCGGAACTCCTGAAGAAGAAGTGGTACCCATTGTTACACAAAATTTGACGCCAGACGAATGGTGGCCTATTGCTTTAGTCATGGGGCTTTGTGGCGTGGCTCTTGTGTTTGGTTTAGAATGGGCGGGCAATAAAAAATCTAAACCCATTCAATAAATGTTGAAGCTCGGACTCATTGGTTTTCCGATCAAGCACAGCCTAAGCCCTGGTCTTCATCAAGGCTTTATGGAAGCATTTGAGGTTGAAGGATCGTATGAATTATTTCCGACCCAGACCATTACCCGGGACATCCTTGACACTCTTTTTACCTCAAATAACCTCACAGGATGTAATGTCACCATCCCTCTTAAAGAGCAGGTTCTGCCATTGCTAGACCGTGTAGACTCCACTGCTGAGGCGGTTGGCGCAGTGAATACTATTGTTCTTGAATCCGGTGCATTGGTAGGATACAATACAGATTGTGCCGGTATTGAAAAAGCACTTGACCAATTGAATTCAACCGCAAAGAGCGCCCTTATTTTCGGTACCGGTGGTGCCGCCAAGGCCGTTCACTATATTCTAAGTCAACGTGGTATATCTTCAAAGATGCTCACGCGAAAGCCCGGAGCATTTAATTACAGCGCGTTGACCGCAGAAAATTTCAAAACGCACAAACTGTGGATCAACTGCACACCTCTTGGTGGACCACAATTCGAGGACGCGCATTTACCCCTGCCAAATGGGGTTTTAACCTCAGAATTCGCGATATTTGACCTAATTTACGAACCGCTTCCTACTCCTCTACTGAAGGCTGCAACCGATGCAGGTGCTCGTAGTACAGATGGGAGAATAATGTTAACAGAGCAAGCGAAAGAAGCATGGAAACTATTCCTTGCCGCTTACTACAAAAATTTGTAGACGATGATGCACGAAGATCAAGAACAGCAGACAACACCAGAATCGAATGAAACGCCCTCTCCAGAGATCGTAGCGGAAACGACGACTGAAACCGAAATCGCAGAAACTTCAAATGAAGAAACGGCAGGCGAAAACGAAGAGGTTAAAGCTGTTGAAGCGGAAGAAGATCATGAAGCGCCTAAAGATAAAAAACTGGCCATTCCAGATTTCGATGTTCTGAGTATCGAAGCATCTTTAGAGAGCATCGAAAAACACATAAAGGAATACGAGCCGCAGCGCATAAAAGGCATTGTTGAAAGCGGTCGATCAAGAATTCTACAAGAATTAAACGCTGATAGAGATGCGGCAAAAGCCACCTATTTAGAAGAAGGCGGCAACATCATCGACTTTGAGTTTGACCAACCGCAGCGCAAAACATTAGGCATTCTTTATGGAGGATACCGGGATAAATTGCGTTCGCACTATGCACAATTAGAAGTTGAGCTAAGTAATAATCTGGCTGTGAAAATGGCTATTATCGAAGAGGTTAAAGCCCTCCCGATGGCTGAGGGTTCTGCAAAGGATAAATACGATACCTTCAAAGGCCTTCGCGAACGCTGGAACCAAACCGGGCTGGTTCCCAAAGCTGATGCAAGAACGGTTTGGGCCAACTATAACCACCACGTAGACAACTTCTTCAATTTTTTACGTTTAGCGTACGACTTGATTGAAAAAGATTACCAAAACAACTACGATGAAAAAGTTGCTTTGTGTCAGGCATTAGAAGATAACATTCAAAACGGTGCAAGTCCTGCCCTCTTTAGAACATTGCAGCAGACGCATAGTAAGTGGAAGCGAATTGGACCCGTGCCAAGGGAAAATAAGGATGCACTTTGGGAGCGATTAAAAGCTGCAACAGCAAAAGTTCACGAGCTACGCGATCAATACAATGAGAACCTCCAAGAAATCAATGCATCTAAGATTGCTGCAAAAAAAGTAGTAGTAGAAAAAATTAAAGCGTTGACGGCGGAGCTCCCCTCAAAACACAGCGGTTGGCAAAAAGCCAGTAAAGCACTTGAAGCCTTACGCGCAGAGTTTAAGGCCATAGGATTTGTAAAAAGTGAAGAAAACGATAGCGTCTGGGAGGCCTATAAGGCCGCACAACGTGGGTTTAATCAAACGAAAAACGACTTCTATAAAGAAGAAAAAACACGTCAGCGAGAAAGTCTTTCTAAGAAGAAAGCATTGGTAGCATTAGCCGAGAGCTTAAAAGATTCTGACGATATCGCTGGCGCTGCGCAACAATTAAAACAAGCCCAGGCAGATTGGAAAACTTCCGGGTATGTACCAAAGAAAGAAGGGGATAAATTATGGGAAGCATTTAGAGCAGCCTGTAACCATTTTTTCGATCGACTTAAAGGTGAGCGTAAGGCTAAAACAGCGCAAGACAATGCGGTTGTAGAGTCAAAGCAAAAGGCATTAGCTGAGCTTAAGAATACGAAAATAGGTTCTGTAGAAGAGGCTATTTCGGCGAGCGAAGCATATTCTGCCATTGGTGTTCTAACCGGTCGCAACAAAAAACTTGAGGATGATTTTGATAAAATTCTTTCTGAAAAAGTCCGTGACTTAGGACTGGAGCCTTCAGTACTGGAGCGAACCATGTTCGAGGCGAAGGTAAAAGCCCTTGTTGAGTCAGATGATCAAGATGGGCTGCACCGTCAACGCGCTTGGATTCGAGAGGAAATGGATAAAGCAAAGAAGGAATTGCACCAGCTCGAAAACAATATTGCTTTCTTCTCTGGAGCGAAGGGTAATCCCCTATTGGATGCTGCTTTGGCTAAAATAGAAGCGCATAAAACGCGTGTAGATGAATTAACCGTGCTACGTAAATTATTCAACAGCCTTCTGAAATAGCCAAAGATGAATTTTAAGCTGAAAGCCCCTTTTAAGCCCATGGGGGATCAACCGCAAGCCATAAATGAGCTTGTGGAAGGCTTGAACGAAAGCGTCTCTGACCAAGTATTGTTAGGTGTTACCGGTTCAGGTAAAACATTTACTGTGGCGAATGTAATTGAACGAACACAGCGTCCTTCGTTAATCTTATGCCATAATAAAACACTCGCAGCGCAGCTTTATGGAGAGATGAAAGAATTCTTTCCAGAAAACGCAGTAGAATACTTTGTAAGCTATTACGATTATTATCAGCCCGAGGCATATGTACCATCTTCTGGACTTTACATAGAAAAAGATCTCAGTATCAATGATGAGATTGAAAAACTGCGTTTGAGTACGACCTCCTCACTCCTTTCAGGACGCCGTGACGTTATCGTAGTTGCTTCTGTTTCATGCCTCTACGGCATGGGAAATCCAGAAGCCTTCAACAATTCAGTGGTAAATCTCAAAGTAGGAGAAATCATATCGCGCCAAGCGCTTCTGCATAAGTTTGTTAATGCCCTTTATGCAAGAACTGCCGCAGAATTTAAACGCGGTTCTTTTCGAGTAAAGGGCGATGCAGTCGATATTTTCCCAGCTTATGCCGAAACCTTTTTTAGAATCAGTTTTTGGGGTGATGAGGTCGAGAGCATCGAGCATATGGACCCAATAAGCGGTTCTAAGATTGAGGACATGAGCGAAATGCGCCTGTTTCCAGCGAATCTTTTCGTTACTGAAAAAGACCAACTTCAAAACGCAATCCATCACATTCAAGACGACTTGATGAGTCAAGTGGATCACTTTAATAATGTGGACCGCCGAATAGAGGCAAAGAGGTTGGAAGAACGAACCAACTTTGATCTTGAAATGATTCGAGAATTAGGCTATTGCTCGGGCATTGAGAATTACTCCCGTTACTTAGACGGACGCGCACCTGGAGTACGACCTTTCTGCCTGCTGGATTATTTCCCCGACGACTTTCTGTTAATTGTCGATGAAAGCCACGTAACTCTCCCTCAAGTGCGCGCAATGTATGGCGGTGACCGTTCTAGAAAGGAAAATCTTGTGGAATACGGTTTTCGACTTCCAGCAGCTATGGACAATCGACCTTTGAAATTTGAGGAATTCGAGAAGCTCAGGGGACAAGCCCTCTTCGTGAGTGCTACTCCTGCAGATTACGAACTCACCTTAAGCGGAGGTGTCTATGCGGAACAAGTCATCCGTCCTACTGGACTATTAGATCCTATCGTAGAAGTTCGATCGACTGAAAATCAAGTGGATGATTTAATGGAGGAAATCAGCAAACGTACAGCGCTCGACGAAAGAACTCTAGTCACTACGTTGACTAAGCGAATGGCTGAAGAATTGACAAAATACCTCACACGCTACGACATTCGGTGCCGTTACATCCACAGTGATGTTGACACTATGGAACGTGTGGAAATCATGCGTGACCTGCGCTTGGGCGTTTTCGATGTACTCATTGGGGTAAACCTTTTGCGCGAGGGTTTAGACTTCCCTGAGGTGAGTCTAGTCGCTATACTCGACGCAGACAAAGAAGGATTTTTAAGGAGTGAACGCTCACTAGTGCAAACTATAGGACGTGCAGCGCGTAATGTCAACGGTAGAGCCATTCTATACGCAGATAAAATAACAAACAGTATGCGTGCTACAATGGAGGAAACCAAGCGCCGCCGTGAGAAGCAAGACGCCTTTAATAAAGCCAACGGTCTGAAGCCTCAAGCATTAAAAACAAGTAGAGAGGAAATTCTGGCTAAATCTGGTGCAGTCAGCCGAAATATGGACTATGAAATCAGTAGAGATCAGCAAAAATCGGCTGAGAAAGCGATGAATTACTATACGGCTGAAGACCTCGAAAGTGAAATACGCTCCACACGTAAATTGATGGAAACTGCATCGAAAAGCTTAGATTTTATCGAGGCCGCAAGATTACGCAATCTACTTATTGAGCTCGAAGGAAAAAGAGAGAAACGTTGATTAGAGGTAGTGCGCAACACCTAATGCAAAAGTCCAAACTCTACGCCCCTCCATACGCTGATCCATGTAAAGCGTTGGAGTCCATTCCCAACGATCGTTCATAGGAACTTCACCTTCAACGCCTACCCTAACGATCGGCTTCCACTCGCCATTTTCAGCCGTAAATCCAGGTCCAGCTCCAACAATAAGGTTATGATTAAGGCGATAAAAAGCATCTATAGTTGAAACTAAAGGGGTTCTGAGAAGAACCTCTTCACCTTGACCATTTAAGATGATATAGTTCTCTAATTCAATATCACTATGCCAACCCAATGACCAACGATCGGATAGGTGGTAATCCAGATCCCAACCCCACGCAGGTACGAAAAGTACGCCGCCATCAATCTCCGGAACCATACCGTGTCCCATTAAAACTGCTATTCGAATGGGATGGCGATGGTGATGAGGATCTTGTTGAGGAACATGCTTTTCCTGCGCCAACAAAGATGCGCTACAGCTAAGCGTGAGTAAGAGGTAGTTCAATGATTTCATGATGGTAAAACTTGGCTCGAATTTCCTACTTTGGTCATCAATCACCATAACTTATATCACGCTGATGATTTTTGTTGTATTAGGACTTGGAGGAGTATTTTTCGGATTGGGTTACTTGATTACGGAGGGAAATGCATCTCTACTTTTAAGCGGCTACAACACTATGAATAGTGAGGATCAAAAGTCTTTTCCACTGAAGGAATACCTTCGTGAGTTTAAAAGATTCCATCAACTTTTTGGATTGGGTTTTACAAGCTTAGGGCTAGTATTCTATTTTCTAGATGAAAACTGGCTTGGCTATCATTTAGGTATCACTCCGATCTTGGCCTACCTCTATTTCTATTGGAATACACGTAAATACACTTTACAACAATCTAGGAACAGTAAGCGCCAATTCTGGATTGGGCTATCCGTACTGATAGCTGTCCTTGGTTTTGTTGTTGCTATGTTGTTTTGGTCGGAACGAAAAAACACAATAGTCTGGACTGATCGAGCTTTAACAATCGAGGGGCCATACGGTATGGTCATTCCCTTAGAAAAAATAGATTCCATTAAACTACTGGACGATTTACCCGAAATCAGCTCAAGGTTACATGGATACTCAACAGGAAGTGTCGCGAAGGGCAAATTCAAAGGGCCTAAGGATGTTCGCTACCACCTGCTTTTGGATAAGCCCTATGAGCGTGTTCTAAAAATTAGTATTTCAGGTGAACCCCCCATACTACTATCGCTTGAGGGTGTCGATGAAGTTGCTTTAGCGGAACTATTAAGCGGGCAACTTAAAAATTGATTTAGTCTTCAAAAGAATAATCAAAAGCGGTTACATCTTCCTTGTATAAAACCTCTACTGCAGCAATTAGCTTTGGGGTATAGTAGTCGCGGTAATCTTTCGATTTAATTTTATCGCCGGATTTGGAAATAAGTCCCGGCCACGTCTCCGGGCGCTTAATAAAGCGGTTACCAAACTTTTTAAGCGAACCTAAGCCGCCTTTCTGCGCGCTTTTATTTTTATGAGGAAGGCTTTGAACCGGAATCTCCAGCGCTTCACAGACCTTCGCGAAGTCGTCCTGTAAATGCTCGAATTTCCCAATAAAATCCACTTTATTTTGACCATTAACATAGAAGAAATCATATTGTGGGCCATAAAACCAACGCTCTTCTTTAATGAGTTGAGGCAGTTTTGTGACCACAAATTTTTCAAAAGACATCAAGTGTTGATGCCCAATAAACTTAGAAAAACCGGAAAATCTGATTGTATTGATTGTCCGCCAAAGCTTTTTTAAGTCTCCATAAATACTATTCGTACTTATCAAATATCCTCTCGTAAAAAGGAGAAGATAGTGATGAATCAAAAGTGGTTAAGAAAGAAGAATAACTTAAATACGAGAGTAGAAATCGTTTATCTGTAATCCACGGCGGAAGGAATTTAGGCGGCGCCACTATACCCATCTCAGATAGTTTTTTCAGCGTAGGTAAATCTGCAATATTCAGCTTTCCAACGAACAACAAATCCAGGTAATCGAACTTACCCTTAGCCACCGCCAGGCGCAAGAAATTGTGGACATCAGCCAATCCTTCGAGATAGACGATATCCTTGGTAAAAGGCGCCCCACCAGTCATTACACCACCTCTAAACACACGCTTGGCATTCTGAAAGGACTGCTCAGGATGATCCGTTTTCTCTAAGAAGTACCGATACACATCGATAAAATCAGCACCATCAATGGCGTGCTGAATGGCGATGACGCGATCTGATAATCGGCGTAATCGGTCCAAATCAATATTTCCAGTGATGAACTCAGCAAATACAGCCAATCCCTCCTGCGTCGCAGTAGTACCGGCATGCCCTTCGACCAATATCTTTAAATACGGTTGTAAATGACCATTTATGGACGTCGCAACATGCACAAAAGCCTCATGTTGAATGAGCTGATCGACATCCTTATCATTGAACTGTGCTGTAGGGCGAATGGCAATACGACGACGCCCTGCCAACGCATTCGAAGCCAAACTAGGGTCCATGACCACCTCGGGCGCATGTTCCCCAAACATTTGATCTACCGCCTCCCTCATCTTCTGCGCTAAGGTTTCAGCGGATACCGAGGGCATCTCCACGGCCGCACCTAGATCCTCCTGTTTTACACGGTCAAAGAGACGGTCAAAGTGGTTAGCAAGATCAATAATGGTGGAACTCCCGTTTTCCAATTCATTGGTGGGCTCACCATACAAATCCTTCGAATGCTCGAAGAACGCGGGTGTACCTCTAGTGGCCAACAAATAGGCGCTGCTCTCTAACTTATCCGCAATACGGGAAGCATACTTTTTAATGTGAGGCACCTCAGCTATTTCCTTGCGCACGGCCGCAATACGCGCCAATATCGGCGCCGCATCATATTTAGGGTATTCCACAAAGGGCAATCGCTGTGCGTCGTAACGGAAGAACTCTTGTTGAACGTGATCTTCCCAGGCGATATTGCGGAGGATTTTCACATCGTCGGTGATGGCCAGCAGCGCATCACTTACCGCTACAATTTTCTGAATACTAACCTTGTTGGTCATATAATCGCCCGTTACAATTGGGCGGGTCGAAAGTAGGAAAAAGCTACATTGATTGCGCAGGTTTGCCCCTACAATAATCCCAATTTTTGCGCCAACACCAAATCCTCAGGAACATTGACCTCAGGCACCGAATGCGGTACTATTGCCACATCAATGTGGTATCCATGATGGATAAAATCCAATTGCTCCAAAGATTCTTGAAGGGCCAATGCTGACTTGAAATCCCCCTCATACGACAGCGCAAATTCTTTTTTGTACGCATACAATCCCAAATGGCACAACCGCACTACTTCCGAAGTACCCGGCACTGAATATGGAATAGGATACCTACTGAAATATACGCCTTCACCCTTCTTATTACGTATGACTTTCACCGTATGCTCATCCTTCTCCCCCGCCTCTTCATAGGCGATGGTCGCAATGGGGTTGGCTCCCACCGCCTCCACTACCGTCTTAAGGTATGAGGTAGGCAGGAAGGGTTGATCGGCTTGAAGATTCACTACAATATCCCAATCCTGCTGAACACTGCGAGCAGCTTCAAAAACACGAGAGCTTCCACAAGGATGGTCGAACGAGGTTGCGATGGCAGCAATTCCGCGCTGTTCACACAACTCAAGAATTTCGGGATTTGGAGAGGCTATAAAGACTTTAGAGAACACACCTGAAACCTGAGCGATATGGTATACGCGCTCGAACATGGGCATCCCCTGGATGTCGGTGAGGATTTTATTGGGGAATCGGGAAGATTCTAATCTGGCCGGGATGATACAAATAGCTTTAGCCATGGATATCATAGAATTGGACCACACCTTTCAAATCTTGGGCAGAACCCACCAGGACGGTGATAATTTTCTTTTCACGGAATAATCGATCCATCTCACTCACCCCCATCTGCTCTTCAATAAAAACGGGCGCTTTTGTACCCATTTCCGAAGCTACTAAATCATTGGGATTCGAGCTAGAGGCCATGGCACGACGGATATCGCCATCGGTGATCACGCCTTGTACATCACTTGGAGTACCCACCACCACGAGGCCTAGTCGACCTTCGGAGATACGTAGCAGCACCTCATGCAGACCATCTTCTGGCTGGACCATGGGTACTTCCGTAATCATGAGGTCTTTGGCCTTGGTCAACAAGGAGCGCCCTAAGGTGCCGCCGGGGTGGAATTTGGCGAAATCATCTTTGGTGAATTTTCGCAGTTCCATCAGGGCTGCGCAAATCGCATCTCCCATCACTAAGGCCGCCGTAGTACTGGTGGTAGGCGCCAAATTAAGGGGACAAATTTCCTTATCCACCTTGCATTCAAGGTGCACAGTGGAGAATTGGGCCAAGGCACTGTCGTGACTTTGTGAGAGCCCTATAACGTGCTTCGTTCGACTATATTGGAGCAAGTTCAAAAGCTCAGGCGTATGGCCAGAGTTCGAAATGGCGAAAAGTACATCACTAGCTTCGATCATCCCCAGGTCGCCGTGGTAAGCCTCACCGGGATGCACGAAGAAGGAAGGGATTCCAGTACTTGAATAGGTCGCGGCCAATTTTCTCGCGATAATCCCACTCTTGCCCATGCCGGTAAAGATCAACTTGCCTGACATTCCATCAATCAGCTCGACGGCACCTTGATAATCATTGCGGTCCTTACCCGCCATATGCAAAAGGGAATTGGCTTGGGCTTGAATGCTTTGTATGATATGCTGATTAATGTCCATGGATACGGGCTAATACTTCTTTAAATACACCGGCGCCTCCAGCAGTCTTGAGCTGCACGTCACAGATGTTCACTAACTCCGTTGCGGCATCGTTCACGGCATATAAATGACCACATTCCGAGCGCACGGCACAATCGTTGGTATCGTCCCCCACGAAAAGGGTTTCCTCCACTTCGATACCATATTGGGCACGAATACCAGCAACGGCTTGAGCCTTTTCGCTGATGTTCATTTGGCAAAAATCTAGGCCCAATTCTTCCGCACGTCTCGCCAAAGCTGCCGAACCACGACCGCTCACAATACCAAATTTGATGCCTTCCCCCATGAGTGCTTTGATCGCGGTACCGTCTTTCACGTTGAAGACTTTGAGCACCTCTCCATCGGCCCCATAATAGAGCTTCCCGTCGGTGAGCACACCGTCACAATCACTAATAATCAGGCGGATCATAAAAGGTCTTTTACGAGGTTTTCTAAATCCGCGAGTTTCAACATATTGGGACCGTCCGACAACCCCTGATCGGGGTTTGGATGCGTTTCAATGAAAAAGGCGTTCGCCCCCCACAGTTTAGCCGTTTTAGCGAAATAAGGTACATACGCCCTATTCCCTCCTGTCGTCCCATCATTACTTTGGGTTTCTTGCGCGGAGTGCGTACAGTCCATGACCACATGATCTGTTAAGGCGGCAAGTTTCTGGATATTTCTAAAATCTACGACCAATTCGCTTGGACCAAACAAGGTACCACGCTCGGTCAACCACACCTGGTCATTTCCCGTGGACTTCACCTTATCCACAGCGAACTGCATCTTCTCGGCGTTCAGGAACTGGGCTTTTTTGATATTCACGATTTTCCCAGTTTTCCCCGCTTCAATCAACATATCCGTTTGACGACACAAGAAGGCAGGAATCTGAATGATATCCACGCGGTGTCCGTGGCTGGCAATCTGTTCTGGGGTATGAAAATCTGTAGTAATGGGCAGGCCAAATTCTTCGCGAATGGCCTCTAACATGGTAATACCCTCTTCAATTCCGGGACCGCGAAAGCTACTTAACGATGTGCGATTGGCTTTATCAAAGCTGGCTTTAAAGTAAATCTCAACGTTGAGCTCTTTTTTAATACGGGCCAATTCCCCTGCGACTTCTCGCAACAGCGCAGGGCTTTCAATCACACAGGGTCCGGCAATGATAGTCATGTAAGCAATCTTTCGTTGGGTGCAAGTATAAACGTATGCCTGCGGTATTACGTATCAAAAGTAGGGAAAGATGTGTGAACACTTGTATTGTGCGGATTTTCTATTTTTTCACAATACTTGACTATCTCCCTGATTCGAGGCTAACTTTTCATATACAAAGTTGTGCAGCGTAAAGTGTCGTGTTAAGACCTTGGGACTTTACTAATATCAAGTCCTATTCTTTTCTCTTAAGTGGTGCGAGAAGTAAATAGAAAATCCATGCGAACCAAGAGATGAACAACACCGCGAGAATCCAGGCCAGTTTTTCACTGCCCGATGTTTTGCTTGAGGATAAGATTGAGAGGATCGGTAATAACCAAACAAAAATGATGATGCCTAAAAAGAGGAGAACAGTGAAGAGTTCCATACCCAGAGTTTATGCTGTACAAGTCACGTATATGACTTCGTGATAAGCTTTGTGATTTTGGTTTAGCTTTTT